>Ga0065711_1048433_pt1 | contig 11812 bp, 7 predicted proteins | sample Hoacrofraction12_FD_59098 | JGI IMG/M metagenome (GOLD analysis project Ga0065711, IMG submission 59098) | Hoatzin crop microbial communities from Cojedes, Venezuela - Epithelial fraction 12 v2 (version 2) | ecosystem: Host-associated > Birds > Digestive system > Esophagus > Crop | place... | reverse complement strand
CCCCCCCTTTTTTTTTTTTAACTGTCGGCAGGACCTCCCACTACGTATTTCTGATAAATACTGAGGAACAGAACTTGTTTCAATACCCTCCTTTAAAGCAAAGCTCTAATCCTTAACCAGCTAGTGCGCTGTGGGAGATCTAACAATCCTGCAGCATCGACATATCTTTCATAAGTCTCAAATGTACAACCATAAATAGTAAAGAATGACTTATACGATGTTATTTCACTTCTAACAGTGTTAATAGACAAATATATTTTAAAACATGAGTTTTCTTTCAAGTATCTGCAAATATTTTTTTTTCTCCACAGCTGCTACATGAACTATGACAGACAAATGATGACTGACAGCAATTACTGCACAGAACACAGGATTCCAAGCTGAAGGCCTTGATCTTTATCAGCCACCAGGAAACAAGTCTTCAGACATGCTACATACTTAATATCCCTAGGTTTCCAAACCATTCTTCATTTCATAAATCAAGCTCACCTGTACGAAAGCCTGAAATTCTTCCCATTTATTTTCAGGTAAATCAAGAGGCAGACACAGCAGAAGTTCAATACAGCTTCTGGAAGTCAAATGGGAATATTATTCAAGTAAATTTTTGGCTTTTAAAATGTATAATCAACAATTCTTTATTCTAGTATCCAAACAGTTCTTTGTTTAATGCCAAAGTCACAAAACAGTTTGCTTGCTCTGACCATATAAAGAAAAGGTGGTTGTGGACACTCTTACAGAAACTGTACAAGCAAAGCAAAACCTCTAAAAAACACTGATTTAAAAGGAAAAAAAAAAAAAAAAAGGATTTACCATTGAAGTCCAGCCCTTTAAGAGCCCGTATAAACTGATGCACTTTCAGACTGCATGCAGATCAATAGTAGCAAAGTGTTTCAAGCCAGGGATACGTTGTGACCCAGACTGGGAAAGTATTTAGGCAGTGAAAAGTTAGTACCACACAGCTTGGTTTTAGCAACTGAAAAACATACTCACAGTGCTAAACGTTCAAGCACAAAGGCTACATTTTCACACTCGGAGGTAAGATAAGGTCGTGCTTTAACATAACTTCGTATAGCCACCGTATACACCTCCAATAGGGGCAGAGGGTCTTCCGATGTTTTCCACTTTTCTGCATATTCCAGCAAAGTCTGTTTAGGAAAAGGAAAAAAACCACTCAAAATTCAGGGAAAAAATGTAATTTTTTTTAGTTTTATACTCCTCACTAATAGACTATCCTTCTTAATGATTACAACTATCTCCTTAATATGAATTATATGTTCTCAAAGCATGCATTTTTTCCTTAAAATTTATTGTTTCATTAACCACTGGAGCATAAAACTCCATATACAACCATTCTCTGATCATATAAAAATGTTATGACTGTCACTCCCCTCTACGGTATCACCACACGATTAATTTAACATTCATATTTTCCAAATATAGAAGCCTGAAGAGCATATCTCGGAACATACACGTTACTTTTCTTTCAGAAATTCTTAATTCAGGGACCGAAAACTAATTTTTTAGACATTCACCTCTACAGTTCAGCTTCTAAAGCAAGTAAATTTGAAAGTATTAGCCTTTAACTTCTCTACTTTCAGGAACAGTTTTACACTTTCTTTCTCTTGCCACCTTGCCAATACGGGTATATTCAGGATACCACTTTTTACATGGTCCTGAAAGGAATATGAACTATACATTTAAAGACACCATTTATATACCAACTACTCACGACCCAAAAAGTTGTTTTCCTACTTGCCTCATGAATACCTACAGACAGTGATTTCAAAATAAAACTCATGAAAGTGATGGAACAACCACCACCTGCCAAAGTACAGAAGGCTTCCGTTCATTTCAGTCAGATCCAGGGGACCCACACTCATTCAGGTGGAGTAGCTAGTAAAGTTCTCATGTCAACATCCAAACCACATCCCCCTTGGATCTCCGCTCTCAAGCTTGGGGTAGTTTAATGGATTATAAACTAATTCCTACACTACATCAGGTTGCAGCCTATCATATCAAGGTGATCAATTTTGCTGTTTGCTTCTTCATGGGCATAAGAGGCAGAAAGCTCATAGTAACAGACAGCAATTTTGATTATCTGACACCCTGCTCAAAGCAGAGCCATTAGAAAGAGTTGTTTGGAGAAGTGTCCGAAGGAGCTGTGAGTATCCTGAAGGACAGAGAGTCCACAACCTCTGTAGGAAACCCGAGTCTGGATTTTCCCCCACCAGTACCTAGATGAAGTCCCACAGGTTCTCGATAAAGACATTAATCTCCCTCAACCTGTTGGCCACACTCTTGCTCGCACAGCTATGGGTATAGCTGAACAGCTGGCTGGCTGTTCAGCAGCGCAGCTGGGTCAGGGTCCACAGAGCTGCTCCCCAGCCCTCAGCCTCTACCAGCGCCTGGGGTACTACCCCTCCACACAGGGCTTTGTACTCCCCTTAGCTGAACTACGTGTCAGCCCATTCCTCCAGGCTGCTGAGGTCCGCCTCATCAATTGCCCTGACCTCCCCTGTACGGACTGCTCCCACCAATTTGTTGTTACTTGCAAACATGCCGAGGATACACCCTGTCCCCTCATTCAGTTCACTCATAAAGAAGGTAAAGAGTATTGGCTCCAGTGTCAAGCCTTGAGCGGATGCCACAAGCAGCCAACTGACATCTGGACTTTGTACTACTAAGCACGAGCTTTTGAGGCCCACAGTTAAGCTACCTTCTTATACTGCCTGGATAAGAAGACTATTTCATGGATTCATTCATAAGGACACTATGGGAAGTCCAAGGCCTCGCTGATATGAGGCAGAAAACCATCTGTTGCTATCCCCTCATCTGCAGACCCAGCTGTTTCATCACAGAATGAAACCATGTTTGCCAGTGTGAAAGCATTTTACATAGCTCATACTGTCAAGGCCATTTAGCAAAAGTCACGGTTCCCCTTTTTATTAACATCAGCTGTAACTAAAACAATTTTGACAGTATCGGTTCAATTCTGACAAGGTTTGCTCCAGTAAGGAAAATCAGAGCCCTCTGGACAATAAAGCTCTTCTGCTATAGAATCCCCCACATACCTGGATAAAAAACAGAATAAAGCAGTTCAAGTCATTTAAACATGCAAACACTAAAATTTTGCTTTAATTTTTTATATGCAAAGGTAAAAATCTTAATGAACTTGCTATATCTGGGATATAATGCAACTCAAATAATAAAAATCGGACTTTGAGCAAGTTGTCTCTGGCTTTATGTATTAGTACAAAAACTGAACATTAATTCTTCAGGAAAGGCAAGTCAGTCACATTAAGGGACAAGGCAACAAAACTAGGTTTAACCCTCTCTTCAGTGTAAGTTACATTCAGCACTGCCCTGTCTATGCTAGGTATCTGTACTGAGTTAGCTAGTGATACTATTAAGAACACACTTAAAAATCTCGTATTTGGCAGTGTCCAAAATCAACCCTCTCAATAACAAAATGTCAGCGTTAAACTGAATCAGAAAACTGTTTAATGTGGTTATTCACAGTCACAATACCACTGCCAGGTTATAGCACTGACAAAACACAGACCAAAGGTACCCAGTCAAAGACATAACAGACAAGAAATATGCAATTTTTGTAACCTGTTGCATTAAAACCTATTTTGGTTTTAAAGGCAGTCTCAATACATCAGTACCTTAAAATAAGTTACATACTCTACTTTCCTGCTGCAGCAGAAGATGCTTCTGCAGTGTCTAGTGCTCCTGCAGCATCTAGTGCTCCCTACTGCAACCTTGAACTCAGCTGGAATATTGTCTTTTTTACTGTAATACCCAACATGACACTCTCCTAACAGCAGCAAAAAAAGCACCACAGATCATGGCAGAGAAATCAAGGAAGTGTGAACTACAGCAGAAGCATGAAAGAAGCACAGTACCATTTGGCAATTTTGATGAATGCACTAGAAATAATCAGATCAGAACAAAGGAGTCTGCTTCAAAGAATCTTGAAATAAACCAGTACAAAGTCTCCCTCTGCCCAAATACTCATGTAACCAGTCGTACCATGATTTCAGTTATTGATTTGTCATAGATGACATGCTTAAGGATGCTAGCAGTAATACAGCAAAGCCAAAGATAAAACCAGCCTAAACAAACCAAAAAACCTAAGTGGTAGTTAATTTATCTGACCAGGGCAGTAATAAGTCATATAAACTGCCATTCAGTTTTATCCAGCTGCTTGTCCAAATTTCGTAGAGCTGGCCTCGCCATCATGAACCTGCCAAACAGCTTCTGCCAGTAAGGTAAATTTATATTTAGGGAATTCCTGTACGAAGTCATAAATCCTGTTTAATACTAGAAACACTAGGTTTACCTGTTAAAAACTTGATGTGAATCTCATTTTGGATGTGGCCTATCTACTTTTACTAGCGTCCTCTTCAGGAGACCGCAGCAAGCAACAAGATTAATGCAAGTTTTGGCAAGTGAAGGACATTTCAAAGTTAGCTACCAAGCCAGGACAACATATCCTGAAAGTCTCAAAGTGTTAAGTTGAACAGAAGAGGGAAGAAGAAAGTGGTGAGGAAGGAGAAGTAAGCGGAGAGATGTAACTAAGCAATTGGTCATCTGAGAAGCATGACTCAAGAATTATCAACAGGACTCTCACCAGCTGTTCTTCTAATGAAGAAACCAACAGCCTCAGAAGAGAGACACTGATTCATAAAGCAAGCCATGACAAGTGACCATGGAGACCTGTAACAACCAGATCAGAAGATCTCAAGTTTCATTGGGCAGGAAAGACAGGCCTTATAGGTAAGTCAGCATGCTAAAAAGCCTCCATCTGGGCAGTATCACCATCCGATCCGCACAAGTGAGGGTACTGAAGACCACAGGCCCATTATGATGGAACCTGGCTGGAATTCTCCCACATAATTAGGAACTTCACAGAAATACTATGTAGTCCTTAATACCAGAAAATTGGATTGAGGAAGAACTATAAAAGCACTTGCAGAACCTAAGCAAGCCCAACCAACACCACTTCAATTCATGTCCAGATCAATAAGGACAAACTGAAGCAAGCAAAATTTAATTTTGAAAATATGAGGTTCAGTAGTAGTTAAACAAAACAAAAATAAATTAGATATAATCAACACATTGGCAAATTCTCAAAATCCACCACCTAACAAAAAAATATTTGGTATTTTGGTAAACTGTTACTACCAAGACTGTGCTTTAAGAGTGGCATGTACGGATGCAAACACATCGCATAAAACCAGCAGAGAAGTTTGCACTATAACATAGTGGCACTAATTTCAGCATTAAATAGTACTATTTTTATCTGGTATATATAGCTCAGCCACTTCCAAGCCATAATATGAACTATATTAAGCACTTATGTCTACCACGCCCTTCAAAAGTATTTGTCAGTATGACAGATTTCCTTGTCTGGATGTCTCCAGACTATACAGCACTGCCACTGTACAAAGAAAATCAAATTCATTCTGCTTTGCTTAATGAATAATTGTTGTGCTCTGCTTACAACCATAAAAAGAAAGAATTTTACCCCCAGCCCTGGGCCTCGTTAAGTTATTTATCTCCCTAGTCAGGACATGCTTGTTAATCAAGTCAAGTACTGTATTCAGAGCACAGCAGCAAAGTTTTGCTTCTCTGTGAGACTGAAACAGCATTTTACTTCAGCAGCAGCTTACACAGTCAAGAATGCTCCAAAAAACGGAATCACCTCAATTTGTACAGTAAAAATCAGTAAGTATTATACCTGTGATTTAAGCTGTGGAAAATATGTAGCCATGGGTAATATTCAGACAATACATTCTATCCTTTTCAATCTTTACCAGAACCCTTACGTGAATATTGCAGTAGCAATGCACCCACTGGAGGATGCTTTTCTACTTTCAAAAGTGATACTGAGCAACCTTCTTTGCTAAAACTAGCCCTACAATATCAAAGTCATGTTAAAATATGTTTCATACTGAAAGAAGGCATTCTTTACTATTAATTGGGATTTCACGTGTACCGTCCACATCTACATGTTTCTCCAGCTCTTCATATCAGATTCTCACCCCTGTAAGTATCTGGATAAGGGCAAGTTTACTTAAACACATTGGAATGTGCCTGGGACTGCCATTTCCATTCCTTGCTCGGCTCAAGGGACTAAGAGGCAGGGAAAGTGACAGAGTAGTCACACAGGTAAGCTGCACCTCCCAAACTACTCCAGTAACTAGCAAAACCTCTATTTGAGTGACTTTCCTCAAACACATCCACACAAGAGAAGAGTTCAAGCAACAACCTTGATACACTCCAGCTGTCTGGAGATGAGCCTTTAGGAGCTGCACACAAGACAGGCTGCAAGGATGCCCTCCACAAAGTCAACTTCTGCAGCAGCAGAGGCAGCTTGAGTGATGACCGTGCTCCATCTGAATAGCCAGGTTCAGGAGCGACAACACTTCTCAGTGAAATCACTCTACCACTTTAAGTTCACGTGGAGCACATTCCCACACAGACAGGGCTCCCCTTTGGTTGGCATAACCCCACTACCCACTCCTCCAGTACCTGGCAATAACCAACTGATCTAGCAGAGCAGCTGTTTTCACAGGAACCATCAAAGGGTCTGATTCAAGAAAACAGGGCAAAACTTTATTCAAAGGTGGTAATGGATGGCTACAGTTCTGTTAGCACCAACTGAAATTTCAAAAGAAAGGGAAGGCTACAGTCAAGAAAAGGGATGACATAAGAAAATCAGTGAAGGAGGTCTTCCATGTCAACTATGCACATGATGTAAGAATCCTTTCCTTGGCTTAAGATTCTCCCCAGTGAAGAAGGCAGGTATGCGCTAACAACCAGAGCCATTCACAGCTTGAATAATTAGATGGATCACAAGCGAATGAAAATAAATTGGGGATCTTCCATTTGGTATCATCATATATGGGAAGATACAGAGAGATGCCGTACTCTCTAACAAGCCTGACACTGTAACTACTTATTCAAACTAGGTTCCACTGACTTCTCTGGACTGGTTTAGAGTTGGATGCTTGAGATTAAATGGACTGAAGGGAAGACATATACCACAACTAATCTTGTGCTGAAGATGACATGAACATCCTCCTGTACATATACATGCATATACACAAAAACAGATGTCAAACCAGGTCCCAGTACACTGATCCAGCCCAGAAAATTGACCCTGGAGTCTAATCCACAGACCTTTAGCCCACAGAAGTCTCGGCTGTCATTTAAAAGAAAAGCATTTCTAGCTCTTGAGGTTTTTTTCTGGTGTTAGCTGATGATCAGATATTCAGCTCTTCAAATGGCATACAACCCACCCTTCCTCTCAAAACAACAGTTCTGACTCAGATCCTTCAGGTAGTACTACGAATTCAATGACTCCACTGCCTCTCTCTTGCTCTCAGGTGGCACCATGATTTCAAAACAGAAAGCCTGAGAAGTAGCTGGCAAAAACAGCACAGTATATAGATAATTTAAATCCATAATTCTAGTTTCTTGAATAGGCAGACATCACAACCTCTTTATTGCTTACAGTTTCCATCACTCTGGGGAAAAAAACCACAAGACAACTGCCAGTTCCCAGAACAGACCCAGATACACAGGCTAGAGGTGAATCCAACTCACTGCCCTGTCTTTCTGTCTCCTCCAGTTTAAGGGTATGGTAATGTCTTCATTGTTTTATTGTTCCACATGCAACTCCATGGTGGAAAGAACAGCTTTGCACAGATTTACACAAACCCAGAAGTAACAGCTTTTTCAATCTCTCTCTACAGTGCAAGTTTTTTAACATACTTTAAAGAACAAGAACCAGAAGCTAAAAAGGATTTTACCCAGTGCTTCCAGTGAGGAAAATAGCTTATACCATTCCCATGGGTTGCAGTAGTCCAAAACACTGAATTACACCTTCATCAATAAAAAAAGTCTAAAACAAACTCCCATAAAGATTGCAGCATTTCCTTCCTTTTTTTTCAGCATTATTGATGGTAGTGACAGTTTTAAGAAGCTTCACTTGTACTCTGCACAGCTGTTTTCCTAATGTTTGCTCTTTATCATCTTGTAACTAACATTTAAGGAGTAAGGGCAGTTAGGGCTTTGAGAAAATCCTTGACCAGAGCTAATCCTTAATCAGCAAGAAAAAAGTTTTAATTCCTACCAGCTCCCCAAATATGTTCAGTGTGTAGACTCAGGTGCTTGTGCCAGCACAAAACAAAGAAAGCAGAATTATTTCTTTTCAGGAAAATGTTGTCTTAAGACTCCTAAACTACTGCATCAAATCAGTAGAACAACATGAGCAGATTTATCTGATTTCTTCTTTGAACAAAACTAATAGCAACTAACAAGCAGTGACTTTCATGATAACTGCCCTGCAGGACATGTGCACTGCTTCCATGTTCCCTAGTTTTATCTCCTTTATGCTAATACTTGTAAAACATGCAACTCGGATCGACAATGATTAATGCATTTTTTTGAAATAAGCAACTGGAATTTCCTCTAAAACAGCACGAAAATTAAGAACTGGCCACAGATGTTTCATATACATCCAATTCATAATTTATGAACCGAATATGACTAGTAATTACACTACCAAGAAATTCACCAGTCGTAAAGCCAAAATTCTGCCCTTTGCTTTCTTAAAAGCCTTCAGAGTTAACCCTCTAATTCACTTCAGTATTCTTCCATAACCTCAGTATGTAACTAACCAGCTCAGCTGAAGACAAGCGACAGTTACTTGTTCTCTAGCAGAAACTGCACCCTACCCGGTACAACTCATTCGGGCATCACTTGCAAAGCAATAAGACTAGATGCAAGCCTCAAACAGTTACTCTCCTCGCACTAGACAGGCCCCTTCTCTGGTTTTGTACAGTCTCTACCTGCTTTACTTCTCAATTTTCAAATCAATCTTGTACAAATACTGTTACATTCAAACAGTTCTGAAAAATTTTCATTATTCTCAATTTAGTAAGATAATACATAAAATTGATCTGTGGTATTTTCTCCCTCCCTAGAAGATTATAACCTAGGCAAGAGCAACTAAAAAGCACGGGAAGAGATACATCCATGATTTCTTTCTCTATCTGAATGTCTAAAATTTGTCTAAGACTTCAAGTTCACTAGACTGCTACGGGAAAAATCTCAGATAACTATTCTTGCCAAAGAGTTAGTGCAAAAACATGAACTGCCAAAATCTTTATTCCTTTTCTAAAAAGTACATGAAAAGATGTTTCTTGCCAAAATCCTATGTAACTTTTCAGACACTGGGAAAAGCAGACAATTCTCTTAATTTATTTGGAATGCCAGAGATACACACATCACACAGAAGTAAATAGTCAGTCAGTATCCTGAAAGACAGGGGTTTTTCTTGATTTGAAGGAATAAATCACCTTATTGTGGCAATACTATTATCTGACAAGAAGGCAAGGAGAGTGAGACACACAAATTGATATGATATAAACAGATGTTCTTTGGAAACTGCTGTCTTCTCTATTTTCTTGTTATAAACTCAGATCCATTGCCAGACACTGCCTTTTACAAACACACAACAAAAGTGAAAGGGAGTAGAATGTGTAGTACCATGAACTGTTTGCTCCACATAAGTACCACTCAAATGCTACTCTAATGCTTCTCATCACCTCTGTAGTTTTCTTTTTCCATGCAAACTGAAGAAACACAAGACTGTATATATTTATTTCCTGCAGGTCATGAAGTATATTGCCTGTGGTCAGCTAATGAATGGCACAAAAGGAGTGCAGTAACTTTAATACTCTGACCTTTAAAAGCTTCGTGTTACTACCTACTTGCAATTATTTCAGCTCTCACTTCCTCAAATTTCTTGTGTACTACTCCAGATGAGCATGAACTACTTTTCAAATATATACAACTGTATTTTAAGAATGCAATGCACAATAGTAAGCTAAGGTACCTCCTGTCTGTCAATGTCCAAGCTACTAAAGCATGCAGTGATGAGCCAAGTGAACATAGCAAAGCCAGACACGGCAGCTGTAAGGATAAGAAAATGCTTATCGTGCCTACTTGGAGTGTCCTCCTGTGCTAACTGATTGCTGCTGAATGTGAAGAACACTGACAATGCAGTCATACTGACCTGGGAAGAAAACAGAAAAGAACAGACGATGCCTCCCAATTTTGTATTACCAGCACAATTCCGCTCTTTAGCATCACAAAACTAAAATGTAGTCCTGAAAGTAAGCTGTAAGATGCTTACCAAAACTTCAATGGAAACTGAAACACAAAACATCAGCCACTGTATCCCCATATCCAGTATTCTATGCTCTTCCTCATTCTTGAACTGCCATCTTTCTGCTTTTGACACTTCAAAAGTCATTTGACTGAAGCTCAGACAAGTGAGATCTACTGTATCTCTTTCAAAAAATATTTTTCCTCTTCATGAATCTGTATTTAATTTTGTTGCCTTTTTCATTTATCTCCATACCTTGCAGATAATCACTAATTGAACATAAGGATTCAAAATCTGACTAGTAGGCCTAGATCATTTCTTTCTGCTGTTTTCCTTCTCCAATAAAGGAGCTATTTACTATTCAGTTACAAAAACAGCATAATCAGAAAAACTAAAGACTCCTCCAATACTAACTCCAAGGGTTTGTAATCTTCAGTCAGTTTTCACTTTCAAAACTGAAACCTTACTGTTTGAGGGAGAAGCAGATTTGTCCATGTATATGCTTCAGATTGTTGACTTCTTAGGTATGGTAGTCATGAGCTGCAACTAATTGCTTGTGTTTAAATATCACTCACAAGAAAACAGAACAACATTTGAAACTGCTGTTAGCTTTCTTTTCCCAGGGGAGTTAAGAGCACCAAGAAATATTTGTTCCAACAGCAAATTTCTTGCAGTATCCATGGTTCTGCAAGAGGTATTGCTCATCAGTATTGGAACACACACACAGACACAACTCTAAGCTCAAACTTGAAAAGTCTCCACCAGTTACATCTAGACCATAAATATGCTCATTGAAAGCTCTTGAATTCAGGATCAGTACCTTAAAGGAGAGATACTGAGGCATCTCAGATACGCAGCACCCCAAGACATAAGCATGCAAGGCAAAAAGCACAGTTCTCCTAGACACATTCACACTAAAGGGCATGCACCCATCCTGATACTAGGGACACCAAAAATATTTTGAGATCTGGGTATAATTATGGCAGCTAGGCCATCAGATATAGAAGCTTAAAAAATAGTCTCATGAATATACAGGTTTATACACTTGCTTTGTGGTACCTGAGGTGAACACATTCATTTAAAAAACAAATACACTGGTGCTCTCTAATACTGACAAAATCACTTGTGAAAGATCTACAGGAGATCCACAAAAACCAGAAGTATTTTACAGATCAGTGGGTTAGACTATTTCAAACTCTATATGGTGTGTGAACTGCAATATGAAAATAAAGCTATTATACATAAATCAATTCCTCAGATCAGGGACAGACCAGTACAGTGAGAAAGAAAATGTCTTTATCGAAGGAGTCAAAAAAATGCTGAATGTCCACTGTATGCAAGCCTCTGCTTTCCAGGAATAAATACACCAGGATGAAATGCTCTCTATTCTTTTCAGGATAGGCAAGAAGGATTTTCTCAACTCGCATGCAGCGGTGACAAGCCCCTAAGCAGCAACAGAGCATGGGTACTGGAGGGTAATCCAGTGCCACAAATTGCAAGACAGCATAGTTCATGGCAGAGCCCCTGAATCCTAAGAGACAGAATCACAGAATCACAGAATAGTAGGGGTTGGAAGGGACCTCTGTGGGTCATCTAGTCCAACCCCCCCGCCGAAGCAGGGTCACC
>Ga0065711_1048432_pt1 | contig 11812 bp, 4 predicted proteins | sample Hoacrofraction12_FD_59098 | JGI IMG/M metagenome (GOLD analysis project Ga0065711, IMG submission 59098) | Hoatzin crop microbial communities from Cojedes, Venezuela - Epithelial fraction 12 v2 (version 2) | ecosystem: Host-associated > Birds > Digestive system > Esophagus > Crop | place... | reverse complement strand
GGGAGCGGCTCCGCGCTGGGCCGGGCCGGGCCGGGCAGCGCGGGGAGGGTCCTGGTCCCCAAAACGCGTGCTTTTCCAGCGCGGTTTTCAAACGGTAAACAACTGCGGTTAAAGCAGCGCAACCCCTGCATTTTGGGCCTAAAATGGGAAATGAGCGCAAATGTTTCCGGGTGTGAGCTGCAGAGAACTGACAGGAAGGTTCAGCAACTTAAATTAGCCCAAATACGGAGTTGAAAGCGTACGCTGCGGGTCGGGGGCAACCTTAGAAGCTGCGCACCAGAAACGTGACATGCAGTGAAGTTATGAGCTGTGTCATATAAACTGAACAGTCAGGGGAACAACGGGTTTCAGAAGTGGCTCACGGCTCGGTGATGGCAAGTAACATCTAATGCTCGTTTCCAGAAAGGGGCTTGGAATGTACTCACGTGGGTGGGCCTGCAGCTGGATTTGGGGGGACCTGGTAGAATTGAAGCAACTTTTTGCAAGTTCACGTCCTCCCACTGGCGGGAGTTCTGTTAATGACTGTATTGTTTCGTAGAGATAGGAGATGCGTTTGAAATATTGGCAAATCAGATATTGTCAAGAGATGGATTTAGCCATCCTCTCAAGAGGCATTATTTAATCTCTAATTTTACTTTGTTACTTTGGTTCTCTGAATTACGAAGCTCTGTCTAATTGTGTGAAGTTTTAAGACACTTCGAACCTTATCCTACAGTCTGTGACAGTGAGATAACTTTGGTGAGATTATAGTAAGACTTTTTTTTAAAATAAGTTGCTGTTGGGAAAACACAAGGTTGCAACCTATCTTCTTAACACCTACTAATATACATTTCATTAAAAAAAAATTAAAGCTTGCGTAGTATTCACAATGTCAAATGTTGTGGTAGTGATAATAATAGCAGCTTGGTTCAGCTTTTTCTGCAATATTAAATGGAGCATTTTCACAGAAATATGATTATTTGTCATGGACTCTGTTCCTTTAAAAGCTTAGTTTCCACTTCTGTATTTGTCATAGTTTAATTAACCAGCCAACTGAATTGAATCACTCTTGCAGATACAGAACGCTCACCCTCCTTTTTCCAATCAAAATATGCTAGGATCTGATACGTCTGGATTAAAAATACTGGGTTGATAATGAGTAATGGTCTCCATACACTCTGTTAGTCTTCTCTGCTGTAATTAAAGCTGGACTAAGTTAAAGATTTCATTCTCTGTGTAAGCCTGATTGTACACAAAAACAGATTTAGATTTTACTCTTTAACATTAATTTGAAAGGCTTCTTAATTCACAAAGTTCTTCTCATATTTTTCATTTTCATTGCTTTCAAGTTGAAGGAGGCATGAAACCAAATTAAATTTGGATAAGGCAAGTGTTCCTGAGTGGTAGAGATGACATGCTTGTATTGAGTATAACATGCTCAGAATGTTGATGTTTTTGTAAAAATTTATCCAAAGTTGCTTTGTAATTACCATAAATACAGAATGTCAGTGGCATGAGTTTTATTAGTTAATGTTTCAACGTTATAAGCTTAATTTAAGAGTAATACATAGTCTAGAAACACCAAGTAAATTTAGAGCTACATCAGCAAAGATGATACCTGGAGGTAAATACATGCAAACCATACACACTTTTTTGCGTACACTTGTAAGAGAAATCTACATGTAGTAACTTGCCTATAATGTGTCTGTTTATTCTCTGTGGCCTCAGTCTCAAATGCTTTTCAGTCATCAAGATTAATGATTAGGCTTATTTTCGTTAATGACTTCTACAGCAATGAGTTACATAGTGGTCAATAAAAAATTCAGTTTAGCCCGAGTTTTCTACACTTTTGTGCCTGGCTGTTCCAAAACCATTCCAAAACCTTTATAATTTTCACATTATTGTAACATATTATATAAATGGTGTCCCTGAATCTCCTGAGTGGGGATTAAATAAACTGCTTCATAGCTCTATGTACAACAGAAGTGAATCGTGGAGGGAGCACTGTTTGGAACAGAGGCCTTGGCTTAGATACCTCTTGCTGGGTGAACGGTGACTGTGTGAGCACCTTGAGTGGCATGTGAAGAAACAGGTTCTTTTCTTTTATATTTCACTTAAGTTTTAGGTCTTGGCAGCCTGGAGGTGGCCTTTATCTATCATACGGTAGATCCGCTGTAAAAAAGTGAAATTTGCAGTAGCGTTGCAACACCGTTGGCAACTAGGAATTTTTCTGTCATCTTTATAGACCAACTGCAACACGTGAGCCTGGACTTATTTTTCTCATTCTTTTTGGAGGACAGAATCTGTTTCGTATTGTATGTATCTGCATACTAGGTTTATCTCTCATAGCTGTTCTGTTTCTGGAAGAAAGTGCAGAGTGCATAAAATACGGTTAATTGTCACATGAAAAATAAAGTTTTCGGAGTTTCTCAGTTAGAAAATGGTGGAACAATTTGCATGTGTTTACAGAACTGTACAGGTATTGGCTACTTTGATTTATCAGGCTGGTGTTTTGGGAGTCCTTACTGTGAAACGGAGCCTCACACAGTGGACGTTTGGATCCTTTAAATATAGCAGTTTGCAAACCTGGTGTATAATGTATGAAAATACAGAGATTAAGAAGAGAGTGTTAAAAACACTGTATAGGGAAAAAATGATAGTGTTATTTGCTTATGAAATGGGACTGTATTATATTCTGAAAAAAATATTGCAGACAGATTAAGAATTATTAGAAGTACTGAAAAATTGCACGGGGAAGAATGAACACTGCATTGTGTCATTTAGAGAGACAATACAATAGAACATGATAGATATATAAAGATAATAAATAGCATAAGGAAAATAAATTACACTTTAAATTTGATTCTCCTACCGTTAGACTGATTACATATTCAGTGAAGGTGAATGGTTGCATTTTCAAAACAGGTAAGGCGAGTTTTAGAAATATTTTTTTTAGTGTATATGTGTAATTAACCTCTGGAACTTGTTGCTACAAGATATTGTAGAAAACAAAAACTTTGTGAGAGTTAGAAAAAATTTACATTTTTGCATATACAGAGAGAACATGTACAGCTGTTCCACACAGAATTAGAGATGCGTTAACGGGATGAAGTGTCAATGTTTTTAGTATTGAGGCAATCACTGATAGGAGTTACAAAGAATCTTCCCCTGTGAAAGAAGTATACGATGTTTTAAGCTATGAGGTTTAGTTTGCAGTGTCCTTTGAGGTGATTGTACTTACCTGCTGTCAGACCCGAATGTTGTATACCATCCTTTTGTACAGTTAGACTGAATTATCTTTTTTGTTATAGCCTCAGAGGTCTTTGTACTTTGGCACTGATGCATTAAAACTGAGCAGAATTTAATTACTTAGTTTATTTTGCATTACACAGCCTTTTCTACTGCAGAATTAGGAAAGTTCTGTATTAAGGGATATTTCAGCTGCAACAATGACATCTAGGGGCTGATTTATATTAATTTAATTTAGATACGTATCTCCTATTTTTTGAGAAGATGGTTATTAACATGTTTTCTAAATCTAAATTATTAGTATTTGCTAAAAAGCTGTAAATCTGATATATGTCACATATTCAGAGAATAGCCATGACATTTTTACCTTCGTATTTTTTGTTTTGTTTTTGCTTGATCCGTCTTTTAATTATTTTAGTACTGCTAACACTGCAAATAGTGAATCTCTCTCATTCCTTTAGACCTTGTATGTTTCAATGACACGTTATCAAATGATGAGATTTTTTTCACTGTGTACTTCACGTATACTTTTCTGTGAATTAAAGCAAAATCGCTTTGACTCTGCATTCTTATATAACTTATTCTGTCTCCTAAAATCACATCTACTTTATTTTGTACAGGAAATGAGACCAAAAATCCCTATATTCAGTACCCTGCTTCCCCCAGCTTTATGGATGTGTAGATACAGGCTTGACTCCAGATTTAAACCCTATGATTCAGAGCCACCTCTAAGCTATACGTAAATCCAATTTTATGTGTGCAAGTAAGTGTATACGTAAAATACGTAATTGCAATTTAGAGATGATTTAACAGCATCTGTCCTATTATTTGCAAACTTACTTTCTTTCCCTTGAATCTTAGTTATTTGACCATAAGTCACTTATTTGGAATTGCTTTTTATAGAAAAAAAATTCTATATTTCTTTCTCAGTGGCTTCTTCACTTATATTTACAACTTGTTCTCAGGAATAAGAGAATATAATTTTTTGCAAAATTCCCCGCATGCCATTCTGTGGAATATATTGTACTATCTTTAACATACTGACTTTTCATTGGTACTGAGAAGTGGAGAGCTGAGTAAGAACTCTTCAGTATGAGAAATAGGGAAAGGCTCATCCTTTTCCTGAGATATTTCCTTAAAATTTTGAAGTCATATTTGTGGTTTTGGGAGAGCGTTACTGACATGAGCAGAGAATTTTGAGTTATAGAATTTATCTAGCTGGAGAAAAGAGAGAACAAAACAGAACTGAAAAAAGCAAAATTAAACCCTAAATGTTAGATGCTCTAAAATGTAAAACTTGTAGCTATATATTCATAGAACCTGCCAGTCAGTTGTTAGGAGGCACTCAAGAGAATGTGAAATTCTTGACATGAGATTGCTAGCGATATACTAAGAGTAGAAGCTAGGGTAAGCTACCTTCATTCATAGCTTTTCTGGTATATAAGAGAAAGAAACTACATCCAGGTGAGTTGAAAATAGTGAGACATTATGGAAAGCTTCACCTTGGCTCAAATCAAGGTACTGAAATGTTCTTTGCAATAAATAAAGGTGTTTTTCTGGTACAACTATACCAACAGGAACTTTTTCATATAGAAGTTATACTGGCATAGCAATTCTTTTCACGACTGCTGTATCTGCTGGTCTCATTTGTGAAGTAATTGAAAGCTTATTTCTGTCAGTGGCATTGGCAAAACATAATTATAACTGCATTCTGTATTAAATCTTACATAAAAATGTCACCAAAAATCACATCCCTAACTGCTATTAGTGTGTTAGTAGATGATTGTTAAAGACTTGGTCAAAGTATCACAATGAACATATTTGTCTCTCATTGGAAGGTCTGCAGTGAGCGTAAAGCAAAAGAGAATACATCTGAGCTGTAGCTGAGTGTGAATAGGACTGGAGGAAGGAAGAAACAGGAGAGAAAGATTTATAAAATTCTTAAAAAATAAGTTACAATTCTTTTAATCTATATTTTTGCCTATATAACACTGTCATTTTATGATTCTGTATCAAAAAGTGGGTTTGCAATGGTGACAAGGTTATAGGATGCATTGTGACTTGAAGAAGTGCTTCAAACACCAGTGTTCTCCTGCCTTTGAAAAAGCACATTTAAAAAATAGCCAAATTGTGCCATACTCTTCTTAATTCATATTTCAAGGCAAAATGTGGAATCAAGAGCATTGGGTCCTCTGAAATCAGGGCACTGCAGGAAAAATTGTTAGGGGATGAGCTGCAAGGTGTTGATTCTTTGGACTTGATTCTGTAGTGAGCAATGGCAGTGGAAGCCTCAGAGAGTCAAGAGAACCTAGCTTTCCAGTTCGCCTGTCCCTTTACCAGTTTAAAGCTCTCTACAGTTGTCGGAATGATGTTGCCCACTGACAAGTGGCAACTGGACCTTACTGCCATCTTTTTCTTTCTTGGGGGAAATGATAAATTAGTAGGTGTGATTCTTAAGGTGTTTCACCATCGTCTTCTAAAAACCCAGGGTTTCTCCTAGCCCTAAGAATATTCATTTTTCTTATGTCTGTACTGATATAAAGGCACTGTAGTCTGTGTACATGTACTGAGGACAGATTTGTTTTAAATTAGTGAAAATCATAAGGAATGTTAGGATTGTTTTCAGCTGCTGAATTGGCCATGGGAAAACTCCACTTAGAGACAAAAGTTATTTATCTATGCAGAAAATATCAAGGCAGTCATAGAGACTTGCCACATGATGTACTATATTTTAATGTCCATTATTATTTTCCCTTTTTATTATTTTGCATAGATACTGATATTTTTGCCAGCTCTTATTCCAAACAGTGCTTTCTTAGGTAGGTAATCCAATTAAGGGAGTGTAGAATGTGATTTATTACTGGCAGTTGTAGCAAGGGGAGTCATATGCACAGAAGACTCCTACAACAATGACAGCAAACTACCACTCTTTTTTTCTTGTTACAGTCAGTGAAAATACAGAAATGTCCTGTGCATTCTTAAGAGAAATTAGCAGTACGTGAAGTGCTGCATTATAGGAGGTATACTGATATACTGATCCCAGTTGTTACATTTGCCATTCATATACGCCCCAGTAACTGTCCTCAATGTGTGTTTTACATATTCAAGAGAATTCATTTGTGGATGATGAGCGGGAATCAGATCCTGCATTACATGAGTTAGTAGTTCACATGTAAAAGGAGATTCCCTAAAAAGAATTGGACTCCCTGGAGTCCTAATATAGATAATATTCCTGTAATTGATTTAGTTGCCTTTTTTTTTTTTTAACAGTTGTAGTTAAAAGGCATGACTTTTTCATCCTTGTTAAATCAGTCATCATAGATTAACATAAACTAATTTCTGATGCAAGAAAGAACTTCGAGAGTACATGTGACATGCTAGCTCCCAAATGGTAAAATACCTCCAAAAATTTGTAAATCCATTCAGGTGTGAAACTCTGGTATATCCATGACTTGATTTCAGTATCAATTACCAATATATGCCAGAATAAAGGTATTAAGGTTTCCTGCTCAGCATGGAAACTGGATAACTTAAATCGAAAAATAACAAGTGCTTTTGAGTACTTCTCATGTCATTAAAGGGAACTGTGGACCAGTCCTCTGTCCTTCAGTGAACGGTCTGGCTAGTCCTGGCAACTTTCCTTGTGTTCCTCCTGCAGGCTTTTTTACTTGAAGTGCAATCTGGTTTTTGCCCAATGGGATCAGGTAGGGTTTTTTAAATCTAAGCGCATAGGTTCTTGAGGTGGGTTTTAAGCAGTAGATTGTAATTTTAGAGTGTGACATTTTTCAGGTAAGTTCAGTGTAGCAGTCACATTAACCTAACCTTCATAAATTTTGCAAAATTTATGTAACTGACCACGTATTTGTCATGTGTATGATGGTGCAAGTTTTCTGTTATGCTCCTGGAGAACTTTTAGGAGTACAAACTTACATAATTTCTGAGCATCCATAAAAGCACAACACACTGCAGATGTTTCATAGTACCCAATAAATACGTTGTTCCAGTTTTCTCCATTAAAATATTTGGCCTCCAAAACCTTAAATAAGAAAATTCACACACCTTTCCTATCTGTGCTACAGAACTTATGCACTTGTTCCCTCAAAATATATATTAAAATACTAACATAAATGTGACAAACTGGAGTTCTCCATCCTACTGTGATTTTCATCTGAAAATTCAAAAAAGCAACAAACAAACAAAAACCCTGGAAAAGTACTGGACCAAATTTTCAATTCCCTTTTCAATTTTACTGAGTCAAATTCTTGTTCATGAGTTTGTGTAAAATTAAGACCTCTTGGTTTGGCTCACTTTATGAACTTTGCTTGACATCCAGAGATTTTTTTCTTTTAACCCTTAGCACCGTGCGTGCATGCAGGTCTGCAAGTGCGTGTGTATGCACTTCCGTGTACACAGAGACATAAAATTGTATTTTCATTGCTAATATTCATCTGGAATCTGCACACAGTGAGCATCGAACAACTGCATGAAAACAAAGGAGTCCGTCCATTCTTAGTTACTGAACCTTGCTAGTGTTTATTAGATACGAGTAGGCCGAAATGAACCATCACACTTTTCTGTAGTGACCTTGAGGTGGCAGCAGCATTACATTCAATTCTGCCATACACCAAGTCCATTAAAGGTGAAAGTAAAATTTGCAATAAATCAAAATAATACTGATTGTTATAATTTTATTACCAGAGCATTAAGTCAATAAAACTTATCTGAAATGTCATTTGCATTGTATACAATTTTTACTAGTTATCAAGTATGTTTTAAAAGCATGTTTAAAGCAACCAGATGAAGAAATCAGTCATAAATTGTTGGAAAGCTGGGACTTGTCTAATGGTGTAGTAAAACTCAAGTCTGTTTTGATCTCTTGTATTGTAAAAGACTGTTTCTCAAAGCATTTGTTAGTACAATAATCTCTTGTGTCTTCACTAACTATATTTAATGTCCTAATGTCTGATTAAATATTTTCCTGCAAGTTGTCAGGTCCTTTTTCATTCATGATTTTATGTGGGAAGGTCATCTAATTATATGACACCCTTTCAGTGAAGGAGAATGTGTTTGTTTCTTTTAATAATGAGCAATAATGAAACTTATTTATGTTGAAAGTCAGAGAAATTTATTGGAGAATTACAACATGAGAAACATGAAAATTAAAAAAACCCTTTTAATAGCATATTCATTACTGAGAAGCTTGCAGGTAATGAAATAGTTGTATGAAAGCCAGTGTATTGGGTGATATAATATTGCTCATGTCAGTTTTCAGGACATGGTTATTATGCATTTCTATGTTGTCAATTACTATTAGGTTACTAAATTATTATTAGCTAATTAGTCAAAACAGGAGGCACTAGAAGAAAAGGTTGAAAGCATGTGTTTTTACAAACTCCTGAAACAACTTCTGGCTGGGACGCCAGTTGCTGTGTAGTAATGCTACTCTGCAACGATCCTGCTGTGTGGGTTGCACTGCTGCCCAGGCATTGCTGTTATGCAAGACTAGCACAAGTTTGGACTAGTAGTCAGACAAGATATCTGTTATACAACTTAGTGATGTTGAAGAAGCAACATTCAGAAGTAGTTATCCTAGAAAAATAACGTTAGTGATGAGTTTATACATCAGTTAAAAACTGATTTGAAGGAAACCACTTACCTGACTGCTGCTAAAGGAGTCCCAATAACTGATCAAAAATAGCATATGTAATAGTTAATTCAGTGGTAATTTAATGAAAAATAATGTTTTATTGATTATGTAAGTTTTGGGTTAATCTTTAGGGTTTATGTTTATACTGAGATATGATATTTAGACCTGTTTATCCTTATTTTCTTTACCCATCTTTCGTTTGTTGACCAGCTGTACCTTAACAACTTTTTCAACTCCTTATGAAACATGAATATCAAATATAAACAAGTACAGAAGTACATAAACAAGCAGGTAAACAAAAATATAAGTTGAATTATATCTTCAGAATAGCATATTATTAGGTTTAAAAAGCAGATAGAGAATCACGAACCACAAGCCAAACAGAGATTACAACGCACGCATGCTGTTTGGGCTGTGCCAGTGGTTACTAAAGCCAATGCAAATACTGTTACTTCACTTAGACATAGACCTGATATTCTGCTTCTTTTGATCTATACTGTAGTTTTCTCTTTGTCACAATTTGCTGTTTCTTAAGCTAGTTTCTGTGATTTTACAAAATTTCCAAAGGTATGAATGCAGTGAGTGACAAAGCAGCAGAATAACTGAGGTGACAACAGTATTCCTGAGAGGAATGCAATTCACTGTGATCCTTTCTTCTTTCTTTCTGATTTTAACTTTCTGGCTCTATCATCAAAATATGTCTACCTCAGAAATAAAAGTAAGGCAACAATGTATTTGAGCTGAGCATAGTGAAGATGGAAACTAAAGTAATTTCTTAGAAATATACAGAAATTAGGTTTAGAGGTTACCACTCATCTCTGTAGGTCAGGAACTTAGATTATCAGTATCTCAAAAGCAGACGGGTGCTTTTAATTTTTTTTTACATCACCATAAACACACATTTTGTTGGAGAAATTAAAAAATTACAATTGTCACAGTGGGGGCTCTTTGTACGTATACAAAATTAAAATAAACAGGTTGTCCTCAACTTCAGTGGGAGAAGAAGCTATTATAGATGTTGCAGAATATTCCAGATATTTTGACCTGAAGCCAGTATTTCAGGATTTATTCAAGTATTTAACATTTGCCTTATGTTTGTGCACCAATGTTAAGTGAGACCTTGTTGTAGGACCTTGTTGTCCTGAAATCACAACATTGCTGTCTTAAAAGTACCATTGCTATACTGAAATGGAAGGTACCTGATGTGATCTGTCTCTTTTGGTTAAGCTGTGTAGTGTCTGATACAGAGTATTTTATTATTTTGTGGAATAATTTGTGTAGCAAAGAATATATTGCAAACTGTTCAGTTAGCAATGCTACTATTCGGTAAAATCACATTACCTAGAACATTAAAACAATCATTCTAAAACATGATTTATAATGATTTGAACATGTTTGTAAAAAATAGATGACCATTCTACATTTACAGTTGACACAGAGGTCCCTAATGTCAAGAAAGCACTCTTGACCTTGATGGGTAGTTGCAATTCCATTTAAATCAATTGCCAATACAAGTCAAATGAAGTTCTTATGGCTGTCTGGTGTGCACTTCCCCGTTCTTCTGACATTATTGTTCTACTCCAAGTCATTCTTCAATCTTTTAGCAGCTGAAAGGGACCTGCATAGTGCAGCTTTATGGGAAAAGAGCACTAAGTTGTACTTCTCTCTGTTTTGAAAGCTTCCATTCTTTTTCACTGACTTTATTTTCCAAGCTAACTAAGCAAACCACATGCTTTTCTACATAAAATGGAGTACTTGGTCTGTTGCTGGCAAAGCCAAATACTTCACTATTACAGTGAATACAGAATGCATTTTCTGTGCCTACAATTTTATTGACCATTCCCTTAATTTCATGATAAAGAAACTGATCTTCTAACTCTTAGAACTGGAGATCACCTTATTGGTTTAGCCGTATTAAAAGCATTCACTGTATTACACAATATGTTCTAAACATAATTTACACTAAAAATGATGGTGAATACAATTTTTGGGGTGTTTTGTGGGGTTGAAGAGAAAAGGACACAGCAACTCAGAAAAATAACTTGAAAATTTATCCTGTGTTCGTGCATGTCTGGATACTTATTTCTTCAAAGGTTTTTACTAAAATTGGAGGGGAATATACAAAAGTAATATCGATTTGTTAAACATTTTGCACAAAAGAAAAATCCTTGGATATACAGAACTTTCTAAAAATATCTGGGTTTTGTCTTATTAACTTACTTGTAATGTTTTCACTCTTCTACATGAATTTAAGTGTCTACCTTTTGACAAATGTGAACGTTAAAAGGTCACATCATGGCACAGAGTTTACAAGACTGAAAAAACCCAAGTACGGATACTTTCTCAGACAGATAATACAAACTATGTCTAATCCTCTCCAGTCCACCCCAATGTGCATCATAAATAGTCCAAGCTTCCAGAAGATTCTGTATTAATGAGAATAATAGGAAAACTAAATTTGCGTTAAATACATACAACAACTAATAAGAATTGATAATGAAAAAATGTGATTCTGGTTGCCAGTGAAACCTGGCTGGGATAGTATTAACAGGTTGCTGCAATTAATGAAAAAGTAATCACCAGTCCTCCATGGAGAATAGCATATTCTGTATAGCATATAGGGTTGTCATCAGCGGTGCCGAGTCTAGCTGGAGGCTGGTAACTAGTGGTGTCCCCCAGGGGTCAGTACTGAGCCCAGTCTTGCTTACTTCTTCATCAGTGACCTGGATGAAGAGTTAGAATGTACCCTCAGCAAGTTTGCTGATGACAGCAAACTGGGAGGAGCGGTAGATACACCAGAAGGCTGTGCTGCCATTCAGCGTGACCAGGACAGGCTGGAAAGTTGGGCAGAGAGGAACCTGATGAGGTTCAACAAGGGCAAGTGCAGGGTCCTGCACCTGGGGAGGAACAACCCCATGCATCAGTACAGGCTTGGGG
>Ga0065711_1009419_pt1 | contig 11812 bp, 4 predicted proteins | sample Hoacrofraction12_FD_59098 | JGI IMG/M metagenome (GOLD analysis project Ga0065711, IMG submission 59098) | Hoatzin crop microbial communities from Cojedes, Venezuela - Epithelial fraction 12 v2 (version 2) | ecosystem: Host-associated > Birds > Digestive system > Esophagus > Crop | place... | reverse complement strand
TTTTTTTTTTTTTTTTAAAAAAAAAAAAAAGGAATTGCGATGATCAGTATTTTAGCATGGTAATGGCTGGTGATTTGCTTTTAATTTTGCAACTTAATACCTGGGCTTTCAGGGCAGCCTGACTGTACAGGCCGTCTCCCGGTGTAGCTGATACAGATACAGTAAAGCTCTGGTTAATGTAACTGATCTGATGCTTACTGAAGCAGATGTCTGTCATGGCAGCCTTTCACAGAAGTGTTGTTGACAATAGATGGCATCCGTTTTTGCCTTTAGCCTTCGACAAGCACAGCAGTGTATTGCCAGACTGTTTTTTGTGAAGTTGTCTTTTCCTGTTAAAATGGGGAGGAAAAAAATGCACTTGAGTGGGACCGGAGCTCTGAAAAGTCTGGGTCTGTGTTTGTGTCAGAGCGCTGCTGGGGAGAGGCAGCGAGCAGGCTCTCCTCCCCAGCCCCTTTGACATGCTCGGGCAGTTCGAAAGCGTTGTGCAAGCCTGGCTGCTGATAGCATGATACTCTGCATAGCAGGGAATTTCTCAGACAAAGAGCTGGGAAAACGAAGGGAGGGATGAAGTTAGGTGTGGATGGATCCTTGGGAGCAGCAGGCATTGACCAAGCTAGTAACCTCTGGCCAGATCTCCAGCGATAGAATTGATTTTTCTCATATAGCATATATTCTTTGGAAGAATGGGTGAGAACTGTTTTAAAATGACTTTCGGTGGAGTATTTCTTTTCAGTGGAGTATTTATTTTTGGAGTATGCAGTTTTTATGCAGTCTTGCCTAGCTGAGAAGGCTTCTTTTGCTAAAAGGCATATAGGAGAATAATTTGTGAAAATAACATGTTCCCTCCTTGGCAGCAGCTCAAAGAAAATAAGAAGACAGAGTGTTTCTTTTGTGAGAACTGTGTATTTATTATAATTTGTCTATTATAGGTACCATACTGTGAATGATTGTGCTTGTATGGTTTGCCATCAAAGAACCCTGGGACCCTGCATCCACTCTGTCGCATTAAATGTAGCAGTAGGTTCTCTGTGAGTGCGTGCATCTGCAAACAAGCTTCATGCCTTTTTCTCCTGCCTTGGAGAGACAGGATGGGGTCCTAAAACTGCATATGCCAAAATCAGTGAAATGGACTGTTTTAAGGTAAATTACAAATGCAGTGATGCTTCAAGGAAGTAAGCGGTCCATTTGCTTAATTAAATTGCCATTAAGGTAAAGTGGGTCTGAACTATTCTCAACATATTTGAAGAAAGTACAGGTCTGCTTTTCTTTGGGAAGATTTCTGATAGGCAGGTGTCTAAGTCAATAAAACCCACACACGTTCATGTAATATCTAAATCACGATGGCAGGGGAGAAACACAGGATAAGATGCTTGCAAACAAGAGACTAAACTGAAATAACTTGTATTTCCTGAAAACTCGTCTTTGTCGCAGCATGCAATGATGAGAGGATCGATTCCACAGCCTTCATTCACAGGATTAGTCTTGGTGTAATCAATACCATCATTAAAGGATGCAGGATCTGATGCAAAGGGAGTCCTGTGTACTCTGAGTACACTTTGACAGTAAGTGATGTAAGCATGTATTAGGAGAATAAGGGATTTTCCACAATTGCTACTTCATACGCTCACAGCATTTCTGGCATGGAGCAGCCTGAGAAAGGGGTAACTTCCCTCGTGCTTTTATTTCTTGTCTGACACTGATACACAATGCAATAGTGACACTGAAAGCTAGATGATTAAAAAGCAAAGGGGGGGCTTTAAGTTCCTCCATCTGACATTGGAGGGAAAATTCAAGTGCATCGAGATGGGAAGATCTGTTATTCCTCAGCCTCATTCATGGGGCCGCACGTGGCACAGAGGCATGCTGGTCTGCATCTGTCTGGACCCACACAGGTTTGGGGTGCAGTGCTACTGAATCCAGGTGGTAAAACTAGAAAGATAAGGCAAGGCTGCTTTTTTTTTTTGCTGGCTGCCTACTGGGAGGTACCATCTGTCATACAAAGAGAAAGATGACAGGAAAGGTCTATCAAGAAGTCCTCCTTGTTTCACCCTTCCCTGTGTGCACCTGGAGTGGCCCTGCCTATGGGGATGATCTTTTCATTGCAGAAAAATGAGAGCCCTGCAGGTATCCCTTCCTGCAGGACAAATAGCATTTGAATGCCCTGGGACTGTTTAAAATACTCTGATTTCTCAGCAGTTGCTTACAGGAGACCTATTCTGTTGGCTGCCTGAGTTTTAATTTGTATTAAAGATCAACAAAGTCGTTAACCCCTGTCTCCCAAGGGTACAGCTTGGTACATTTGATTGCTGTGTGTGAACAAAGCATGATAGGAAACCATATATGCATAAGAAAGAGAGGGCCAAGAGAGCAGCCTTAGCTGTCCATCTGCAGTGCTTGTCTGGAGTCTTCTGGGTATCAGAGAAAGCACCAAAAAAGGTAACAGGGCAGAATGGGAAACGTGATGCTGTGAACCTCTCGCTGCCTGTGAGAGGAGCTTTATGGGGCGTTTGCAGGATTGGGCTCCAGGTGTACAAAGCCTGGGGCGGACAGGCCTGTGACTGCAAAGAGTGGGGGCCTATCTTCAAAGCAAGTTTTCATTCTTTAAAAATTGTCTCTTCTTAGTAACTACCCCCCTGGCAGCTTATAACAAGAAAGCTGCTTCCTTACTAGAGCTCTTGCCTTCGGAATTGTGTGTGTGCGGGGATCGGTTTGCTGGTTTTGTTCGTAGCTCCTGGGTGGTTTAAAGTCCCATGACCTGGTAAGAAAGGGTTTTGGGGGAACCTGTACTGGACACAAGGCACCTTCCTACACGCTGGCACTTACTCTTTCGGTGCTTGTGTTTGCTGGGAAGCTGTAGCTGTTGCGTGCCTCCAAATGGTTTGTCAAGGATTTGGCTAAGGCCGAAATTTGACTCAAAGGCATTTGAAGATCAGATTAGATCTGACCTTTCTGGATGAAACACTGAGGTCACTGGACGTTTGAACTATGTAACAATTTATTTTTGCCTTTCCTAATGCTCTTGTACAGTTCAGCTAGCCCAGCGGGGAAGGATGCTCAGTACACTGTAATTTGGGATCCCTCCCACCCCCAGGGGAGCTTGCTCCTACTTTTCTTGAAACGGATATGATTCACCAGAAAAGGTTAGGGCACAGAACACCATTACTTAGCTGCTAGCCCTGGTACGTTAGCTGTACGGTTTATATCCTGCGTAAGAAAGTGCTTCTTTTCACGTGTTCTTTTTCCTTGGAACTGTACTTAGTGCTGATAAATGGTGTGGGGCTGGCAGCCCGGCTCTCAAGCAGATACCAGCCTTAGCAGCATGGTCCCTAGTGTGTCCCTCTCCCCAGGCATCACTAGCTGTCCCTGCCAGGAATGCAGCCTTCTGGACCTTCTCACTTGCAAACCTTCTGCTTCTGTCTTGCAGCACCTACGGTGCATCCAGCTACAGCAGCGTCCAGGCTTGCTGGGCTCCCTGGGGCTGAGGCGCGTGGGCTCTGAGCTGGGGCACTCACCTCCTCCACCTATGGTCAGGAACCACCACTGCTAAATGAGTCCTCTTTCGCCCTCCCTGCCCCTTGCATCTGCTCCTTGAGGGGGGGAAGACTCAGTCCATGAAGCACAGGGGCACCTCCTGATCAGCAAACCCTGCCTGTAGCGGTGTTGATGGGACTTTGGGTGGAAGCCAGGAAGAAGTGCTGGCGGGGATTGTCCCGCTGGCTTGCAGCAGGGGCAGGAGCAAATAACTGAGGAAGCAGTGGGGAGAGAGAAAGGAAAAAGGCGGCCATATCTGAAGCCGCTGGAGTAATTTCTCCTTTGAATTTTTTCCTGTGGTCATAAATACCTGGTGAGTCACTTAATGACTCTGTGTCTGTTTCTGTATCTTCAAGTAAAGGGTAACCTGTGCCTTTTTGTATTTAGCCCATGGGGCTGCTGGGGCTTAAATCATTAGTGTGTACAAAGAATTTGTAATACCAAAATGCCAAGTTGAAGCACTGGCTAGAACCTTATTTTTTACTATTTCCCAGCAAGGATGTACATTTTTTTGTTTGCTTCTTCACACAGACATGTATTCTACTAGAAAGGAACTTCTTCTAGATTGTGGGTGTAAAAGCACTGAAGCCCAGTGACTGAGGTGGAAGATGGGCCGGGCTCAGTAGGGACACTGAGCTGACATGTCTGGAGGGGATTTCTTGGGTGCTTGCAAAGTTAGCTGCACTGGCTGCAGCTGAGAAAGAGCCTTCCTGTGAAGTTGCTGTGGATGTACTAAAAATGCGGGATGACAGCTTTTACTTACAGACCTGCCATAGTGTTGTAAGCTTGGAAAGGAAGCTACTAAGCAAGCTGCTGAACCTTATCTGCTTGTCCAGTTTCATGTTGATGAGAGCATTTGAAATTGTAACTCCTGGGGCCAAGCCAGACTGCAGTGGGGAAAATACTAGGGAAAGATTTCAGGCAATGGAAACATTATATGTTTCCACACCCTCTTGTGTCCAGAATACAAATAAAGAGCACTTCCCTTGAGACTTGCTCTGGAGGGTGTGAAGCAAAGTGGAACCCACCCGTTTGCACATTTTCTGGTCTATGTCCTTAAATGGCAAAAAAAAATCTTTGGAATTTAGCTCATAGAAGGGTTATAAATAGATTTGTGGAGATAAAGTTTTGCTGTAAATGCTCTGGTTTTGGAACTATTCAGAAGAGTAACTCTGTAGGCCAACAAATATGAAAAGGGGTGGGTATTGCTGAATGCGGGAAGGCAATTTTGTTGCGCATAGATGTGCAAGTACATGCACGCACACCCCTCTCCACCTGCACTGACCCTCCCATTCTTCCTTCAAGTACTTGGAGATCTAAGGGGCATGGAAATAGCTGTATGCGCTTTTAAAAGTTAGATAACTTGGGGTGAGGGAGGACTAGTGTTCATGATTCATCAAACTGCTAAGGGAGTCTGATTCCATGACAGCTCTGTAAACAAAGGTCCTGAGATCTGTTGGCAGCTTGTTTTATGTCCTTCTCCGAAGCAGCTGGCTCCAGCTAGGGAGAAGATGTGCAGGGCTGGACGAACTCTCGCTGAGCGAGCACAGGAGCAGCAGTTCCTGTGCTCCTTCAGAAGTCGATGTTCAGTCCTCAGAGTTCTGCCAGTTGGATTCCAGTCATCTTCAAAGGGAGCGCTGCCCAAGTGAAGGAGTCTGCGATCAGGCCCTTGTTTGTTTCTTATTTGCAAGGCTTTGATGTTCCTGTTGTCTTTCTGTGACTGCCACAGGGTATGTTACTACCCTTTTCCCACTTCATTTTTTTCTTTGACAGTGAGCTCCCTAATGGTGAAATGGTCCTTCTCCCTTCCCCAATTTTTGTTTTTGAACTACATTATTCACCCTGGTAAAATCTCTCTCATCCCAGAAGCAAAGGCGCAGGAACTTTTTTAATTCCTTACCTTTTTAGAGGACCAAGCAGTGCTTGTTTGGTAGCCCAGATCATCACCTTCTAATACCAGCAGTTGTTCCAAGGACAATTTCTGCTTAATCTTCTGGGATCAGCTGCAGATGAAGCAAAGGCTAAGGGCTTTCTGTCTGCATCTTCCTAATGACCTAGTGATAACCTGCTTTCTCGCAATGGCAATTTCAAAAGCCATTGAGCCAGGGGAGAATTTGGCTTTTCTCCCGCCTAATTAAAGCTTGTAGGTTTGGAGAAGAAATTCCTAGAGCTTGGCTGCAAAGTGTCGAAAAGCGGAGCAGGTTGTGTTAGCTCTGAGATCCAGGGAAGAGGCTGGGCAACTCTTGTTTGCCTGCATAGCTTAACCTGCTGGTGCAGCAAGATGCCCCTAGTCAGCATCCTTCATGGGTGGCTTTGGAGTGCTGCACCCCTGGGTCCTCGGAGAGGAAAGAGTTTGCTTCGGTTTATGGCTTTGGGAACAGCTTAGCCCCACACAGAGCCACACCCCTGCTATGAAAATTAGAGGTTTTATTCAGATGTCTGATAAGCCACAGCTGTTGTTTGGCCACTTCAAACAAAACTTGGATTATAGAGACTGAAGTGCAGCATTTTAATTGCTGTAAATATGAATGAGTGTTTAAGGCAATCCAGACGATACTGAGCCAAGCATTTCTGTGGCTAATGTATATTACACTGACAGGAGCAGGCCAGCTGAGAATTTCCCTACCGCTATCCCCAGTAGTTTAAAATGTCAATTGTCTGTTTTCTGCTGTGTTGGTGAAAATGAGGGAGAAGTTTTAACCTGGGCATCAGTTGGCCTGAATCTGATCTTGCTTTCAGCAGCTGTACAGTGATGTAAACTGTATTGTTAGTTTAAAAAAAAAAAATACATTTGGTCTTATCGCAGTTATCTTGGTGCCAATCTGTTTGATTTCTTTGAGTTACTGAGAATTCACAGTGGCCTTGCTATCAGAAGTTGGCCCTTTTTGTTTGGCTTTCTACGCATTCCCTAAAGGATGACGGCGGCAGGAAATTGGGTCAAAACCCAGTAATGAGCGTTCACTGGGAACTGATATTTCATACAAGAGAGGGCACTGCAAACTCAGAAAGCCAGTAAAATTCCACTGCTCTCTTTCTCCCTGGTGATTAAAAGGACCTGTCATATATGGGAAAGGTCTGAGCTTCATTCAGTCTAACCACCATAGTAAATGGCTTATTCGCTGGACACAGTATGCAATCAAGGAGCAATGCCTTATGACAATAAAAAGCAGCAACTTTTGGTTGCAGTTGGTTTGCAGTTTTCTCCGCTGTGTGTTATTAAAAGCTCTGTGACTATTTTTTGTGCTCTGTTATTTAGATCCCTGTGAAACGTAGTCAGTTGGGTTTTCCACTTAACCCTCTGCCATAAAACTAGACACACCAGCGTATCATCTCTCCTTCCCCCCATACAACCCAAACCAGAAAAAGAAATTTCCACTATCATCCTATATATATATACATATGTAGCTCCTCTGCCTTCTGTGCATCTACTGTGGATTTACATGACTAAAGGCTGGGATTAGCAGACAAAATCTTATTCTCACCAGGTATAAAGCACTAACTTTAACAAAACCAATGATTAAATGCCAGTATTTCAGAGGCAATGATGTGACCACTGAAGTGAAGCAAATAGGAAATGCATGTGTGTTTGAATAGGGATGAATTTTGGAGGAGAAAGGGAGCAATGTGCTTTTGATGGGAGTTGCAGAAGGGGACCCCAGTGCTCCACACACCCTTCAAAGATTTTCCTTCCACCACTTTAGTTTCCACAGTGAAACCCTACACGGACAACATTAAGACGTGAAGTCGTTGGAGCATAGATGTGTTTACATTCTTGCTGTTCATTTTATTTTGTTTAGGCATCTTTACTCTCTCTGCCATCAAAATTGTGGGGATCAAGTAGATGGTCTAGTTGCATTTTATTTAATAAGGAGAAAGACAGTGAAGCGAGTGCAGCAATGGAATTACATAGGGTTCTCTCCTTGCTGGATATTTTCTGGAGGTTTTGTTGTTTGTGTTACATTGTGTACCTTAGAAATATGATGTTTGTGTCATTGGTAGATTTAGAGATAATGTCTGGTATCCTGCCCCTGTGTAATTTTGATGAAAACCCACATCCTTGTGGCCAGAAGGGCTGATTGATCTGTCTGATCTCCCAGACTACATGCCTCATTGCACACCATCCAGTTGCTCATGTTTTGAGGCCACTTAAGTTGACATGGTTAGAATGCATGTTGTAGTCAGCCACCGGACAGGCTGGCTGGATTTGAAGCCAGTCTTCTGCCTCTCCAGAATGTTGTTGTGCCTCCCAGGAAAGACCACAGCTCTTTGAAAGAGGTGTGATTTGGCTTCGATTTTCGTACACATCTGGGTGCCTCTACAATTTTCAACAAGTGTGACTGGTAATACGAATTTTTGTCCATATCAAGAAAATTCTTGCAGGTTACCTGCTATGGGGTGATAACAGATTTACCTGGCAGTTCAGGCTGTCTACTGACCGGCAGCCTTCAGGTGGTGTGCCTGCTCAGTATCAGAGAATTGTTTTTTGACACATGGCACTGTTTCTGTTTCTAGTGTTAAGGAAAACTGGCTTTTCTGTTTGGTAGTCCTTTACGTCTGATACCTCTCTTCAACGAGAAGAGGTGGGTTTTGGGATTTTTAATTATTCTTTCCTAAGGGTGAAACTGGCTCTGTTAACTGCATCTGAAAGGTCAAGGTCTTTTAAGTCACAGAGAGGGAGGACGTAAATTAGGCCTGCTTTGAGATGTTGCTTTGGCCATTATCACGAAGTCATGCTAAGACATGCCCACTGAGGAACCCTACTGTGGCCAAAAGAAAGTGCTGTCATGTTATGGCAGCTGGGTAGTGCAATAGTAACACATATGAATACTTCTGTTTTCCAGCTCTTGGAAGGATCAGAGATAGCCAATTTGGAGACCGAAATAGCAAGATATTTAATCTACTTCATATTTCTTCATTCAGGATTTGGTTTGTGAGAAACCTTGCATTGTATCAGCTTCTTTAATGGCATCTGGAGCCTCTGGAAAAAGTCTTTGAATAACAAGCACGTTGAATGCAATAAGTATTATTGCATGGTTGAAAAAACTTTTTATTTCTTCTATTTTTACCATCTTCGGTCTTCCTGAGTCCAAGTGGAAGATGTGAGACTGCTTTGTTCTTCTTGTTCCTCTTAAAAGAGGAAAGTGTAAATGATGCATGCTTTGGAGCCATTTTTCGTCTGCTTTCTCCTCCTCTAAGTGATTTGTGGCCAAGCTCGGTGTTTGTGCAATCTCATTCCATCTACCTGTAGAGAAGCTTTGCAGAAATTTGTGGTGGTCAACTCTACTGCTCCACACTGGCCAGGACTGCGAGTTCCTCTTCCCGTTGTTTGTTGGGGTCCTTCAGTAAAGGCTGGCAAAGTCATCATTTTACAAGAGAAGTTTTTTGATTTGCGGTAAGTTTTTTTTAGAACAGTGCCCTTCCCTGTTGTACTGCTTGTGAACTGCCTTAAAGCTTCAGCCTATTGTCTAATAAAGGACTTCCATGGTCAGTAAAGATGTTTATTGCTTCACCTGTCAAACCAAAATGTTAGTGTGTCATTCTTGGGCCATCTGCTCGAATAACCCAAATGTTTTTCCAAAATAGACAGCTTTTTTTTTTTCCCTGTTGACTACCTTCCATGAAAGGTGTGAGATCCTTTCTTGAAGTCAATATATAACAAACTTAATATTAACGAGAGAGGAGGGAGTAATGGTGTGTTTGCCTTCTGTGTCAAAGTATCTGATAAAGATCAGTTCATCTTAGTAAAAAATGAAAGGAATTTACTGTATGTGTAGGAAATATGTTTTGTTATAAATGAACAGATTGAAGTGGTGACAGGCTATGAATCTGACTTATATGACAAAATACAGCTATACAGTTATGAAAGCCTGGAGACTGGTGTGATGAACTGGAAAAAACATTATAATCTGAGTACGTTATTTCTGTCTCTCCTGTGACCCTTCAAGGCAATGGAAAGACACTGATGGAAAGGCTGTTGGCATTAGCAGGCATAGAACCATTTTCATTGATCTTGGTTCAGTGCTTACAGGTCACAGAGACTGAATTTAAATATTTACATTCAAGGCTTTTCACTGATTTAGAATTAAATACTAGAAGTTACAGGCATAAAAAACCCCTCACCAACTCTCCCCTCCCCCCAAAAAGAAACACAAAACTAAAAATGAAAACCTGAGAAAGACATATTAGGTCATATCCCTCTCCTCTAGGCAGTGCAGTATGATTCCCTAAAGTATATTCACACGTATTTTGTCCATAAACACCTCTGTTTATTAACAAAATACAATAAACTGCAGTTTTTCAGTAAGGATTGGGATAGTTTGCTGCACTTTCTAGTTTTTAGCGAGGGGAAATAGCTATCATTCTAAAATGTGTTTCTTGGCCCATGGATATAGCTCATGTGAATTCAAGCAAAAAAACCCTAATGAATGGAAACTTGTAGAAGAGTTAACGGCAGCTGGTTTTATTATGGACCATGGCTCTGACGATCTCACGTGAGTTTAATACAAGTGTTACCTCATTGACTTCAGTATAACAGCTTTTCATTTGCAAGGGAGTAAATGAGGCCAACATAAGACAGAGATGTAGGGAGACTCTTTGGGAGAGAGTTTTAGTTTGGGGAATGTGCTTTACATACATACGAAATATATGGGCATATCTGCACATTGCAGTAAATGTGTTAGGCCACCTGGGAGAATGGGCAAAATTCTGCTTTGAATAGTACTTGTGTAAATCCAAAATGAACCTTAGGGATAAAGTGCCAGGTAGGGCCAAAGAGGTATCGCATTTTTCTAAGTTCTGGTCTGAGTTTCTTATTGGATTTCTGATATTTCCTTGATGAGATGGTTTGGAAATATGACAGAATAAGACTATTCTGCAGGGAGCTTCAGGTTTTTTTTTCCCTTCTCAAATTAAAAGAGAGATTGTATCGCTTATTGTGAAGCCAGCGCAGACAAAAGCGTGACGTGCAGTTATTCTGCCTTGAAACTATCAAAGCAAGCAATGAAATAAGAATCATGCATTTCTGGAGTCAAGCATCTCTTCAGAATTGTGCAATATTACATCCTTCTTCAAGCTCAGCCTTCAGCTTAGCTGAACCTTGCAAGATTGTGGGAAGGTGGCTGTGCTCTATTGAAAGTGTAGCTTTGGTCTCAAAAAGGGAGAAGAGCTTTAAAACTTCTTGAAGTCCAGTAGAGGTGTTACTTTACAAGCAGGATACTTGGGTGCGACAGCAATAGTCTGCAACTGTGAGATGGGCTTTGTTGCTCTGTGCATGAGGAAATGCAGTTGAAGACATGGCAGGTATTGATTAAGAGTGAAGAAAGGCCAGAAAGAGAGGTTTTGTTGTCTTGGTTTCTTGCTTCTTGTGTTTTGGTGGCCCTGCTTGCTGCTTTCCTGTACAGGAGCGCCTGAAGTTCAGGCACACCTGGAAAAAGAGTCTGCAGCCTCTTCAGTGTGAGACATTTTGTGCTTTAGGATTACAGTTTAACATAGCTCCCTTGATTTTAGTGGCATTTCCCACCAGTGTAAACACTGGTTTCAGATGCTTTTTGCTTTGCTCTGTCTTTGAAATGCTGATGTTTACAGGTGTGTGGCATAAAGGTTCATGGCAATGTGGCTTGCAATGTGATGCCGTGCACTCCCACTGATGGAGGGGAAAACTTTTCAAGACTACATAGTTATGTAGTGTCAGCTTTCATTTTTATTTTACTTGAGGTCTTGAAGGAAAGCAGAATTATGGTAATTAAGCTTCATTTGTAGACCAAAATTGAGGGGGAGAAGGCAATAAAGTATGGGGAATGTTTTAAATGGCTCTACCCACCTGTTTAAAAGGGTGCTCTTATGTAGAGGGGTTACAAGTCTCTTCTGAGCCTATTATGGGGTTCTTACTATTCACTAGCTAAGCTAAAGCTAAAAATATTGTCCACAGAAAAAGTGCAGCAGAAGCTAGTGTTCCTCTGGTTCATGCAAGTGCTAATTATTCCCAGTGGTGATGCAGAAATATGTTCTTACAGATCTGGTCTGAGATCACTAACTTGTTTTACATAGGATGCTGCTTTGCCATTAGACAGAAATGACATCTAGCTGCAGTGGTTCACGCTTGTAAGCATGCAGTACAGGCCCTGTTGCTTAGAAGAATAGTGATGAGATTTTTAGTCCTCTCTTGATCTTCCTCCTGAGTAAATTAAGTGCTGCTGAGACAGAAAAACTCCACTGGGAGATCTCTTGTTTCAATATAGCACCTACATTTTTTTCCTGCATGCTTCTGTTCACCCCCCCCCCC
>Ga0065711_1048431_pt1 | contig 11814 bp, 4 predicted proteins | sample Hoacrofraction12_FD_59098 | JGI IMG/M metagenome (GOLD analysis project Ga0065711, IMG submission 59098) | Hoatzin crop microbial communities from Cojedes, Venezuela - Epithelial fraction 12 v2 (version 2) | ecosystem: Host-associated > Birds > Digestive system > Esophagus > Crop | place... | reverse complement strand
GTTGTGGAGTCTCCTTCTCTGGAGATATTCAAGACTCGCCTGGACAAGGTCCTGTGCAGCCTGCTGTAGGTGACCCTGCTTCGGCGGGGGGGTTGGGCTAGATGACCCACAGAGGTCCCTTCCAACCCCTACTATTCTGTGATTCTGTGATTCTGTGATTCTGTGAATCATAGAATGGTTTGGTTTGGAAGGGTCCTTAAAGATCATCTGGTTCCAATCACCCTGCCATGAACAGGGACATCTTCCACCAGACCAGGTTGCTCAGAGCTCCATCCAACCTGGCCTTGAACACTGACAGGGAGGGCACATCCACAGCTTCTCTGGGCAACCTGTCCCAGTGTTTCACCACCCTCATGGTGAAGAATTTCTTCCTAATATCTAATCTTAATCTGCCCTCTTTTAGTTTACAGCCATTCCGCCTTGTCCTGTCACTACACACCCTTGTGAAAGTCCCTCTCAATCCTTCCTGTAGGGCCCCTTCAGGTACTGGAAGGCTGCTATAAGGTCACTCGGAGCCTTCTCTGCTCCAGGCTGAACAGCCCCAACTCCCTGAGCCTGCTCTCGTAGGAGAGGTACTCCAGCCCTCTGATCATCTTCGTGGCCCTCCTCTGGACCCGCTCCAAAACATCCATGTCCTTCTTATGTTGGGGGCTCCAGAGCTGATAATCAAAGGATCATTTTCAGATGATAATCCTCTTGAAAACTTTCTGCATAGGGGACCAAGACAGGTCAACACACATCACAATCAACGTCTATCAGGACACCATTTATGAATTTAACTACCAGTAGCATCAAGCTGTTATCACTAACAGCAGACAATGGTGCATTCAAGCATCCAGACACACGGTTGCGATCACTCCTCGCTACCCAGCTGGAGCAGCCGTTGGGAGGCCAGTCCTGGTGGTTTGCTCAGAAACAGAGGGTCATACTGAGGCTCTGGGAGCTTCAGGTAGGTGCTCCGCAAGTCCCTCGTGGTCCTGTGCTTCGCCAGGCTGCACGCAGCAGCCACTGCCTGCCTCAATACGTTCTGTGTTGTATAACCATTGTAGGTGCTGGCATGTGCTGATAGCCTTGAACAGGCTCTTGGTGGCCTGAGTTTATCTGTTCTTGTGGATTCACCAGGACCAGGAATCTCCAGATCTTCCCAGATCCTGACAGACTTTCACATGCTACTTCTCAACACATAATTTTTCTTTCTGCAGCCTGCTGTTTTCAGGTCACTATTTCTGCATCCACACACAGAGACAATCCACACAAATTCACCCGGGGGAGGTGTTCATGGCATCCCATCATGATGCTCAAGCCTTTTCCGGAGTCTCTCCTTCCCAGGTCCCTCACCTGTAATTATGGCCTGAACACCCATTTCAGCATAAGGACATTTCAGTGTCCCCAAAGATTTCTTTATAGTAAATTTCCCAAATTATTCAAATGATCCTGCATTCACAATCTGTCCTTATCATAATTTACTTCTTCTCCATGCATCTCAATATCAGTACAAAGTTTCATATAAGAGCTCTGAGAATTTTTTTACATTATCTTTCACACAGACTATCTTGATGCTAAATATTCAAATATGCCTACCAATAGCACAGAAAAATACACTATTGTTTCAGTATTTAAAGATCTTTTTTTATTTTAAATGTTCTTCCTTCCCCCAAAAGAAGTTGAAGTGAGCTTTACATATTTCTGAGTCTATTACAGGTGTTTAATCTCCTTTTATCTTTATCTATTAAGATAATCATGAGTATAAAAAAAATCATATTTATCTATAACTCCTTGGAACTTCTAAAAACTTTGACATTTGAAATATATCAAAACTGTCTTTAAATAGTGTATAATGGTTTTTTGAACTGAAAAATATCATTAGTTCATAACGTACTCTGTAGAATATTTTAGATTATATTCTTTTATATCTGTACATCAAAGCAACTTTAAATTTAGAAACAAAAACATAAATATCCCCAGCAGTAACTTTCTGCTACTTCCATTAATTTTAAACACTTTAGACAGGAACAAGTTAAGACAAACTAATCACTTAGATCCTCAGAGTCTACTGAAATCAGTGACTTCAATGTCTTTGCGTCAGTCCCTTAAAACTAGGACTGGATTGCTTCATTCACAGGTTTCGAAATAATTTAAAATGGATAAACAAAATGATTCAGTGCTGTACAAGCTAGCTGTTTTGCCTGATGATCAAAAGTTGTTAGTTTAATAAAAAAAAAACCAACAAAAAAACAACAAAAAAACCCCACCCCAAATCAGAAGAGCTGAGCTTGGCAAATGGCGGCCAAAAAGTTTACTTAGCAGCTGTCATTTAAAAAATGGTATTTCATTTCTTTCATGAGAATTTAAAAATTGTCATGAAATTGGGATAACCAAATCAGAACTGGCCCTCTGAAAATGAATATGTAAATAAATAAATAGTGGCCCGTGATCTCACTGAACTCTTTAGAACAGAACAAGTAGAACAGCAGCATTCAAATTTGTCATAAGAGGCATAAAAGTTTAGTAAAAGGGGCTACATTGTTAAATATTTACAACATGCTTACGGTTAGGGTCTCTGTAAGCAGAGTAGTAGTATTTTGAAAAATTTACTCCAGAGCCAGTATTTTTCCTGGTAATAGCCTTCAGACATGTGACCCCCTTCTCCCTGTTGCTGACTTACAGTGGATTGGTTTTGGGTTATCTAGGACTTGTTTTCAAGTACTAGTACTTTCAAAGGTGTGAAAGGTGTCTGAGGGAGGTATTGTTGTCACTAAAACAAAAAATAGAACTAAAAAAAAATATGAACCATAAAATATATATTTGCTAAAAACAAAAGGAAAAAAATGAAAAAGAGAATTTTCAGCAGGCAGGATCCCACTGTTCTGCTGTAAGAGCTATGCTGTTGAGGGTGTTGCAGGCACACAGCTCATTAGATTGGTTTAGACTCTCAGAACATACTCACTTCACCTAATCAAAACTCTCTGGGATTTCAGTAGCTTAGGTGTCTACACAGGTCATCCCTACAGCCTACATGCAGGTGGTAGACAAAGATCAGTACCACTGGAGGTTGGGTCACCCCACTCGTCTTGGGCACCTTGCTGAAGGCAGGATGAAACCCTTCCTGAAGGCCCTTATTTGCCTCCTCAGGCTACTAAGAAAGTGTAAATTATGGGTTTAGCCTCTAACTTTTGGATAGTGGAAGTTAGATGAGATGAATCCTTCCAACAAGAAGTGATTACCCCAGCATTCAGAAGGAGCTATTTGAAGGTAGACAGCTGGCAAAAGGAGAGCAAATGGCATTCCTGCAGGTTTGTACAAGCTAATGTCCTTTGGAAGAAAACATACTTTTTGAGTTTTCATATATTTTGATGTGAATTTAACTTCAACTTTCCACAAAAAGGTTTTCAGGACAGTGTTGGACACATTTGAGATCAACATGTATGCAATGTATAGAAGAAATCAAAGACACTAACAGATTCTAGCACTGATTTTTAAAGAATAAAATAAAATTCCCCTAGATAAAACAATGGTTTTATGCGGAGTATTTGAGGGATGAATTATATTTTACATATCTACCTAAAAAAAGATATAGGTTAAGGAGAAAAGAATGAACCTAATGACAGCATTAAAAATTCTACATCAAGCATGTTATAAAAATCAAGACTATTATTTTTTAAAAAAGAAGCAGGTAGAGTGAACATAAGAGAGTTTATAAAAGAAAACATGGTGTGAGAAAGAGGAGACGGATATTCTTCTTACAGAGTGCAGATTCCCCATCCCACAGATCAGAATCGATTCTACTAGTAAATCACTATTGCCCACCTCAACACACTAAGCTTTTTTTTATAACTTCTCCCACATATGCATGTGTTTAAAATCAAACAATTTATTTCACTGAAGTGGAATAGAAATTACAAATATTTCTGGAGACTACATGATGCCAATCTAATATAAATTCTACATCCTAAGGAATTCTGTTGAATTGTCCAGTGTTTCTCCTCATACCTGACTGACCCTGCATGAGTATGTCGCCTTTATCAAGAGTTACTCACGTGTGTTTGTAGGTTATAAGGCTCTTACACAGAGCTACAGCAGTTTGGGTTTGGAAGGATGTGTAGCTTTATCCAGTAAGATAATCTTCCTACTGAAACCTCAAGAAGTGCAATTCATAATCTATTGCTTTTGTTGGAGCTTTCATGTGCTCTGCAGAAAGCTGGGTATTATTTTTTTTCAAGAAGGATCCCAAATTTTACGGTTCATGAGTGTAAGTTGCCAGAAATCTACAACTTCACAGAGCCTTAAAATTCAGGCTACTGTTTTAATATGAAGATGAAGAGATGAACACATTTGAGATCAATATGTATGCAATGTATAGAAGAAAACAAAGACATTAAGAGATTCTAGCACTAATATTTAAAGAATAAAATAGCCCTAGATAAAACAATGCTACGTGCAGTTGTACCATTCAATAATGCTGCTTCTGTGCTATCTGATAGTGAATTGTTTTTATTTCATCTTTCAATCTGCATTTCATCTGCACTACTCTGTGGACTTGCCTTTTAAAGTTTAAACAAGCCTAGTACAGGGAAGATCCCATCTCTCAACTGTATTATTTCTGGCTTTCTCTGTGAGCTCAGGAAGACAACTCTATTTCCATACAACCATACAAATAAAACCACATCTTTTCTCAAACTTCAAGGCCAGAAACATTTTTAAACTAGGGCTGGGAGCTTCTCTGGAACTTTACCAAATTATTCTGGAATAATTTTTTCAATAAATTCCAGTAGCTTCACAAGTGTGAACACACCCTCGGAATGAAGACAACAATTCTACAGCAAGAGGTGAATTCCACAATAAATCCTCTCCATAAATTACCACCCCAGCAAGGATATAGCAATTCCTCTACATCTGCACATCTGGTCTTGTTTTTAGTATCCGCCAGCAGATTTTGAATGGATATTTTTGATATGAGGGGGATTTTTTTCTTCCTTTGTTGTTCCTACGATAATAATTCTGACCTATTCTTTTGTAAAACTGAGAATCCTCACCTAAAAAGGTTCACCAATTTGAAGCATTATTATCATAATTACTCTTGTATTTAATTGGGAAGTTCTATTTGCTGTTTGCATACCAACAAGAACAAATTGGCTCTCTTTGCTATTTTTATATCAATAGGGATGTGTGCTATTCTTCTACATTAATTATTTTACTTTTTAGCACTTCTGTTACTTTGGAAATAGTTTAGCTGTCTTCTGCTAACCTGTTGCAACACACACCCAGCGTGCTCACCTATCATAACGTTAATTTCCACTCTTTCTGGATGTTTTTCTAAGCCTCTTCAGCAGATTAATACATTAGAAAATCAGACACAACTTTTTTATTTCTGAAATTTGCATAAGCGTATATAAACAGAACAATGTGACAAGTATGCAGCAAAAAAATGATAGTAATATTCTCCCACATGGTATTTTTGTCTGCAAGTGTGCACATGTCTGTATGTGCATGTATGAATTTGCCAGTGTATACACTGGCAATTTTCACATTTTACAATTCCAGCATCACAAATGTTAGTTTCAAGAATGCTGTGCAGGCACAGAACATCTCAAGAATATTTTCCTTTTAAACGACTTGATATTTCAGTCAACCACTGGACCAAATGAAAATCGTTTACACAGGGGTCACTTAGAGCAGCGAAATAAGTGAAACGTGATGTTCTGGAAATATGATCAAAAGGAAGCAGTGTTGGTAGTGCACTTATAGAAGACACAGTGAGATAGAATCATAGAATCATAGGCTGGAAAAGACCGCTAAGATCATCAAGTAATCATGCCTACTAAACCATGTCCCGAAGTGCCACATCTACACATTTTTTGAACACCACCAGGGATGGTGACTCCATGACCTCCCTGGGCAGCCTGTTCCAATGTCTGACCACTCTTTCAGTAAAGAAATTTTTGCAAATATCCAATCTAAACTTCCCCTGACGCAACTTGAGGCCATTGCCTCTTGTCCTACCACTAATTACTTGGGAGAAGAGACCAACACCTGCCTCACTACAACCTCCTTTCAGGCAGTTGTAGAGAGCAATAAGGTCCCTCCTCAGCCTCCTCCTCTCCAGACTAAACAGCCCCAGCTTCCTCAGTCGCTCCTCGCAAGACTCATTCTCTAGGCAAGCTTTTATTCCTTTATGTAAAAGCATTTTATGGACCTGCCATCAAGCTGGCTTTCCTTTTCCTAAAAGCATTTAAAATATTCACAGCACCAAAGGCCATATGACACACACCACATAGCCTGAGATCTGCAGAGCAGGGGAAGCTCCCAGGATTGTTCAGAGGATGAAGGTAATAACAGTGCAATGGGAATTCACCTATCCTGCTGTAATCTGGGGGAGCACAGAGCACAGAGGTTTGTGTTATGTTTCCTGCTGATTTTGGGTCTCCCCATCTCCTGCTTTTTCACCTCCGCCTGCAGCCAGAGGCCACATTATCCAGCCAGGATAATGTCCCATGCCAGGACAGCACTGCTGACAGCCGTGTGCTGTAGTCTTGGCATGAGAACTGCATCTGAATTGCTTGCAAGTCACAGCTGAAAGGCTACAATCTTTCTTATCCCAGGCTACAAGATATATGGAAGTGTTTAAACAAACCTGGTTTCAAAAGGCAGATGGCATTTTTTGTCCTCATCCGTTTGGCTTTAGTGTGACTCTAGACAGCTGAGTAGCCATAAAGTGCAAGCAGTATAATGCATTTCATATATCTCATCCAGTTTCACCACTGAAAGCAGTAAAATTCAAAAGCAATCAACTAAAAAATAGTTCTTAATCCCTACCCCTTGGTAGGGTGGGAAAGGGCAGAAGAAATTAAACCACTGTGAATAACAAACTAGCCAAGATCTTGTTAAATGAACATCATCTCCTACAATGCTTGAACTGTTGGCCCACCTCAATACCTTCAGGGAACTTCTCACATGTGGCTGTCGTCTCTCCACGCTTGAAGCACTTGCCACCTCCTCTGGAAAAAGAGACATTTGAGGCCATCTCTGCCACTAACCCCTCTCCCAGCCACCCCCAGGAGAACACATCGCAGGCGGCAGAAGGCAAGGCTGACACGGCAAGACTCAGGACTAAGGGAGCACACTGGGCTTCCTCCACTGGCCAAGAAGCATCCTCCAAAAAGATGCAGTAGAGCTGCAGGTCATTCTCGTCAGTACAGAGCCAGGATGCCCTTGTGTTTCAGTGGATAGTGAGTACACCAGCACTGCAGACTGACATGTGAAATGAAGATAACCCATCTCGCTTGCAGAGAACTTCTTTGGACACCAACAGCAACATAGGGTGACAGCACGGTGCTCAGTCCAGGCTAATTTGTGCTGGTCCCTGCCCCAGGCTGAGCATTCAGATGGTTTCCAGCATCTGAGCCAGCTGGCACGCTCCTGCACTCACTGCAGGGTGGGCACTCAGTTGGACCTGGGAATAAACATGCGTGGTGGGCATTGAAGGGATTCCAAATGAACCAGGGAGGGTGTGGGACATCTGACCAGCTTGAGAGGGAGTCTCTGAGCTAACAGAAGGGCAAACAAAGTATTATTCACCTTCACAGACTTTTTTAGGGGATTTTCACACCCGTTTCCTAACCAAGAATATCTCACATATATTTTACCATGGGAAGGAGAAACCTAAGGCATTTTGATAACCCAGAAAAACCTGTTTAAGAATTCTGAGCTCAGGCATCTGCATGTGCATGTAAAGTATTCTTAAAAGGTAGGTGTATGCGTGTAACAACTACATCAGATTATATGCACTTCCACCTTCTACGAAATTATATACGCATGCAAAAGAGGGAGGCTACATGTAAAACAGAGAACTACAATTGTCTGCATCAAGATAGAGTCAAGATTCAGGAAATTACATTGGCACGAGACTTGGAATAGTAAACTAAAATACAAAGATGAAACATGGAACCATGACACTTCAGATTAAATGAGGCTGCATAGCATAAGACAGTGTAGCAAACTGTATTTACGCCATGACAGATGGCTGCAAATTCCTGCCAGACGAATGACAGCTAACAGATAGCAGCACTTACAGAACATAAATCACACAAATCAATTGTAATATTCAGAAATTCTAACTAGTAAGAGCTCAAGTTGCAGTATGGGTGGGCAGAACAAAATAGACTTTGAAATCCATCAGGAAGTACAAGACTTAAATTATGGGAACAGGCCTGATTGTTCATACTAATTGAAAAGCCTTCTAATTCTGCTCACAGTATCTTCTATCTCACCCTCCTACTGAGAGCAGCAGCTACTTACTGGGAAACAAGTGAAAACGTGCTTCAGTACACTGCACACATAATACTTTGAAGTTAAAATTTACATTAGGAAATCTACAGTTCAAAGCAGGTAAATAAAATGTTACTTTCCAGTAAAACAAATAGTTCCATTTACCCCAACCAGCATATGTGGCTACAAAAACAACGAAAATTCAAAATTGCCTGTTTTCTAGCTTTTGTAACGTAAATACTTTAAAATGTCTTAAGTCATTAAATTTAAAACACTTCTATTTTATTTTCCAACATCTGTGTTTCTTGCTCACTCTTAACATTTTGTCACTCGAGTAATAAACATAAACATCTTAGTTTTGTTTTATTTTCAGTCTACGTCCTTCACTGGCTCTCATTTATGAAGAGAAGCATTTAAACCAAGTAAGAATTTCTACTTTTATTCAGTGAGCGAGGAAGCATCAGACTACTAAGAAGCTGGGATGAGAGGCTGTTTTAGTTATCACCTGTTTATACTCAGTGAACAGTTAGAAGTCAGAGAAAGGAACTCTTTGAAGAAAACTCAGTAGTCTTGTCACTGAGTACAGTGGGGGACTACACAGTATAATTTGCTGAGAAAAGTGGAAAAAAACAAGTCCTCCAGCAAAATCAAACAAGTCCAGACTTTGCTGAACTTGTATGTATTTCTGCAAGTACGTGGAGTTTTTAAATATCAGGATCTGTTTTTTCCCCCGAAGTAAAAAGGACGAAAAGAAGAGTAAGGCAACCTTAAGAAGTAGGTTTTAGAATTAATTATCCTTCAGACAAGTCACTATGACTCCATCTTCTATGTTATTTCTAAAAATAACAAAATCATCATACGAGGAGACTCCTTTGTTCCTTTTCTCGCTATTGTACTGAAGATTATTTCCAGGTATCAAAAAAGGAATATACTTTATATTATTAACAACATACAATATTTATATATTGCTATACCTACCAGCTAGTTTTGATGGTTGCCACTTTTTTCAGGTGAAGAATTTATGAAGTAGATTCGGGTATTTTATTGATACAAACAGTGGGCAAGGTCTCGGTTCTCTGACACGATATCATTCAACAACGGGAAGTATAGTTGCAAATCCTGCACCAGTTTGCCCTTAGCCTAAAAGCTTTTTGCCACATAGTTGTCTGCAGTGTTGTACTACAGTGTTGTTTATTCTGTTCCAGCTTTCTGCTACTTGTTTAGAGTTGCTTCAGTCTTTCTTTTTTGGTCTTTCTCTTTTCATTCTTCACTGAAAAGGTGGTTGGTCCCTGGAACAGGCTCCCCAGGGAAGTGGTCATGACACCAAGCCCGTCAGCATTCAAGGAGCATCTGATGATGCTCTTAGTCATATGGTTTAGTTTTAAGTAGTCCTACGAGGAGCAAGGAGTTGGACTTAGTGATCCTTATGGGTCCTTTCCAACCTGAGATACTCTATGATTCTGTGATACTGTTGTACCTGTCATCAAACATAGACTCTCCTGTACATGCCCAGTGTTCTTCATACTGAGGAACATCTGTCAGATGCTTTCTGGTCTTCCAGATAGCTGACCCAAATGCATTCCTTTTTCTTTGACGCTTATTGTAAAAGAAGGCTCTCATTAGACTCGGGGCTGAGAGATGAGAGAAGTTGCTGTTTCTTAGCTAAGCTATGTCAGCTGCTTATGCCCATTGTAAATGCAAACTTCAACAAAATAAAATAATGTAAGTCAAAGTATGTCATAATATTATCATGTAGGAGCATGCACAGTGAAAATAATTCTGTTTCAACTGTGAATGTAGTAGGTTAAAATGTCCTAGCCACTAGCTTCAAATAGACTTAACCTATTACAGTTACTAGAGCTGTCCCTGATAAAGAAAACTGTAGCAGCAGCAGCTGCTGCTTAACAGTTACAAAGGGATTTATAATTACTTGGAAGACACACCACAAGCTTTAAATACAAATACTGGTACTTCACACAATACCTTGTGGCAATTAAAGCTGGTCCTACCCTCAACATGGCATAAAGGGCAAATGGGTCTCTGCAATACCTGCAGTAGTCTCCATTCTATCAGTGGAAATGCATCAACTGCAAATATATGGAAAACCTTTGTGGACTGTGTCCTCTAAATTTCTCAGAGCGCTTCTGTCCATTGCAGCAATTCACTGAGATACATATAAGGTTCTTTGCAGCTGCCAGAAAGAGAAAAGGTGGGTCTGTGCTTGAGTCTTCTGCCAGATAACATTAAATAATAGTACTGTCTAAGGCCAATACAGACATTTAAAAGTGTTTTCATGGCTATGCTACACACAGAATGAAGACTATTCACTTCCCCCCTGTCTAAAACTTCAGTTCACTACTTTTCGCAGTGTTAGGTATGCTTTCACTGCAGCAAGGTGCAATTATAGCTTACATAAGCAGAGCCTAGATAGCTTTAATTTCTCCAGTTTGGGGAGCAACATCAATAACGGTGTGGCAGCACTGACTTCGAACCAAGTACTCGTATGTCTTCGTAGAGGCTGGTGTAGAGCCGGTGCTGCTAACTCACTGATACAGCTACCGGAGCTTGCTGTTAGCTAGATGAAAGTTATCTCAGGATGCCCACACGTACTGCAGTCACACCTCCCAGTGGCAACATATACATAACCTCACTTCTTACGTTATTTAAGACCTTTATATTTTGAAAAGAGACTGTTCATGTGCTGTCATTACTTACTGTGCAGTTTTCCTGTACTGAGGATGGCAGAGCTAAGACGTAGCCTCACAGGAATCCCCCAGAGCACTTCTAGCTGAATCTGCTGGGGCAAACCCACATCAAAGGAGAGGATTTGACATTTTCAGATAAGGGGTTATTTGAGTTCCTTTGCCCTCTCCAATCTCTCTAGAGTCAGTGTGCAATTGTATTTTTCTTGTTCTTGGTATTCAGGGAACTTAAAGAATGTAAGTATGACTAATAGCCCTGCTTCCCCTGCCTGAAAGCATTCACAAAGGACCAACCACACCTGTCAAAAATGTTTAAAAAACAATGCAGAGAATATTACAAATATGAGTTTAAATGTGATCACAGCTGTAAACTTTACTGCCTTCTAAAATAGCTAAAATCTGTAGATAAAACAATGCTGTAACAGATTTTTTGCAGATTTGCAATGTCTCATAAAGCAATATTTTTACAAAATAAAGTCTTTCAAACTCAACAAAAGCTTTCCAGTCTCTTCAGTATATCCCACAAGCTCATCAAATTACTTACTTAACCCACATAGCCAGAATACACTGATTTTCATTCATTCTTTACAGCTGTGTAAAAGACTTTTTCTCTTATTCTTGTGCTGCATCACACATAGAATCACAGAATCACAGAATGGTAGGGGTTGGAAGGGACCTCTGTGGGTCATCTAGTCCAACCCCACTGCCGAAGCAGGGTTACCTACAGTAGGCTGTAGAGGATCTTGTCCAGGCGGGTCTTGAATATCTCCAGAGAAGGAGACTCCACAACCTCCCTGGGCAGCCTGTTCCAGGGCTCCGTCACCCTCAGAGGGAAGAAGTTCTTCCT
>Ga0065711_1048430_pt1 | contig 11814 bp, 7 predicted proteins | sample Hoacrofraction12_FD_59098 | JGI IMG/M metagenome (GOLD analysis project Ga0065711, IMG submission 59098) | Hoatzin crop microbial communities from Cojedes, Venezuela - Epithelial fraction 12 v2 (version 2) | ecosystem: Host-associated > Birds > Digestive system > Esophagus > Crop | place... | reverse complement strand
AGACTCCACAACCTCCCTGGGCAGCCTGTTCCAGTGCTCCGTCACCCTCAGAGGGAAGAAGTTCTTCCTCATGTTCAGACGGAACTTCCCATGCTTCAGTTTGTGCCCATTGCCCCTTGTCCTGTCACTGGGCACCAGTGAAAAGAGTCTGGCCCCATCCTCCTGACACCCACCCTTCAGATATTTATAAGCATTTATAAGGTCCCCTCGCAGCCTTCTCTTCTTCAGGCTGAACAAGTCCAGCTCCCTCAGCCTCTCCTCATAGGAGAGATGCTCCAGTCCCCTCACCATCCTTGTAGCCCTCCGCTGGACTCTCTCCAGGAGCTCCTCACCTTTCTTGAAGTGGGGAGCCCAGAACTGGACACAGTACTCCAGATGAGGCCTCACCAGGGCAGTGTAGAGGGGAAGGAGAACCTCCCTCAATCTACTGGCCACACTCCTCCTAATGCACCCAGGATGCCATTGGCCTTCTTGGCAGGCAGGGCACACTGCTGGCTCATGGTTAACCTGTCGTCCACTAGGACACCCAGGTCCCTCTCCACAGAGCTGCTCTGCAGCAGGTCCGCCCCAAGCCTGTACTGGTGCATGGGGTTGTTCTTCCCCAGGTGCAGGATCCTGCATTTGCCTTTGTGGAACCTCATCAGATTCCTCTCTGCCCAACTTTCCAGCCTGTCCAGGTCGCACTGAATGGCAGCACAGCCTTCTGGTGTATCTACCACACCTCCCAGCTTCGTGTCATCAGCAAACTTGCTGATGTTACATTCTAACTCTGCATCCAGGTCATTGATGAAGAGGTTAAACAAGATGGGCCCAGTACTGACCCCTGGGGGACACCACTAGTTACCAGCCTCTAACTAGACTCAGCGCCGCTGATGACAACCCTCTGAGTTCTGCCATTCAGCCAGTTCTCAATCCATCTCACCAAGCACTTATCCAGCACATACTTTCTGAGCTTCCCTAGGAGGATGTTGTGGGAGACTGTGTCGAAAGCCTTGCTGAAGTCAAGGTAGACAACATCCACAGCTCTCCCCTCATCTACCCAGCCAGTCATGCCATGTAGTTCTGTAGCAAACCAGGTATGTTGGTACCTGTAGTTGATTACAATAGTAAACACTAAACTGGAGCTAAAGGGCTTTTTGCTTTAAAATCCAACTGTACCTTTATGTCTTTGATGCCAGTTTATGAACTGTTTCCTGACTGGTAAAATGGAAGTTGTCATTAGAAATCTGCACTGAGTAGACCCCACCCCTGTCTTGTGAGCTATCGCAACTGCTTGAAAAAGAACAGAGGTGTGCTATGATTTAAAATATAGTCTGTGATCATTTTGATTGGAATCATCAGTAACTACCTTTATTTTTTTCCCTAGAATGAGATTACTGTCACAAGCTAGCATGATAACATAAGCAAGCAGATTTTGTTTTGCAGTGCTGTGGTTATTGGGGTTTCCAAAATACAAATTTGTACTTCAAAATAGTCTTCCTTACTGTGGATCTGTGAAGCGTGCTTTTGCTTAGACATCTCTATATCCAAAAAAGTTCCTGAGCAAGTGAATAATGTCACTATAGTCAGCTAAAACATGCACTTTGTCCATTTTTATACCTTTCTCAAGTCACCAGGGTTATACAGGTTCTTAAAATTGAACTCATGCTTACACACCATGCTTGACTGAGACCATAGTAATCTCCCAGAATACTCCTGAGCTGTTGTTCTGATCACTTTACAAAAAGAGATGATAATTTGCCATGATGAAGTATTGCAATTTTTAAACAAAATGGGTAATTTTTATTTGTTATTATAAAGGTTATGCATCATGTCTACTTTCTTGTTATTAACATTAACATTTATTTTTCTTTTATTTTACATCTCTCTTGTCTACTTCATGCTTACAAATGTAAATCATTCCAAAAAAACCCACTGTAATTAAATTCCTTGGGCAGCAGAGGCATCAAAAGAATGAAGACATTTTGAGCTTACTGATGTTCTGTAGCGGATACTGTTTGTGTCCCAGAGGGAAATGTGCACAAAAGATGAAATAATTGGCAGTTGTCAGTTGTATATCTTCCTTCCAATGTCAAGGCCACCTGAGAAGCAGTGTTTGTTATTTGCTGTCTTCCTTGTGAGAGTTGACTGTATATATTACTGTGAACACAGTGACGGTGGGTCAGATGTCTCATCAAGCCAGAGCTCTATGCTCAGGTATAAGCAAAACATACAATAAAGACAAACTCTAATAAACTTAGATAGGTTTCTAATGGACTGACACAGATTTCCTATGTGTAAAATATTCACCAAGCAACTAAAATCTTCTCTCTCTCTTTTTTTTTTTTTTTTTTTCAGATCATGGAGAAATTTCTACCTCTCTTCAGTCTCCCAGGGAGACCACAAAGCCTGGAGAAAGTGAGGTAAGGTGTCCTTACAATGACTAATTTATAGGATTTTTTTTCATTATTGTGTGCAGGGATTAGTCACTCCCCTGTTACCATTCCTGATCTTTGAGTCTGATCCAATTTAGAATGAAGATGTTGAAATAATCTAGATGCATTTCACAGGCCTTCAGTTAGCGCTTAGATTCTTGCATGAGAGAACAAGAATGAAAAATAGGAGACTAGTACTTCACAAAATACTTGTGGGAGTTTTTTTTCTGTAAGGTGAGTATTAGGCCTGTAATCTGTTGCCAGTGGTAGATTATTATAAATGCAAATGCATTGCACAAGATATTTAACAAAGGAGAGAAAATAGTTTTTAATACAGTCTGTTTTCATTTAAATTTTTGTACCAAGAAATGGGGGGGGTTTTAACAGATGTATTATGTTTGTTTATATTCTCTCCCTCTCTCTCAAATGGAGCAAGCATATCTGTATTTTGTATTTATGATAGTGTACATACAGCACTAGGAAGAAAGATTAAAGCAATACTCATTCATGCGTACGTGTTCTTATTTTTGTTTTCAAAATTGGCCTTGATATTCTAAATAACCCTGTATTTTGATAAAATATCTTCAGTTTAATCGTAAAAACATAGAATGATTTTATTTGGAAGGCCCCTTTAGAGGTCATCTGATCTACCTCTGCTCTGCTGAAGTGGTGAAGACTTCAAGGAAATTGCTCAGGGTCTGTCCATTGGGAAGTTCCTCTTGCTCCTACAGCATTTCAGACATGATAGGGAACGGCCTCTCAATGCCACTGACCAGCTCCCTTGGCACTCTCAAGTCATATGGACTTCTGTGTGTCCATTTACTGAAGCAGTCTCTAGTTTAGCCTTCCTCTATTGAAATGCTTCAGTCTCCCAGACCCTGCCTCTGTATGAGCCAGCTCTCCCAGACCCCTTTGCACTTTAGGGCAGTCTACCATTTTGATCTGCTAAGCAGATTGCTGAACAAGCTGAAATCTGCTTTCCTGAAGTCTAGGGTTGTAATTCTGCTGTTTGGTTTGCTCACTTGTCTCAGGAACTTAAAAGTCCACCATGTGGTCTTTGCAGCCAAGGCTGTTATTGACCTCAACATCCTCAAACAGTTTGCCTTGCTTATGAGATAGCAGGTCCAATAGTGGGCCTCTCTTGGTTAACTTGCTGATCACCTGTGTCAAAAAATTCTCTTTAACTCTCTCCAGAAGTCTCCTGCATTTGTTGTGTCCTGCAATGTTGCCCTTCCAGCAAATGGTCAACCATTAATGTTCCCAATGAGAAGAGGGGCCTGTGATTCTAAGGCAGCCTCTAGTTCTTTGAGGGTTCATCTACTTTGTCGTCTTAATCAGGTGATCTGTACTAGACACCCACCACGGTGTCACCCATGATTGTCTGTTCTCTGGTCCTTACCCATAAGCTCTAAACTATCTTGTCACCAGTTCTGCAGCAAAGATGCATATGTCCAAGTTGCTCTTTGGGCCTTTTCCCTGCCTTCCCCTCCTGTCCTTCCACAACAGCCCATACTTCTCATAGCAGTCTGGTCGTGTGAGCCGTGCCAATGAGATCATGCCTGTGCAACTGCTTGTGGAGCGGTATGTCAGAGTTCATTTACCTGTCATTAGATATAACGCATCACTAAGCATCCTTAGTCAATGTTATTTAAAGCCTTTATCATTGATAGGTGTCAAATTTGTTGTAGGTAATCTTTAACCATCCTTATTTGCATTCTCCTGAAATAGCTCATTTGGTGATTAGCATTGTTTGACTAGACATCATCTTGAGATATTTTTGCTTTGAATCTTCCATGAGAAGATTTTGATCACTTTTGAACTTCAAAGTATATAAAGACAGATGGGCATGGGGGAACGGGAGAGGAAAAAAAGAGAAGTATGTTTTTCAAGTTATTTGTTAATGCTTGTGGTTTTGGATTCTCTTTTGACTTTCTGCACATTTCTTTTTGTTTTGTCACTTGGCTGTAAATAACATACTTTCATGGCCACTTAGAAAGGTAATATTCTCCTCACTTGCCTTGTACAATAGACTTATCATTGAGCAGAGCATTCCTGGCAGCCTATTGAAGAGCTTTAAATTGAAACATCCTTTTAGTGTAGAGTGGTAATCAAAATGCTTGTGTGTTATATGGGAAAAGAGAAGTAAGCATTTTTCAAGTTTATAGCACAGAGCTTTTCCCATTGTTGTAAGAGTTCCATCATTAAAGAAGCCACCTTAAATTGCCACATAGATCCCAAAGCAGTTCTAAAAAATGTTTGCTTTTGGAGAGCAGTCTTTGGATCAGTTGTAATTGTAATTGTATTCTGGTGTCATTAGTTCTTTGTGTGGCTTTGCTCTGTGTGTTCATCATCCAGAAAGTACATTCTATTTGAACCATTTACTCCCAAGTCCCAGAGTGAAATGTGTTATATGATTTTCCCTATCATCCCGAACAACTGTGCTTTGCTAGAAGTTCAGATTTTCTTCTCTATAAATATCCACTTTTAGTATGATTTTAAAAAACTGTAACACAGATGCTACATACGTTACAGTAACGTGCTGTATGTGCATTATGTAGCATGGTCTCAAACTATAAATTGTAGTAAGTGCTGCCTTTACAATACAGTGTTTTGCCATAGGACGAAACTGATGTTTATATTCTTTTGGAAGAGTTTTCAAGTATTTAGGAGGATATGAGCTAACGAAGGAAAACAACATGAAAATGAGACTTTTTCTTGCATTTATTTACCAGATGGTTGTACTAGCCATAGGTCTTGTATTTTGGGACTTTTTCAGTTGTTGGATTTACCAGATTGTCTGACTGGAAGTATTTCACATAAGTGGTTTAATTTTTTATGAGCTCATAATGAAATTTCATTTTCTCTTAAATTGCTCATCTAGTTCTAGATGAATGCAGATGGGTTGCCAAGCCTCCAGGGCTTCTTGGGGTCATGTATTTGGGATCATTTGCCATGTGCTTTCATAAGCCATGGCTTCTAGTCTAGATCTCTAGGCTGGCCAAGCTGCTTGGCATCTGCTCTCCAGATTTCCTGACTGTGGGAGATCCCTAATGAGCTGTGATAGAATTTGTGGCAGGTGCAGACTGAAATTAAGATCCATAGTCAGAATATAGATCTATTGTGCTAGTCAGAGGTGGAATAGCCATGGAACAGACAGATATTTTATCCACATCCATCTAGAGCTGCCAAAGCTGCTTGAATGTCCCCCCCTACTGTGACCACTGATCAGCTGAGCAAGTAGATTGGTACCTTGGAGTTTATATTTCATTCTAGAAATGCCATAGTTTGACAATAACTACTGACTTTCAAATTTTGCCTTATTGTCCTTATTTGGTCTTATTTTTCTTGAAAATAAAAATTTGCCGGAAGCTGAAATTTCATTTCCACACCTTCTATCAGCATGTATAGGTTCCAACAAAAATATACAAAATAAAAGTGAAATAAAATTATACATATCTTAAAAGTTAAGAAATACCAGGTTGTTGGCATTTAGCCTCTTCTTGCATGTACGTTATGATTATATGCTGTTCCCCAACAAGAATGTACTGACTATAAAACCTAAGCTTCCTTAATCAGCTCCTCATTGGTACTGCCCTCCTAAACGTCAGCTCTTTATTCTACATATATGTTAACTAATCCTGTTTTCTTCCTGACCATTAGCTTCCTTTTCCTTCAACAAGTCAGCTTTTTGGCACTTTCTCTGCAGTTTCAGGCTGCTCCTTTTCTTTCTTTCTTTTTCTTAGCTTGTGATTCAGTGGTGCTAGAATGCCAGCAAAGTGCAAGAAGACAAAAGATCTCTGCTCTTAATACAAATGGCTTACTGCATCATGTAGCAGCAATTAGCATTAAAACCCCTCTCCACCCTTCCTACCAAAGAACAGGACTTGCTTACTCAGTCTATGGTATTGGAACATGCGCTGTATATTTGCCAACTGAATTTGATACCCACTTTCCTACAGAGATACAATGCTTGTAAAGTTTAGTCAGCAAAATCCAACAGTTTGAGCTCTGAGAGGCTCCTGTTCAGTCACTGAGAACAGATTCTGTTGCTCGTTAATTTTTGAGTGCCTGCTTACCTGTGTGGGAAGTGTGGAAATGCTAGCAGGCTTCAAAACAAAAAAGTCTGGGAACTATTTTACATGTGCAAAATTCTACTCTCCCACTGCCAGTGTCAGAAATGGCTCAGCTGATCAGGGTGAAATTATCAAAAATGAGAAAGAAAAGCTCAACCAGAGAGAGATAGACAGACCCAGTGTAGGAAATGTCAACAAAATTGACTAAAGTTTGAGCCAGAAAAAGCAGGATGATGAAGAAAGAACAGTAATGCAGTGTTAGCATTCAGTGCTACCTGGAATTCTCTGAATATCAGCACCAAATAATCCTTGCTTTTATTTTGTATATTTAAGTAGTAGTGATAATAAAGCTTTCTGCTAGAAGTTCACATCCTTTAATTTGCTCCAGCTTTCAGAAACCAGCAACAGGACAAGTGAAGTGGAATTGCTCAACTCTTTTCCTTCATCATTAGCTGTTTTGTATTGCCAGGGTTCAGAGGAGGTTTAAGAGTTATATCATTTGAAAAGCAAATTATTTTATTGCTTGATTTAGTTATTTTGCTTTTATACTTTACCTTTCAGGAGGCAATTATGTCTACTGCATAATGTCATATTTTTAAGCCAGCATGTAAAGTAACTATAGTGATATGTAGATTCATTTTGGAATAGATCCAAATTTATTCATTTGTCAGATACGATTATAATGTATCTTAACAAGTTTAATAAAGTGTGCTGAAGTGGTGTCACTGTAGAAGTATTCCCAGAGATGTCTGCACTGATGTGAAACAGCTCCCTGACTATTCTGATTTGATCAGAGCTATGCAGCTAGCTTCACGTCAGGCTTTTCTAGGCTCGATCACTCAGTTTTCCATTAATTTTTCAAGCCTTTCTATAAAATCTGTTTTATTATTTATTTAGCTGTTTCTTTGCTACAAAGAAATCCAGTGGAAAATGAATTTCTTAGTTGCTTAACCATTTGGCTAGGTCAGGTTATTTACTATGTCTCATTGTCTTCTGTATAACTGAAGGCTGAAGTGCTGCTTTGTTTTATGTCTGTATGCCATATGCGAATCCATGCAGGTGAATCCATAGTTAACCCATGGATGAAACTGGGTCTGTGAATGACCAATATCTCCTTGATCATTCCTGTGGACAAGTCTGGGGTTGTCTACTCTTTTCTCAGAGTTGCCTGAAAAGTTGACAGGAAAACCCAACTAGCCGGAATTGTTCCTTAATAACTGCTGCTTGGAGTTCCGCATGTACAAGCGTGCATATGTTATTGGCTGTCAGGCTTTCAAATTAGCTCTCAATAAAAGGAAGATATGTTAGTTATTTCCTTTTATGACACAGAAGTGTTCATCAAAGTCAAGTTTCTACATCAGAAAGCATATTATATCGCAACACAGTACATTGCTTGGATCATTGAGAGAAACAAGCTTTGGCAGTTACTGGCCACCTCGTTGGGTGCAGAAAGTCCTCATGACAGTGATTGGCAGAGTTGAGCTCCACAGACCACAGAGTGGCAAAGTTTTCAGCCTTGCATATTGAACTTTACATCCAGATCTTACTTTCTTGCTCTCCCCATTCCCTTGCTATTCTTCCACTGATGTGAAAAGAGAGGAGAAGAGAGAGCCTAGAGTGGAAGAGACAATAAACCCCTTGGTTAGAGGAATATGTTGTAGACCTCCATTTATGCATGTGGGCCTAGGCTAGCTGGGCAGGTTCGAATACAAATGAGATGGCTCCAGAAGGCTTCATTATGTACAAGAAGTGCAAGACCACAGATAGCAAGAGAATACGAGTGTTGGCACACTGAGTTAGTAAAATTTTGACAGTGGCACCGTTTTAGTTCTCCTATTTCATGGCAAGTTCACCTTAGAAAGAAACAGTCTCTCCTGAACGCAGTGCCTGCAGAAATCTTTGATAATTGCAAGTGCAGTGAACTATTTCTTCTTCAACAAACTTCTCCTGACCTGAGGTCTATGTTTTCCTGTACATTTGTGTGGTGCAGTTGTGAATCACTATATTTCAGTTTCATGTAAATTCAATAGCGGGATTAAAACCTAACTCTCCAAAAGACAGTCTCTGTGTTATGGTATTATATTTTAATTATATCCCTCAATGCAAAAAATATCACAGACTTAACTTGTTTTCCTGTATTTGAACTCCTGTTACAAGTATGTATATGCTGCATCTTGAGTTGCACTCAAATGAGTTGCAGTGTTTCCAGTGTATTTCATATAGTGCTACAGATTTTAGTAAATTTATGTCATCGTGATGGTCGTTGAAGGAATTATAGTTTCAGATTTACTCATCTACTTGCAGTTAGAAACCACAGACTGTGGCAACCAGTGCCAGATGGGATATGTATTCATAAATCTTGTAACTCTGATGCTTTGTACTGTAGCATTTGAATATGTTAATCAAAAGAGAAAAATGATAAGGAGGATGTATAGATATTATCTGGAATACTTTTTATACACAGAGTGTAAAGTGGAGAAACTGATTTGAAAGAACTAGCAATATTGCAAGATAGGTTTTGAAATAATACAGTGATTTCATTGTGAAGAAGTAGTCTTTGAAATTCACCTATGTTTCCTTCTTTACTTAAATAAAGAACTAGTTAAAGGTTAGTGGGGAAAAGTTACAAGTTTATCCTGGGTTCAGCTGGGATAGAGTTAATTTTCACAAGAAGCTGGTTGGGCTGAGCCAGACAGCCAATCAAATGGGACATTCTATACCATGTGACATCATGCTCAGTGTTTAGGTGGGGAGCTGGCTGAAGGAAGGACTTTTGCTCCTCAGGAGCAAGCTGAGCATCAGGTGGTGAGAACACTGCATGTTGTATATGCTTTTTATCAGTATTATTGATCGCTTTTTTCTTCTCCCTTTGCCATTCTGTTAAACTGTTCTCTTCCCAGCCCACAAGTTTTTGCCTTTTTTCCTTCTGATTCCGCTTCCCATCCCACCAGGGAGGGGGAAGGAGTGATAGAGTAACTGTGTGGTTCTTTTGTTGCAAATTGAGGCAAAACCACAACAAAGTTAAAGATACACTCTTTTGTACCAGTCTAGCAATGGTTGGTCTTCAGTGTAAGCTACAGTAATGTGAGGGTTTAGAATTCCTACATGTAGTACATTAAGGTGTTAGTGCTTCTGTAAAGTGAAATGTATTTTTTCAACCATTTTTTTAAAAGTACTATTAAGTGCGCTTGTGGGGATACAGACACATGACTTCTGTGATCTGAGCTTGTAGAATGGGAGCTGGGTCTCATCCTCAGCTGTTGCAATGAAGCTCGTAAGGCTGCTATCCCATCAGTCATAGTACAAGCATGTTAATGTAGCCAGGTGAAACACTGGAAATAATTTCACTAGTTTTGGTATTTGTTTGTGTACAAGCAAATACTGTGGTATATCCTTTGCCCTGGTTCTGTGGTTGTGCGGGCTGAACCTTGGCTGACAGCCAAATGTCCACTGAGCTGCTTGCTTACTCACTCCTCCCCCCCCATAGAGCAGGGACAGAAAATAGAATGAGAAAGCTTTTGGGTTGAGATAAAGACAAGGAAATTCCTTACCAAATACTGTCACAGGCAAGAGAGACTCGACTTGTGGAAAAATAGTTTTTACTCCCAATTAAAATAGCTTCAGGTAGTAAGAAACAAAAAAACAAAAATGAAAACAACACGCTTTTTCCCTCTTTTTCCATGCTTAACCTCACTCTTTCCCTCCAGACTCCTTTCCCCTTCCCGAGTGGCTCTGGGGCTGGCAGCTGTGGCCAGCATACAGTGATTTCTCTCTGCTGCTCCCTCCCTTTCCCCTGCTCCCCAGGGTCTCTCCCGAGGGCTGCAGGGGAATCACTGCTCAGGTGTATGCAGCACCTCCTCACCTTCCTCCTTCTCTCACCCTGATGTTCACACTGCTGGTTTTCAGTATTCTTTTTCTCCTTCCTCTTTTGCCCTCTCTTAAACACGCTCTCCTGTGGGAGACCACCCACCAGCATCTCTGAAGGGCTCAGCTGAGCCCTGTGGCGTGGCCGCTGCGGAGCTAGCCAAGACTGGCTGTGCTGGGCTCAGGGCAGCCCCAGCCTCCCCTCACAGAGGCTGCCCTGCAGCTCCCCGCTACTAGCACCTCGCCAGGTAAATCTAGCACCGGAGTGGAAGGAAAGACAGCATGGATAGGAGTGATTAGGGGAGCAGACAAAAAAGGAAAAGGGGGGGTTGTGTAGTTTAAACGGATAGGCATGTTGGACGAGCCCTTAGTATGAGACTGGCTTGGGAACTTACCGATGGCATTGAGTTGACAAATTGTATGATAAAATGATCCCGTAAGAAAATACCAATGGTCCAAAGAGACTGCCTCAGGCAGCCTGGAGAAGGAGAAGGCTATAAAACAGAATTTACAGGAGAGGGTGAGATGTGAAAGAGGAAGTTATTTTGCCTTCCTGTATCTTATATTTCCACCATGTGCCCGATGCAAGCTCGTCTTCTGCTTACTCTGTACGGAGAGTTTTATGTGCAGTTAATTCCATGGACTAGCAGCTAGGATATTTTTGCAGTGTGCATGTATTTCCCAGAAGTGCTGGTATATGAAGATCTGGGAATAAGTCATTAAGATTTTGAGAGCCTTGTTCTTTCCTGCAAGGTGTTGTAAATAACTTACAATAATTTGGACTTAAGCAAAAAGGAATTAAGAAGTTGACTGCTGCTAATGAATACTAATGATTGCTGGAAACATGATCAATGTGAGGCACATATTATTAGTGAAGGTGCCCTTCTTAAACTCCATTAATCACCAAGATACCTAGGAAGCAACAAATCGTACCTTGTTATTTGGCAACAGCTAAAGGAAGAGCCAGTTTGTGATAAGTGTTAAATTCTGCGTTCCTGTCTCATGCTGATGCAAAGCAAGATTTCTGTAAGAGTTTGTGCTGGCGTAAGTAAAAGACATTTAGTGCCCTGTTGGCACTTCAGCATGTGAGTGTATCTGAATAAATGACTAATCCTGTTCAAGTTAACCAGGTGACATGTGAGTTTATAGTTAATTGTGTATTTAAATACAAGTCTGTAAGGGCTTCCATATGGGCAGGGCGAGGCCATGACCGTGAGATTGTCAATGAGATTGTACTGTCTTCTGAAATCTCATATCATGCAAAGATACATCCTTTCGCTTTTCCCTAGTTAAACACAATTGCCACAACAAAAAAAGTCTCTGAAGTTAAATGCTTATTCAACATGTCTTCTAGTTTTAGCTGTTTTAATAACCACAGCGGTGTTGCTTGTTTTCATATGCCTATTTCACTGTCTTCGTATAACCTACATACAATTTTCTTGTAATAGCTGTGTTACTTCCTT
>Ga0065711_1048429_pt1 | contig 11814 bp, 11 predicted proteins | sample Hoacrofraction12_FD_59098 | JGI IMG/M metagenome (GOLD analysis project Ga0065711, IMG submission 59098) | Hoatzin crop microbial communities from Cojedes, Venezuela - Epithelial fraction 12 v2 (version 2) | ecosystem: Host-associated > Birds > Digestive system > Esophagus > Crop | place... | reverse complement strand
ATACTCTTGTCTGATTTCCATCATCATCTGTAGTTGTATATGCAAGCGTCACATCATCACTTGATATGATTTCACCTCTTGTATTTTCGCTTGCAAGCTGTGATGCTCTTTTATTGTAATCATTTTCAACAAAATCTTTTTTGTGTATATTACTGTAAACGCTGATATATATCAGCATTGCGACAAAAAGTATTGTGAATACTGTGCCTATTAACTTTATTGGTGTATTTTGTTTATTTTTAGATGTCATCTCATTCCTCGTTCATGAATATTTGCACCTTGAAAATTTTTCTTTTCATTCATCATGCGTCTGTACTTCTCAACAGCTTCATAGTGTTCATCCGCACGAATGATTGATGTAGCTTCAAATATACCCACCATAATGATTGTTGACATAAGAGAAGAACCGCCCATACTCACAAATGGAAGTGTCACACCGGTAAGCGGTATGAATTTGCATCCACCTCCTACTGTCAAAAATGTTTGGAAAATAATGCTTGTTGCAAGTCCAACATTCACAAGTCTTGACCATTTATCTTTTAGTCTCCTAGCCTCTAAGAGCATCATAAGAAACATCGCAAGAATAGATAAAACAAGACAGCTTGCATATATTATTCCAAATTCCTGAGCTATAGCAGAAAAAATAAAATCATCTTCAACATATGGTATCGAATCAGGATTCCCGTTAAATAAGCCAAGTCCCCAGAATCCGCCGGAACTTATACCAAAAAGCGACTGCGTAATCTGATATCCGCTTCCGTCAATATTCGTCCATGGATCAAGAAATGCCGTAACTCTGGTTCTTACATGTGCAAACATAAAATATGAAAGAACGCTTCCAAGTCCCGCAAATATTACACCTGTAAAAACATACAGATATCTTCCTGACGCAGCAAAAAGCACACATATAAAAATAACATACAAAATGGCGCTTGCTCCAAGGTCTTTACTAAAAAGAAGCACGCACACATGCAAAATGGTAACCGCAAAGCATATAATGCTTTCTTTGTATGTGACATCGCCGCATAGCTCGCATGCAAGAAATAAAACAAAAATAATTTTGACAAACTCCGAAGGCTGAAAAGTAAGGCCAAATACCGAAATCGAAAGATACGATCCGTGTGTTATAGATCCAAGTATCCTAACAATAAAAAGCATCAAAAAGCCGCCGATAGCATAAACATATGTAAGTCTTGAAAAAATAACATACTTGTAAATCACCTTACACACTATAAACATAATGACTATGGATACAAAGGCTATAATAATCTGCCTAAGTGCCTTGGTCTCATTTATTCGAAGGAGAATAATCATCGATGTTTGAAGTGCAAAACACATATTTATGATTACGAGCCTGTTTGCATCCGGAAAAATTGCTTTAAAAAGCAAAATAGTCGATGCTAATATAAATGTTATGATTATGCCGTAAAAAAGATATGTCGCATCGCCTTGACTTACATAAATTTGCAAAAAGCATAAAAAATCAATTGCAAACATTGATACTATCTGAATAAAATATAGCGGTGCTCTCTTCTTTTCGCTTTTAAACTTTAGTGTGCAAAGCCCTGACAATGCAAAAACAATTGACAATATAGCAATTATATATTTTGATATTTCCGTAATATATAGTGTCATTCAACGCCTCTTTTAAAATGTCCTGCTGTGAATTCTTTATAAGGAGGCTCTGTATTTTCATGTTTCAAAGTCCTCTCCCAAAAGTTCAAAACATTCATACTTTCAATATAATTTTCTGTTGTAAAATCTATTCTAAGTGCATATATTTTATCAAACTTTTCTATATCTGCCATATAATTATGCATAGATGTAACCGCGCTGTTATAGATTACATTTGCGCAGTTTTGGCAGTCGCATATAACTTGAAGTTTATTGTTTTTTCTATCAATTATATGTGTATATTCTCTGTGATTTTGCCCCATACATCCGCTACATCTATTGTCTGTTTTAAGTATGCAATTTGCCGATATCATCATCGGAATTCTGCCATATATAGGAAAAGAAAATTTAATGTCACTAGATACTTCATTCAACAATTTTTGCATTTCTTTTTTATTAAGCTCATATGGCAGGCAACATTCCGATATCTTGCTATTATCAACAAGAAATTTAACTGACGTGCTATTAAATGTATATAAACCATAATCACTTACAATGCAAAAGTCTTTGCTAAGTTCTTCAAAAAAGCCAAGTTCTTCCAAGTTTCTTACGAGAAATCCCTTTATGAGATTTTTCTTATCTTTTTCAATGATAGACAAGATATCTTTAATTGCATCTACATATTGCTCAGATCTTGCCATGTAAGGAAGTGCCGCAAACAATTCTATATCTTTATTTTCAGATAAAAAATCATACGTATCATCTAAAAACAAATGATAATCCAAATATATTCTTTTTATTTTTATATTACAGCTACTAAGAGCCTTTAACTGCTCTTTGCTATTTATATGTACATGTATCTCTTTCATAATCTTCACTTATGCGCTTTTGCTTCTTGTAAGTTCCTTTAAAAGCTCATCGCATGCTCTTCTTCTAAGTTCATTGATTGCCTTTACGGGAACAAATATTCCACTTTCGTTATCATCCATATCAATTTGAAGTTCTATATCATTCAGAGTAAAAAAGCTATCACCCATCTTGCAAATATGGGATGCAATGTCACTTTCCGACATAGGCCTTTTTGATGCCATCTGAACTATGCCACCTGTAACGGTTACGTAGTTATCACCGTTTGATAGGGTCAGCATCATCTCTTCTCCTATATGCATATACAAATAGGCGCTTATCTGCAATTTCTTTTCACCTGTAACATACTTTTGATTTATCGCCAAAGCCACCTTTTCATCTGTTTTGTTATATGCAGGTGATGTATAAGTTATCATATCTGCGCCGTTATGCTTTTCATAATAGCCTTTACTTATTTCACTTCTGATATACAGATGTCTTAAAATATCCATATCAGATTTTGCTACTTTATAGTCCGCATTTTTGTTTGCAAGATACATGTCGATGTATTTCCTATATATAGATGTTACTCCTGCAACATATTCTGCACTCTTCATGCGGCCTTCGATTTTGAATGAATCGATGCCGGCATCAATAAGCTTTGGAATAATTGAAATAGTGCACATATCTTTGAGACTGATTGGATAATTGTAATCTCCATCCATTGACAGTTTGTACGGAAGTCTGCATGACTGTGCGCATCTACCTCTATTACCGGACCTCCCGCCTACGATACTTGAAAACAAACACATTCCCGAATATGAATAGCACATAGCGCCATGTATGAAAGCTTCTACTTCTATATCAGCCTTTTCTTTGATATTTTTTATTTCATACAAAGACAATTCTCTTGCAGGTACGACTCTGACAGCACCAAGTTTTTTCAGCATTTTGGCAGAATACACCCCGCTTACTGCCATTTGCGTACTTGCATGAAGCTCAACATTTTTGAAATTTCTTTTAATAAAATCAAATACTCCGAAATCTTGAACTATCACACCATCAAGTCCTGAATCTGCGTAGGGCTTTAGGTAATCATAAAGCTCTCCAAACTCCGTTTCTTTTACAAGAGTATTCACTGTCATATAAACTTTTTTGCCATATAGATGCGCATATGTAATTGCACGAATGACTTCTTCATCTGTAAAATTATCCGCAAAAGCTCTTGCTCCAAACTTTTGTCCGCCAAGATATACGGCATCCGCTCCGGCATTTATCGCCGCAACAAATGTCTCATAATTTCCAGCAGGCGCTAAAAGTTCTGGACCTTTGCCCTTGTCTTTGTAACTCATAAAAAATTTTATTTCCTTCCTTTATTTGAATTCGAACTCGACTTAAGTTCCGTCTCAAGTCTTATGATTTTTTTATTACTTTCATCCAAATCTTTTTCGAGGCTTTCAACTTTTGACTGCATGTTCTCAAGTTTAATCTGCGTCGATATAAGTTCATGTTTTAGGTCATAAAGCTCTTTGTCTTTATCTTTGTCCTTTTCTTCATGGACGGTCAGTTGTTTTTTCACCTTGAAATAATCATCAGCTATGTTTAATTGAAGCAAAAGATTTTGCATATCGAGAGGCTGCCTGCTAAATCCTTCTATTGCTTCAACTTCTGAAAGTTTGGTGTTTATATACATCGCAACCTTCTGCAAATATTCTTCGCTCTCATAGCCGCTCATTGTAAGAACTTTTCCACCGATTATAACCTGAGTATCTGTTTTATTAGTCATAATATTCCTCCCCATAAATTCTTGTACTTCGTATTTTCAAAATGTATACGTTTTAAAAATACGGATTGCTACATACTTCGCATTATCTAGGTCCTGCGAATATTCGAAAATATTTCCATCATATTCACTTCAATTTCAAATACGAAATCATGCTAATTATGAATCCTGCAAGCATGAACGCATAAGCATGATTTCGTGCTTGAAATTATCAAAACGTATACCTTGATTATATGCCTACAGTTCTTATATTGCTACATTTTTATAAAAGCATCTAGTTTGTAATCTCCTCAATTCCCAAATGCTCAAATGCTTTTTTGGTAACAATTCTGCCACGCGGAGTTCTTGCTATAAAGCCGCACTTTATAAGATATGGCTCATATACATCCTCAATTGTACCTGCATCTTCGCCGATAGCCGCCGCTAGCGTATCAAGCCCTACAGGCCCGCCGTCAAACTTATCTATCATAGTAGTCAAAAGTTCATGATCTGTATGGTCAAGCCCCATATCATCAACATCAAGTAGTTTTAGAGCTTTATCAACAATATCAAGCGTCACTTCTCCATTATTTATAACCTGTGCGAAGTCTCTAACTCTTTTGAGAGTTCTGTTTGCAAGTCTTGGAGTTCCGCGGCTTCGTTTCGCCATCGCAAGAGCTTCGCTGCTTCCTACATCTATTCCGAGAGATTTCGCCGACTGTATTATAATCTTAGATAGTTCCTCCTCGGTATAAAATTCCATCCTATGAATCATGCCAAATCTATCTCTGAGCGGTGCAGACAGCATACCGGCCCTGGTTGTTGCTCCTATCAAGGTGAACTTTGGAAGATCAAGTCTTATAGACCTTGCAGTTGGTCCTTTGCCTATCATGATATCTATAGCATAGTCTTCCATCGCAGGATATAGCACTTCTTCAACCTGCCTGTTCAATCTGTGTATTTCATCTATAAAAAGAATATCTCCTTGCTGAAGATTATTAAGTATAGCCGCCATATCTCCGGGCTTTTCTATGGCAGGTCCCGATGTTATCTTGATATTTACTCCCATTTCATTTGCTATAATTTGAGAAATAGTCGTTTTACCAAGTCCCGGAGGCCCATAAAAAAGTATGTGATCAAGACTGTCATGTCTTTCTTTTGCGGCCGTTATATATATTTTCAAATTCTTTTTTATTTTTTCTTGTCCTATGTATTTATCAAGTGTCTTTGGCCGCAGTGACCCTTCAATTTGAACATCTTCACTTGTAAAGTTTGCGTCCAAAAGTCCTTTTTTTTCACCTGTATTTATTGTTCTTTTTGCCATATAAGCCTCACATCATCTCTTTTAAAGCAAGTTTTAGAATATCTTCCGTATCAATATCTTTGCCGTTTTTGGATAGTACGTTTCTTACGGCTTTCATTGAATCCGCAGAGCTGTAGCCAAGAGCAACAAGCGCCGCAACAGCATCATTTCTTGAATCATCCAAAGCTTCAACATTTTCGGATTCATTTTTCTTTTCAAAAGAAATTCTATTATCAATTGAAATTTTATCTTTTAGTTCCAAAACCATTCTCTCTGCTGTCTTTTTGCCAACTCCGGGAGCTTTCGAAATTGTCTTTACATCTCCCGACAAAATTGCAAATCTAAGATCGTCTGTAGAAAATACGGAAAGAATTGAAAGTGCTCCCTTTGGTCCTATACCGCTGACAGTTATTAAGAGTTTGAACATTCCGATTTCATCTCTTGTCATAAATCCAAAAAGACTCATCTCATCTTCTTTTACATTCAAATAAGTATATAATTTGACATTTTCGCCTGTTGCAGGAAGCTTGTCGCATGTAGAAGCAGATATATTTACTTCCATACCTATTCCACCGACATCTACAACCGCCCTATCTATCTCTATGCTTTCAAGAATACCTTGTACATATGCAATCATAAAATTCTCCTAGTATTATTTTAAAAGTACCTTTTTTACTTGTGTTTTTTTCATGGTCAAAAAACTATTGATATATCCGCCAATCATCGTAATATACATGCAGCTATACAGCCATATCATAAATACCATAAGAGCTGTGACACTTCCGTAATACATGGAAAAGTGGCTGAAATTGTTGACATATACCGAGAAAAATATCGAAAATATGCCCCAAGTAACCGTCGTAAATACAGCCCCGGGAATTTGATGAAAAAATTTTCTCTTTCCACCCGGAACATATGTAAAAATAACTGTAAAAAGCATAGTTCCGACAATCAAAATCATAAGCACTCTAAACTGAATCGATAAAAAAGGAATAATTCTATTATCGCTGTCTGCAAATGGAATGAGCGATACAATCGCATCACCGAATACCAAAAACAAAAGCATTGCAATAAAAATAATTATCATGATAAAAGTATATAGCATCGCTGTAAACCTTAGAACAAAGTAGCCTCTTTTTTCTTGGACATCATATGCGCCATTAAGTCCTCTTATCATGCCAAGCATTCCTTGTCCCGCAAACCACAAAAAGAGAATCGCAGAAATAGGAAGTACCCCTTCCGAACGCTCGTATGTTTCGACCACTATACTCGACACAAGGTTTCTGGAAACAGAAGGTACAATTGAAATTATTGTATTTACGAGGAATTTTTCACTAATGCCAAGATGCGGCAAAACAGCTGCTGCCATATACAGAATCGGCATAAAAGACAATATGAAAAAAAATGCACAGCTTGCAGAGCAAACCGACAAATTACGAATAGTCATATTATGTTTGAAATCTATAATTAAAGTAATTATATTTTTCTTTCTCTCTTCTTTCATACATCTCCCACTGTTTCATAACTTTTTTATTACAGGAATAACTCTTGATGCTATAAATCCGTTTATAAATCCCGTAATCATCCCTCCAAGGACAAGAAGCGGTAAATAATATACTATTCCGCTAATTTTCACCACAAACATTGCAACAATCAGCTGTGCCATGTTATGAATTATACCACCGCATACCGACGTTCCGATTATAGAGAAAACATCAATTTTCTTTATAAAATACATGATGGCAAAACTAAAAACCGCACCGCTAATACTAAATAATATTCCAAACAAAGAGCCAAACATAAAGCCGCTTATGACAATCCTAAGTATATCTACAATAAAAGCGCTCCGTGTATATCCCATATAAAGAAGCATGACTATTGCCATATTCGGGAGTCCTAGTTTCATCCCTGGGACAGGATATACAATCGGTATCAAGCTTTCGATATAGGAAAGGACTAGCGCCGCTGCAAGAAAGAGAGAATTATAAGCCAAATTATTTTTCAAAATGTCACCTCGTCGCAGTATCTACTTCCGCATCATCTTCAGAAAATACTTCTACTACAAGTTTATGCGGAAGGCATACGATTGTTTCGCCGTCTCTTTGAATTTTCCCCTCGTTTATACATATCTTGTCATCACAATTTGCATCACTCATATAGCATGCACCATCTTCAATCACAAGAATATTTATATCTTCGCCATCAGACAAATCAATACTTCTATTTTCCAAAAGCGAGTATTCACCTATAAGCTCACCGTCTCTGTATACCTTTATAAAACTTCCATCTTTTGAAAAAAAAGACATAAAAAAATACAAAATCAAGCAAAAAAGCAGAACGATTACAAAAAGAATTAATTCTGCTTTTTGCTTTTTGGACAGTCTATTTATCATTACAAAATCCTATTATACCTTTTTATATCCTGTAATCATGCAAAGAGCAAAGCAAATACATGCTGATATTGCAAAGAATTTATGCCACTTCATAGTCTCCTACCTCCAAATTTTTTTATTCCAACTATTATATTACCATAAATTTGGTCAAAGGACACCCAAAAGCTTTCACATGACAAATATCATATGCTTTGCATTTTGCAATTTGTATTCTTATAATTTTCAGAAATGAATTTTATAAACTCATATTCAGGCATGGGTTTTGCAAAGTAAAATCCTTGAATCTTATCTGTACCGGCTTTTTCAAGCAGAAGCATTTCTTCAAAACTCTCAACACCTTCGGATATTGTTGAAAGACCAATTTCATGGAAGATGTTAATCGATGCCTTATATAATTTGTTGGCTTTTTTATTGCAAAAAAATGCCTTGGTCATATCTTTATCAAACTTTACATTATGAATAGGCATGTCAACCACATAATTTAAATTCGACTCACCTGTTCCATAGTCATCAAGTGAAAATGAAACACCTTCTTTTATAAGCTTTTGCATATTTTCAGCAAGTATGCCTTTGGATAGAATCGATGCGGACTCGGTTATTTCAAAATTTACAAGTTTTGGGTTTATATTATAAAACTTCATGATTTTAAGATAATCATCTGCCAGATACTTATCCGAACACTGAACAACAGATAAATTTATCTCTATATTTTCTATGCCGTAAAATTCGGGATGAAAATTCCTGATAAATGCACATGTTTTTTCAAATACGCATTCGCCAAGCCTTGATATAAGTCCCGTATTCTCAGCAACCGGTATAAATCTTGCAGGTGGCAAAAGCTCTCCGTTTTTTTGCCTGATTCTGATAAGCGCCTCCGCTGACACAAATGTTTTTTTCTTTATGGAATAAATAGGCTGATAAAATACTTCTACTCTGTTATCAAGCATTGCCTCTTGGATCTGCGCAATTATGCTATCTTCTTCTCTGATATCGGCAACATCACTTTCTGTAACTTCCAGATGACTTATATTGTTAAATTTAAAAGTTTTATTTATCTTGTACCTAAATGCTTTTGAGAGTTCATCCGATGAAGACGCAACAGATGCCTCTTTGCATATCACATACGTAGGCTCAATGTATATACCCTCGAATCTGTCTGTACGACCGAAAGGTTGACTGAATCTATCTCTTATTGCTTCATATACTTTGAATAAATCTTCCTTATCATTTATAAGAATGTTATATCCTAGATTGGAATTTTTCGATACTATAATATTTTTTGAAAACGTTGACAAAAAATTTTCTATTTCACGCGTATTATCAATTATCTTTTCATAGTATGGCGCATTATTTATATTCATAAAATTTATGAACATAAGCGAAAATTCTTCGTTCTTTGCATATTTTAAATCTATAATTTTTGTAAGAGCATCTATCTTTATAAAGCCGCTATCAGGCTCTATGTCTCCGCTTGGATCGTCATTTACAATGTAAAGAATCATAATTGCAAGGGCAACCAAAAAACTGTACATCTTAAAATCATTCAAAATTGTTTGTAAAATAACAGCAACTTGAATACCTATGGCAGTTGAAATGATTCCATACCATTTATATCTGCTATTTCTGTGTCTGTGTCTATATGCTTCAACTATTACCAACAAAAGTTCCATCACAATATAGAAATTGGTGATTGCCATTGGAACATATACATTGCGGTTTGCAAGATTAAAGTATACGTTTTTTTCTTGTAAGCCTATTATTACAAGCGCAAAAACAATAAACTCTGCGCTTTTTATTCTCATGTGATGAATGAATGTCTCTCTATCAAGGTATGAATAAAGCTGATAAGAAACAATTAGAAGGAGCACCGACATAAGTGATATAAAATATAAATCATTTATAATGCTGATTATTCTTCTGGATATATATATTCCCTTATATAAAATCAAAAAAGACCGAACCATATCTAACAAAATAGATACGAATCCGACCATCCATGATCTTACGAAAATCGTATGCATTCTTCTTACATCTCTTTTATATGTTCTGAAAACGATAATTATCGAAATCATAACAAAAAAAGCACAAATTTTTGGTAACAAAATAAGTTCCAATTTTAGCTCCTAATAAAAAATGATAGTATCGCAACATGCTAATCATCAAAAAAATAAGAGAGATCATTTGGCTCATCGCCAAATTAAATCTCCCTTAAAAACTTTCCAACACCATATAGATAATATTATATATTTTTTTAATAGTCAATCAAAAATAATCATATTAATAATCAAAATAACCTATATAAAATGTAATTGGTGCAAAATAGTTAATTAGCAATCAATTTCGTGAATCCATCCGCTTGGTCCTTCGATGTTACCCATCTGAATACCTGTAAGAGTATCATAAATCTTCTGAATAACAGGCCCCATTTTTTCCATGCCGGACGCAAAGCAAATTTCTTTTCCATGGTCATTGATTTTGCCAACAGGACTGATAACTGCTGCTGTTCCGCAAAGTCCCATTTCTTTGAACTTATGAACTTCATCAAGTCTTACAAATCTCTCTTCTACATTCATTCCGAGAACATCTTTTGCAACTGTTACGATAGATCTTCTTGTAACGGATGGAAGGATAGAATCTGATGCTGACTTTGGAACAACGAGTGTGTCATTCTCATCAACAAAGATGATATTTGCTCCGCCTGTTTCTTCAATATATGTTCTTGTTGCTGCATCGAGATAAACATTTTCTGCAAATCCCTCTTCATGTGCAGTTACGATTGCATGAAGACTCATTGCATAGTTAAGTCCTGCCTTGATATTACCTGTTCCGTGTGGTGCTGCTCTATCAAAATCACTGATTTTTACAACGATTGGCTTTGCACCGCCCTTAAAGTACGGTCCTACAGGTGTGCAGAATATTCTAAACTGATACTCATCGGCAGGCTTTACACCGATGACATTGCCTGTTGCGAACATTACAGGTCTGATATAAAGTGTTGCTCCGCTACCATATGGTGGTACGAAATCCTTGTTTGCTGCAACGACTTTTTCCACTGCTTCTATAAATCTATCTTCAGGAAATTGCGGCATCTCAAGTCTCTTGGCTGAGTCGCACATTCTCTTTGCGTTTAAATCAGGTCTGAATGTTACAATCTTTCCATCCTTTGTTTCATATGCCTTTAGGCCTTCGAAACATTCCTGTGCATAATGAAGGACGCCTGAATCTTCGCTAAGTACAACTGTAGCATCTGTTGTAATATCTCCATCATCCCATTTTCCATCCTTGAAATTAGATACATATCTATAATCTGTCTTTATGTAGCTAAATCCGATGTTTGCCCAATCAATATCTTTTTTTGACATATGCGTGTCCTCTTTTCTCTTAGTTTATCACGTTAAAACTGTAACTTAGTACAATTATAAATCTTTGAATTCCTCTGTCAAGAGCAATAGATAAATTTATTTATCATTTTTATCTTCGCTAGGAGATGTCTTATTTTGCTTTTTGTGCTTAATTTTAAATATTCTTCTCCATGAAGAACTTGTCTTTTGCGCTCTGTACTTTTGGCTACTTGGGTCACCCAAATAGTGGAACTTCATATCTTCAATATAAGCTGTATCAATGTACTTTTCTTCGGATGTAGGAAGATTCTTTTTTTCAAGATAGAATTCCGTAACTCTGTTCACGAAGGCATAAATAACAGCAAATACAGGAACTCCAAGTATCCATCCCGCAACGCCCCAAAGACTTCCAAAGAGCATAATCGCAAAAATAACCCAAAAGCTCGAAAGTCCGGTTGAATTGCCAAGTATCTTGGGTCCTAGGATATTGCCGTCGAACTGCTGAAGTATAACAACAAATATCAGAAATACAAGTGCTGATATAGGCTCAATTAA
>Ga0065711_1048428_pt1 | contig 11815 bp, 8 predicted proteins | sample Hoacrofraction12_FD_59098 | JGI IMG/M metagenome (GOLD analysis project Ga0065711, IMG submission 59098) | Hoatzin crop microbial communities from Cojedes, Venezuela - Epithelial fraction 12 v2 (version 2) | ecosystem: Host-associated > Birds > Digestive system > Esophagus > Crop | place... | reverse complement strand
AGCTCTTTTCAGTGATGCCCAGTGACAGGACAAGGGGCAATGGGCACAAACTGAGGCACAGGAAGTTCCGTCTGAACATGAGGAAGAACTTCTTCCCTCTGAGGGTGACGGAGCACTGGAACAGGCTGCCGAGGGAGGTGGTGGAGTCTCCTTCTCTGGAGATATTCAAGGCCCACCTGGACGCGGTCCTGTGCAGCCTGCTGTAGGTGACCCTCCTTCAGCAGGAGGGTTGGACTAGATGACCCACAGAGGTCCCTTCCAACCCCTACTATTCTGTGATTCTGTGATTTACTTCTTTTGTTTCAATAGGTAACAAATTTTGGGCAGGGACCAACCTTTTCTTCTAGGTTTGCAGAACACTGAAAACATTTGTTGTGGTCCTAAGGACAGCATCTGGGAGCTACTCCAGTGGAATACATTACTACTATGGACAGTGGTAATACATTATATATTTTTAATACGTTATTAATAATGACAGAAAATCAACAGATTAAAATGCTTAAGGACACAAAGGACACGGTTTGAACTACTCTTTACAGTTCCACATTGATTGAATAACTAGGTGTGACAGCTTCTTAAAGCAGCCTTCTGCCATGCATGACATCCAGTTCTGAACCTAACCAGTAAAGTAATACAGTATTTGGTTTTGTGAGTATTTGAGACCTTCAATTTAGCTACAAAAGGACCAAGATGACCAAAAAATCTTTTATTACCATCACTCCTACTCTGTGATTCTTTAATTATTCAACTAAAGCCTCTGTTTTAAGAGCATTGTAAAAAGATTTGTGGGTTTTCTTCCAAATCTACTGCATTTGTTACATAAACATGGCTAGCATTTTTTTAATGAAGGAAACTCTAGGAAATGCTGCAGTGACAAACTCAGTAAACTCAGCGTGCAGGCTGGATCAGTATTTCTCTCAGAACGGCTGGGTACTGATCGACCGATGAGAATGTGAATGAAATTCATGGAAAGTGAACAGGCTTAAGCTGTTCTGATACCAAACACAAAAACACTTCCTCAGCAAATGGGTGCACGATATTCCAGGCAGCACACTATACTAGACAGGAGGACTCACCTCTGCTAAACACAGCACGCGCAAAAGCAAATGCTTTGCTGTACGTACCCGAGTGTCCAGCGAAATGTTCGCAGTCTTTCCATCAACCGTGATGCACAGGAGAGAGCCATCTTTTGAACTCACACAGTCTTCTCCAAACATATCCCTAAAACAAAGACCTATGCGTGTAAGACGTGGCCAAACAGCAAACTTCAGTTTTTCTTCCTATTAACCTTAGGGGTTCCAAAGGCATTTTGTCAGCCGAGTACCTCCTTTCAGCAACTATTATTTAAGCCACTCAGATATAATTAACAAATGCCAATTGCAACTATTATGAGAGTGGGTGTCACATAAAAGTATTTTACCAAAATAAGTCTTATCATAAATGAAGGGATGGATTCGTCTGATTTTTCAAAAGAGGCAAGATTTCTACATAAATAACAGAATATACAGCAGAGTAAGTTTTAAAAGAGACATGATCCCAAAAGGCATTTTCATAACCATTTGTAGCATAATCTTGGGAGGCAACTTAAAAATCTGCTTCTGGAAGAAATAATTAGGCCCTATATTCAAAATTTTAATGATGCCAAGAACTTTTTACTGTGCCTCTTTCCTTACTTAATTCATGGTCTTCACAGTAATTGGACTCAAGTAAATTTGCATAAGGTGTTTTTAAATAACTTTATCCTTTAACTGTATGATACTAAAGTTGCTGTATTTACATGATTAACAGTGACCATTTTCCTTTAGAAAAATATATTCCAACTTACTGAAGCATGATCTCCATTCTCTTCCTATACACGTCCATATCTACTTTTTTTGAAATTTTATGTACTGCAGCTGAAAAGAAAAAGTCATTTTACTTTCACAGACACTTGCTGGGAGGGAAAATTGGCTAATTGATACATCCTGGTTCCTAATTGATTTGCATGAAAAACAATCCAAAAGCTACGTAAAATATATGTGTTTAAACAGTTTATAAAGAAAACGTATTAAAAAGATTGAAGAGTCAAAGGAAGTACATACATTTAAAATATGTTCCCTGTACTTCTCACATTTTAAAATAGAAAACTTTGCAAGCTAATTCCCAGTTTTTAATTCTCCTTTTTATTGTTAACACTCATTACTTGTCACATTTCCTTTACTATAAAGTGTAAATAATCTACTTTCATCATTTGTTTATAATCACTCCATTTTCTCTTATTGTAGGAAAATACCACATCGTGGAGGCTAGGAGCATGCAGAGAATGCATAAAGTAGAACTGGACAGCAAACGTGAGTAGTAGTGACAGGCACAGATGTTCCTGGAATATGTTTCAGCACAGAGAGGTTGAAATAAAAATAACGATACTGTTTTCAGACTTGGTTTCAAAATCAAGAGGTAGTTTTAAACAGATAATTTTCTTTTGAACATAATTATTTAAGTATTTGATCATTACAGAGGTCACAAATCTATAAGAAGAGCTAATTGTGAAAATCACTACCTCTTCCACTGATGGATAAACAAAACAGATACAGCTTTTTAAAAACTATCTTTCAATACTTCTAAATCAGCTGAAGAATTCAGAGAACTGAACACAATGGTAGTTAGAATTTCCCAGAAATTATTTGAAGAACTTCATAATTGCAAGAGACCAAGCAAGTGTATCTTAAAAATTTACCATCCCTTAGACAAGATGCAGTAACTGAAGGTACTAAGCAAAATAACTTTATACTGGAAACGAGGTAAGACCATGGTCAGTTGAGCAACAACAACTTAAGATTTTTAACTCAATCACTTGTGATCCTGTGAACAAACTCTAAAACACACAAGTGTAAGAACTATTTGGACTGTGTTTGTGCCTCAAATACAGGCAAAAAAACCCCAAACCTGCAAGAAGCCAGACCTGAGATTAGCTGACAGAATCACCACCATGAAACAACATGAGAAATAACACTAAAAGGCACTTAAAAATACAAAGAGAAATTAATTGCGAGGGGAGGGGGAAGCTAGCTACTGTCACTAACAAATCATACAGAGGAAGTGTGGACTACCAACAGTCAGGCCAAGTCAGCTATTACAACAAAAAATTTTAAAAATTAGCAAACAGCAGCAGTTTTTTCCAGGCATATAAAAAAAAAACTTGGGGGGGGGGAGGAGGTCAAATATCATCCAAAATAAAATTTCTATTTTTGGTTAGTTTCAGTAAAGCAGAATGTGATGGCGTGGCTAGAAGGGCTGATATATACTGAAAATCATCACAACTAATATAAGAAAATTACACTGAATTTGCTTAGATTAAGGTCACTGGAGAACTCCATCCCCAAATAAAGTAAGAACTGCTATGTGAATTTATAAACTCAGGAGAAGGGATTTTTGACAAATTTGTTGAGTCAGGTATGGGACTAAGCACCTATGGAACACGGATAGCCACTTTAGATAAAATCATTAAAATAAGTAATGAAAAGACAAGAGGAGCAACCCAGGAAAAATAAACTTGTCTGTCCATATAGCTCTAGTGCTTTCCACACTGGATTGGGAAAAAAAAAAATCTACTAGAAGCATTATGAATAAAACGTCACATGGGGTTCACAGAGACAGATCAAGGCAGACCCCTCACTATCAGTCTCTGGTAATTTAAAATTATCAGTTATTTTAAGGATATGTTGCAGATCTTGAACAACAGATCAGTAGAGGATCTGATACAGAATGACATGAAAAAACCTTAGATAAGATCAGAAGATGTGGAACAATACAGAATTTTTAACATTGGAACAGGTCAAATGGGAAGAAAAAAAAAATCAAACACGAAAAAGGGTTAAACTGAAAGGGTAGATTTAGATTAGCCGTAAGGAAGAAATTCTTTACTCTGAGGGTGGTGAGGCACTGGCACAGCTTGCCCAGAGAAGCTGTGGCTGCCCCCTCCCTGGCAGTGTTCAAGGCCAGGTTGGACAGGGCTCTGAGCAACCTGGTCTAGTGGAAGGCGTCTCTACCCATGGCAGGGGGCTTGGAACTAGGTGGTCTTTAAGGCCACTTCCGACCCAAACCGTTCTGTGATTCTATGAAGATGACCATGGAATGAGTTAACAGAGGCCGGAGGGACAATACATATAGCACAGGATCTCAGACTGCTTTGAAGACTTTCGGGTTCAAGTGCACACCTCGGATGTGACCTGCGTTCATGTCAGAAGCACCTCCTTATCTCCTCCCCAGTACTCAAGTTCCCACACAAAGAAAAAATGGGCACTAAGGTCACACATGCCACTGGTCCCTTATTTTTGGGTCACAGAACGTACCTGCTGGGCATTACAGACACAGCCCCTGAGTTTTTAAGGTTTGACCTGGGGATTAATTTAATAAGATCTCCACCCATATTGCCCTTTTGCTGAAAAACAAACAAACAAAAAAGAACACCAACCACCGAATGGTATTACTTTTATGTAACACCCAAGAAACAGAATCTTGGGTTCTGCTTGCCTAACCACATCCAAATTGGAGATGAATAATTCTCTGTCCTGGTTTCAGCACTTTTGTAAGATCTTTGTAAGTAAAATAATAATACATATTCCAAGTGGTCACGCAGGTAGTGAGAAAAAAAGTTATTTAAAACCCTAGAAAACAAAAAACTTATCCTTATTTTAATTGGATAAATGTATTATCATTACATTATCTGTGTTACTGTGCTGCCAACATTTATCCTCAGTGGTCAACCCAATATTCAACACTTGCTCCAGATTTTTAGCACAGTGACATACATGTTCAAAAGCAAAACAGTGGAACAAAAAATATAAACTATCATCACTAGTAATCCCAGCAACATTGGTGTGATGCTTGAACAGCAACATTAAACCCAGTATCTGATGATGCTATCACTACCCAGTAATATTGCCTGGTGACAGGATCTGCATAAGTGTAATTATGAAGTTAGTCTGACCTTTTTTCAGCATTGTCTACCTAACTCCTTCTGATGTACAGTCATAGGAATACTACTCATGAATGGTAATCACAGCTTTCAAATGAGAAACTGAAATATTTAAATGAGATATCATAAATTGTGTATACACAAAAATCTAAAGTAACATTTAACTCACTTTAAAGAAGATCACATTTTTCAGTCAGCTACCAGTTGCCATATAAGAGAAAGTTTCAACAAATGAACGTGTTACAAATAAAGAACACCATGTAAGTAGCAAATCTTACTTCCTAAAAAGTTTCATAAGGAGAGGAAGTACAATAAGGGGATTGCAATCTATTGCAAGACATTATATACCTCTAAGCTTGATATAAAAAAATTAAGAAGAAATGCCTCAGTTAAATAAGCATACATTAAGCTTACTACCTTTCTGTATTTTGGGATTTGACTGAACTTCCAGTATCACTGTTGTCACGGTGTCTGCATACATGTCATTAGCAGGATTTGCCACCCACTGGAAGAAAGAAAAAATAAATCCGTAATTTAAGCCCATTATTTGGGCTGAGCAAATAATGCAACATAAAAACAATGTAACATTTATTGCATTCTCTTATTTGCTTTTCTCTGAATTCTAGCTTCAAATGACTGCCATGCATTTTACACAAATTACTTACTTTTAACTTGGCATATTCCAGTAACTTCCCATGAAAAATTCAAGCTGTTGCATGTTTCTGAACACATTTATGACACACTTTTTAATTACCACAACTATTTGGAGGGGGAGGGGGCAAAGGAGGGAACACCATTTGACATTATTTCCAATTACTATTTGCCAAATAAAAAAAGTACACCGAATCTGCCATTACCCTCTTTGAGTGACGGCAAAACTGAAACTAGCAGTGGCTAAATGAAACAACACGCACCAACACAGGACCACAGCTCAATGGCAACTTTGTTGTAGCCTTCATTCTACTTGTCATCCAACAGAAAACTACTTAAAATATTTAATTCTGCATGCCATCCGTATGATACTACTTTGCAGAAACTGGAGAACAAAACACTTCTTTCTCCCTCACCAATGCCCACCTCAAGGACTACCATGCCCGGTTCCTGGATTACAGTAATATTTTTGAAAACCTTCAGGGCCGGCTTTTGCTGGATTTCTATTTCTTCTACATCACCTAAGAAGTGACAACAAAATGGTTAGTCAGAATAAAATCATACTAGGAGAAAGACTAACTTCACTTGCGTAAGAAAACAGGTCATTTTCAGAACAAGAGGGTTGTCTATTGTTATCACCCCTGCTCAGAGCAGCTCACAAAATGGAAGCACATACTCTGTTCCTGTACATGACTATTCTTTTCTTTGTTCTGGATTGTTTGGGGTATTTTTAGTATGCAATATTGGCTATTTTACTTCTTTTGAATTCTCATATTTGACTGGCTTAGTATACTGATATGACTACACCAATGAAAAAGAAAACAAACAAGAAATCCAGCGCTCCATCGCTCCATTTGCAGAATTAGCCAGCTCCTCTCACATCCTTCCAGGATAACCCATTGCTTACATAAACACAGAGCCTAAAACAAAAGCACCTGTGTGCCAGGTAGCACTCAGGTTATGAGACCTGAACATCAACTGAATACACATTTTCTCTTCACTAGTGATATGAAGTAGATTCTGACACTAGAGAAGAAAAAAAGATTCCTGAGCATTAAATCTGGGAAGGGATCCTGCAAAGTGTGTGTGCACCTTGAACGCTAGGACAGGAGTCATCCCTAACCTTTAAGAAAGCCAGACAGAGGCACCCGGGATCACAATAGTGGCAGATTGAAATGGCTTCTGACTCAGAAAAAGCCAACATGGTTAGATTCGCGCCTCTTGGGGAGGGACAGAAGAGGCCATCTGTCACAAAGGAGGACAGAGCTTTTGTTTTTATTAATTGGATGGCACTACCCATTCTATTTTGAGGCTGCAGATAAAAGATCAATTAATAAATTTCACAACCGAGTTGCTATAGCATGCACTTTGAGGGCTCACAGGAGAAAAAAAAAATCAGCCTAGGCTCTATATTGTTACATGTTTATGATTTTGTAATACAGCTACAATAGAATCCCCCCAAAAGGATGTGTCAAATGAACTGGATCTGGCAGAAGCTGCATAATCTACTGGAAGTTGTGAAATATGAAACAAACTGCAGCACTTCAGTTACTGGCAAAGAAATTTCCACTCAGAAGACCTCTGAAGACTGGAAGCTGTTTTAGAAGTTGACCGCTATACATCATGACCATGTCTTTCCAAATACCCACCAGTAAGTTTTTGTAGCTGATAATAAAGCAGATTAAAAGGGCCCGTATATGGAATGGCTTGTGTCTGTGTTACAGTACTCATCGCCAAGTCTGTGTAATCTGAAAGAATTTTAACAAGTAGGTATTAAAAATTATCCCTTTGAATTTACTTCCTAAAAAATAAAATTGCCACTACAGATACATAATGGCATCAATACATTTAAGACAGAGGGTTGAAAAGGACAATTTGTAAAGAGGAGGGTGGAGCATCTATTGTTTTAAGATAGATTATAATAGATTCATAGTGTGTTTGTGGTTAAGAAACCAGCAAGAGCTTGTTCTTTTATCATACCCATTAGAGGCAAACAATGTTAACTAGGACAGCAGAATTGCTTTCCCCCAAGCTCTTCTGACCTTACATTTAATTATTCTTCTATTCTGAGAACAGACCAACTTCTTTACTAATAAACAGCCTATGAGCAATACACAAGTATTTTCACCGTACTGTAGCTTTTTACACTAAAAGCTAGTGACATTTTAGAAACTAGCAGGACAACTGATCAAGGTGCTCTTCTGTTCTCACTGGCATGCTCTATGCATATTCATACAGAGGAAGAAGTTTTAAGTAACCAGAAGGCAAATGGAATTTTGCTTCTTTTACAGAAAGAATAGAAAAGATTTTGAACTTTAGTGGTCAATGAACTGAACAGCTTTCTTTTCACTACAGTATTTAAGAACTTTAGGGAAAACAAAACCAAAATAAAACAAAGACGTTCACTAATTGCTTATCAAGGACAAAATTACAGAGAAAACCCCCTGTATTGTATGTGTTTTAATGACAAAAGAAGGATACAGTAAGTGACAATTACCTACGGAGCACATCACTGTCTTTACTTACTGGAGAGGTCACATGGAGAAAGGATGTGATAGTTAAAATTTCTTTTAACGAGGATTCCAGAAATTCTCTGTCCTTGCTCTGGTTTCTTATCTGCTAAAGATCCCATCACCTGGAAATAAAAAACACATAGTGCAATAATGCAATCTGAATTAGTCACAACTTAAAGGTAACGATGGAGATAAAATACAGTTTTCTCAGAAAAATCAAACAATTAATTAACAATTAATTCTGAAAATAAAAGGTCAGAGTAACCAACAAACATTCTGAGATGTAACACAAGAAAAGGCTGAAAGAGTGAAGAGTCAAAAAACAAACAACCCACCAAAAAAAACCCCCAAACCAAACGCCAACTACAACACTAAACACAAAACTTACACATACTTTGAGTCCCTGGAAAACATACACAGTCCGAAACCAATTAAAAATACAAGTTTGGAAGAAAACGTGTCGTTTTTATCATCTCAGAGGAAAATACTGTTGTACAGATAAGAAAATACTAATTTTATACCTTGGCAAGTTTTTCTCCTCTGAAGTTTAATGTCACAGCTTCAGTATTCCTAGGATTATGAACTTCTATATGAACTTCATCGTTATCCTCATATTCCCGTATCAATGCTGCTTTCAATCTGGCCATTTCATTCTGCTCACCATGAACTAAAATCTACAGGAAAGACAGTTTTCCTTTAGGCAGAAGTTATTTGTCCAGACTTGTTTAGTAAACACATTAGCCAAGAAAACTGCCGGTTTGTACCTCATCTGTATAAAAACATAACTTCATGAGGTCACAATATACAGGACATTAGCTCAATTGTGTTACATAGTTCTACGTGTCTTTGAAACCTGTGCATCAAAGGCCTAGATTCCATGACTCCAAGTGTTAATGCAAAAATACACACAAATAAGCAGAATGCATTACAGAGATTCCATTCAACTTTTCATACACACACACATTGTTATATTATGAAAGGGACGTATTAAGTTCAACAAGAAAAGTTAGTTAGCTTTACATTTTTGTGTCTGCATGTAGATAAATATGAACATAATAAACATAATAAATATCCTACTTGCACAAAACACTGCTGAAACAGGTTATGGACCATACCACCTTCTTGAAAGTCATCCCCAGATACCCCACATAAGACAGTCAAGAGCAAGTCCATCTTAACTTTGCTAAGGTAACATGACGAAAAATGGTTAAAATCTCCACCCGTTATTACTCAAAGCACAGGGATGCTGGCTACTGACTCAAGGCTGTGAACTGGTTTAATGAATCCCACTCTGGAGAAATGGGCAGCACGTATACTAACCACATGTGGCGGCTTCAGGGCCCGGATAAATTCACTAGTTTGTTGATAATCTGTGTGAGCAGAGAAAGAAATGTAATCCACAGACATCTTCAGTGGGAGTTTTTGCCCTGACATAGTTGTGATCTCTTCAGGTTCAGACATGATGTGCTAGAAGAAAAGAGCACTTTAAATAAAAAACGGAAAGCCTTCTATAGACACCATATAACCAATTATTTACATTTCAAAAATCAATGAAATAATATTGGCAGCCAGGTTAAATGTGAAAAACTGAAAAAAAGTCTCAAATTTCACAAAACACACACTTGCAAATGAAAGAAGCATGCACAACACACACCATTTCATCTTTTGCCTGGCCAGCAGATCTGGAAGTTCATTCTTCTTCCAGATATCTCTCTCGCAAATTTGCATTGAAATTCTAACAAGTGTGTGACTTCTATCTCTAAAGGCAAAACTAGATGCTCTGGTTGCCCTTAGCTGCTGGAATTCATAAGGAAGGATTTCACTCTCTACAACCAGTCAGTGGCACAACATGCGGAAGGCAGTACGATCTCTGACACGTAAGTAACATTAGATTTAATATCCACTCCTCTAGAATGAAGGTTAGGGCTCTCCTCTCAAGAAGTTAAATGGTAGAGGGGTCTAAAGATGGAGAAGAGTATCAATCATTCTTTCTCATGACAAGATAACTGCTCCTAGAAAAGATTATTCTGTAAAACGGTACTGGAAATGGCCATATGCAAATTTTCTGTACTCTTCATTAGTATTAGCCAAAAGCAATTAGTTTTGACTACATAATTAAGCGTACCTGACAACAATCTTCTCAGTAAATCCAAATAAAGACACTTGCTATTGGCCAATTCTTTTCAAACGTAACATGAATACTACTTCGTATCGAGAAGTTGTGGTGCATGAGCAACTCACCTTAGCAAGAGTTCCTTCAACACAGTACCCTGCTATAATCACTCCATTTCTCTTATCTGTGCACCAGCTCTCAAACAGCTCTCTGGATAAGCCGCTCTGCATCATACCTGGGGAAGCCATCACAACACTTGGGCCAATATCATCAAAATGATCCATACTCTAAACGGACAAACAGCAAGTACACCAGTTACCACAACTCACTCAAATGAAGGACAGCCAAGCTGCACCCTTGAACAACGTACAGGTAGAGCCCTGTGTCCACAGATAGACCTCATACTTCTAAAAAGTGCTCTTTGCAGGAAAGTTCTTCCCACTGATGCCCATAAGGAGCAAACTACAAGCACAGCGATCTCTACTGGAAAAAAATTTGGGGCATAAGCTCCTCCCAACCAGCCTTCTAAACACTGGGACAGCAGATAACTCAGATACAACCCTGTACCTAATCAATGTATTAGGACAGTAAACATGCAAACTATTCAGCAGATATGAACTCTTCTGTCACCCCTCCCCTTCTGTAAGACAACCTTATCTCAAGCTTACCTTCAAATTACTAATATGCTTGAAAACAAATGGGTTGTTGATGTTAATTTGCTTGCGGATTTTGTCATTCATGGCATTGACATATGTCTGATAAACTGCCATACATTTCTTTGCCAAAGAGGAGGCATAGTATATAGGGATATCATGGAGTTCAGGATGATTCTGCCAGTATTCATCTAAAAAAACAAAACCAATGAAAAAGAACAAAAAAACCCCCCAACCATCAACCAAATAAACACACAATCCTCCCCACAGCATTATCTCCAAAATGCATGCTTCTCAGAAACGTTGATACTTCTCGTAAAACAGATTTAGCAGTGTTTTCTTTTCATTTTTATTATGGAAAATCACAAACTTTTTTTTTCACCTGCTCTACTAAAGAATAAAACGAAATCACCAACTAAAAATGCATACAACTAGTTCAAACAAACAGGCAAACAAATAAGAAAACGATGAACTTCAGGTATTTTTGGCAGATCAAATTCCAGTCAGTCACCAACTCCAGCTACAAGGCGTGAAGCATACATGATATTACATTGCAATAAATCTACATTTACAACAATGCAAGTTTTACCACACCACTGCAAATAAAGCCAAAATGCCTCGGTCAAATACTAATTACACTTCTAACAGCTAGGGACATCCGCACATAGATATGTTGGTGAGAATTCACTATATCAAAGCTCTGTAAAACAAACCCACGGAGTTCAAGGCGTGAAGGGATCACCCAGTTATCAAGCCTGGCATCCTGGATATCACCAAGTTATATTTTACAAGCTTAACTGAAACAAATCCAGGAACAAAAAGCTTCCACTACCCACAACTTATCACTGATGACAGTAGCCATGACCTTTACTAAACACAAAGAAATCTGAATGTGGCTATACAAACAGAACTTATTCTTTTTCCCACT
>Ga0065711_1048427_pt1 | contig 11815 bp, 5 predicted proteins | sample Hoacrofraction12_FD_59098 | JGI IMG/M metagenome (GOLD analysis project Ga0065711, IMG submission 59098) | Hoatzin crop microbial communities from Cojedes, Venezuela - Epithelial fraction 12 v2 (version 2) | ecosystem: Host-associated > Birds > Digestive system > Esophagus > Crop | place... | reverse complement strand
TTTTTTTTTTTTTTTTTTTTTTGTCTTACAAAACCAGGTTACTTACTGTTCACCATGCTAGCAGATTTAGAATTCTCATTTATGTGCACATTTGTAAAATTGCTGAACATGCAGCCTGCAACCTTGGCTTAGATATTCATCTCTTTGCACCACCCACAGATGCGCTTTCACGACTCAAGCTTCTCCCTGTGCTGCACATGAATACAAGACAAAACACATCCAGTGCCATTCCAGTCCCACCTCAGCCAAAGGACACAAGAAGAAACTGCTCTTTGAAAATGAGCGGCTTTTGAAGATGTGGAAAGTCCTGAAAGACAGCTAGTTCGTAGCAGGCCCACTGAGCTCTGTGGCCTGCATACGAGAAACTAAGTATTCGTTTCCTTTATCTTCAACTCCCAATGGTCAAAACGACCTATATAGTTAGTAAAGCACTTTTTTTTGCACGGAGCAGGATGCTCTACTTGCTACTTCACGTGACAGCAGTCAATATAGTTATGACTTTCATGAAGGCTCTTGGTGCTGTGAAGGAGTCAAACAGTAGAACCTTATAATAAAAGTGGCAATGAATAGTATGGGGAGCAGGGCAAAAAAAATAGTCCCCATATGAATACTATGGAATATACACCCAAGTACAGAATATGACTGTCAAAGAACCCACTGTCTCATTGGTCACTGAACATGAAAGGTCTGCGTCACTGAACAGGTTATGTTCTAATGATGCTCACGATGATTGCATGTGCTTAGAAAATTCTAACTCTGACATGACACAGGGCATTTTCAAGCAAGTACGGCCAAAAATAAGATGCTGTAAACACAACATTTGCAAGAGTTCGGCAGAATGTGTGTGAAATGGAATCTACAACTTGTATAAAGACATCACATTCCTCACTCTCCCTCTCCAGGTTACAGATGGGTAGAAAAGTCACACAGACAATGAAACTGATGAACATCATCTATTTACATGATGGCAGTAGGGACTGATAGTTAAATATCTAGATTTACAAGACCAACTGTGGAATACATTTTATGTACCATGCAGAGACTTCTTTTATCTCATTTTTCGAGAATGCTTATAATCTTTCATTAACGACTGCAAGATGAGAGAGTAAAACAAAAATTCATTATCTTTTCTGAGTACTTAATACTGTCTACATACTTAGGCTGAAGAAATGGAATAGAAATTTGGTTATTCAAATTTTCCACAGAATAAAACATTCTGAAGTCTTTTGTAAGAAAGATCTTCTATGAGGAGGACAGATAACAGAGTACACTAGATAGAATCTCATGTAGATAACTCCTTAGCAAGGGGAAGGTTAATAAACTCATTATCCGCTTAAAGAGCTTCCGAAGAGTTCTGAGATCACAACAGGATAGTAATATCCGACATAGTTACCAGAGATTTCATCAGAGGCATGTTTTTAAGTAGGAGGGATGTGAGAAGAAGAAATTTCTTTGAGACTGAAGGTAGGTTCAAAGAGTAACTGCAGGTTAGATCCTAATTTCTACTACTTTGTCTATAAGAGTCAATAGAATAGCCCAGAAACTGAACCTTGAAGGAAAATGATGTTACTGAGAACTGGATTGGTACATGGATTATATTAAGGATGATCATGCAGTAGAAATCCTCATGAAGATACTTAGCTTTCCTGTTATTATGCAGTGTGATTTGCTACCAGAAGGACCTCCCGAAGTTTGAAACCACTTGATATTTAGACAAAAGTTCAGTGGAAGAAATACAAATGCTGGTGCCAGGCTTCTGTAATTCTGCAAAAGTTGACAAATATTCCTGAGAAACAACTGGTGAGAAAAGGAACTCAATTTATGCCAATGCATTGATGGTACTACCAGATCATGAATTTCAACTTTTGCAATGAACAGGAGACTTGAGGTTAATTGCCAAATTCTGAACCAGCCAGCTCAGCTGATACAATAGTTCTAAAGCAGAAGAAAGAGCCAGAAAAGTCAATGGGTTAGACTTCCAGTTAATATGGCTAATGCAGACACTGAATGCCACATACATGGAATTCAGCTGCCAGAAGGACTGGCATATTTCCTCACAGTCTGAAAACTGCTATTAGAGATACCCTGTCAAAGGGATGATTAAAAGGAGACAGCTAGTTGCTAAAGACAAGCAATGGAATATACATATACATAATCTGAATGGTATGAATCGAAGATGGAACAACTAATTCTAATGACAAATAGCTGAAACAAATTATTTAGCCATGCTGGGGTGGGTGCACAGAAAAAATTGCAAATTCTGTGGTGCAAAGAATATTTCTCATTCGGCTGTAGAACTAACAGCAAGAACAGATAATAAATAAATATTTCTTTCCACATCAATTAAGTATTTTGCAAGCTCATATATAAAACATTAACAGTACAATGACTTGCACATCCTTACTGCTTTATTTTATAAATGTTAGTTCTTTCTCTAAATCTATAAATAAAATAAAATCTGTTCAGATAGTTACTCAGCCAAATTATCTGAGCCACATCACTTTTCCTACACCAACACATGGAAGGATACTGTAAGTCAAGATCTTGTCTGCCACAATAAGGCAACATTATCCTCAAACTTCTACAAACACAGGAAGGGTTGGACTTTGAGAAGTCAGATGAGGTGTTGTATAACACAGCGCCATGGCTCCCCCACAGTGGCTGCTCTACTATTGCCTTAAAAGTACCACTACAAGCTGGGAATTGTAGCCACAGAGCAATCTGGAAAATTTTGTTTATGCTTTGGACATTTTGAGATTAGAGGAATTACATATGCACAAAATGCCTCCGCATTTTGTAAATATTTGATAGATTTATATCTTTTCTGTGAAGCAAAAATTTCTTTTATTATGATTTCTCCTAAGACTTTAACACAGGGTGGATCAGCTAGATCACTTGTATTTATCTTTAATCACCAATGAAAGTCTGCAAAATACTAGTGCATGGTCTTCAAACCTACTCAAAGGTGTAAGTTAATCATGTTACACTGAATAAATAAAACAACTGTAAATACCTTTTTCAGTGTTGAGCATCATGTAACTGTTCATCTTTTATATGTGATAATTGTATTGACAATAAGAAGTTTCTGCAAAGTACCTGTCGTGATGCTTACCTGGCTACATGATTAATTACAGGGGCAAAATTTGTTGGTCCATAAAGCTGTACACATTTTAGACTCCTGTAATATGCCTCCATTACACCATCAATTCCATGGCAGTATGGATTTTGAGGGTTTCCATTCTAATTAAAATAAGAGATGATTAATCACTAAAAGTAATTACGCAGCAAAAATTATGTAGGTTACTGAACTCTACCCAGTCTATATTTTTAAACGTCGAAGACCTAAGCATTCTAGGATCTGTTCAGAGAGCTTACTACAAATGCCTAATGTAAGTGCCATGGCTGGTTGCGAGTGTTAACTGCTCAGGCAAGGAGGTTCTAGCAGCCTCATGTTATATGCAGTCTGAACCCCTGGAACTGGTTCCTAGACATAACATCAACTTCAGTGGAATTAAACAGTCTTTCTTACACGCAACAGTAACAGGCATTTCCCTGTGTGGATTTAAGGTATGGATTACAGGGCAGATGTAAAACTGGAATCCCATCTAGGAACACAGTTCTGGCTCAATGATTTCTTATTTTAAAAACGTGAAAAAAAGAAATGGTAGCCAGACCCTGACGTTCATACACCATGTGAATATAACGTATAAACTCTTCATTGTTTTGGTACACTGTTACGCATCGGAAAACTGTTTTTCACCCTGGTATAAACCAATGAAGAAAGGAGCTTAGTCTTTGGGAACCCACTGAAATGGCTGTAGATTTTCTGGGTAGGCATTTTACCACCTATCTCCATAATGACTGAATAATGAGGAGAGAGTCCAGAGGAGGGCTATGAAGATGATTAGGGGACTGGAGCATCTCTCCTATGAGGAAAGGCTGAGGGAGCTGGGCTTGTTTAGCCTGAAGAAGAGAAGGCTGAGAGGGGACCTAATAAATGCTTTTAAATATCTCAACACTGGGTGTCAGGAGGATGGGGCCAGACACTTTTCAGTGGTGCCCAGCGACAGGACAAGGGGCAACGGGCACAAACTGAAGCACAGGAAGTACCATCTGAACATGAGGAAGAATTTCTTCCCTCTGAGGGTGATGGAGCCCTGGAACAGGCTGCCCAGAGGGGTTGTGGAGTCTCCTTCTCTGGAGATATTCAAAACCCGCCTGGATGAGCTCCTGTGCAGCATGCTCTAGGTGGTCCCTGCCCCAGAGGTCCCTTCCAACCCCTACCATTCTGTGATTCTGTAATACAAACACAAAAGCTAAATCCCAGATTAATGACCCATGTCAGGCCAGACAAATGATCCATATCAGGCTTCAAAACCTTCCAAATCATCTTCATGTGCCAGCACCTCATTGGCCTAATATGTCAGTATCTCATTCTGAGGTAGAGTATACCTCCCTAAGAATTCAGAAAAGCAAAGGAGATTTTTCATGGAATTGATCTAGAATGTTAAGAGAGAGTGCTGAAAACACTGTTTAGCATTAAATGGGAGACACCTATACATGTTTATATACAGAGGAAGGCAAAAAAGACTGTTTTTTCCTCTGTAGAAGCACCACAATGCCTCATGAATTAACTGAATTAATTTTTACAAACAACTTTTAAAACTGAAAGTAGCCAGGAATAAGTCTGCTCTTTTAAATAGCCTTAAGATTACATGTATCAATATATTTGAACTTGCTACACGAAAGACCAAAGAAAGTCTGTGATTCAAATTAATATGTGCAATTGCACCTGTTTCAAATTACTATCCACGTGGAAAATCTTTCCTTGAGATAAGACATGTGGCATTGTTTTCTAGCACAGGCTGACAGAAGAAACGCACATCTACAATCACTAGTTTTCTGCCATGTCTTTGCTACTATCTAATTAAAACTTACCTGATACACCTACACTTGCTGTAATTCTGTCAACTTTAACCTACTCACAGAAGAATAAAAAACTCAAAAATAAGCAAGCAGATAAACATCACACTAATCACAAGCATCAGTTATAACACATCAACCTTTCTGGTAAATCCTGTTAGATTTTAGGTTTGTAATTTAACTGGCACATGGACCAGTCTCCGATTTGTCCTTGTCACCTCAGCTTATAGTCCATTTAGTTATCCCTATGTCTCTCAACTAGCAGCCTGTGAAAGATAAAGAGATCCCAGAAAATGAGAGAGAACAGTAACAATAATAATGAAAGACTGTCTTGGATCATGATTCACTTGCTGCTTAAGATAGATTAGCTTCAGTCTGAAGTCTTTCAAGCATCTGTTTCTCATGCTGCTACAGCTGGGGTTAAAGATGATTACTTTTCTTTATTACTATGCTTGGCCTACAGGGATTTCTTCACTCTGAATTTCTGTCAGTAACTTCACTAGGATGAAAAATTTTGAAATAGTCTTTTAGATAGAAGAATTAGCACATTCTCTGTTCTTTACTTGTCCAGTAATTGCTTAAGACTGCAGCTTTAACTCCTAATATTTTGTTAAAGAAATTCAAACAATACACAAATATTTATTTACTTACCAGTGCAAATTCATGTGATACTCTTCCATCTGGAGGCAGCCTAGCTCCAAAACCTAGAGCTGGGAACATTTTATCACTATCATAGTCCTGAATTATTTCACCTACTGCTCTCAGTGCCATTCCATAAGCATTCAGCTGATAGGGATTCATGTAGTGCAGGGAAGTAGGCTGTGAAGGGTTACCTGTTGAAGCAAGGATCAGATTTACTTTAAAACTGAATCGCTTCAAAATTTTCTCTCTTAAAAATGATAGAAATCTAAGAAAGCATAAAGTAAAAAAAAAAAAAGATCATGAAAAGGAAATGAACTTATTTCCTATATATGTAACTGTGGTTATATCAGGTAAAAATGTAATGTTCTGAACACATTTTCACAAGTTAACAGTAGTAGCTGTAAACCCTTTCAGAATTGAATGGAAAGCAAGAAACTGTGATTAGACTTGTAAATTTGTGTCATTTTGTAAGATGATACAGACTTCTAAGACAAAATTTGCAAAAGTATTATGACATACTGAAAACAGCTTATGAAAAGGATCAAAACTTATCTCTGCTTCACCCCACTTCAGCCTCACTCCACCTAAAACTCCTTTCTTTTGCCCCTCTCAACGGGGTCCTCTTCTCCCAGCAATAATACAGAAACAAACAAACAAAAAAATCAGAAAGTACACAAATATTTGCAAACTGCTCCTACTTATTCAATTTTATATGTAGCTTTTTCAATTTTTATCTGTTTTGTTTGCCCTGCTCTTCTGGACAGGAATTAGCCTCTAGTCTGTTGCTCAGCAAAATGGATACCTGATTCCAGATGGTGCCAGGCACACAGTAATGCATCATACAATGAAGTTAAGAAGAATATTGACACAGATACATACACACATACACACATACTTAAAACTGAACACAGCATATAAATACTCAAGAAGTTTATTTTTATTCTTACCATTTGAGGCTGTGAAATCAATAGCTACTGTGAAATTGATTTGGGTTCTGCAGAAAAAGCAAATACAAATCTTATTAATAGTTTTACTGTTATGTAGAAAAATAAATAAGAGGATAACATGGTTTGTGGACAAACTGTAGGACAATGACTTTCTAATACAGGAAATAAACACTGAAAATACTCTTTTACAAGGTTCTTGTCAGGCACTACACAACACTATTTTATTAACACACTGAAAACAGTTACTTTGCTCCATCCTTGCTTTTTTCATTCTTTATGAAAAATCCTGAATCATTAATAAGGTTATTAAGATCTATCAACCTCATTAATTCATTTTCAACAGCAATACTGATTTTTCCTTGGATATACTTTAGCCCTAGTCATGGAAGACTTTGACAAGGGAAGTAGGGTTTTACTAATCTGCTCCTTTTCTTAACACTAAAACTGCATCTTCATTCAGAACATGTTTGAAATTGTGCTATGCATAAAAACTTTGGACAGGATATCATAGTTACCGGTAGTGGATTTCATTCCTGTGAACATAGTCAATACTTTGACTGAGCATACCAAAGTAATCCTTGGAAGACAAAAGTAAAATCTGGAAGCCGGAATACAAATATCTGTATTTGCAGCAGTAGCTAAATAAAGCCATTATCATGCATGGATCAACTGTTAGCAATGAGTTATTGTCAGAAAAATTAATCATTAATAGACTTTTACAGAGTGACAATTCAATCAAACACAGTTCTGTTCCACAACTTCCCACAGGACAAAATACTGTTGTTCTGGAGATAATCTCTTAGTAAGACTATCAGGAAAAAGAGTTTGTATGAGTTTGAAAATTGACCTTTTGCTCAAATTGGGTCTTTTACACCTTCCTTCAAACTTCTGCCTCTTAGCGTGTGCAACTATGAACTTAATGACCAAATTAGCAAACATTAAAGCTCTTTGAAAGTTACTGAACAGATCTAACACATACACATTTAGACTAAACATCAACTATTTGACACCTGGCCTTGCAGTAGTGGTTTTACTGCTCAAATAACCTGATGTGCCCAGAGAAAATACTCTTTATTTCATAAAAAGCTGGGTATGAGAAAAATTGACATCAAATCATTTTATCATACTGATCAAGGGTAACACAAACTAAGCTAGGTTACAGGTGGACACTGTCTTAAAAAAGTGGTAAAAGCCTACCAATGCCCACAGTATCAAGAAGAATCATGTAGTCATTCGGAACATGGTCAGCTCGGAATATGTCTAAAAACACTGTGGCCTCTATAGGGACTTGAACAAAAAAGACAGTGAAAGCTGCTCTAATCTCTGAAAAGTTCAGAGACCTAAGCTTTATGAGAGAAGTATTCTGCCAACATTTCTGCATTCTGCTTTCTGGAGTTTCCTCCCAAAATTTTTAATGGCATGACAAGCCAGATTTTTTGATCTGTACCTGAATGTCAGGCCCTGTGGCTTCTTACTCACAATAACCTTCTGCACTGTCAGCTAACTGTAAGAATAATGATCCTAAGAAATGCATGTCAGCTAGTTTCCTACCACCGTCAGTATGGTGTGCAGAAAAGTTGTCTTCCTCACATAAGCACAGGTTAGGAAAAACAACAACAAAAAAATCTAATACAATTTTTAGTTTCTGCTTATGGTCCTCGTTGGCACTGCTAAGCAAAACTGCTTTTTGGGCTATAATCTCCCTGTACTTAAATTTTAAGGGCTCTGGTGTGGTGCAATGTTTGAAGAGTAAAACAAGACTCCTCCAAACACTACATGTCAGGTACATCAAGTACAGAAATCCTTCAAAAAAACCCCCTCAAACTGCTTTTCCTCTGCATAAGAACAGCAAAACTTCTTTGTAAACTCATTTCCTGGATCAGCTGTGTTGGTCCCATTGGTAAGAAGAAATAGAGTTTTGCAGATTCTGAATTCAAGACAGAAACAAGAGAAAGCACAGTAAAAGATTAAAAAGGAAAATGGCTAACAAAAGTCAAAGAAAAAATATTAAAACTACATGTAATGGCAAAAAGAACAAAGAAAATTTTCATGTGGCTACAGGTAATGACTGACAGCATCAGTTTCTGAAGTATTCCTCAAAGCGGTGTATGTGTATTAAATGTATACTGCTCCAGATAACAGAAATACATCTAGTAAAGTAGAAAAAAATCTTTCTATCATTTACAATCAAACATAATCTGGATTATGACTTTTGTCCAAGCAGAAGAATATGTCTATTACAGTATCTGCCAATTTGACAGCTATAAAAATCATGACATAAAATAAGATCAGATCTGATGTCTACATCTCTAGAATTTGTTTCCATTTGCAAGTACATTTCCAAGACACTGCTACAGAGAAACATGCAAGAACTTACACCAGTTAATTAATTTAAACCATTTATAGAAGACTGTACATAGATTAGACTTCAGTTTCCCAAATATAGGATTCTAACGTTATTTTAGAGCTCTAGGGTACTTACTACACCATGACAATTTTTGGGAGTCTAAAATGGCACTAAATGCCTATATAATTCAGGAAAATGGATCCCACTCTCAACACAGCTGTCACTTTGCATTACAGACTTGTGACCACAGAGACCACTACTAATGTCTTACAGAGGACCAGGAAAGCTGGAAGAAACTCTGTCACAGCAAACCTGCACTGTGATTGCCCTATGTTTTCAATGACCATTTTGTTTCATATATCATACAGCCTATGTATGGGGAAAAGGAGGCTGAGGGGAGACCTTATCACTCCCTACAACTACCTGAAAGGAGGTTGTAGTAAGGTGGGTGTTGGTCTCATCTCCAAAGTAACAAGCTATAGGATGAGAGGAAATGGCCTCAAGTTGTGTCAGGAAAGGTTTAGATTGGATGTTACGAAAAATTTCTTCACCAAAAGGGCTAGCAAGCACTGGAACAGGCTGCCCAGGGCAGTGGTGGAGTCACCATCCCTGGAGGTATTTAAAAGACGTGTAGACGTGGTGCTTAGGGACACGGTTTAGTGGTAGACTTAGCAGTGTTAGGTTTACGGTTGGGTCTGACGACCTTAAAGGTCTCTTCCAACCTAAATGATTCTATGATTCTGTATCATAAACATCCCTCTGAACACGATCTCATGGAAAAGAGACATAGAAGCCTAAGTTACACAAGGCACTGATGTCCTCTGAGAAAGGAGTAATAAATTGCAAAGAGGTACAAAATAAAGGTCAACCCTTGTAGTCAGAATTATCAAAATGTAATTAAACTTTTTTGAACACAAATCTGTGTATTTCAAGCTCAAACAAAGAATTCAACTTCAAATTAGTGCCACTGGAGAAACTCTTTTCAAAAGCAGCTGTAATATTGTGAACACGTGTATTTTTTGTGAAAGGGTATTAATTTCTCTACCGTTTCATAAGGACTGAGAAAAATATGCAGCTATAATTAAAAAATGAATCCAGGAAGACTAATCTAGAAGCTGGATGTCATGAAGGCATCAGATACAACTACTTTGGAAGCCAAATGGGATGACTGGAAAAGTAATCTGGATGACATTTTAAGAAATGTTTTCATGGCAACACGTTATTCTGGAACCAAATTAAATGTAGTGAATATATGTGAAAGTACGCTGTCCTGTTATTATTTCTACTACACGTTTTACTTCTTTTTAACAGACTAATTTGTAGGTTGTATCAAGTGCACATTATTAGGTTACTGTTATTATTAAAATATTAACTTCATCAAATAACATTTTTTTATAAGATTATTGATCATTGTATTTTGTGTAAGGGACGTTAGCTGAAAAACCATTAAATTCAGAATAAGGACACTCAAAATTTTATAAAGCATATAAAATTGAAGTCTTTGAGACAAATTTAAGTGCCTGATTAAATGACACATTTTAAAACACATCAAGGCAACAAAACCTACTGTTTCTGATAAGAAAACTCTTTGGCTAAGGCTGTGTCCCTTCTTTTCCAGCTGTACAGTTCTCCACGAAGCTACACTAAAAGCTTATGGCACACGCTACATCAGTGATGTTGCGAGGTCATGAGGCTTTGCACAAAAGCCGCTAAAACATTGACACACGGCTAAGCAGGCCGAGTTGCTGAATGTCCTGTCCCAAGGGAGAACAGATCACTACTACTCTGCCAGAATTTAGTTGGTATAGAAAAACATGATCTATCTGATACCTGGAGAGGGGAGTTTACCCTACACTACCAGGAGAAATGAAGTGTCTTAAAAGGAACAGTAATCTTCACCTCACAACCACAGAGCAGGCATTTTGTTTGTTTCTTTGGGAGAGCAAGGTGAAACCTATCCTCTTTTAACATGAACTCTATCAGCACAGATACATGTAAGTGAGCAAACTAAGCCTGGGTGTAGCTTTTGACTAGGCTTGATAACATCTGTAACGATTAGGGGTTTCTTAAACAGTGCATTGGAAGGAAACATGAATTTCCTCCCGTGGCTCTGGAGTGACAGCCAGCTGGCTGGTTAGCGGGTGGGAGCTGTTGAAAGTTGGAGGACCACTTACCACGCAGAACTCCACACTACCAAGAGGCTATGTCTTCTCCATGGCATTTAAGTCCCCAGTGACATTTATTTTATAATTTCCCCTTTGCAAATGCTTGTGTGGCCAAATGCAGTATCAACATAAAGAAGATTTTTCTGATAGAAGCTCTACGAGATCTTCCTGTTATGTGGTCTTATTAATCCTAATTATTCTCCAAGGATACAAAAAATACATGGCAAAGCCTCCAAAACATGTAGCTATGGCAGCTCTTGCTTCATAACTCTATCTCACACCAGGTCTCCTTTGAACATCAAATATGCATGCCATTACATTAACTGGTGGACTGGTTGGATGAAAATAGCTGTCATGAAAGGAGTTCTAAATTTCCATTTTGACCATCAATGACTCAGTCAAGTTTAGCTAAAAATATATGTCCAAAGGCCTTAGAAACCAAACGACATGTGGGTGTTCATTTCCAAAAACCTGAATGAAAATAAGGCTTTTAACATGATGGGAAGAAAATGTTTCCTCTTCTCTTCCACTAATCTGGGACAGAAGAGATGACAATACATTTGGGTTGCAAAAGGATTTAGCTCCTGAATTTTATTGATTTATAAACTCCTAGAGTAACTTGTTAGCTCACTCCCTATTCTAGTAAATCATAGAATCATAGAAGCATTAAGGTTGGAAAACACCTCTAAGATCATCAAGTCCAACCGTCAGCCCAACACCACCATGCCTGCTAAACCATGTCCTGAAGTGCCACATCTACACATGTTTTGAACACCTCCAGGGATGGGGAC
>Ga0065711_1011975_pt1 | contig 11815 bp, 10 predicted proteins | sample Hoacrofraction12_FD_59098 | JGI IMG/M metagenome (GOLD analysis project Ga0065711, IMG submission 59098) | Hoatzin crop microbial communities from Cojedes, Venezuela - Epithelial fraction 12 v2 (version 2) | ecosystem: Host-associated > Birds > Digestive system > Esophagus > Crop | place... | reverse complement strand
AGGCTTGGGAAAAATGCACCGGGAGGGGAAAAAAAGAGAAAAGGGGGGGGGGATTTGCAAAGCTGTGGGCTGCTCAGCTGGGGAGCAGCCCCTCTCCGGCAGCTCCCAGGGCCGCTGCCGACAGGCTCCGTCAGAGTGAGAAATCCCAGCGAAATTGAAAGGGTTAAAAAAAATTAATATTGATCTCATTTGTTCCCACGACTGCTCTTTTCAGGAAAGCCCGGCTTTTGCCTAAGGAGAGAAGTAAATTCCCGTATTCCCTCCCAATCCAGCCCTGATTTAAGTTAGTTTAGATTTCTGCTCGGCATCAGTAATTGCACTTTTCGTTCTGGATTTGAAGAAGAGAACTCTTATCCTCAATATTTCAAGGTTTACTCAGGTAAATCATGTTTTTCTGCTCAGAGGAATTTTGCCTGGATACAGTGGTAAAATCTGAGCTTTTGTTCAAGAGTGGCACGAAGCAGAGTGAAAAGTGAGGAGGAGGTATTTGAGAAAAATGCCGCATTTCTCTGTGAAGGGTCTGAGGTTTAAGCTGGATGTTTGTTGTAAAGTTGGGCAAACTCCACAAAAACATTCCTCTATTTCGAGATTAGAACAAGTTAATTTGTGAACTCACCTCTCCTGTACCTTAGTCCCAATGCTGACTGACACAGCCATGGAAACAAGGAACTGTGTGCTAACACTGCAGAAAAAAACGCAAAGAAAATAATTTCTGAAATCCTATTTGCACAAAGGAGACAAATCATCATGAATTTCCAAAAGTAAATGCTAAGAATAAGTCTGTCTGGGGGAGATTGGCATTAAAAAAAAGTCATATAATAAATTGATTCAAGAAAATCGTATTTTATGCTCATCGAAGACAAAGCTTATGAAATAACCACTATTGAATTACTCTCTGAGCTCTGATCCTACAGTCCTGCTACGAGATCAGTCCTGCAGTAGCAGTACCGAATCTAGTCCGTCATTCTCAGAGATACTAAACCCCCTTATTTTTATGTAGGTGGTTATAGATCTTGCTTCTACATAAAATTTCATGCTTTTATAAAAAGCAAATTCCAAAGCAAATGTAACTCTTCAGAGCCACCATTACCCAGCGTTTTATTGCCAGGCTTGTTAATTCTTTCGGTAACCATCAGGTCCAGCCACTCCGCTCAGTCTCAACTCCTCTTCAGAGGCTGGTAAGACTTCTTTTCCAAATAATACTAACAACATGCTGCTCACTAAGTTGCTCTCTCTGTGAAACTCTAGAAAAAATGTCCCCGGGTTTGGTGGCCTTATCTAGCATTTTACAGGTGTAAGGGAGAGTATGGAGAGCCCCACTGCTGCTTGACAAGGGAGTTTTTTGGCTTTGCCACAGGATAATTGCTCCAGTAGTGAGCTGCCGTTAATCCCGGGCTGTGTGCTTGGTGCTGACCTACAGCCCCGCTGTTTACATCAGTGGGATTTTTAGGGCCAAATTTCGCAGTTAATTGCAGCAGTACAAAGCTGGATTCCTCAATCTCCCTCCCCAGGCGTGGAGCTCCTTTAGGTTCGATGGCAAAATTCGGGGCTGATCCTGCAGCCGCTGATATCGGTGAGCCTTGTCTCGCAGCAAAACACAGGAAGGACCCGAGCTAGGCCCTCTCCCAAATTTCCTAACGGCAATAAATGTGAGCAATTAGGGGCTCCGCTTGCTCGGAGGAGTGAGGGCTGTGTTATCTCTGCCTGCTGCAAGCCTTGGGACCGGCGAGTCTGGGTGGTATGGGGAGGTGTCACTGCTAGGGAGGCTGTGGAGGGGATTAATGCCGCTGCGAGCTACGTTATGTCCTGTCAGAAATCTTTGCAAAAAGAGCAGGAACTGGAACTGCCAGCTTTCAGCTTTAAACCCTGAACTTGGGGCTGCACAGCAAGATTAAAGCATTCGTCTTTTAGTGTTTTCCCATCAAGAAGTGAGAAATCTCAATGCGTTTAAAGGCATTCCCTGTTTTTCAATACCCAACTGAGTCAAGCGACCGATTTGATGTCGGTGCTCCCCGAGCTCCCCCATTACGCTCCCCAAAGTGCTGCAAGAGATTGGCAGTCGCCGAGCGAGAGGCTGAAAACCCTCTAGCGAAAAAGCGAACGGACCAGCGTTACAGCCCAGGGCTTCAGAGCCCCCTCCCCGGCCCTGAAACCCAGTCTCGCTGCAGATATCGTGCGCTAGGACTTCTGCAGAGTGAACTGAGTTATAGAAAGGCACCACAGAACAGTCTCAGCATCCAGGTCTCTGCTGGAGGAAAGCACGGATCAAATCACTCGGTCGCTGCGAAGTGCAACGAGAAACCCGGAGACGGCGAAGTGATGAAACAACTCGTTAGGAAGAGAGGGGTTTTATGAGCCCTGTGGAATTTCCCAGTTTGTTGGTAAAGCTGTTTTAGTGGCCTCAGATTTGCTGTCACCTACTGCGAACAGCATGGAGATGGGAATGTTTTGGTCGCAAATGATTTATTCAACAAAAATGCAAATTCCGTGCTGAATCCTCTATTCACAATCCTGAATTTGACCCCCAGACAGAAAGCAGCGCAGAGAATACAGGTCAGCTGTTTTCTTCGGCAAGTTTTTCGCCTAAATCTAACACATTTACCCTTACCTGTGCATGAAACAAGAAAATACCGAGGGAGAGTTTCAGCCCTGACACCTGGAAGCGCAGCGCCCGTCTCCCCAGGCTCACATTTGGATGGACACCGACGCAGCGCAGAACCGCGTCGCTGATGTTCTTTGGATCAGCTCTACATCTATTGAACGTTCAGGAAATGCAGTGTTGATAAAAAATAGCCACGATGCTAGAGGGCTTGGGTCAGGTCCTTTTTTTTTCTACTGGCTGTTGCTACCCTCTATGATATATAATTATTCAGTACTAAATCTGCCATTATAGAATTATCACAAGGGCGATTACCAGCCACCCTGAAAGCACCTAGTGATGCTGGCAGGCTGATATTTAATTTTTGTCAGGAAACAGATGAAAGCAGCTTTGGTCAGAGCAAAGTGTACAGGTTAAAGTCTGAGTGTTGTATTATAATTTTCAGTTCAAGAAACTACTGTGGGAACAAAGGACAGAAGTGAAGGCAATGATTTCCCCTTCTTAATGCTTGTGAAAACAGCCCCACGCTCTTTTATTTCCAACGCATGAGCGCAGAATAGATACATTTTGTACTTAAAATATAAGGCATTTCCAGGAGGGTGGTTTGTCAGATGGAAAAGAGGAATAATGAATCCAAAAATATAACCCAAAACTTTCTTCTGCAAAAAAAAGAAGAAAGCTTGTTTTTCTACAGACAGACAAGATTTGTTAGTGAACATTGGGTTTTAAACATGTGTGCTGAGAAGTTCAAACTGACGGAGACTGCATGTAATAAAACCTTGTACCCAAGATCAAAATAACGGCACATTATTTGAGCCAATCCTTTTTAATTCACCCTGACAAGCAGACATGATGACTTCAGTGAAATTACTTGCCTGGGTAAAATCCACAGATAGGGCTGATTATGAAGGCACACGTTATTTTTCCACAAGTGCCTGACGTTATTTGAGAAATCATAACATATTTAGCAGATTTTAACTTCAAGCTCCTGGGCACGTATGCACGTCTCACTGTACGTTGTGTTTCATCGTTGTGGGAAAACTGCTCAGAAACGCTACGAAATCGATCGCCTTAAATTATTTCATCACATCTGTATAGGAAAGTGGTTGCTTTGCTCCCTTTGGGGCTCATGCCCCTTTGACTTCAGTGGCAACAGGAACAGCCCAAAATACACACCGAGATTTGTCGTGTGTTACAGACTACAGAAGTCGCCAGGAAAGGTTGCCTGTGTTATTCTGACATTGTATGCAAGAGGTGCTGTTTGCTCTGTAAGAAAGATACATCTGTAATTAAAACCAGCAAACATAAATTCTAACTTTTACCAATATTTTTCATGAACAAAAATACATAAAAAATAAATACATGAAAATTTAGTTGAGAGGTTTAATTAAACAAGCAATTAAAGACGCCCACGCTGCCAAGCCCTTTTCTGTTACTGTTATTTATTTTTCTCCAAGAGAAAACTTTATTTCCCAAAGGTTTATCTTGTGGAAAATCACTGCCTTAAATCAATTTTCCTTTCATCAGATGTAACTTAAGCCACTGAATGTACTGTTGTAAAACGATGTCCTGGGTGTTATTTCAGAAATAAATAGCTTCTCCCTTGTTGGGTTTTTTTTTAAGTACCAGTTTCAACAGAGGAGGGAGGTTTGTTTGAAGAGAAATTTTCCTCCTCAGAGAAAACTGTTTGAAAAGCCACACACACACGGAGGCTTTGTCTATCACAGCATCTCGGAGCTGCTAAAGGAGTTGAATAATCTGAACGGAGGAGGTGTAAAACCTAAAGATGCTTTAAATGCACACCCTCGCCAGGCTTTTGCGTGGCTGGCTCGCTCCTGAATGAGAAATATGGGGCAGTTATTTGTTGGTTTTAAACATGTTGGACAAGGCTAATGAGTTTTTCTCTCTCTCCTTTTTTTTGACTTTTTCAATGTGATTTTTACAGTGAGGGGCACCTGGTGACACCGAGAAACTCTGCAGCGGTTTGAGCTCCTGCTCCTTTGCAGGATCAGGAGCTTTAATGAGCTCTCAGCGGCCTGATCCCGTTAACACTCTCTCTCAAGTAAGTAACTGACTTTGGTGATATTGCTTACATGACCGGAATTACTAGTCAAATTAAAAATTAACTCAAGCCTTTTGGAATGATCTGGAGTACGAAGCTGAACTTTGCACAAGATTCCTTAAGAAAAGCAACAAGAAGAGAGAATTAGGGATGGTTTTAAGAGTGCAACCCTTGTAAAAGTGACCGGGGGAAAACCAGCACATCTGAGCACAAATCATATCAAGAACTTATAAAAATTTAACAGGCAGTAGTGTCCTTTCTGGAAGTATTTAAGCTGTTCCATAGCGGTGTAACAATTTATATCCCTGCAATGCAATATTTAAATCAACTGCAGAATTTTATAGAAAACTGAATTCAACTCTCTTAAAATCTGTAGGGATGCTTCTCTGGACATTTGAAAGGACCTTACTTAGGAAAGATTTTTTGCTGGAAATAGGGTTTATTTTTTGGCTCTGACAAACCCTTGGTCACCCTTGAATTCCTTTCTCCAGTAATCCTATTATGTCTCTTTGTGAAGGGCCAGTCCTGCACGTCTAGCCTTGAATTGCACCCAGGGTTGGCGACTTGCACGCATAATGCTCCTTATACATATCTACAATTTATAAGATTGGACCTTTTATTGAAGCTTACCTTTAAAACATCCCCAGAAGGGTCGTAAGTAAAAGCGAAGAAAGCATTTAAGGAACCAACTTGCTTCCTTTGGAAAGAAATGAGAGCTGGAGCATGTGGAGTCAGGAAACTCTATCTGGCCATCAAAATTGGACGCACAAAAGACATGTCAGTGTGGCATTTCCTACCTCACGCAGCCACTTTCCCCTCGCTGCAGCTCTGCAAATACAATAGTACATTGACTGAATCTTAAACTCACCAGACTTCAATAAATTCTGAAAGCGTATGAAATTAAAATTGAGCAAGGGACACGCAGAGTGTTAGTCCTTCTCAAAATAATAATTTAATAACTCTCCAAAATATATAGTGGTTTGGGAAAGGCAACCCAGATGGGAACATATAAAATAAAGCTATAAAGTTTCCTTCAAATGTATTTTAATCATTGTTAAATATTTACATTTAATAAGCACTCGTTTTTATTGCAAGAGAGATGTAATTACACTTATCATTCATGGAAAAATGGAGTTTTAATAGCCTGAACATTGATTTGCTAAGATTAAATAGTGTCCTAAAAATATGTCTCTTGCTCTTCCCATGGAATATGTTTCATATGTGAATGTAAAACAGATGAGGATTTTTTTATTAGTGCACAAACTGTATCAAGTATATTTCTCCTTGTCGCTGTTATATTTAATGTAACTCTTTACTTCTGATGTTTTGCTAATTAGAAGCACCTTATCAGGCTTTTACAACTCTTACTAATACGGTTATTTATCTAGAAAACACTAACAGGAGGAGTAGCAACACCTTGATATTGACTCCGGGGAGCTGTTGGCTGAGGTTATGGCCTCACACAATTTTATCCATAATTCCTGGCCACGTTTGATGAGCCAGAGGTAAACAAAGCTGCTCAAAGGGACTGCAGATCTCCACGGAGCTGCACCTCCGCTTTGCCAAGCCAACAGAGCAGGAGAGGAAAAGTCAGTTATGTGCCACGAAGGTGCAAAAATTATCCCTCATTTTTATATTATCATTATTTATCTGCCTATATCTTTTTTTTATTCGTTCTTTTCTCTTTTTCTCCCTGGTTTCCCTGCTCACAGCACAGATAGTCCCCTCTATCAGGAAGCTTTACGTTGGGTCCCCTTGGCTGACAGCAGCAGCTCCCGGCGCAGCCCTTCCTCCTCAGCTGGGCAGCTCTGCCGCAGGGACGGGACTGACCTCCCCAGAACCATCCGTCACCTGTAAGTCCAGATCAGTTCTTCTGTCTTGAAACTTGTGGGCATAAAAAGAGACCTAATGGAAGGTCTAATAGAAGAAATAGCTGGATTTTAGGAACTCGTGGCAGTGACACTGTGGGCATCGGTGCAGCGAACTGCTTGACCTGGCACCTTCTGAAATACTGACTGTCGCAGCACCTGGAAGCCCTTGAAAAGATGTTCAGTGTTTTTGCTCTCTAGGCAGCCATGAAAGTCTCTACTAACGATAGTTATTAAGACTGGATTTTTTTTTTTCCATAAATCGTGGCTTTTCAGGTGAACTGCAGGAACGAGGAGGAATAAGCTAAAGCATTTTGTGGATATTTTCTTTAGTTATTACACTTCTGAGCTCCACATTTTCCCAGCAGAAAGATACTGCCATAGAAATACACCAGCAAGAAAGGTAGAGGGAGCACATGAACATAGAGAAAAAATACACGGTTTTAAAAATTAACTGTATAAAATGGTCACTTGGACTTCCCATAGCAGTATGAAGCCCGCTTGGGTCAGTAAATGGATAGATAATGCGTGGAGTGGGCTTAGCTTAGCTGTGGGTTTATTCCCACCCTCTTGCAGAGGTCCCCATGGTTTTAGTACTTCCATGGTTTTAGTACTGTTAAACCAAGTTTTGCAAGCAGGAGCAACCTTCTTGAGGATCAAATTAGTTAAGCCAAACATACCCCAAAATGACCTATTTTCCTAGTGCAAATGTGTGTCTTCCGCCAANACGTGGTGGCAGGCTCTTGTGTAAGCTNAAATCTTCATCCTTTGCTCTAACCCTGCAAGAATCNAGCCTAGGCACAGAAATTTAGTGCNTTTGCACATATTAATTACACTACNCTNACAAATAACCACACCTTGTTGCTAACGAGGGTGTTTGCCTTAAGCTTGTAGCTGTAAAGAAGCTTTGTGCCATTTCACAATTTCATGCACACAGAGGATCGAGCAGGATCCTGGCCATGCCCGGCATTTCTGCATAGCTACAGAGCATCCGTGCCCGTTGCTAGAGGATGCCGTAGCCTGTGCCATAAGGTAGTGGTACACCTGAGCACAACGCTGGATAGGCAAATACCGGAGCTTGGCACCCAGTGGTACTTCTGCTTGTTATAAGGTACAAACATTTGGAAATATTAAACAAAATGGACTTGTGCTCACTCTTAAACGAAGGTTAATTGTTCCTGTAGCCCTCATCCACATGTGCTAGCTATTACAGCCGTGTTTTGTCCATATTCCAATAGCGGCTGTTGCAGCGAAGTGAGGAACTGCTGCCAGGAAAAGTCCTTCTCTAAATGACATAATGAGGGTACCAGGGAGCCCAGTGAAAGCAGATTGGGGGCATCATTGCTGTTCTTGATGCAAGCAACAATTCAAAGTGCATAAGCAAACTCTTCGACTGTGCGGATGATTTATTATTGATTAAACTCTGATATCTGAGACTCCATGGAAGGCAGGTACAGCATGCTGGAAGGAAAACAAAGCACTGACTTCACATTTTGTATTAGCTAAAAAATGAAGTCTTTTCATTGACCTCACTGACCAAAAATCAAAAAATTCAAGCATTATCTGAATTAAAGCTATCGACTCAACTAATTAAAATTACTGGACTGCCTGATAAAATTAAATGATGGATGGTTCAGTGAACTCAAAACTACACTTTCTGTTTCATTTAGGTTTCCTTGGTTTCTGTTGAAAAAGCCCAGCAGGTTTGGGTGTAGCCATGGGTAAGATGAATCGCGGACGTGCCTATCGAGCTGTGCCCACGCCTCCAGCTCTGTTTCCAGAGGGAGATGCTTTTCTCTCCTTTCCCTATCCTGTCCTCAGCTCTGCAAGTGGTTTTGTGGATGAAAGAGCATGACAGGTCAGCAAGGAGAGGGTTTAGCAACAGCAACACACCCTCCTCTTCCCTACTAGAATGGCTGCACACTGATTTTGCCACACTATTTTTCCGTACCCTGATTTTTAAGGGAAGAAAAAAGGCATCTTCTTCACATAAAGACGAGTAGACTTCTAGGGGATGTAATTCACTGCTCTGCTGAATCCAACAGATCTACAGATATCAGACACTTCATTCACTCTGCTCTCATGTGTAGAGTCCTTGACTCCAGCAGGAGCTGTTTGTATGACCAGGAGGTTAGTGGTTTAAGGGTTTGCAGGACCAGGACCTACAACACTAGTGGAGCTTTTCAAGTGAGCAGCTTGGCTGCTGTGAACAATTCATTAAGTGGTGTTTGTCCCGCTCAGGACTTTACAATTTATTATTCAGGCACCTTACTTAATACCTTGTGCATTTTCTCCTTTGGTCTTTTTACGAAATTATTTGTGACAATATGAGAAATTAATATGTGCAGGTATGGCACAGTTCTCCATCCTTTCTGTCTGCTTCCAGTGTATAGAAGTTCTGGCTTGTGTTCAGTGATCTTGAATGCTGTGCTGATACAGAAGCTTTTTAAAATATTTGCTCTTGTTTTAAATGAGCACTAGTGCATAGGGAAAGATCAATCTCAATAAAAGCGGATCACAGACTTGGTGAGAAAGTCTTTGGCAGAATGCAAGACACAGGATTTTTCTTCATGCTCTTTTGTTGTGCTTTTCAGTTTAGATTTTGGGCAGCTGAGTTCAGAGGGCGGCTGGCATCCTCGGGAAATCCCATGCAGCACCGGCACCACGGTGTGCAGACCCAGGGATGCTCTCGTCAGCTTAGAGGCTGCAGCCTGTAGTTTTGGCATTACACAGGTATTGTATTCATCTCTGCCCATTCCCATTTCTTTCCTTTGCTCCCAGATCCTGCGCTCTTCTGGACTGTGTCCAGCCCCAGCCCACCCCGTGCCTTTAACCAGCTTTCCTGGAGCCACCGCAGCCAGTCAGCACCTTTGCCAGGAACAGCCCAAAGCGCTCAGCACTGGCATTTATCCACCGAAGTTCAGGGTCTCGCTGCTGCCCCGTGCTGCTGTCTGGCCCATCCCCATCCCTGACAGCCCCACCACACAGCAGGACACAAGTTGTTGGTGCCGCTGCTCCAGGAGGAGGTTAGATACCCCATGCGATGGGTGACCTCGGTCTGGAAGAAGCCAAGGCTGCGCTGGCGTGCCACGGAGCTCGGTGTCCAAAGGCTCTGGTTTCTTCTTTCTTCTATGTTTTGCTCTTGAAGCCACTCACCGCCTCAGTTGCAGCACTTGTTTTGTGCATACTTTGCCAATTACATTTCTTCCCAGCGGCTGTGGAGGAAGAGCTGAGCATGGATCCCAGGAGAGCAGAAGAGCTGTCAGCAATCCCGGCTTTCAAATTCCTTCTTTTTTCCATGCCTCCTCCCAAGGCTGTGAGCACAGAGTGCTGCATTTCCACACTCTGCCCCAGACCAGTGTTTGATGTAAGGGCAGAAATGGAGCAGCCTTTCAGGAGAGCAGACCAGCTCTTCTCCTTCTTGCAAGCTCCACCACCAGCTCCAGCTGCTCTGGTCCACAAGGCATGAAGACAAATACCTCAGCCTGGGGAACATGTTAAAATCTTGACCAAAGTTCCCCAGTCACCAGCAGCATTTTTTTCTTATCTACAAACTGCTGCTCTGCTTCAAACAGACTGTCTTGAACAAGCAATAACCACTTCCCATCGATCTAGGCAATGGGGAAGAGCATCCTCTACAACTGCGCAGCACAGGTGCAGCAGCACCTTTGATCCAGACAAGTGGAGCTACAGCAAGTGGCCAAGGAGGTTAATTCCCATGAATCATTGTTTTTTGTTTCATCTTTATCACATTCCTGGACGCAGGCCACGTTCCTGCAGCTTCTTCACCCTTGGTTTTACAAGAGGAGGGAAATGGAAAAGCAGCTGTAATATCCTTGGCAGCTACTATTTTACAGTAGCTCAGTAATTACGGTTTCTCAGTGGTAAGGTGGCTGAACCCATTTTCTTCTGCTCTGACAGCAGCCAAACGAGCTTCTCGCAGGGTTTAGCCGGTGTTTCCTCCTGCACGATGTCGGCCGAGTGGATGCAGAACTGCAGGAGCACGCGCCGGGCAGCCACACGCAGGGCTTACAGAAATCCTTCAGCCAGCGCAGGGCAGCAGACGGCAGGTCACACACCACAAGAGAAGCCAGTGCCTGCACCACTCCGGTTTGTACCGAATGCCACCAAGAGCTGACTGGGTCTGAGCTGAAAAATCTCCGTTGCCTTCAGCAAAGGGCGTTTCAGCGACCTGCTTTGCTCCAGCTCTGCTCACCGGCTTTTTCCAATTCCTGCTGGGCTGCAGCAGTGAGCTTCATGCCGTGCTCATTGTATGCATTAAAATTACTTGAAGTGATTTCAGTGAAGCAGGGTATAATCAGCAGTGCCAAAAGCAGAGCAAGAAGGCACAAATAATACCCAGTGCATCCTTCAATATACCCCAATTCCTTCCCTTTCTCCACAGCTCCCATGGTACAACCCTTCTGGCTCTCTCAAGCTAGTCTATCTCCAGACTCCAAGCACTGGTACATTTGGCTGCTTTCCATCTACAGCATATGCCATCTATCTTCATTGAATACAGCAGCATATGAATGGCTTATCTGACAGGGAGTTATTTAACGCTGAAAGCCCTGGAACCGATTTGTTATATGTGATCTGCGAACATCTCCATCCCTCGGCTCCCTGCTCAGGCTTGGGAATTTGGGAGGATGGTGCATCAGGAAGGAAGGGAGTGTGCAGGGAAAATAAGATAACAGAGAATTCTCTTGAGGGGAAAAAGCCATATAAAAAACCTCAAGGGATTTCAGCAAGAAGAATAATATTTACCACTGCAATTGATGCGACCCTAGTCATAGGAATACTGATGTTCAAACCTAGAAGAGTTTCTGAGAAGAGCTTGTACAAGACACTAACTACTTTATTTCAGTTTGGTAATAGTTAGACGCAGCTGAAAGCCTCAATAGATGCTATTTTATGCTTCGCTTCAGATGATTCCCAATTCATTTTGCATGCCTGTGTGATTTCTTCGCCCCTACACAAAGTTAGATAATTCTGAAGGACACTCTGCCAGCAGAGTCCTGGAGGCAATGGCATCAGGAGCTTAACCATCGCCTGTTTGCTCAGGTAGCAAAAGCTGGTGTTTGTCTGAGCACTTCAGCACACAGATCCAGGTGGGACTTCACGTAAATAAATGGTTGGAATTCACTCACTGAGCTGCAGAGTCAGACTTTCACTAAAGCAGGGAGCTGCAGTGCAGATGCTGGCAGACCTGCTCGCAGGAAGAGCAGCGCTGCGTCTGCTCCGCTCTGCATCTGCAACTGTTACTGGGGGGGGGGGATTTTTTTT
>Ga0065711_1011598_pt1 | contig 11815 bp, 9 predicted proteins | sample Hoacrofraction12_FD_59098 | JGI IMG/M metagenome (GOLD analysis project Ga0065711, IMG submission 59098) | Hoatzin crop microbial communities from Cojedes, Venezuela - Epithelial fraction 12 v2 (version 2) | ecosystem: Host-associated > Birds > Digestive system > Esophagus > Crop | place... | reverse complement strand
ATAATATACAGATTGAAAAAAGTCCGGCCGGTCGCACAAATACTGCCGTACGACCGGTCGGCTCATTGGGGAGATGAACGCGAAAAGGGGCTTAAACCTGCTTGGCCTTGAGCGCGTCGGTGATTTGTGCGCGGATTTCGTCGGCAAGTTCCACGTTGTCGGCGAGCAATTGCTTCAGGGCATCGCGACCTTGGCAGAGGCGCGTCTCGCCGTAGGAGAACCACGAGCCGCTCTTCTTGATGATGCCGGCTTCTACGCCGAGGTCAGCCAGTTCGGCAGTCTTGGAGATGCCTTCGCCAAAGGTGATTTCGAATTCGGCCTTGCGGAAAGGCGGTGCCACTTTGTTCTTCACCACCTTGACGCGCACCATATTGCCGGTGGCCACGTCGCCGCTCTTGAGCGTATTCACCTTGCGAATGTCGAGGCGCACGCTGGCGTAGAACTTCAGGGCGTTGCCGCCGGTTGTGGTCTCGGGATTGCCAAACATGACGCCGATTTTTTCGCGCAACTGGTTGATGAAGATGCACGTGGTCTTCGTCTTGCTGATGGCTGAGGTGAGTTTGCGCAGGGCTTGGCTCATGAGGCGTGCTTGGAGTCCGACTTTGTTGTCGCCCATATCGCCTTCGATTTCGGCCTTGGGCGTGAGGGCTGCGACGGAGTCGATTACGATGATATCGACGGCAGCGCTGGCGATGAGTTGGTCGGCAATGGCAAGTGCTTGCTCGCCGTTGTCGGGTTGGGAGATGAGCAGGTTGTCCACGTCGACGCCGAGTTTGGCGGCATAGAAGCGGTCGAATGCGTGTTCGGCGTCGATGAAGGCGGCAATGCCCCCACCCTTTTGAGCCTCGGCGATGGCGTGGAGCGCGAGGGTCGTTTTGCCCGAACTTTCGGGGCCGTAGATTTCGATGACGCGGCCGCGGGGATAGCCGCCCACGCCGAGGGCTGCGTCGAGGGCGACGCTGCCGGTGGGAATCACTTCGATGTCTTCCACCTTGGAGTCGCCGAGTTTCATGATGGAGCCTTTGCCGAAATCTTTCTCGATTTTCGACATGGCGAGCTGTAGTGCTTTGAGTTTCTCGTTGGCGGCGATGCCTTCGAGTTCTTCTTTCTTTGCCATAATATGTTGTAAATTTTAGAGTTCGATATCGATGTCGAAAAGTTCGTGCCAGGGCAGTCCTTGCTTGTTGAGTTCGTCCATGAAGGGGTCGGGGTCGAACTCTTCGACGTTGAAGACGCCGGGCTTCTTCCACAGGCCGAGCATGAAGAGGCGGGCGCCGATGCAGGCGGGCACGCCGGTGGTGTAGCTCACGCCCTGCATGCCGGTTTCCTCGTAGGCGGCGCGGTGGGAGCAGTTGTTGTAGACGTAGTAGGTGTGCTCTTTGCCGTCTTTCAGGCCGCGGATTCGGCAGCCGATGCTGGTTTCGCCGTCGTAGTTCTCGCCGAGGTCTTGCGGGTTGGGCAAAACGGCTTTGAGGAACTGCAGGGGCACGATGTCGATGCCTTGGTATTTGATGGGCTTGATGGAGGCCATGCCGATGTTCTGGATGACGCGCAGGTGGGTGAGGTATTCTTGTCCGAAAGTCATCCAGAAGCGTCCGCGCTTGATGGTGGGATAGTTTTTCACGAGGCTTTCGAGCTCTTCGTGGTGGAGCAAATAGCTTTCCTTCGGCCCGATGTTGGGATAGTTGAGGGTTTTGTGGATTTCGAGCGGTTCGGTTTCAATCCATTTGCCGTCTTCCCAATAGAGTCCCTTTTGCGTGATTTCGCGGATGTTGATTTCGGGGTTGAAGTTGGTGGCAAATGCTTTGTGGTGATTGCCGGCGTTGCAATCCACGATGTCGAGATACTGGATTTCGTCGAAGTGGTGCTTGGCGGCATAGGCGGTGTAGATGCTCGTGACGCCCGGGTCGAATCCGCAGCCAAGGATGGCGGTGAGTCCGGCGGCCTCGAAGCGGTCTTTGTAGGCCCACTGCCAGCTGTATTCGAAGTGGGCTTCATCTTTGGGCTCGTAGTTGGCGGTATCGAGGTAGGAGCAGCCGTATTCCAAGCAGGCGTCCATAATCGTGAGGTCCTGATAGGGCAAGGCGAGGTTCACGACGAGGTCGGGCTTGAACTGCTTGAACAATTCGACGAGTTGGGGCACGTTGTCGGCGTCGACCTGCGCCGTTTGAATGTTGGGATTTCCGATGGCTTCGACAATTTTGTCGCACTTCGACTTGGTGCGCGAAGCAATCATGATGTCGCTGAAGACGTCGGCGTTCTTAGCCACTTTGTGGGCTGCCACGGTGGCCACGCCGCCGGCGCCAATGATGAGAACTCTTCCCATAGTGAGTGTTTGCTGATTGATTAGATGTTTTTTTCGGTGATTGGTTTAAACGAATTCCGACCCTTCCACGCCGAGTGCGTGGGTGAGCGAAAATCCGAGCAGTTCGGCGTGGCAGCCGCGCACGTTGAGAGGCTCCATCGCGAAGAGGGTGATGTCTTTGCCCTCGATGGCGGTGGCGGCGGCGATGATGTCGCGGCCGAAGGACTCCATGTCGCCCACGATGAGCAGGCGCTCCACTTCGGCGGCCTGTCCGATGGCTTCGATGGACTGCAGGAAAAAGTTTTTGCGGCCCACAACGTCTTCGATGGGCACGCTCTGGAGCAGGAATTCGCCCAAGTTGTCGCGAAAGGCGCGGCCGTCGAGGTCGCTCGTGAGCGAGGCGGGCTGAAAGTTGCGCAGCGTGGATTTTTCGGGGGAGTAGAGAAAGACGCACTGCACCTCGTTCTGGGGCGCGGGGCGCAGTCCGCCGTCGAGCGCGAGGCAGTCGAGCCAGTCGGCGAGGTCGGCTTTGGGAATTTGCCGGCCCAGCATGCGCTCAAAGTTCACGCTCAAGTTGAAAGCCACGCTGTCGGCGTAGTCGGCGTCGATGAGCACGACGTTTTTGCTCCACTTCGCCGCGTTGCTCATGCTTTCTTGGCAGTTTTCTTGGCGGGCTTCTTCTCGGCCTTCTCTTCGGCTTTCGGCTCGGCCTTCTCTTCGGCGGGAACGGCCTTGGGCTCAGCCTTTTCCTCGGCGGGCGCGGCCTCATCGGCGTCTTCGAAGTCGGTCTGGCCGGCATCTACGAGCACGTTGTACCATTGCAGCAGCTTTTTGATGTCGCTGTTGTGCACGCGGTCGCGGTCGTAGTTGGGCAGCGCTTGGGTCATATACTTTGCGAGCTCGGCAGCGTCGGCTTTCTTGAGGTCGATTTCGACGCGCTTGCCTTTCTGAGCGGCAAAGAGGTTGGCAAAGGCGGTCATCAAGGGCACGTCTTCGTCGTCGGTGTACATCGAAACTTCGTTCAGGGCGGTCACGCGGTCGCGAGCGCCGGCGACGGTGCGTTTTTTAGTGGCATCGAGGGCTTCCACAATCAGGTTGCCGTGGCCGCGCGACACGAGGCGATAGAGGCCGCTGCGCCCGGCGATGGCAAGAATGGTTTCTTTCATCGTTTGAGTGTTTGTTGTTTTGAAAAAAGTTTTATTTTTGCAGAAATTTTATTCTTCCGATTTGCGCAGAACGACGGCGGAGCGGGCGGGCAGGTAGAGTTGCAGCCAGCCTTTGCCGTCGCGCTTGAGCAGCGGGTCGTAGTTGGTGAAATGGCGCACGCTGTCGTCGGCAAAACCGAAGCCGCCGAACTCTTTGGCGTCGCTGTTGAGCACCACGTCGTAGGCGCCTTCGGGCACCATGAAGCCGTAGTCGGTGTAGCTGCGCGTGGGGCTGAAATTGAACACGAACACGAGGTCGCCGCGGCTGTAGGCGAGGATTTGGTCGCCGTCGTTGTGCCAAATTTCGACCACGGGCTTCTTCACGAGGTCTTTCTCGCTCTTGATGGTGGCGAGCATGGCGCGGTCGAAGTCGCCAAGGTAGTGATAGCACAGGTCTTCGCGGTCCACGAGGTCCCACTGGCGACGGGCGTACTTATAGCTCCAGCCATTGCCCTCGCGCGGGAAATCAATCCACTCGGGATGGCCGAATTCATTGCCCATGAAGTTCAGGTAGCCGCCGTTGATGGTGGAAGCGGTCACGAGGCGAATCATCTTGTGCAGGGCGATGCCGCGGCGCACGAGGTCGTTCTCGTCGCCCTTGCGGAAGTGCCAGTACATGTCGGCGTCGATGAGGCGGAAAATGATGGTCTTGTCGCCCACGAGCGCTTGGTCGTGGCTTTCGCAATAGGACACGTTGTGTTCGTCGGCACGGCGGTTCGTGACTTCCCAGAAAATGCTGCTGGGCTTCCAGTTTTCGTCGCTTTGTTCCTTGATGATTTTAATCCAGAAGTCGGGAATGTTCATGGCCATGCGATAGTCGAAGCCGTAGCCGCCGTTCTTGAAGGGCGCGGCCAGACCGGGCATGCCGCTCACCTCTTCGGCGATGGTGATGGCGTGGGGATTCACTTCGTGGATGAGCACGTTGGCCAAGGTCAAATAGGCAATGGCGTTGTCGTCTTGGTGGCCGTTGAAGTAGTCGCCGTAGTTGCAGAACGCTTCGCCGAGTCCGTGGCTGTAGTAGAGCATGGAGGTCACGCCGTCGAAGCGGAAGCCGTCGAAGTGGAATTCGGTGAGCCAGAACTTGCAATTGGAGAGCAGGAAGTGGATGACATCGTTCTTACCGTAGTCGAAGCAGAGGCTGTCCCAAGCGGGATGTTCGTGGCGGTCGCCCGGATAGAAGTACTGGTTGGGGTCGCCGCAGAGATTGCCGAGGCCTTCGATTTCGTTCTTCACAGCGTGGCTTTGCACCATGTCCATGATGACTGCGATGCCGTTTTTGTGGGCTTCGTCGATGAGTTGTTTGAGCTCTTCGGGCGTGCCAAAGCGCGACGAGGCGGCAAAGAAGGAGCTCACGTGGTAGCCGAAACTGCCGTAGTAGGGGTGCTCCTGAATGGCCATGATTTGCAAGCAGTTGTAGCCGTCTTTGATGACGCGCGGCAGCACTTTTTCGCGGAATTCGTTGTAGGTGCCCACTTTTTCGGCGTCTTGGCCCATGCCGATGTGGCATTCGTAGATGAGCAGCGGATTGCGGTTCGGGCGGAACGTCTTTTTCTTGAATTCGTAGGGCTTCTCGGGATTCCAGACCTGAGCGCTGAAGATTTTGGTTTGTTCGTCTTGCACGACGCGTTGGCACCAAGCCGGAATGCGTTCGCCTGCGCCGCCGTTCCAATAGACCTTCATTTTGTAGAGGTCGCCGTGCTTCATGGCTTTGGCGGGCAGTTTGATTTCCCAATTGCCGTTGCCAATGGCTTTCAGGGCGTAGTCTTCGCTCTCGATCCAGTTGTTGAAATCGCCGATGAGGTAGATGGCCGTTGCGTTGGGCGCCCATTCGCGGAACACCCACTGCCTTGCCGTGCGATGCAGGCCGAAATAGAGGTATCCGTTGGCGAAGTCGGAGAGCGTGATTTTGCCGTTCTGCGTGAGTTCGCTAATCTTGTAGAGCGCGTGGTCGTGGCGGCCGTTGATGGCGTCAGCATACGGTTCGAGCCAAGGGTCGTCCTTCAAAATCTTAAGCACGTGCGGTTTCGGAGTCGCGGATTTCTTCGTTTTCATAGTCGCATTAGATTTTTATGGTGTTTTAATTTATATAATTGTCTATTCCTAATTGTCCATTGTCCATTGTCAATTGTCAATTGAGCCTTCCGTTCTTGTAGGAGCCTTCGCGAATTTTATTGCCGTTGCGGTCGTATTCTTTGAAGGAGCCGTCTTTTTCGTCGTTCTTGAAGTGGCCTTCAAATTTGGAGCCGTCGGGGTTCACGAGGGTGCCTTTGCCGTTTTTCTTTCCCTCCTTGAATTGTCCTTTGAAGCGTTCGCCACTTTGCAGGCGCAGCACGCCTTCGCCGTCCATCAGGTTGTTTTTCCAATAGCCTTGGTACTCCATCGAATTGCGACGCTTGTAGGTGCCAAAGCCGTTGCGCTGGTTGTTTTTCCATTCGCCCTCGTAGGAGGCGGGGCCGTCCTTCCAAGTGTAGGTGCCCTTGCCGCTAAATTCGCCATCGACGAAATGGCCTTGATATTTGTCGCCGTTGGCATAGGTGAAGATGCCTTCGCCGCTGCGTTCGCCGCTCAGGTAGTCGCCCTCGTACACATCGCCGTTGCGGAAGCGGAAAGTGCCGCGGCCGTCCTGTTTGTCGGCGCGCCACATGCCGTGATAGCTGTCGCCGTTGGCATAGATGTAGGTGCCCATGCCTTCGCGTTTGTTGTTCACCCAATGGCCGGAGTATTTCGTGCCGTCGTTCCAGTCGAAATTGCCGGTGCCGTGCTTCTGGTCGTTCACCCAATTGCCTTTGTAATAGGCGCCGTTTTTATAGACATAGGTGCCTTCGCCGTTGCGTTGGTCCTCGGCCCATTTGCCGTCGTACACATCGCCATTATAATAATACATTTTTCCGTCGCCTTGCTTGGCATTTTTGAACCACATGCCCTCATATCGATTGTTGTTCAGGGCATAGTAGGTGCCGCGTCCGTGCTGATAGTCTTGGTGCCAGTCGCCTTCGTATTTTTCGCCGCTGGCATAAATCATTGTGCCTTTGCCTTGGCGTTTGCCTTTCACGAATTCGCCTTCGTAGATGTCGCCGTTGCGATAGGTGGCGCGGCCTTTGCCGTTGGGCTTGCTGCCGCTCAGTTCGCCACTATACACACTGCCGTCTTTGAAGGTATAACTGCCCACTTGCAGCTTCTGCGCCACGGCCGGCGCGCTGCTCAAGGCGAGGCTGAAGGTGAGAATTTGCAGGAAGAATAGGCGGAAAAAAATATTATTCTTTTTCATTTCATTTTTCAATTTTCAGATTCTAATTTTGCCAAGAATTTTTCGGCGCGCTCGAGGTCGGCAGGTGTGTCGATGCCGATGGTTTCTTCTTCGCTTTCAATAGTTTGTATAGTGAAACCTGCCTGCAGCCAGCGCAGTTGCTCGAGGCTTTCGCATTGTTCCAGTTCGCCGGCGGGCAGGGCGGTGATTTGGGCGAGCACGTCGGCGCGGTAGGCGTAGAGGCCGATGTGTTTCAAGAAGCGGTGCCTGCTTGCCCACGCGGCCGGCTCCACGTCGCGCAGGTAGGGAATCACGCTGCGCGAAAAATAGAGCGCGCGGCCCTCGCCGTCCACCACCACCTTCGGACTGTTCGGATTGGCGAGCGCATCGAAGGGCGTGTCGGGCGCAAAGGGCTTCACGAGCGTGGCAATCTGCGTTTGCTCATTTGCGAAGGCGCCGCGAATGCTCTCCAGCTGGCTTTGCGCGATGAAGGGCTCGTCGCCTTGCACGTTCACCACGACGTCGAACTTCAGGCCCGTCTGCGCCTCCATTTTTGCGAGGGCTTCGCGGCAGCGGTCGGTGCCACTGCGATGCGACTGCGAGGTGAGCACGGCCACGCCGCCAAAGCCAGCCACGGCCGACATGATGCGGTCGTCGTCGGTGGCCACGCAAACGTGCTCGAACACGCGAGCCACGCGTTCATAGACGCGCTCCACGATGGGTTTGCCGCCCAGCAGCGCCAGCGACTTGCCCGGAAAACGCGTCGAGCCGTAGCGCGAAGGAATTATGGCGAGGAAATTCATATCAATCAAACTATTCTTTCAAAGTCTTCGAGCGCGAAGTCTTTTTTTTACACTTTTCTGTCTTCAATTTTCGACCTACTCAAACAGCTGTTCCTCAGGCACATCGCCCGTGCCGGCGCGGTGGGGCTCCGTTTGCTCCGTCGCCGTGGTCGAAGGCTCCAGCGGGTCGCCGCTTTCCTGCGGCACTTCCTCCTCGGGCTTCTTCTCCACGCGACGTTCCTGCGGCAGCGTGCCATAGTCGTTGTACACTTCGTTGCTGAAGTCGCTTTCGGGGTCGTATTCGGGGAATTTTTCGGCAGGCGAATAGCCGAGCGTCGGGTCGCTGTACACGCGTTTCATGTATTTGCCCCAAATAGGCAGGGCGGCGCGCGCACCTTGTCCAATCGACGAGGTGAGGTGGATGTCGCGGTCTTCGCCGCCCACCCAGCAGGCCGTGATGAGTCGCGGCACGAGGCCCACAAACCACGCGTCGCTCTGGTCGTTCGTCGTTCCCGTCTTGCCGCCCACGTCGCCGGTGATATTCACGTAGCCTAAGGCGCGTCGGCCGGTACCGTGGCGCACTACGCCGGCGAGCATTTCGTCCATGTATTTGGCCGAGAGCGGATTAATCACCTGTCGCATGCGCGGCGTGAAGTCGGCCACCACATTGCCTTGGCTGTCTTCGATGCGCGAAACCATGATGGGCGCACTATACATGCCGCCGGTGGCAAAGATGGAATAAGCGCTCGCAAGCTCCATCGCCGTGATGTCGCAGGTGCCCAAGCAGAGCACGAGGTTCGGCTGAACGTCGCGGTTGGCAATGCCCACCTCGTGCAGCAATTTCTCCAAACGACGGCCGTTGCGGTCCACTTGGAACATGATGTTGGCCGTAATCCAGTTGTTCGACGCAGCCAAGCCCGCACGCAGCGGAGCACCCATCATGCCAATGCCGCTGCTCTTCAGATTCCAGCCGTATTTGCGGAAGCTGTAGTTCTTCGGATAGCCGGTGTAATCGGGCGTGTAGCCGTCTTCCATGGCCAAGGCATAGACAAAGGGCTTCATCGTAGAACCAATCTGACGGCGGCCCTTCATTGCGAGGTCGAAGGGGAAGTATTCGTAGTCGATGCCGCCCACGTAGGCCTTCACATAGCCCGTCGTCGGGTCCACGCTGGCCAGTGTGGCGCGCAAGAACGATTTATAGTAGAGAATGGAGTCGAGCGGACTCATTTTCACGCTCTTGTCGCCACCGTAGGAGAACACTTCCATCTCGACGGGCGTACAAAATGCGCGTATGATTTCTTCGCGCGAGGCGTGGGCCTCTTCCATCAGTCGATAGCGGCGCGAGCGCTTGATTTGGCGGTCCACAATTTTATTGGCCAAACGCTTCGAAATGCCCACGTAAGGATAGGTGGCCGAACTGTTTTTCTGCGCATTGAAGCCCGGCTGCAGCGCCTGCAATTGTTCGAGCACACTCTCTTCGGCGTAGCGTTGCATACGGCTGTCGATGGTGGCATAGACGCGCAGGCCGTCGCCATAGAGATTGTAGTTCTGGCCGTTGGGCTTCACGTTCTTGGCACACCAGCCGTAGAGCGGATTGTCGGCCCACGCGAGCGAGTCTTCGTAGTAGCGCTGCTTGTCCCACGACGGATATTTCGACGGGTCGGGCTCCTGAGCCATCATGGCTTGGCGCAGATACTCCTGCAGATAGGGCGCCAGACTCTCACGCTGTGCGTTGGTGCGGTGGAAGTCGAGCTCAATGTCCTGCCCTTGCAGCGTGGCCATCTCCGAAGAGCGCAAATAGCCGGCTTTTTCCATCTGTTCGAGCACCACATTTCGGCGCTGCTTACAGCGTTCGGCGTTGCGAACGGGGTTGTAGTACGACGGGTTTTTGCACATACCCACCAAAGTGGCGGCCTCATTGATATTCAGCTCAATCGGGCGCTTGTTGAAATATACGCGGGCGGCCGATTTGATGCCGCGAGCGTTGTGGAGGAAGTCGAAATAATTCAGATAGAGCGTCAGGATTTCCTCCTTCGTGAAATTGCGTTCCAGTTCCACGGCAATCACCCACTCGATGGGCTTTTGCAGCAGGCGTTCCAGCGAGCCGTGGGCCTGCTTGGAGTAGAGCTGTTTGGCCAGCTGCTGCGTGATGGTGCTGCCGCCGCCCGCATTTTTCTGGCCCATCAGTCCGCGCTTAATCACAGCACGTCCGAACGCACGCAGGTCGATGCCGGTGTGCTCGTAGAAGCGCACGTCTTCGGTGGCCACAAGGGCGTTCATCACGTGCTGACTGATGCTGTCGTAGGGCACGCTCTGGCGATTGTCTTCGTGGGTCCACATGCCCAATTTTTTGCCGTCGGCCGAGTAGAGCGTCGAAGCGTTTCGGTCAATAGGATTCTGCAGGCTGGCCATATCGGGCATATATCCAATCCAGCCCTTGTCGATTGCGATGAAGGCAATGGCCGTGCCGGCAATGAGCAGCACGAGCAAGCCCCAGCATATTCTCACAAATTTCTTGCGCATAGTGTTTGCAAAGCCTTATACGGCGCAAATATAGCAAAAGTCTCGCGGCAAGCCAAACGAAAAGCCGAAAAACACCTTTTTATATATACCTGCGCGCACGCGCGAGCGCATATACGCGCGAAAGCCGCCCACTTTTCGCCCGCTTTTCCCTTGTTTTCGTCCGAACGTCCCCGCCCGCCGCTCTCCCCTCCCCGATTTCGAACAAAAGACCCCTCCTCCCAAAATTTTCAAAGCACCTCTTCGCCAAAAGATGTACATGTTTTTGGCAAAACATGGGTATGTTTTCGCGAAAACATGTACATCTTTTCCGAAAAACATGTACATGTTTTGGCGCGCCCCTGCCTCGAAAATTTCGCCGCAAGCATTGGCGCGCAAAAAAATCCGCCTCTCCGAAATGGGAGAAGCGGGGAATGTGTTTTAGTCGATGTCGAACAAACGTTCCGGATTGAGCCGCAAAAATTCGTCGAGCGGCATGCCGCCGCTGCCTACGATGAGCGAGCGCATGGGACTGAAGCGGCTGCGAAAGGCGGCGAGCCCACTGTTGTAGGTGCGGTGGCCGCTCTTCACTTCGATGGCCACAACGTCTTCGCCGCGCTGCACAACGAAATCCACTTCGTCGTTGTTCTCGCGCCAATAATAGACGTGGTAGTCGCCTTCGGCCGCATTGCAGAGCAAGTGGGCGCCCACAGCCGTTTCGACCCAGCGCCCCCAGCGCCGCGGCGTGGTGGCCTCTTGCTCAAAGCCCTTGCCGGCGCGCACCGTGAGCAATGCGGGATTATAGACCATCATTTTGGGAATTGAATTGTACTTGCGCGCCGCGTCGTGGGCGTATTTGTGGAGGCCGCAGAGCAAATTCGATTCGCCGAGCGTGTTCAAATAATTGGCGAGCGTGGACACGTTGCCGGCGTCCTGCAATTGGCCCAAAATCTTGTTCAGCGAGATTTCTTCGCCCGAGTAAGCGCAGCCCAAGTCGAAGAGTTGGCGCATGAGGGCCGGCTTATAGACGATGGTGGTGAGGAGCACGTCTTTTTCGATGGAGGGCGCGCAGATGGAGTCGTTCATATAGCGTCGCCAACGGCGCTCGTCGCCAATGAGGCGGGCGCTGCCGGGATAGCCGCCGAAGTAGATGTATTGCTCCAAACTCCACCCGAAGGCGTCGTGCATTTCGGCCCACGACCAATGCGTCATGCGGATGAGTTCGAAGCGGCCGGTGAGCGATTCCTCCAATCCGGCTTTCAGGAGCAGGCGCGACGAGCCGAGAATCACCAACTTGATGTTCACGCCATTGCGCGTGTCGGCGTCCCACTCGCGCTTCACGTACTCGCTCCAGCGACTAATTTTGTGGATTTCGTCGAAAACGAGCACGTGTTCCTTTTCGTGGGCAAATTGCAGACGCGAACGCACGGTTTCCCACGTCTCGGCAATCCAATCGGCGCTGTCGGTCGCGATGCCGTCGGCCGTTTCGAACGTATAGGGCAGGCCGCACTCTTCGAGCACCTGCAGCACGAGCGTAGTCTTGCCCACTTGGCGCGGGCCGGCAATGGCTTGGATGAATTGGCGGGGCTCTCGCATGCGTTCAAGCAACACGGAAGCACAAGGGCGCTTGTAAACCATTTTTTGTAAGGTTCTGATTTTCTGGCGCAAAAGTATATAAAAATTCTCAAATCTCCAAACAAAAATTCTCAAATCTTCTTTCGAAAATTCTCAAATCTCTGCTTGGAAATTCTCAAAACTGTCGCCGAAAATTCTCAAA
>Ga0065711_1048426_pt1 | contig 11816 bp, 11 predicted proteins | sample Hoacrofraction12_FD_59098 | JGI IMG/M metagenome (GOLD analysis project Ga0065711, IMG submission 59098) | Hoatzin crop microbial communities from Cojedes, Venezuela - Epithelial fraction 12 v2 (version 2) | ecosystem: Host-associated > Birds > Digestive system > Esophagus > Crop | place... | reverse complement strand
CGCCTGGACAAGGTCCTGTGCAGCCTGCTGTAGGTGACCCTGCTTCGGCAGGAGGGTTGGACTAGATGACCCACAGAGGTCCCTTCCAACCCCTACTATTCTGTGATTCTGTTAAGCTATACGGCCACAGCTTCCCAAACTCCACCGACATTCAAGACGACCATCGGGTACGAAATCTTCCAGGGACGGACGCTGCATGGTCGAAAACTGCCACAGCCTCCCTGCTTGTTCGTCACAGCAAGCTGCTTCTTTCTCTGCAGTGCTCCGACCAGAAAGCGGGAGACAAGGCTGGAAACACACCTCAGCAGAATCAAGCACTTGCCTGGTATCAGGACAAGGGTTTTAACACGCTCTTGGACAGTGGCTGAATTTCTCGGTATTAAATTTGTTATTTAAAGTGCCCAGACTTCAGTAAGGCAAACAGAAGTAATTCCTGGAGCACGGAGAGCAGGTTGTGCGAGCTGTAACTGGGAGGCTTCCCTCCAGCCTGCTGCCATTACTCGCTTCACAGTGATTCAGCAGGCTCCTCATGCAGACTGAATGCATCTCTTATTAGGAATCCTGTCAGGCTCAATAAAGACTTGTCACCCTTCGGGGGGTGTAGCAGAAGAGAGGAAATGTTACTCAGCACGGTTTATGGTTTTCATTGCTTCCTTTCCTGTTACTTCATCGAAGGCTGGAATCTGCGCCGCTTCCTTTATTCTCTGTTTAAGGCCAATTGTAAAAATAGTACTCCCAAATTCTTTCCTGATAATGTAATGCCAGAAATACAAACACAGAAACACGCTGAAGTTCTCCGACCCACGTTTTACACACTCCGATCTCTACAGGGCAAATCCCCAGCCCCAGCGGCGCTGGCTGGAGCAGCCCAGCCCGCGCACCCGAAGCCAGAGGACACGCACCCCGCCGGGCACCCGCCGAGGAGCTGCCGGCTCCGTCCACACACCGGCCCTGACTGAAACCAGGATGATGAGCTGAACCAGGAAGCAATCCTCCATCTTAATTATTTACTCTCCCTGTTCAGTGGCAGAAACTTTTGACTTTTATTAAAGTGCAAGTGATGCAAAAGAACATCAGCACGGAACTCCGGACTTGGAGCTGGACAGCACACTTGGCGTGACAACTCCCTTTCAAGTGTCCTCTTGTTCAGCTGGAGGCCTTTCTAGAAAGCCAAGATTTAAAGACAAGCACTGAGGCACTGTCAGGGAGGAGCATGGATGGATTAGTCAGTCAGATGGCTGAAAATGCACTCAAAAGACTTTAACAAAATATCTTGCAGAGGACGACATAGTTGAAGCAGCACTCATAAGGCACGAAGCGTCATCATACCATATAAGAACCACCACCACTGCAAAAAGCCTAATTAAAGTACTGCTCATAAAACACACTAGCAGCAAACTCCTGCGTGATCATCTTAAATCACTGCCTGAGACTGCACCCAGTAACATTTGTATAAAATAAACTGGTTCAGGCACTTCAGAAAAAATAGCATATATTCCATAAAGAAGTTTTCCCTTCTATGGTAACAGGTGAGGGTTTCCTGGCCCCAGCTGCCAGTCTACTTGCTACAGGCATTTTGACCAACGCTGAGGTCTCCCAGGAGCTTGCTAAAAATCGTAATTCATTTATTACGATTTGGTAACACTGGATTACTACACCTGATCCGTTGAGCGGCATCAAATGGCCAAGAACTTGATTTCTTCGAGTCATATTCCTCCATATGTCCACAACCTCCTGGTGCACACGACCACCAGAAGCTATGGACTGTACGATGACCACGATACAGAACTCCTGTCTAAACTCTAAAGTTTACATTTACCCACACAGATGACAGATACTGATTTTTCCATATGAGGAAATGTCAGTCTAGTTATTACAGTATCTTTATATAGGAGAAAAGAGATAAAAAGGGACTTCATTTCACTCTGTTGTAAATCCAGGAAGCAATTACAATTGACAGTGTCAGTTAGTAACCGATAGCCTCAAGTAGGAAACTAAAAATCTGTCTCTTGTTTTTGCAGACTGTCAGAAGTAACATTTGCACACTTGGATTTTTATCCTTTTTTTTCCTGCAAAAGTAGCAAGTCTCTCTATGGGGCTAATACAGTTTCCTTACATATTACGTCCTTATATTTCCTTACAACATGGACACAGGACTACAGGCACAGACTTCAGAATTACATTCCAATCCTAAGAACAGGAATCTCCTCAATAAAATCTGAAAAAGCCAAATCTTGTTTAAGAACAGAGGCCCTAGAACCACTCTTACAGTTTATTTATAGACCAAAAGTACCTCCATTTAGCAGAACACTTCTGAAAATAAAACCAAAGTATTTCTACATGAAAATAAAACAAAAAGTTTCTCTACTCACCAATAATCCCCCACACCCCATGCAGATAAACACCTTCCACCTAAGAACCCTGGACTATGTTGATATAAGACTTTGGTAGAAAGAAAAACATTTTAAGGAATGAGGGAGGGGAAAAATTATATTATTTTTACTGCTGTTTCATCACATCAAGTCAGCATTTCTGGAACCCTGACTTCACCAGAGAAAAAACTTCCTTTGGGAAAGCTGATTTTGCAGAGCGAAATACCATGGCCCCTGCACAGGGGAGATGGGAACATCAAACACCGCTGCTGCAAAGCGAGCAGCTTACGGTGAGCTCTGAATATCTGAAGCACAGTTCAGCCCTTATCACGGTTCGAAAGTACAGCTATGAAAAAGTACCTTCAAGTAAACCATTACCATAAAATTCCCAGACACTCGTTATTTAGTTTCAAAATAGCCTTCAGAATCATATGCCGCCAATAAAAAACCAAAAAAAAGCTGCCTTGAAAACAGCGAGTTCCTAGAGTCCAACAGGACGGGAAACTCGGAATATCCAAAATTAATCTCAATGCTTACATCTCTCAAAGAGCAGGACTCTACACCAAACGTTTTTCAGTAAGAGATCAAAGACCATAAAAGTAGCCTCCTTACCCAGCGTCCTGAAAAGCTGCCCAAAATCAGGAGGCAAAACGGGCAATTTCAGGCTTCCAGTTCAATCCATGCTTTGCTAGCTGAGCGACTCCTCGTGGATATTAACAATCTCCCTTCCAGGGGACAAGCACCCACCAAATAGCAGTATTGTGGTTAAACTTTTTTTATCCTACCTCCAAAAACATCAGCTTGCCTGATTCACAAAGAAACTCCCTGCTCTTTTGAGAGGAGCAGGGAAGAAAGTGCCAACATCTGAAATTTCCTTCTAAACACAAAAAGGAATTGTCGTGGGGAAGGTCAGAACACTGAAACGCTAAGACAAAAAGGTAGATGCTTATTAAGTAAGAAATTTGGTACAGAAACCTGAGGATGAGGTGAGAAGAGGGGGAGGATGAAATCCAAAGGTCACTTCTATGCTTATCAGTAATGACAATGTGGGAGTGTGTCTGTATGCGACTTGGCTGCTTTGAACGTCGCCTGTTTATGACTTTCGCACTTCTTGCAGAGAACGATCCAGTTTCATTCTCTTTCCTCCCTCTTGGAGTAGAGCTCCACTCTACTAACGGAGATTCAAGGTACTTTTTACTGAAACATCATCCTGCTACCTCGAAGCGAGCTCCGACCCTGAAAGCTCAGCTCCGGGACGGGTGCTGCAGGCAGGCACGGAGGCAACGCTGTCTGCTCAGACACAAGGTGGTCCCAAGGACTCTTCCCAAGGCAGAATGAGCGACATCCAACGATGAGAAAGGCTGACAGATAAACAGGCAGGCAGATGGGCAGCTAACAACACCACCTACCAACAAAGGCAGGAAGATGAGTTATCTGAAAACCATTACTGCCTGCCCCCCCCCAGCACAGCACTAAGCAACTGCTGTTTCACGCTGACCACACAAACACACCACACCATGTCCACACATGGTCAGGGTTTTCCTCACACTTTGCCCAACGTACCTTTGCAGGCACTGAACACTGCTGTCCAGGTCCCACAGCTACAGCTCCTGTTCCACAGGCATCTCAAGCAGCGAAAGACTGACAGACAGAGTAACAACACTTTACTGCAGTTTGTTTCCACCATATTCATCATCAGACTTTTCTACAATTGGATAAGAATATTGGTTTTTATGATGGCACATTTATGATTTTGCAGCATATAATTTCATACTCCTTTGTGAATTCAAGCAAACAAAGATCACGTCTGTCAGGAAATTAAGTCTTGCTTAATAAAAAATAGCGAAGGCAAAATGAGATCTCTTATCAATCCTGTAACTTCAGTCACCCACTCCGTATCTAGGCAATGGAGAGGAACGCGGCTCTACAAACTGGCTCAAAACGTTTGGGTGCATCCGTAAGGTATTACCGTCACCACACTGCTTCCAGCTAAAATACTCTGTGTTTTCATTCAACACTGATGACAACGCACCAGCACATTAGAAAAAAACCATGAGAATTGGAAGATTACAACTGGAGAACAAAGTATCAAGCAAAAGTAAAGCTTTCCCACAATTTTTTTCAATAAAGCCACTGAAGGAAAAAAGAAAAATCAAGCCCCAGCTATTTTATTCCCGTAAAAATGCCATTATGAACAACGAAGGAATTCCTGCAGAAGACAACAATAATCTGTTCCCCAGTAACTCCCTCTGCATGCTGGTATTCAGGTACACCGAGCACAACCAAACAGAGCAACCCCGGAAAGCTCCTGTCATTTACAGTAGGCTATATCCCCTAGACAAGTTGTAAGTTATCTCAACGTAGATTCCCATAATTAAATTCTACTATTGCCACAACTACTACAGCAACCTCTGAGATGCAGAGAAATGCTAATGTGCCTGTGTACGTGTGTATCCGTACACCGGCAAACACACATATGTCCCTCACCCGTGACAAAAGTGTAGTCAGAGCTCTCAGCATCTTCAGTTACAACAAAGAAATAAGCTAGATTTACCCCACTGCTACAGCTGAATGCAAACCACCAGAGCAAAACACTAAAAACTGACGCTTTGTCACTGCCTTACGATCTACTTTTGTATTTCTCAACAATACCTCTGCCATAAACCGCAAGCAGCTTCCAGATCTAAACTGAGTTTTAGTCTATGTACACATATTCATACAGCTACATTAACAGGTTTCAAGTTTGAAATCACATCAACATAAATATCAGAGGTACAGACACCTGCGCACTTCTCTAATAATTACAGTTGATCTTCGATGCATAATGTCACAAAGGAAATAATTCTAATTAAGAAAATTAACAGCTTCAACGTGAGGAGGAACAACAAACAAGTGCACTGTCAGGGACTGAATCAACCACGAGATAATATTGTTACTCAGGAATTCCTAGCTCCGAACCCGGCAGCCTACCCACCAGGCACCCAGCTTCCCAACTTGCAGCAAACGTCGTGACCAACGGGCAGACAAGAGGCAGAGCAACTGCCTTCTCCACCTCCGTACCAAACCGAACGGTACTAACCCATTACACGTGAGACACTGGCTGGGCTGCAGTCTATGAGATGATTCGGACACCCCTTCTCCTCCAACCAGCTATTCCATCCTTAGAGAGACCAAAAACTTCAGAAGCTGTAATTACCTTTGAATACAAACCCAAAATAAGCCAATCTCAACCTTCTCATTCCTATGAAACCACAACCAACACTAATTTGTAATGGAACGCGCCAGAGGTTCCTCCAACACCTCACTCTTCCAGTCTTCTTCAACCACAGCTTCTATGGTACAGTAAATCCACTTTTAAACAAACCTGTGTTTTATCTAAAAAGAGGACTTCTGCTTTCACAGAGCAAGACTACAATTATTCATTAAAGATGGAAAAAAAAAACCCTAATACTGAACTTCATCTGAGGATCAAACTTAGGTTTATCAGCAGCAAAGCGTTAGTTTAAAACTCAGACTTCTGTCTCATCAGCTCACTCTGAAGGAGCAGATTCGTACAGGGTAACAAAAGGCAAAGTCTGGACCCAGCAGCAGAATGCTGCAACCAAGGATGACAACGCCACGATCCCTGCACAGCCATGCCTGTCCCCACAGACGTGGGGAACACACGTTCTGCATCCCAGCCCACCCTCCCAGGACACACGGAAGGATCCGGTATTGCAGTTCCGAGTTTTTATGCAATAATACTGAAAATCAAGACATCTCTGTTGCATGTTTTCTTGAAAAGCAGTGCACTCGGAGTGTATGTGCCTCTCGCTCAAGCAGCAAGCCCACTCCAGTACCTACTAGGTGCATTCTGTACAAGAGTCAGGAGCAGAAGACCTACTGCCTAAAGCTTCTCACTTTGTTAAATAAGCATTCATGACTGTGAGAGCTATATCATTATTTCAGATAAAAATACATAAAAGAAATATTTGACTAGAGCTTGGGAAAAATCCAAGCAACATTCTGGTTTGCAATACTGAACACTGTGACCTCCAAATTCTGTGGGGCCAGATTTGCTGGATTTGAGAGATCTAAACTAAATACAAGGGAAATTCTCAGCTTTTCCTAAAAATACAGGTGTGATCAACTGACTGGTTATGCAGCATTTGTTACCTATATGTCTGCTGTACTCCATAATCCCCTTCTTTTAGCTAATGTGTACCGGGGAAAACCAAACCAAAGCACAGTTCCTCTCCTGAGCTGGGAGCTCCACCCAAGAGAGCAACCCAAGGGCCCAGGAGTCAGGCTGACATGGCAGGCTAGCACAGACACGTCAGCGAAGAGAGCTTTCCTAACGATCGCACCAGCCGGATTATGCCCCTTCATTTCTGCACTAAGACTGCCCACCAGTTAGGAGGAACCAGCACGTTTTGAAGACACCACCGACCATCTTGTAAGTCACATATAATGGCATCTATGGAAGAGTATGCTGAAGGAAGCATGACCATCCAACACACATGGAAGCAACAAACGCGTTCGACAGGAGGTCAGCAGTCCAACCCAGGACTGCCAGCTTCCTTCCTACTTCAGATGGGAAACAGGAACAGAAACTCCTTCTGCAACAGTTGGAGAGACCACTTCTATTCAGCCAAGCCAATGCAGCCTACCGTAGGCTGGACAATGTTACACAGAACCCTGTGAACATAGGGTAAAGCAAACCAGATTGAAGTAGAATATCACCCCTAGCCAACCCACAATATCTAGTGGCAGCTGCCTTGTGACAAGAACACAGAAACCCTCCCAGAATCAACATTCAACAGCAGAAGCAATTCCATCACCTTTTAACCCTAAATACACCATACAGTTCACAAAGGTAGACCTCACTCTCCAGTTCTTTCAAATGCAAATTGTCAAAGTGAAAAATATTACAGCAGCTCTGGAACTATCTCTTTGTAGGAATTCATTTTTGGCCAAAAGGCCAAACTGTATGGGCCTGAAACACAACACACCACCACAAGAATTCCTTCCCTCCAGACCAAAAGGACCACCATTTGAGCCTCACTATTAATCATTCTTTGGAGGATGGACTGCTTAAATGTCAATGCTTTAATCAAGCACAAAAAGATTACAAAGAGAGAACGCCCTAAGGCAGTTATTTTTGTCCTATTTGGCAATTATTTGCTAGACTCTCTTAACGTGCTAAAAGATAACCAATAATTAGCAGAGCTAAGGAACCTGGAGAATGCAGAATGCTAAGGAACTTCTGCATGCTTCCCTGAACTAAGGGTATTTCCAAAATACTGTATTGAAATCATCAAAAGAGGAAGAAGGGTGTAGCACAGTTTCAACAAACAAAGGAAAACCCTCTATTTTTTAACCATGAAGATGACCTCCTAGGTCTAGAAATAGCTTGTCTGGCAATACCAGCCTGAGCAAAGCTATTTCATGGCAACGGCAGGCCTCCTACAAGAAAGAATATCCACGCAATCAGAGCTCTGGACATCCTTTATAGATCCAGATAGTCCAGGGTGGAGAGGGCTCTGAGCAACCTGGTCCGGTGGAAGGGGTCCCTGCCCACAGCAGGCAGCTGGAACTGCATGATCTAGAAGGTCCCTCCCAACCCAAACCATTCTACGATCAGTTCTCCAATACACTTCTCAATAAAATCTACTTTTTGTATGTGCTTGGGGGAGGGTGGAGAAACCCTGCAAACTGGAATTTTATCCAGAACGTGTGGTCCTCAGAAATGTGCAGCTCCTTTGCTACAGACACGACCATCACAAGCCACCTTTTACTGCCAAGAGACTTCTTTCCACCTGAAGATCGCCAGCTCTTTACACTCTGGTGACGGCAGCACACGCACAGCTGCACAGAAGGGTTACCAGACGGTGCCACGCCACGGGGCAAACGCCAGCAGCACGTCAGCAACACGTCCAACAGCGGGATGTCAGGGATGCTCAGACGACCGCTTCAAGACATTCGGCTTCCTCCCTTCCTTCTGCTCCTCAGAAGCGGTGCCTGGGCACAAGTGGGCAATACCTGGGAACTTTCACCCCAAATTCTCCTCCAACAGCACACAGGCAAGTTTGCTAACACCAAGTACCATTTTTTTATTCTTATCTGTGCTATAAATAGATACCCTGCTCTCCTTACACAGTGACACAGGAATTGGTTTTGTCAAAATAAACATTAAACTCCTCTATAAAGCTTATACAAAATAAGTTTTGGTATACTAGCTGAAGAGATTTTCTTTTAAAAATTATTAATTGTTTTACAATGACTTTACTCAGCATGGTATTTTGTGGCTTCAATACTGTTTCTATGAGGAATTTAACACCTACACCGGCTTGACTGCTTGCCCTCCACCCCTTGCAGTTTCAGAGAACAAAAGCAGAAAAGAAATGCACTTTTCTTCCACTTGGCAACTTTGCTGAATGCAAAGTGTACTTGCAGTTCTCTCCCACCTCGTTCCACACCCTTTTCTCGCCCTCCTTCACTATTCTGATATCTCCAAGGAGCTCCTATTGCGAGGTCAGTAACAAGGCACTGGGCTTGCCTTTTAGCTCAGATTGTTTTGCAAAACACACCCTTACCTTGAAATTCACTGTTTAAGTTTGGATAATACAAGAGAAAACAGGGTTTTTTTAGAAAAGTGTTAGATCACTTCTCTAGATTTTAATTCATCAGTGAAAAATTTTAGTTCAATTATCACTCTGCAGATGGAACCAAGTGCATGACCCCACTGCACGGGGAAAGGTATACGCTAAAGGAAATAAGTTCCAATAAGAATTCCAGGACTCCACTATAATTTCTGGTTTCACCCTCAGAGCTGTCACAGCTGCCATTAAAATGAAAAACCAGTTTTTCAGGAACAGTAATTGGAAGCAAGGGTAGGAAAAGTAATCTTAGAGCAACCACACTTCACACACTGCGTAGAAGATCACCAGGCATCAGCCACCCTGATTCACTCTAACTTCATTTGCTCCTTTAACGAGGTTTAAGGTTCATGTGCAGCAGCAGTCCTGCCACCTTCTGAAAAGGACCAAACCAAGCTTGACACGGGAAAGTTACCGGTGCTACAGTGCCTGGCCAGCAGCTCGACCTTGACAGAGCAGACAGGAGCAGGAGATGCTGAAGCACCATCTGCTCACTGACGATGCCTGGGGCACGCTCGCCGGCGTGCGGGATCCCCACAGCTGCTCCGTGGCATTGGGAGCCTTCCATGACAGCAGCGTTCAGAAAACAGGAGTCATGTTTCAATCTCCTGCAAGCTAAATTTACCACCTGCCTATCATCGCAGTTTAGAGAACCAGGCCTCGAAATATTTGATCAACAGTAACGCATGACCTAGTCTGCAAAATCACATCCGCTGAGCCCTAAATCCCGCATTTACTGTGAAGATTATCACGAAGCAAGCTGCTTTGAGCTCTGTTCTTTAGTTACAGTTACTTTGGCCAACGGCCTGAGAACGATCCGTAAATACTATCTGTGTAATCTTCTAGGGTGCTCTGACAACCAGGCAGCGAAAGCAGCGAGTTTCTGCTCGGCAGCAACCTCCCAGCTACAGACTCCTCGTGGACAGCTGTATTGCCAGGCCAGAAAAGCCCAGATGCACCGAGTGCATCTTCTAACACCAGCTTCTTGGAACAAAAAATAAATGACAGGCGAAGGCAAGAGGAGTGAAGAACGAGAGACCTGGGGAAGACTTTGTGCTTCGAGAATAATTTCTCAGGGAGACCTGGAACTTGACATCTTCTGGAGACGCTTTATTAAATCTTCTGACCTACACCCACACCAGATTCTCCAATTCCTTTAACCAACAACCAGCACTGAATCAACAGGCACAGTGCTAACGAAATCAGAGCTGGAGAATCTCTCTATGGTGGGATTATAGCAGAATGAGCAGCTTAAAAAAGAAAACAAAAAAGCAATAAAAAAGAGATCAAACGACACCTGGTAAAAGGGGTTTCGGACAAAGCTGTTCCTACACATACCACACTCTGGACACATCAAGGCACAACACAAAATACTCCACAGCATTTCTTTTTGGCCAAGGACAGCTCTTCCAGAGGGAAGCGAGGGAAGACATCCCGGCCTGCCATCACCAACCCGGGGCAGGACTCCCCCAGCTCTGGGAGCAGAGCTCCTGCAAGCACCCTCCGATCGAGCGAGCTCCGCAGCAGAACGAGCAGCACAGGCAGATCACAGTCGTCTTTTTTCCTCCCATACAAGATTCACACATACAAGAGTGTCTTAGAACATACTTTCCCTCAAAATCCTTACTTTGTATGTATCTTCCAGAAAAGATACCTAAAAATCATATAGATAAGGTGTGCAGTAGACACCCATACAGACGCAGACACAGAACAGTCACAGAAAGCAAGCCACACTGACACACAAATTACAAAGCCAAAATGTTTTGTTACTGCTTTTGTTGTGGCCCTGCTTCCTCCAAATGAATCCCAACACACAGGAGCAAGTCAGATGAGGCAACAGCCTCTGACTTCTTTGGGTAGCAGACCAGAGAGGTACTGTATGTTCATTACACTTCATCAGGATGTTCAGATTCAACAATTCCACCAAATTTTAGACACCAGCAGTGCTCGAAGCCGCAATACCAGGCAGCTGGGCTCACCAGTTTCATTCATGTCAGTCCTCCAGCTCCCAAGGCTCAGACTTGCAGCTCTGTCTCAGCCAGACCTGACCGCGTGCTCTTTTCTTCAGCTAAGCTGGACGAGCACTTTGAGACAGGAGCACTACACGTTTCAGAAGGCCAAGACGATGCTTGAAGATATCCATTCACTCGCATCCCGTGACAGAACCACTTTCCTACTCACCGCTTCATTTTAATGAATCAGGTTTGGAAATTACATCCAGTAGACAAACACGGATGGTGGAACGGCTTTGCATCTGGTCATGTGTAACTTGGTGACTCACCGAGCACAAACCCTGAGCGTTTGGCAAACAATGCCAATATACATGAGCCATTGTCCACGGAGTTATTAGTGCACTGCAATTTGGTCTTCTCTTTAATACATCCACATTCTGTAGAGCAGACACTACACTACATGAAGGAATCTGCACTAGTCATGACCCAAGAGCAGCAGTTGGCAATCGAAAACGAAGCATCAGACTCCGGTGGCTCTGGCTGCTACCGAGCACAGCGGAACAGGCAGGAGGAAAGGGCCAGGGCAGCTAACTTACAGCCACCCTTCCAATCCTGCACACAAAACCAAAAAGCATCACTTGTCACAGAGGGAACATCTGTACACTTCTGCCCTTGCAAGGCTAAAGAGGCAAGCTACTCCGCAGTGCAGTACCAGCTCGGGTAGAGGTTAAGAATCACAGAATCACAGAATAGTAGGGGTTGGAAGGGACCTTTGTGGGTCATCTAGTCCAACCCCCCTGCCGAAGCAGGGTCACCTACAGCAGGCTGCACAGGACCTTGTCCAGGCGGGGCTG
>Ga0065711_1048425_pt1 | contig 11816 bp, 6 predicted proteins | sample Hoacrofraction12_FD_59098 | JGI IMG/M metagenome (GOLD analysis project Ga0065711, IMG submission 59098) | Hoatzin crop microbial communities from Cojedes, Venezuela - Epithelial fraction 12 v2 (version 2) | ecosystem: Host-associated > Birds > Digestive system > Esophagus > Crop | place... | reverse complement strand
TTTGAGTGCCTGACCGTTTTCTTGCTTCTACAACAAGAAGTATGTCACACAGTCCTGATATTATCCTATTACGAGGCGGGAAAAGGCTAGCCTTTGGCTGAGTACCCGGATAATACTCGGATATTATTCCGCCATTTTCAGGTATCTTATTATAGATATCAATATTTTCCGGCGGATAGCATATATCTACTCCATTTCCAAGTACGGCAAAGGTGCTTCCTGCTACATCCAAAGTTCCTTTTTGGCTTATGCTGTCAACTCCCATGGCCATACCGCTTATTATCTGTACGCCGCTTCTTGCAAGCGTAGTAGCATAGGTTCTGGCAATATATCTGCCATATTCACTGCACATTCTGGCACCGACTATTGCAACGCTCTTTTTATTTTCATCGGGAAGTTTCCCTTTCACATACAAAAATGCAGGCGGATCAGGAATTTTCTTTAGTTTACTTGGATATTTATCTGATGTATACGGAATAAATGATATTCCGTTTCTTCGTATATTCTCATATTTATAAGAAAATTTGCTGCTTTTATAGTTTTCTTTAAACGATTCAAACTGCCTTTTTGACAAATCTTGTTCCAACTTTGAAATTGGCAAATTAAGGATATTTTCAGCAGTTTTATACTTATCGATAAGTCTTATAATCGTTTTATTTCCTATATATGGAATAGAAGATAGTATATAAAAGGACATTATTTCTTTTTGATCCATATATGCTCCAATCATTATGTTTATATTTTTTAGCTCGCATTATTCCAATAGTTCCCTGCATTTGATTTATAGCAAGCCGCTTCTGCAATATGCATTTCTTTGATATCTGTGCTCCCGTCAAGATCAGCTATGGTTCTTGCAACTCGAAGTATCCTATGATAGGACCTTGCCGACAAATCCATCTTGTAGAAGAGCTGTTCAATCATTGCCTTTTCACGTGTTCCAAGCTTGCAATATTTCTCGATATCCTTTGGGCTCATCTCAGAATTGAAGCGAATAGAAGAGTTTTTAAAACGTTCTTCTTGAATAGCTCTTGCTTTTAGAACTCTTTCCATAATGGTTTTGCTGCTTTCATTGGCAGATGTTTTAGCAGATAGGTCTCCAAAGTCAACTTTTGGAACATCAACACATATATCTATTCTATCTAAAATAGGACCGGAGATATGGCTCAAATAATTTGCAATTTCTTTATCCGTGCATCTGCACTTGCCTCTGTCAGGATAATAGCCGCAAGGACAGGGATTCATGGCACCTACGAGCATAAAGTTTGCAGGATATGTGAAACTTCCGCCAACTCTTGCTATATGAACTTCTTTATCTTCAAGCGGTTGTCTTAACAGATCCAAAGTAGACCTTGAAAATTCCGCTATTTCATCAAGAAATAATACGCCTCTGTGAGAAAGAGATATAACTCCGGGCTTTGGAATCCTGCCGCCGCCTGCAAGAGCTGACATAGTAACCGAATGATGCGGTGACATAAATGGTCTTTTTATCATTAATGGATTCTTACTATCAAGCATACCTGCAACTGAGTAAATAGTAGATACTTCGAGTGCTTCATCCATTTCAAGAGGTGGCATGATTGTTGGTATTCTCTTTGCAATCATGCTTTTGCCGCTTCCAGGGCTCCCTACCATCAGCACATGATGGAAACCTGCTACGACTACTTCCATGGCTCTTTTCAAAGCACTTTGTCCGTTTATATCTGCAAAATCCACATTATAATTATTGGCTTTGTTTTCAAAAAAATCAGATACGCATACTTTCGTAGGTTTAATAAGACTATCTCTTAGGCTCTTTTCTTCTTTCAAATATGATACGCATTCAATCAGATTTTTTACGCCTATTATCTTGATATCACCTGCAAGTGCACCTTCTGCCGCATTTTCATATGGAAGTATACAAGAGGTATAGCCGCTTTCAACGGCGCATTTTACTATAGGCAGTACGCCGTTTATTTTTCTGACTTCTCCGTCAAGCCCCAGTTCTCCTATTACAAGTGTTTTATCAAGTGCGCTATCACTTATTTCTCCAAGAGACAGCATTATGCCGATTGCAACCGGCAAATCGATACTTACGCCTTCTTTTCTGATATCTGCGGGAGAGAGGTTTATTGTTATATGCGATGGTGGGAGACTTATACCGGAATTTTTGAGGGCAACTTTTACTCTTTGCCCGGATTCCTTGGCTTCTGCTCCGGGGAGCCCTACTATATTGAAAGCCGGAAGCCCCTTGGACACATCGACTTCAACCTGTATCAGGTAGCTATGAATGCCACTTATAGCACCTGCTGTTACTGTACTAAACATCAAAACACTCCTTGTTTTACATATTACATCCATGTTTGCGGTATGAGAAAAATGCGGCGAACGCCGCTAAAAAAACTTAATATTACACGATATTTTCAAGTCTCGCTCGCGAGACTTGGCGCGAGATTTGTTCTATGCAAATCTCTGCGTATCCTCGCGGAGCGTTTAACTCAGTCGGGGATTTCCCGACTGAGTTAAATAATATTTACACACGAAGAAGAATTTAACACAAAATCTCAAACAATACAAGACTTATTTTTTGCGCAATTAGTTGCGCACATCTTTCATCTTATTTGTATTTTTTGCATTATATGGTCGGAAAAATATTAGCAAGATAGCCATATTGATTTTTGGCTCATGTAAATTTAAAGTATATATGAGCAACCGATTGCGCATTAGACTTTTGGTGCTCTTGGAGGTTTTATGGGTAAAAACAAAATGACAATCGATGATGTCGCAAATGCTCTTGGAATATCGAAAACAACCGTAAGCAGAGCGCTTTCGGGAAAGGGTCGTATCAGCGAATCGACCAAGGATAGGGTTCGAGAGTATGTTGAGAAGAATGGCTATTTTCCAAATGGCATAGCCAAATGTCTTGCAAATAAGAGGACGTACAATATCGCAGTAACATGGTCGGGAGACTATGAAGTACAGGAGCTTCCGTATTTTCAAAATTGTCTGAACGGAATCATGGAGATTATGTCTTCTGAAAATATTGATGTTGTAATCAGCATGTGTGTCGGCAAAAATATCGATAATTTAAAAAGAATCGTAAGTAACAAAAAGGTAGATGGTGTGATTCTTACAAGGTCTCTTGTAGATGATGCCGCGCTCAAGTATCTAAAATCCGTAAATATGCCTTTTGTCACAATCGGAACGAGCGAATATGATGGTGTAGTTCAGATTGATAACGATCATTTCAAGGCATGCAGAGATTTGACCAAAAAGCTTATCGAAATGGGACACAAGAAAATTGCTTTGCTTGGCGGATCGAGTAACCATGTGATTACAAAGACGAGATACGGCGGATTTGTAAAGGCTTTTCATGAGACACATACGCTTTTGGATACATCCATCATTTATCTGGATGTAAACACAGACAAGCGCATAGAAAACATTCTAAATGGCCTTATAAACTCTGATGTAAGCTGCCTCATCTGCATGGATGATGCCTATGCTATGCGTGTTATAGATATTTGCAAGAAAGAACATATAAGAATTCCAAATGATTTGAAACTTGCATCATTTTACGATTCGGTTCTTTTATCGAGTTCTATTCCGCGTATAACATCTTTATCATTTAATGATAAAAATCTCGGAATGGCATCCGCAAGAATGCTTTTATCTATGATAAACGGGGAAAGTGTTCAGAGCAAGATGGTTGAAAATTACGAGCTGAATATAACAGAGAGCACGAGTATATCTAAAAAATAAAATCAATAAATTAACTATCCGAATAATAACCGATATTTAAACGAATTTATTTTAAATAAAATAATTTTTTACTATAAATATATATGCGAGGAATGGAGATAATTATGATACTGACAAAAGAAAGCAAACTATCCTACAACAATAAGTATATCACCGTGGATGACAAGCCATGGTTTCCTGTTATGGGCGAGATGCACTATTCAAGATATAAGAAAAAACTTTGGGAAGATGAGCTCTACAAGATGAAATCCGGCGGCCTTGATATCGTATCTTGTTATACTATTTGGATTCATCACGAAGAGATTGAGGGTGAGTTTGATTTTGAAGGCGACAAGGATTTGCATGCATTTATCAGCATGATAAAGGATTCAGGTTTGTACTGCATCTTAAGAATCGGTCCTTGGGCTCACGGAGAAGCCAGAAACGGCGGTTTTCCTGATTGGCTTTTGGAAAAAGAAAAGGACAGCCTTCTAAAAACTCGCTTCGACGATGATGAATATTTAAAATACGTAAGACGCTTTTATGAAAAAGTTTATGAGCAGGTCGATGGTTTTTTGCTAAAAGATAATGGTCCTATAATCGGTATTCAGATAGAAAATGAATACGGTCACTGCGGCGGATACGGCGGAGAAGTCGGTGAAAAGCACATGATGACGTTAAAGAATATGGCAAAGGAGATCGGATTCGATGTGCCTCTCTATACAGCTACAGGTTGGGGCGGCGCAGTAACCGGTGGTATGCTACCTGTTATGGGCGGATACTGTGAAGCTCCTTGGGATCAAAGACTTACAGAAATTGAGCCCAGCGGCAACTATGTTTTCACAAAAGAGCGCAACGACCACAATATCGGTTCTGACCATGGTATAGGTTTTGGTATTACTTTTGATATGGACAAATTCCCATATCTGACGGCAGAGCTTGGCGGCGGTTTGCAGATTACAGATCACAGAAGACCTGTCGCAATCGGAAGCGATATAGGCGCTATGTCAATGGTTAAGCTTGGAAGCGGCTGTAATCTTCTTGGATACTACATGTATCACGGCGGAACCAATCCTTATGGCATCAAGACAACTCTTATGGAGAGCAGAGCAACAGGCTATCTCAATGATCTTCCTGTTATGTCATATGATTTCAATGCGCCTCTTAAGGAGTATGGTCAGATAACTGATACTTACAGGGAAATCAAGCTTTTGTCCATGTTCGTGCATGATTTCAATGACGAAATCTGCAATATGCCTTATGTAGAGCAAAAAGAAAACACTATAGACCCGGCTAATCTTGATAGCCTAAGAACGGCCGTAAGATGCATGGATATCACATTTGAAGGTCAAAAGCTTAAGAGCGGATTTTTGTTTGTAAATAACTATCAAAGACACTATGTCATGAAAAATCATAAAGATGTTACGCTGAAAGCTTTCGATGAAAACGGTGATTTGATTGTTTCTTTCCCGAATAAACAAAATATCATGGATGAGAATTTCTTTTTCTATCCATTTAATATGAAAATCGGCGAAAAGGCTATCATAAAGACAGCAAGTGTGACTCCGCTTTGCATACTTCATGGCAGTGCAGAAAACGGAAAGGATGCATATGTTTTTTATATAAATTCCGCTCTTGCTCCTCAGATTGATATCGAGGGTGACCTTGATGGCAACAAGATAATTCTCATCACAAGAGAAGATGCTTTGTGTGCGCAAAAACTTGTGATTGATGGCAAGGAATATCTGGCTTTTAGTGATGACAATATTGTAGAGACAAAGACCGGTTACGATATCCTGATAAATATTTTCGATGATATCGAGGAAGAGCAGAAAGCGCGCTTTTATGTATGGCCAAAGCTTCCAAAGACTCCGGCAAGGTTCCACGAGGCTACGGATATACTTGCTGATAGTAATGATGTTCTTGAAAACAGCGATATTATTGGAAGTGATGTTTTCACAGAATATGTATATGATTTTGTAATAAAAAATGAAATGACGACAAGATTTGAGCTTATTTGTGATCTTGGCTCAGAAATTGACGATCTCAAGGAATCTGTCGAGATACAAGATGAAAACAGAAAATGTTACAAGATAAATGTGGATAATATCGACAAGAACGCAGATGAGGTATTTTTGTTCATAACTTATGCGGCAAATCATGGCGGTTTGTACAAAGACGGCCGTATGATAGCAGATAGTTTTTATTCAGGTCAGGAGTGGGAAGTCGGTCTTAAAAGGTTTATTGATTTCAGAAAAGAAAATAATTTCGAAGCAAAAATCGCTTTGACACCGCTCTACAAAGATGCGCCGAAATATCTTGAGTACTGGCCATATATGGAAGATGGCAAAGCTTGCAGAATAGAGTCTGTTTCTGCCAAGATTTTGTACCGCGAACACATCATTTAATCACATTTTGTAAATGTCTGTGTTGACAATTGATTTTTTTTAATCTAAAATTCTAATTAAATGCGTTGAAGAGAATAAGTATCGTATGATGCTCGCAACAGAGAGCAGCCGGCAGGTGAGAGGCGCACGCAAGAGGTCATATGAGAATACATCTTAGAGCAGAATTGCTGAAAGCATTTGTTATTAGGCGATTACGGTGGTCCGTCCGTTATCTGGCGGAAGAGTATATGTGTATGCATTTTGTTATTACAATATTACAAGTAACGTTACGGATATGCTATAAGCAGTACTCACTGAGGCATGGAGTGTGAGCTTCATGTAAAAAAAGGTGGTAACACGAATTTTATTCGTCCTTTGCAACTGTAAGTCAGCTGCAAGGGACTTTTTTATTTCCTTGCGGCCGGAAAATCAAAGGCACGATTGGTGCGGAAAGGAATTTCAATGGGAGTTTATGAAGAATTGCAGGCAAGAGGCTTGCTTGCGCAGGTAACAAACGAAGAGAAAATCAGAGAACTTATTAACGGCGGAAAGGCTACTTTTTACATTGGTTTCGATCCAACTGCAGATAGCCTTCATGTAGGTCACTTTATGGCTCTTTGCCTTATGAAGAGGCTTCAGATGGCAGGCAATAGACCCGTTGCTCTTGTAGGCGGTGGTACAGGTATGATTGGCGACCCTTCCGGCAGAACAGATATGCGTTCTATGATGACAAACGATATCATCGATCACAACTGCGAATGTTTCAAGAAGCAGATGAGCAGATTCATCGAGTTCGGTGAAGGCAAGGCTATGATGGTCAACAACGGCGACTGGCTCAGAGACCTAAACTTTATGGAATTCATGAGAGAAGTCGGTGTACACTTCAACGTAGCCAACATGCTAAGAGCACGTGCTTACGAGAATCGTATGGCCAGAGAAGGCGGTCTTACATTCTTCGAAATGAGTTACATGCTTCTTCAGGCATATGATTTTTACATGCTATACAAGAACTACGGCTGTAACATGGAATTTGGCGGTGATGATCAGTGGTCAAACATGCTCGCGGGAACAGATCTTATCAGAAAGAAGCTTGGCAAAGATGATGCTTATGCTATGACTATCACACTTCTTTTGAATTCCGAAGGAAAGAAGATGGGTAAGACAGGAAAAGGAACTGTTTGGCTTGATGCAGACAAGACTTCTCCATATGATTTTTACCAGTACTGGAGAAATGTAAACGATGCAGACGTTGACAAGTGTCTCCGTATGCTCACATTCCTTCCTATCGAACAGATTGATGAGATGAAGGGCTGGGATGAGTCCAGAATAAATGAAGAGAAGGAAATTCTTGCATACGACCTCACAAAGCTTGTACACGGCGAAGATGAAGCAAAGAAAGCTCAGGCAGGTGCAAAGGTTCTTTTTGCAGGCGGCGGAAGCGATATCACAAGTGTTCCTGAATCAAAGCTCAAAGAAGAGGATTTCAAGGACGGCAAGGTTGATATTTTGCAGGTTCTTGTATCTTGCGGTCTTTGCGCAACAAGGAGCGAGGCAAGAAGAAATGTTCAGCAGGGCGGCGTAACAGTTGCTGAAGAAAAGGTTAGCGACTTTACAACTTCTTACGACAAAGATTTCTTTGCAGGTGATGGCGTTATGGTCAGACGCGGCAAAAAGGCATTTAAGAGAGTTACATTCTAAAACAAAAAGGGAGCGAGGTGAATTTAATTCGTTTCGCTCTCTTTATCTATATTTACGGCATTCAAAGTTTTCATTTAAAATGCTATAATTTAATTAAATGTTTTTTTGATTGGAGTTTATTTTATGAATCTTTTTTCCATGAAGGATGTATCGAAGGCTTATACGGACAAGGTTCTGCTTTCCAAGGCATCCTTTGGTATAGATACGGGAGACAGAATAGGTATCATCGGTATAAACGGAACAGGTAAGTCCACTCTTTTAAAGCTTATAGCAGGGCTTGAGATAGCAGATGAGGGAGACATAGTAAAGGGCTCAAATGTTGTTATTTCATATCTTCCGCAAAATCCTGTTTTCGACAAAGACTATACTCTTTATGAATATGTCGTTACGCAAAATGTAAATTTAAGAAATCCTGCAAATATGCTTGAACGCAAAGAATTTGAAGCGGAAATTGAAGGAGAGGCCAAGAAGATTTTATTTAGTCTTGGTTTCAAAAACACAGAAGAGAAGATTTCGAATTTATCAGGCGGTCAGAAGAAAAAAGCCGCACTTTGTGCTTCTCTCCTTAGACAAAGTGATATTTTGCTTCTCGACGAGCCTACCAACCATTTGGACAATGCAATGAGTGAGTGGCTTCAGAATTATTTGGACAGTTACAAGGGCAGTATCGTTATGGTTACTCATGATAGATATTTCCTTGATTTGATATGCAACAAGATTGTTGAAGTTGATAAGGGCTCTTTATATACCTATAACAGCAATTACGAAGGTTATCTTAGTCTCAAAGCGCAGCGCATAGATATGGCACTGTCGACTCAGGCAAAGCACGCGAATATCTTGCGAAAAGAGCTTGCTTGGATGATGCGCGGTGCAAGAGCAAGATCCACAAAACAGAAGGCTCATATAAAAAGATTTGAAGAGCTGCGAGATGAAGAAAAGATAAAGCTTGATTCAAATGTTGAAATAAAAGCTATTTCTTCAAGACTTGGCAAAAAAACAATTGAGATAAACAATATCTCCAAATCATACGGTGACAGAAATCTTATAAATAATTTTTCTTTTACCTTTACAAGGGACGACAGAGTAGGAATACTTGGCCCCAATGGATGCGGCAAGAGTACTCTTATGAAAATGATTATGGGTCTCGTAAAGCCTGATAGCGGATATATCGAAATAGGCGATACGGTTGTAATCGGTTACTATGCTCAGGAAGCCGTAAATATGGACGACGATATGCGTGTGATAGACTATGTCAAAGACACAGCCGAGTATATAAGGACTGATGATGGCTATATCACGGCATCTCAGATGTGTGAGAAGTTCCTTTTTGAAGGCAGTATGCAATATCAAAAGATTGGTAAGTTATCAGGCGGTGAAAAAAGGCGTCTTTACCTTTGCAAGGTGCTTATGGAAGCTCCGAATGTCCTTATTTTGGATGAGCCTACCAACGATCTTGATATTTCCACATTGCAGATTTTGGAAGATTATTTGGACGTTTTTCCGGGGATTGTTATTGCGGTATCTCACGATAGATATTTTCTTGACAGAACGAGCAATAGGATGCTGACGTTCGACACACACGGAAGAATAAATCTTTACAACGGCACATATACTGATTTTTTCAATGAGCACAAAGAGTACGTGGATGGGTCTATTTCCATAAATTATGACGATATAGATTCGGGTAAAAAGAATATTTTTTCCAAAGAAAATAATACAAAAGATATAGATGCAAAAAATCAAGGTGAAAAGAGCTATAAGCCTGCGCATAGTCTTAAATTCAGCTACAAAGAGCAGAAAGAATATGAGACAATAGAAGATGATATATCAAAGCTTGAAGACAAAATAGCTTCGATTGAAAGTGATATAACTACTTATGCGACCGATTTTGTAAAACTTTCTAATTTGTCAAAGGAAAAAGAAAAGCTCGAAGAAAAGCTCGAAAATCTGATGGAGAGATTTTTTTATCTTGAAGAAAAAGCTGCGAAAATAAAGGAAGAATCAAATTAAGAGGAGGATTATTATGCCAAATACCAAAGTATACGAAAAGCTTGAAAATTGTTTGAAAATCGTCAGAGAAAAAACTGATTTTGTGCCAAGAGTTGCTCTAACTCTCGGATCCGGTCTTGGCGACTATACTAAAAATATAAAAATAGAATGTGAAATTCCATACAACGAAATTGATGGTTTCCCTGTGTCAACTGTTCAGGGGCATGATGGAAGATTTATTTTCGGATATATCGGTGATACTCCTGTTGTCTGCATGAAGGGAAGAGTGCACTACTATGAAGGCTATGATATAAGCGATGTTGTACTTCCTGCAAGGCTTATGGCTATGATGGGTGCAAAGATTTTGTTTCTTACAAATGCCAGCGGCGGAATAAATTACAATTTCAAAGCAGGTGACCTTATGCTCATAACAGATCACATCAGCTGTTTTGCTCCAAATCCTCTTATCGGACCAAACGATGACAGACTCGGAACTCGTTTCCCTGATATGAGCTGCGTTTATGATACAGAGCTTCAAAAAATCATAAGCGAAACAGCAATAGACAATAAGATTGAACTCTACAAGGGTGTTTATTGTCAGCTGACAGGTCCTTCATTCGAATCACCTGCAGAAATCAAGATGCTTAGAACTCTTGGTGCTGACTGCGTAGGCATGAGCACAGTTGTTGAAGCTATAGCTGCAAATCATATGGGTGTAAAGGTGTGCGGTATATCCTGCATCAGCAATATGGCCGCCGGCATGAGCGCAAATAAGCTAAATCATGAAGAAGTACAGGAAGCCGCTGATAAGGCAGCTCCTAATTTCGCAAAGCTTGTTACCGAATCTATCAAGAAAATGTAACTTTGAAGGAAATGGAGAGTGCTATGAAAATACGTTTTTACAACGCAAGAATTCTAACAATGGAAGATGGCGCAGACATTTTTGAGGGCGAGTTGTGGACGGAAGATGACAAGATTTTGTTTGTCGGAACAAATGATGATGTAAAATCTTTTTATGAAAAAAACGATAATAAACTAGTAATATTTGACCGTGAAATAGATGTCTGCGGTGATTTGCTTATGCCGGGATTTAAAAATGCACATACTCACAGCGCTATGACTCTTCTTCGAAGCCGCGCTGACGATATGCCGCTTTCTGATTGGCTGAATAATCAGATTTTCCCTGTTGAAGCACACATGACAGAGGATGATATATTCTATTTGACAAAGCTTGCTATTCTTGAATATTTGACAAGCGGTATTACGTCTATTTTTGATATGTACTTAACTCCAAAATCAATTGCAAAGGCTTGCGAAGAAGCCGGCATGCGATGTGTGCAGGTAGGTGCTGTCAACAATTTCAGTCAGTCAATAGAGCTTGTTGAAGAGATGTATAACAAACTAAATGAGGATAAATCTTCGCTAAATTCATATATCCTTGGCTTCCATGCAGAATATACATGTTCTCCAAATCTTTTGCAGAAGGTATCAGATCTTGCACACAAATACAAGGCTCCTATATTTGCTCATATATCAGAGACAAGGAGCGAAGTTGACGGATGCATAGAAAGATATGGTATGAGCCCTGTAAAATATCTTGATAGCCTTGGCATGTTCGATTATGGCGGAGGCGGTTATCACCTCGTTCATACAGATGACGAAGATATGGATATTCTAAAGAAGCGAAATATGTATGTCGTATCAAATCCGGGTTCAAATACTAAGCTTGCAAGCGGTATAGCTCCCATATCCAAATATTTGGAGCTTGGCATTCCTGTCGCTCTTGGAACCGACGGTCCTGCATCAAACAATGCTCTTGATATGTTCAGAGAGATGTTCCTTGTAACAGGCCTTGCAAAGCTAAAGGATAGCGATGCTTCATCAGTTGATGCAATTCAGGTTTTGAAGATGGCCACCGTAAACGGAGCAGGGGCCATGGGACTTGGTGACTGCGACATTTTATCCTGCGGCAAAAAGGCTGATATCATAAGAATCGATCTGAATATGCCTAACATGCAGCCAATA
>Ga0065711_1048424_pt1 | contig 11817 bp, 1 predicted proteins | sample Hoacrofraction12_FD_59098 | JGI IMG/M metagenome (GOLD analysis project Ga0065711, IMG submission 59098) | Hoatzin crop microbial communities from Cojedes, Venezuela - Epithelial fraction 12 v2 (version 2) | ecosystem: Host-associated > Birds > Digestive system > Esophagus > Crop | place... | reverse complement strand
TGAACTGGGGAGCCCAGAACTGGACACAGTACTCCAGATGGGGCCTCACTAGGGCAGTGTAGAGGGGAAGGAGAACCTCCCTTGACCTACTGGCCACACTCTTCTTGATGCACCCCAGGATCCCATTGGCTTTCTTGGCAGCCAGGGCACACTGCTGGCTCATGGTCAACTTGTCGTCCACCAGGACACCCAGGTCCCTCTCCGCAGAGCTGCACTCCAGCAGGTCCACCCCGAGCCTGTACAAGTGCATAGGGTTGTTCCTCCCCAGGTGCAGGACCCTGCATTTTGCCTTGTTGAATTTCATCAGGTTCCTCTCTGCCCAACTTTCCAGCCTGTTCAGGTCTCATTGAATGGCAGCACAGCCTTCTGGTGTATCCACCACACCTCCCAGTTTTGTGTCATCAGCAAACTTGCTGAGGGTACATTCTAACTCTTCATCCAGGTCATTGATGAAGCAGTTGAACAAGACTAGGCCCAGTGCTGACCCCTGGGGGACACCACTAGTTACCAGCCTCCAACTGGACTCGGTGCCGCTGATGACAACCCTCTGAGTTCTGCCATTCAGCCAGTTCTCAATCCACCTCACTGACCACTCGTCCAGCCCATACTTCCTGAGCTTCCCTAGGAGGATATTATGGTAGACAGTGTCAAAAGCCGTGCTTCCCACATGTCAAGAGGAAAGATGTTTTGAAAAGGTATTATTAATGTATTGATATGAAAAAGACAACTTTTTTCTTCTGTGTTTATCTTTTTTTTTGGTAGTAGAAGAGCTAAAGACAATACACCAAAACTGAAAGGGAGACTACTTCATTTTGTGGGAAGTTTATTTTCCTTTTTCCTTTAATATTAAGAATTAACCCCTGGAACTAGCTATTGCATAGTAATGAACCCAGAATCAGAGCCAGTTAAAGAGACGTCACTAATGTTGATAACTATCTATACTGAGAGAATGTAACTGCAAATGACAAATGTCTATGTTTATCTCTGTTAACTTATTTACAAAGAATTTTTTTTTCCAAAACTTGTTCCTGTGGGAGTGTATTATGTGCCTCTGAAAGTGAGGTGCACTGAGCCTGCTGTGAGGAAATTAATGGTTTTCCTGCTTCACTGAAATATTTTTTTTGTTTATGAATGTCTTTTCCATTAGTATAGATGATTTACTCATAAGAGCAGATTCATAAATCACCATGTATCTCCTGTCAACATTACAGCAGATGAGTATATTTTGGGACTCTTAAATAGGAGTTAATTTAGCTAGCTACATAGAACAGGGAACTGTGTGCAAGCTATTCCTTGCAGCGCATGCTCAAGATCTGTCGTTGTTTGATCTCAAAGACAGAAGAATTGGTGACTCCAAAATACCCTTCCCAAACAGGCTTTAGAAGTGGTCCCAGACAAATGAGGAAAGGCAAAAGCAAAATAACAGGTTATTTTGGTAAAGTAAAAGTAGAATCTAGGATTGTTATGGCTTTTACATAGAAGTAGGATCAAACTTTTTTTCCAAAAATATGTTCATTATTGTTTTTAATGTTTGCCATCATTTAAAATAATATCATTTTGTATCACTGAGTAAAATTAACGCTTGATTAAAAAGCACTCCAAGCTGAAAAGTTGAGCAGTTTGTTGTAACTGGAATGATTGAATCTCTGGATCGCTACCAATTTTTTTCATATTGTGTGGGGAGAATGCTTCTATTTTAAAATGATGGAACTGAGCAAAAGGAAATTTATGATCTGAACTTGCTGCAAATCATTTGTATTGATCTGTTTTGTTTCCATTCTGCTGAAGCTAATGGAAATCATTTGTCACCTGACTTGTCCCAGTTGATTTGGAAAACCACCATACCATTTATCAGGCCAGTTGAAGGTCTGGAGCAAGTGTGCTTATGTCTGCAATCACAGGATATTTAACTTCTGGCAAAGTAAAAAGCTTCAAGCAAGAGTTGTACTTATTCCAATATTGGCTTGAATATACTGTCTGTATATTCATGTGAGTATCTTACTGAAATTGGGTAATTATAAACCTGACATGAGGATCATGATTGGTCTTGTCGTCTTTGTGTTTTTCTATTATAAGGTCAGTAACAGGTCATTGGTTCCTGTAAGTTAAGACCTTTTACTGATATAAACAAGTAGGTAACCATTAGGAAGAGGACTGATACTAGGCCTTGGTTAACATTTAGGTCCTGACCTACATTAAGAGCAGTGCGAGCTCCTCTTCCTCTTTCTTCAGAAGAGGAAACTGCAGTCTCTTAATATTCCCTGAGCATACATTTCCACCATGTGTCGTCTTCTGGCAGAGGGTGAGTGTGGGAGAGTGTTGTGCTGCTATGTGGTGTGGGTGCAGTGCAGGCACTGGCTGTAGCTGCTCCTCCACCCCCGTCTGTGCTCACATTTATTATGTGATATGATTTATTATGTGTGTATTAGGATGTGATTGGGATGGAAGGAAGAGGCCTTAGTTCTGCTACAAAACTAAATTAAGTCTGCTCTTTCCATCTCTAGGAGAATTTAGAACTGTTTAGACTTAGAACTGATTCTGTTATTTGCATCTGAAGAAATGGTTGTAAAAAGCGTGCCTTTCTGAACTCAACTTAAAATGTGGACTTCAATGACTAAAGCTGTAGTCCTAATCAGCACAATTCCTGTACAACAGCAGTGACTTAGAGTTGAACAAGACCCCACACTTACCCAAGACTCCATTTATGTGGCTAAGATTGAGGGCCCAGGCCCGAAAAGGTGGGTGGTTGTTTTTTTTTTTTGTATCTGTCAGTGCTTCTTGGCCAATGCGAGTTTGGAAATGGAAGCTAGGTTTTCATCATAACAGTCCTAAATTCTCCTTCTACTGTATTCCCCATTGCAGAGTCATTAATGGTGATGTGTGGCAGCAAGAAGGAACATTGTCTGCCTTTCACAAAGATGTTGATTAAAAGAGACTGAACGTACTATGATTAAAGAGTGTTGAAACATACTGTGAACCCTACAAAATAACTTGATTCATATAATAACACAAGTTAAACCATAGTTCTGTTTATTTTAAAGCCAGGCCTAAACCATTTTGTTTTTAAATCCAACTACTGCAATTCATTATAGGCAAAAGCCTTAGATGTCCAGATGTCTGATCTGTGGGGTCAGGAACTGACGATTTGTACTGTGTGTGAAATATGACTATAATTTAAGCAGCACCTTAAATAAAACTCTTCAGTAGGTGCCTAGTTGTTCCCTCTGAAAATAAGAAAAATGTTTGACATGCCTGATGTTCAGTATGAAACTCCTACACATCTTTAAAGTTTTAAAATGTCCGAAACTTTTATTATTTTAAATAATAATACAACAGTTAAAAAATGTAATGTTGTTTACTAAAGCCACATAAACTGACTTATCCTGAGTCTAATGAATGTTTGTAGATACGGTATGTTTTTGAAAACAACCCAAGTTTTATATGGTCTCATCTGCTATGCAAACATTCAGCATAGTTCATGTTCATTGGCAAAGTCAGTGAATGGGAGTCACAGCTTTAATCTGGGCGTCCAAATACAGAAGCTTGTTTACCAGCCTGTTGGCTCAAGGTGCTTCCGCAGGGGTTGGATTTTGTATTCTGCTCATTTTCAGAACTCTTCAGGAAATCAGCAGTTAGGCTAGCAAAGCTGTATTTGTGAAAGGTATACTGCCAAAAATGAAGTATCTTATAAAACTCAAAAAGTACAAAATAACTTTAAAGGTGTTTTCTCAGTGGACACAAATGTGCTTCAGCGATCAGAGCTCGTTTTAGTATGTTACATTTACAGTTTCTTTGACGGAGAGAATTTCCTTTACATCCCAATCTTTTCTGGCCTCTGTCCATGCAGTTTCTCATGATTGTCTCCAGGATAGTTACACGTTACAGTATAGGCTTTTAGTATTCATTAGTATGCAACATGCATATTGCATGAATTGTTTTTAACATTTATTTATGGCACAGTTGAGGCTTTCTGATCAGCTATCAGCTGTGTGGAGCAACTGATCCTGAAGAGCACCGAGTAATTCTTTTCACTTTCAATGTGTGAGATGCCCTTTTTTATCAATAAATGCTGATCCCGTCCAACAATTTAAGACTATTTTTCGTTTTTCCTCCTGATGTCGTTGTAGTGACTCACTCTGCTGTAATTTATCAACCAGGTCATCACAGATGGTTTTGTACTGCTTGCTTAAGGACAACTTCTATCTATGGGATTTGCTGTGCCTTCTTACCAGTATATCAAAACCAAACTTTACAGTCTTTTCATTCTTATGTGGGAAAAGTTCTCCAAAACACACTGTTTGACGGGTCAGTGTACTTCTAGATTTCCTACCCAATCAGCCCTGAATCTTAAGTCTGTTTTTAAATATGTGAGAATGTGTGACTGACAGCATAACTCTGATGTGAGAGACATTTTCAAGTAAATGAGCTCTGCTCCTGAATTGTGCCCTGTGTTTCAATCTGGAGCCAGTGTTTACAATTGAGAAACTTCCTCCAGAATCTCTTCCAGGATAAAAATTTTTCAAACCAGGCGACTAAATCTATACTTGGGTACCTGAGAAGCTGTCTGATTTTCATGGAAGTTGCAGATCTCTGAAGTTGGTAAGAGCTGTAGTTTATAGGAAACTTGAAATATTCTAGTGAGATTGAAGAGACAAAGTTTAATTAGCATTGTAATATGTATGTTTTTTTGCAGCTCGTTGTCTCTCCACTACCCTTTCTAAAGTCAAGGAAGGCAGTCTAGCAATTGTTTGCTCTGTCTGTGTTTACTTCAGTCTCTTACATTCTCTGCTTCACTCACTTTAGGCAATATTAGTCTGCCAGTAGTGAAGGGGAAGACTCAGGTATGAAAAGACTCATTATGGAGGACCACAACAGAGAAAACACCTCTTTGAGGGATTATGTGGAGCTCTGAGCAGGGAGATGAAGGCAAACAGATCTCTGAACTCTTACTAACACCATTAATGACTACACACAGTCACAAAAGTCAGAACCCAAGCTAGTATCATTGTGTTGCATGGAGCACAATATTGCACAAGCAAATATGGGAAACTTCTATTTGGGATTCCTGAAGGTGGAGCATTGCATGGCACAGTGTGAATGTGTGCTGGCCCTTGCCAGACCTTGTGCTTGGCATCCTGTAGGACTGTGCCACTTGAAAGAGAAGTCAGTTCTTTGCCTTGCCATACTGGGCCACCGCATCTGCATTGGGGAACCTGTGTTCAGATGGATGCGTGTTTCCTGTGGCTCCTTTTTATAGCATGTTTCTTTATACCCTGCACAACAATGAAAAATCCCCTCTGAGTTTATATGGTGATAGACCCCCTTCTTGCCTTGAATTCTTATCAGAGGTAGACAACATGCATGACTGTGTTTTGTATAGTATGTTCACAAAGCACATGGGTCCTAGCTCCCAGAAGATTTTCTGGGGAAGGTGGACTGTTTCTTAGTTGTTCTGATCTGCTCAGACGTGCTGTGCCTGTTTAGCTTGCAAAGGGAGGTACCTATGCAAGCCAGAACAGCTATGGTTTAGACAAATGGAACTATGCAAATTCTCAACCTGATTAGTACTGGCTAAATATCTGCCCAGTAGAAAAGACAAAAGCAGCTGGAAATGCAAATACTTGCTTCCAAAAGGAAGCTGCTGTCAAAATATAAGGTGTATCTGTAATGCAGTGATACTAAGGTAAAATGGGTGGATTTTTTTTCTTTTTTTCTTCCCCTCCTTTTTGTTAAGGGAATTCATAGAATAAGAATTGGAATATCACATCTGCTGTGGTGGGTGAGACCCTAAGATACAACTACCTCCTATTTTTCATTTTCACAGTGGATGTGTTGTGCTTTTCCCTGACTGATTATTGTGCGTTATTCCAGCATGGGTGGTTGCTTTGGCTATTCCCATTACACTGATTCTGAGTGGAATAGCTGTGTTCCTTGTATTTGGAAGATAACCTCCATTAATGTGGTACTTAGTTCTTCATATTCAAGAAATACTTCGAAAATCTCTACAGCTACAGTATTTAACTTGGTCTCTCATCATTTTATTGGTGTGTGTGTATATATATGTCATTGGTATATATGTCATGATTTAATGTTTCTGCTGTCTTTAGGAAGGCCAGGCAATTTACGTGTCTTTTCTGTGTCAAACTTTTTAACAGAAAAATTAGCCAAAATTTCACTTGGTAGAAAAAAAACCCTGTCTGGTTACAAAAGAAGACTGGTTGATTGAAAATGGGATTATCAGAAAGATGAGTTATTTAAAAACTTATCTTCCTGTGTTCTGCTGGGTATGTTTATCCGTGGGCAGATTATGGGCTTGAAAATATCAGGAGTGAAGGAAAAATAGCACATAGCTGAGGAATGAAGAGACTCTTGCCTTGTGAATCAGGAATAGTCTCAGGATAGAACAGAGCTATGCTATGGATGGTGCTGCTAGGCGCAAGAAGCTTTTACTTTGATGTTTGTAAAAAACTACTGCTTATAGAGAAATGTTCAGGAATATTGTATAAAAAGTAAAGTTGAGAGCTCAGTGGGTATGTGAGTGTATTGCTGCCTTCCCCTCCTAAATTACATTTTCCCAGAACAATCTAGAAAACATTGATTAAAATACATTAATAATTAATATTACAGTGCTCGCATTCTGTCAGCTTTATCTTTCTGTTAGATGTCTGAGCTGGCTTTGGTAACAATACAACTCGTTCCTGCTCTCATACCCTCCAGGTTATTATTTATAATTATCTACCACTCGATTGATAGCTCATTAAACAAGAGACCTACAAGGGCTGTGATAAAAGCCTATGGCTATGTATTTTTACGAGCTCTGTTACTTTTGTACTTTTACAGTAGGAAGAGTTGGTTGTTCTAGCTATGGAATGGTGCTTTCAGCTTGGTCTTTGGTCATGGTCTGTGTTTATGGGGTTTACTTTTTTTACCAAATAATGTGTAAATTTCACAAAGTATAAAAGTTACTGTAAGAGCACAGACTGCTAGCCTGGAAAGCATGAGAGTGACTCAAACACTGGCAGCAGGTACTTCTTTCTGATGCTCTCCTAATGAGCCACTGCTCCCTTGACAGTGGTTCAGCCCTGAATGTGGGATGAGAGCAGATTCTCCTCAACTACTTTGAGGAGTCAGTCAACTGATTCTTGCACTGAGGGCTAAACAAACAACAAACCAAAAAACTGAACTAACAAATCAACAGAAGAAAGCTTCATGTGATCTCAGTTCTCAGTAACAATTTATGTTGGATTAAAAAATTTTCACCATTAATTCAAAATTGTAAATGTAGCTACATTTTAAATAATCAAATATAGTTAAACGCATACATACACCAAAGTTTTTGACATTTCTATCTTGATACTTATCCGTTAACTCTTACACCAGATAATTTACTCTTCACCTAGTTCAGTAGATATGACATTTTACATCTATTTGCAGGAAGAGTTAACTCCAAGTACAGATTTATAATTTTAATTGTTTGTAATTATAATCATACCTAAATTCAAATGCTCCCTTCATTGTTTTTAATTAAAAGTATAATAATCTGTAATTTCAAGGAAATACAGGATTTCAGTAAAATGAAAATAAATGTTATTACTGTGTTTTTCAGTCATAAATCAAAAGATTTACTGCACTGCTGTAGGTTTTTTCTTGCTAGTGTTTTAGATGGTAGACAAAACACGCTTTGACAGACTGACATTACATGAATATTTCAGTTTTATTACCAGTTTACCTATGTTTTGTACAGTGTTGTCTTTTGATCTAATTCTCTGCTTGTATTATCTACAGTAAAATAGGAGCTAAGGGCATATCGGGAGTTTTTCAGTACCTTGATAGCTGTGGACTAGAGCTGGTAGTGTTATATCCAAGGCACCATGGCTTTCTTTTTACCTCCTTGCTAGAGTGACACTGTTGATCTTGTAATTCCTATTGGCCTCCCTGCCAGTTTCTCTAGTTCTTTGTCTCTATGGAGTACGGTATCTTTTAGGATGCTGGTAGGTGTACCTGCCCGATTGAAAAGAGAATCAAAATTAAGGTTTGGGGTTGGTTTTCTTCCCCACCACCCTTTTTTTTCCTTCCCACTGTGACATTCCCCTGCCTCTTCTGTGTTTGTGCTGGAAGTCCTCACACTACTCAGTTTGTGGAGCTAGATGGTAGCAGAATGCAAAATAGTAAACAAGAAAAACAGAAAAGTGTGATCTTGGAGAATTCAGATCATCTGGAAAAGCAAGGTGGATTAAAAAGGTTTGGAAATAAATTGGTTCTTGTTTTATGTCTTTATAGTGTGGGTCCTTTGCATTTTAATCCCTGGTGGCTGTGTCTCAGGAGGCAGTGAAAACACACTCAGCCTTCAAGAGAAAGGCAGCTGCCTCCTTCCCTCCCCTGTGCTCCTTGCCACAGATCCCTATTACCTCCCTTGTCTTAGCACTCCTGTTCCTATTCCAATGTAAACTGATTTATTGAAAAGCTAATCCTTTGAAGAAGAAAAGGAAAAAGCCACTTCCAGCCCGTTTAGTTCCTGGACAATGTAGTCATGTGGAAGCAAAATGAGTCTGTAGGTATGTTAAGAAATTTAACAAGTTCACCACCGGATTCTTGAAATCACTAGATTTCCCTGTTTCCCATGCACGTGTATATGAGAATCTGCCTCCCTGCCCTTCCCAGACTTTGTCACCAGTCTGTGCTGTGCGATTCCTAAGCAGCAGAAAGGACAGATATAACTTTGCTTGGGCAGCCACTGAGGTCGTGTTTATTGTGTATTGGTTTGAATTTGGTTTTTTTGATCTTCTTTTTTAATTTTAAAGCACAATTTTTATTACTACCGAATAAAAGTTTGCAGCTGGAAATGTAGAAAATTTTTTTCATGTACTTAATTTAAAGATCTGTCCTACTATGCAAGTAAATTTAATACTACTTGTTACCAGTGGAGTACAAAGTAGAAGGGTTGACGCTTGTTACTGGTGGTGTGCAAATCAGATTTGCCAAGGAATAATTATAGTGATTGAGCAGTGTTTGAACTGCAAGCCAATATTCCATTTTAGTGTTTCACATCCTTTATGCGGATCAAGTTGTCTTGTTGAAGACTCAGTCCGAAAAGCAATGGCTGCTGCAGTCTGAGATGTGGCTTGAAAGTAGGCACAGATTCAAAATAGTGTTCTGTGAACATGGGATTATTATTCATTGTTTTCTTATTTTGAACTCAATGGGGGAATGTCAAGTGTCTATGAATATAAACATGGAAAAGTTCCATAACATCTGCTACTAATTTCTGCCAGCTGAAAATGGTAATGATGATGAATATTTTTGTTGATGATGCTGATACATTGGCCTAAATAAATTCATTTGCAGACTGTGAATATCTAATTGAAAATACATGATTGTATCACCAAATTTTTGACTTAGTGCTCACTTAAATTTTTAACTTTTAATTTGCTGGAGAGTTTATAGTTTATTATTTTAGAGAAAAAAAATTAAATATTGCAATGAAACCAGGAATTGTTAGTGTATTAAATTAAGAAGACTGGTTAGAGATTACCTATTTGCACAGTTAGATTTTAGGATTGGGTTATATTGCTCAACTATTTTTGAGTGGTACAAAGCCTTGTGTAAAAAGCTGTCTCTTTCAAACAAAACAGACTTCACTGAGGCTTTGACCATGTCTGATGTTGCCATTGCAAATAGCGACTGTTCTCAGTGCTGCTCTTCCATCTTGCTGTTTCCCTCACTGCCGCGGAGTGCTTATGCTATTTAGGGAAAAACAAGGACAGTGACTGAGTGGCAAAAGGGCGGTTTAGTCATTGAATACTGGGTGATGTTTTTAGTAAGGCAAAGGACTTCTCTGGAGAGACTAGCAGTGTGCACACAGACTATGTTTATTTTCTAGATTGTTGAGAAACCACAATTGCCATTTCATACGATGCCTAGGACAAGAGACTAAAACATTTAAAACTATGTGTGGGAAAACGGCAGCTCATTTTAGTGTCAGAGACATGTGCGTGTTCTGTCCACATTTTCTTAGATATGGGTGACTTTATGAAAAATGCTTCTGGCACTGAGTTCTCATGTTTGCGCCTCATGGGGTCCTAGTGAGAATCTGGTTTTGGAAGTTAACAGTGAGATGGGCAAGACTTGGCTGGTCTTTGGTATGAGGCTGTATTCATAGAGGGTCCATACTGATTCTCTTCTGCCAGAGTGCCTAACTAAGGGATCTGACTGCAAGCCGCTTGCTGCACAGCTATGAGCTTCAGCAGCTATGTGAGGCAGCTCATTTTTTAACTAGATTGATTTGGGCCAAATCAAAAGTGCATGCTTTGGTAGCGAGAATTTGTGAGGCAGTTGATACCATAGTTCACTCTCAACTGCAGATTGCTAATTGGCCACAATTTATAACAGGCTTTAAGGGAGTGAGTTTTCCAAACTCTGCTGGGACCAACTATAGGCACTCGGTAGCCAGAAGGAGAATAGAAATATACCAGCAGCAAGCGGTGCTCTTCGGTTTCTATGTGAACTTGGGCCATTTTGAAAGACAAGCTCCTGAACAAGAGTTCTTGGTAACCTGATAACGATTTGCCTGTTAGGATAAGCAGAGCTCGCATTCTCCCCAGACAGCACGATTTTCCAAGTGTTTGAATGCACTAATCCATTGTTATTTCAACCATCTTCCACTGTTATGGCTTACTCTACCCTGGTGATGAAGTTGACAGGAGGAGGTGGTTGTGATGACATTGACAAATATACTTGCAGAACCATGGTAACATGCTAATTAGGTATATGGCAAAATGTCCAAGGCCATCTGCTCGTGTGCATCATTGCTGTGCCCTGCACAGCAGCATGAGGTTAAAGGTGAAAACATTCCCTGTTAGTCGCCATGGGAAGCTGCTGGTTTACAGCAGGAGATGCAAGGGATGCAGCTGTCATCAGACAGTCCAAATCCAAGAGAACAAGCAAGCAAATGGATGTTACGTGTTTATGTGTCATTAGTCTTGCTTTATTAGGCGCACGAGGAAAGGTGTGGCTGTGTTCTCTGTTCCGTCACATACATCTACTAACATTTCAATATCAGAAGTATTTTGAACTCATGGGTACCAGAGATTTTTTTTTTTAAATGCTTGTCTCTAGAAGGAAGTAAATGACATGGGTACAGTTTCACTAATGACAACTTTCAGAATTGGTCTCTTTTTTTTATCATGTTGGCAATAAAGTACAGACCAGCTGCCTGTTCCATATTTTAGCCTAGTTCTGGATCCTGTTCAATATCCAAGTTATCTAATGGCTTCCAGCAATCACTGTGGTGTAATACAAAGATATCCAAGTTACAACGGGTTAAAATCTCTGCAGCAGCTTGAAGCACAGTCTGAGATGACTTGCTAGAAGTGTTATATGCGATGACGTAAGCATCTCTTCTGGTAGAACAGAGAGCAGCTCAGTGGAGAGGGACCTGGGTGTCCTGGTGGACGACAGGTTGACCATGAGCCAGCAGTGTGCCCTGGCTGCCAAGAAAGCTAATGAGATCCTAGGATGCATTAGGAGGAGTGTGGCCAGCAGGTCGAGGGAGGTCCTCCTTCCCCTCTACACTGCCCTAGTGAGGACCCATCTAGAGTACTGTGTCCAGTTCTGGGCTCCCCAGTTCAAGAAAGATGAGGAGCTGCTGGAGAGTGTCCAGCGGAGGGCTACAAGGATGGTGAGGGGACTGGAGGATCTCTCCTACGAGGAGAGGCTGAGGGAGCTGGGCTTGTTCAGCCTGAAGAAGAGAAGGCTGCGAGTGGACCTAATAAATGCTTATAAATATCTGAAGGGTGGGTGTCAGGAGGATGGGGCCAG
>Ga0065711_1048423_pt1 | contig 11817 bp, 6 predicted proteins | sample Hoacrofraction12_FD_59098 | JGI IMG/M metagenome (GOLD analysis project Ga0065711, IMG submission 59098) | Hoatzin crop microbial communities from Cojedes, Venezuela - Epithelial fraction 12 v2 (version 2) | ecosystem: Host-associated > Birds > Digestive system > Esophagus > Crop | place... | reverse complement strand
TAAAAAAAAAAAAAAAAAAAAAGAAAGACCGAAGGTTTCCCAGGTGTTGTCCATGACCCGCATTTTGCCTCAGTTCACAGAAGCCCCGGCCAGGACAGATGTGTCCTGGTGTCAGGGGCTGAGCCTGGCCTTCAGCACCCACAGGCTCTGCACTGAACTAAGACCTAGGAGATGAAATACTCCAGGCTGAACGCTTGCTCGAGCCACTTAGAGAAGTGTCCTTGTGCATCATTTCTACCAGCCAGCACAGTTTCTCTGGGTGCATGTTCCTTGCGTCCAGCCGGGAAGCAGACGCAGCCCTGCAGAGCAGCACGCCAAAACACGTACAGTTACCTGGCGCTTCACGAGGGCTGATAAAAAGTTTTCGATGGATGTGCTCTACAAAATGGGGCTATCGTACCAGCGACCTGTTATTTCAGGGGTGGTTGCGTTACCCATGACAGCCATCAAGTTTTCTTCAGTATTTCTTGCACATAACGTTGTCTGAAAGCCACTTCAAACTGTCTGCACGCAACCCTCGTTCCAGCCTCAAAACCATCGTGCTGATTCAGTGAGTCCTGCTGAGCAAAGTCCCGCCGTTTCAGAGCAGCAGCAAGGCAAACTTCCCATACATATTGCTCTGCAAACGTAACTCGACCTCAAGAGTCTCTAAATGGGACAGGCTGTGTTTCCAAGGGCCATAAATCCCTTTCCCCCACCCTGCTGCATCTGCCAACGGTGGCAAAGGCCCTGCCACAGAAGGGTGGGGAGATGCACCCTCCTCATGCGATATGAGCACCAGAAAACAGCCCATAGAGAGGGCAACTTCTAAGACCATTGGGCTAAAGTGAATAATTACAGGCAAACTGCAGGCAAAGGAGCATTGCAGCTCACCAAGCAATGCTCTCGCTATCTAGCTACCTAAAAACCGCTAATGGTGCACAGCTGCAGGAGCTGCTCTTGGTTCACTAAACTCCTCTTTCCAGAAAACATGCTTTGAGCTCTTTTGCAGTTAAGGTTAGCAAGGCTCCCACTCCAAACAAACTTCTCCTGCTTGCTTATTTTTAAGTTATGTTACTCCCACCAACCTGTCCTTCTGTTTAGCCAACCACATGAGAACGTATGGCTTCCAGATCTACACCTTGGACCTTCAAAAACCCATACAAATCCGGAAGGGTCAGAAGTGTTTGCTACTGTGGCTTTTCTCTGAAGAGCATTAAACTGCTTAAATCAAACACAATTTCGGACACTTGTGCTTTGACATGAAGAAATGCTACAGACTGGCTGTTGTAACCAGATAGGATCCATGGCTGGAGAGCACAAAGAGCATGGGAGTCACGAAGGTCCTTGCTACTACTCTGTAGGTACTGACTGGACTCTCTGCACTTGACTGGAGGCAATTCCGCTGTTATTTCAGTTTTGTTGGTCCTTATCTGCAATTTTTCAGTTGGAAGGCAGGGACCGTAACGCACACACTCTGAAGTGGAGCTATGCAGGTTATTTAATGGCTGCACAAGTCTTTGAACGTTCAAACACCACTAAAAACTGAATCCAAATAGAAGATACTTAAATCTAGTGGGAGATGATTACAAGCTAGGTCTCTGTCCATTACAATAAAATGGTGGCAGCAGCTTGCCACTTCAGCTGAAGCTCTGGGAGGACATCCAGCTGTATCTGGAGACACAGGCAAGCCTCCATTTGCTGATGCTTTTGAGTACTCTGCTTTGTGAGCTGAACCACACTCAGTTAACACACGTGCTGTATGTAAAATAAGCTTGCTTATAAATTTCAAATGTGTACTTCCTAAAGTGAGAATAGGTACGACGGTATACGAACAAGAAAACAGGCTTCGGTATAGCCTTTTATTAAGATATGGAGTAACTAGGATTCAATCAACTTACACTCCCAATTACCACATATCTTTGTACGTGTTTAGGCAATTTTACATGTGTGACCAACCCCTTGCAGACAGAATTTTTGTGTTTGCTTTCTTTAATAGGGATGCTATTTATTGTGTGTTAATGAATCTACTTTTCCTGTTTATTTTGATTCATTAGGTATTGTAGTAAATATGTTTACCACCACTACGATCACATACCTTTATTTCTAAAAGCAACAGAAGTTTTTAGAAAGCACACTTACCTATGTGTGATCTAAGGACACATCTGTTTGATATCTGTCAAGTTCTCTAAGGATGCTAGAGATACTATACTCAACAAAACACCAGATTAATCCCCTTCAACTTGCTCAAATTCAGTTCTTTATATACTTTGATAAGCAGAATATGATTTTCTTCTTAGGAGAGTCTTAATGTCTACAGTCTTACCCTAAAAATCTTTCTCCACTGCTGTACTGAGAAACTACAGACATGTTAATGTCACCTCTGGTCTCCATGTGACACAGTTCTTTGTTGATTAGATAAATAGTCCTCAGATAGCTGATTAAAAAATGATGTAGCCGGTAGGTTGTGTGTCCAAGCCTTGTCAGCCATGTTGGATGTTAAAGTGTGCATGAATTACATCCCTGGAGTGTGCTGAACAGTGCTGATTAAATGAGGCACGCCACAGCCCTCAGCATCAATTATCAGAAATAATAGGATCTTTTCACCTACGCTGGAGGAAGGGGGCTGGGGATGGAGTCGGCATGCCACTCGTTTCATAGCACATCTCATCGTCATCTGCACAAAATAAATAACACTGTCCATTCACCTAAGGACGTTTGTTTATTTATTCTTATTATGCAACAATTAATGACTGAGAAGATGTATGACGAGAAACCTCCTCCACTATCACAGGCCAGGAGAACTTCTTCATATAATTCCCGTGTAACGTCTATCTAGAAAGACAGGGGTATATAAGATCTGGATGAGAGGCAAACCTGAGCATCAGAGGGGTATTTAAGGATAAACACCAGGACCATCTGGTTGCCGCTCCACCGGGGAAAGGATTATGCACTTCAGTCCTCATCCTGCTCTTTTTCAACTCCTCCTGCATCACGTGTGGTTTCACCACAGGCTGTAAAATGGCGGAGTGGGGACTTCTCTTTCTTGTTGGTCAGCAGAATAGCGATTTGCTCAACAAGATCATGCGCTCTCACAAGAGGATTGAAATTATTTCATTAAGACGCGACACAGGAGATGCTTACACCATGTAAACTCGTTTCTGTGACTGTGAAGGGACTTGACACTGCCTGTTTTACCCTACATGGAAGCAGCAATGATGATGATTCCTCAAAAAGTGTTAAAAAAAAAAATCAAAACGAGCAGGCATATCCAATATATGACATTTATAAAGTAAAATAATCTCTATACCTTGTGTTTCCAGATCTGACCAACATTAAATTTTAAAAGGAAAAAAACCCCACAAAGTGCAAGGATCTTACAAATCTGTACACTACTTTTCTATAATTCCCAATAAATGCATTCAATGTATCTACTAAACCAGATTTCCGAAGTAAAACATCTTTAAACGCTTGAATGTGACACTAAAGTTTCCAAACAATTGTTTAGTGCATTGGTGTTAACAGGACATATATGCCAACAGACCAAAATAATGGAGCCAAAATACAAGATTTAACTGCTACCAGTCAGTCCATAAACATTTGACAGTAATAGCCCTTACTACTTCCTTTCTGGACACCAGAATACTCAGAAAAACAATCCACTGGGCAAAAGACATTACTAAAAGTGCTGAGTTACTGCAGATGCCCAGCCCAAACACAAGAAAAACTGTATGCCTGACATAAAAAAACCCCAAACCCTCCCCTCTGAAGCAGAAATCCTTTCCAGGGCTCTATTTTAAACCCACAAAAGACTCTAAAAGTAATACTTCAAATCACATGAATATTTAATTACATTTGGCTTAGACTCAGCTTTGAAAATTTCAAATGAAGGAAAAAAAATGAAAACACATTCATACTTCTACTTATGACAGGGGAAAAAAGTTACTTTAATTAAGCATTTCTAGAAAATGTTTTTAATTCTCTTTTTTTCTCCTGTAAGATTTCTCCATCGAAACTTCTGCAGTAGGGAAAGAACCCACTAAACTACTTCAGTGCATTTCCAATACACTATAAACATACAAGATTCAAATCGACAAAAGTAACTGTTAATTGGAAACATTTTTCTCAGTTTTTCATTATCTGAGGCAGAAAATTATGGGTCTTTTATACACACACAAAAATCCTTTTCAACCACCTAGAAAAATTGTCTTTTAATAAAAGCTTTAAATTATACTATCATATTTCAAAGGCAACGAACAGTTAAAGCAGCTAATCAAAGGTATAATTATTTAATGACTACTACTCATGCTATCTAACAGGGCCGTAATTGCTTGGCTGTGATCACTAGACCACCAGCTTCAATACTGGAAAACAAGTACTTTGCTTGTAGCATTTGATCGACCAGTTTCGAAGGTTAGTTTCTCCAATTGGGTTGACTTCACAAGGCTAGCTGAGTTATTATGGAATTAGAGAATCAGTCTGTCACCCTGCCTCCACCTTTCTGTACACGTTTGTACAAAAAAAAAACCAAAAAACCCTCAACAAAAAAACCTGCAGAGGAAAACAAAATATTTCCCTGACAAAACGTGATTTCTCAAAATCGTCATTGATTTTTTCGACATTTAATGCCACATCACAGTTTTCCGTACACCACAGATGACCTCATTCTAGTAATTCAAATGTAAAACCCCCACAACAAAACGTGCCTATTGAAAATTATATTTTTATCTCAGTTGCTTTTTAATATTTATTGTGCATAATAATCTACTCCAGATAGGTGGAGCAGCGCACAAGCGGACCTTCTGACTCTGTTCCACTGTTTATATCATGTCTTTTACAACTGGAAATATGGGAACAATAACCTAGCAGCATTATGTATTCATCACCAAAGCTACCCAGAAGCTACGCAAGTGTACAGTGCATGTTGGCTTATTTTCGGTTTAGTAACAACGCACTTACGGAAAAGCTGCTTGTGTCATTGTATCTCAGCATCAAATGCTAAATACGAACTACTGCTATTACACTGTTTTTATGACACTAAATTTATTTTTTTTGCTATGCAATTAGGTTTGATACAAGATATTGGGTCCTCTGGAATTTCAAAGATATCTGAATTCCTATCTAATTACCTAGCCAACATCTTGATTTCAAGATCAGTCTCACGCCTGTAATTAGTATCATCGGAGCTCAAGTGACACCACCACCTGGGACACCGCTCTCAAAACCAGACATGGCGAGGAAGCCACCCTTCTCAACTCTGCTCCTTGCAGCCAAATTCGACTCTGGGATGAAAAGGGACATTGACCGAGACTTGCTCACACTGCTACACCTGGCCCGAACTACATTTGTGACTACAAACCCTGTTTGATGTGACATCAAAACCGTTTGGCTTTGGAGATCCTTACTGGCAAGGCTACCATTATATAATGTAAAAGGCACCACTATTAACAACAACCCAATGTGTTTTGAAAGAAAGCAGGAAAAAGCATCGCATGGGACAGCTGAAGAGGAAAGGGAGCGTGGGAGAAGCATCTGGGACCCAAAGGAGAGGAAGATTAGAGGAGCAAGAGTGGGACACGTGGCGGATGTGTATACCAGCCTACCTCCTTTCTGCTGTTTAGACACAGTATTGACTCAGTAAAAAGAGAAAATGCTTCCTTGCTTACCCCACGGAGAACCACTACTTTTATGGTATGATGGATTTATTCTTGTTTTGGACCATCGGTTTCGTCTCTGGATAGGGAGACGACAATCTTGCCCGTTATAGGCTGCTAAACAGGGAGCATTTAAATCCATTAAGCAAAGACGCATTGTTCTGTACACTTCTCCCTCCGAACAAAAAGTCGCCACATGTTGCTGGCAGTGCGAGCAATTACGGTCAAGAAAACAGTTACAAAACAACAGAAAGAGCTGTTTCTGCTCAAAGGAGTTATAACGTCACTGCTCACTTGTAAAAGATCTACTCAGTGCAGGCACCTTGAAATTTCCCAAGTATTTGGCCATTGCTTTTTCACAAAATTTCTTTTCCAATGTGTATTAAGTGTCAGAGTGGAAATACTGCAAGCTAAAAATAAAATATACTACAAAAAGTAGTACTGTTGGGCTGAATTAAAGCCAAAATGAGCATGTTTGTTTTCTCATGTGGTAGAAAACACATAACTTGTTTGAAGATAAAAACTACTTATGTATGAAGTAGGATAGGAAGGTGCTCTGTGCACTGATCAATGTGTTTCACAGCAACTTCCTTCAAGGTACCTTACAAAAAAAAAAAAGCCGAAGCTGAGCCAGTATGTAGGCAGCAGGGAACACCAATATTTATGTAATCCTTACAGTTCGCATTTCCTTGAGATTTTTTGTAGATATATGTGATGAAGATTTAGATTTTTCCAAAGACCCAGGCATACTGCTTATCTTGGATTTGTTTTGTTCAGCATTTAATAAAATGACCTTAAAATGATAAGGGAGATTTCGCACTGCCCTCACTGGGAGGCATATAGGTTGCCTAAAGAAGTCTTTTAAGATAGCCATTAGAGTCACTTTCTTAGTTCCAGCTTTTACTTATTCTGAAATTTAAAACAATTGTAAAATTGAATAGAAATAAGAATTTCCATTCCTACCATCTCCCATTTTTCTTCTGTATTTAATCCACCATCCACGCTACTGTAAAAGGTAAGCTCACACTATGCAAAGAAAAATATGAATAAAAAGCACATCTGCCTAAGATTTCACAAGCAGCTTCCTATATTGAAAAAGCAACTGTTATCCAACATCGGCTTCTAAAGATCATTTGATAGCAAAACTGTAAAGCACAGGCAAGGTAACTTCACTAGAGGATCCCACCCTTGCTCAACAACGCAAGCCAGTTAAAGTCATGCAAAAGAACACCTTGTGCCAGACCATTTTAGAAAAGGCCATCCATAAGGCATCTTAGAAACAGGCTTATCTGAAGTGTTTCCATCCTCTGTACAAATCCACCCCGTGATCCGGGCTCATTAGCGGTTTGCCCTCCAGCACAGTAAGCAGTGACAGGCATGTCTGAGGAGCACGCACGCACAAACCTCTTTTGTTTGTTCTTGGGGAATCATGTCCATATGTGAGCAGACACAGCGCTACTTCCCACTGGAGCTATATCTCACATGAACTCTTCGTTAACTTTCATCACTTGTAAAAATAAGCATGAGACAATCTGTCAGTATGAGATGTTTCCTAGTTTAGCATGTTACTCCTCTTGTGGTGCAACTTCCCATGTTTGTATTTGGATTCCTTGCTGGAGAGATTCTATTTGGAGAGATTTATTGTGTCAAGGTCTTTTCCTACAAACTACTAAGCCATCTGTAATGATTATTTCTCTATAAACCTGAATACTCGCGCTAGAACAGGAAGGTCGCCATCTCCCCTTTTGCCTGAGCTTCTACATCAGCCTGCACTGACACAGTCAGGAGACGCCTTTCAACTCCTTCCCCTGGCTTCAATGCAAAACACAGACCCACCGATGTTGGGTCCTACATTGCAAGGAGGACAACCTGAGGCACAGAAGCTTTGTCAGGGCTATGAATTGAGTAGAAGTTCCTATCTAGTAGCACACCCGCAACACCTGCACTTAGGTGTGCTAGCAATAAATCTATTTATTTGCATTTTAGGACTCCCCAAAGCCCGTAAAATTAAATAGCTAACTCAAAGCTCCTTGCTCACAGAGGGCAATGGGACAAAGAACCTTAGACCTTTCATAAGTAGTTTATGGTTTAACCAACTTAACTTCCAAAACTCACTGCTCAACCAATGGTAACTACAGTGACCTGCAACGGAGCCTGAAGGCCTCCACCTCCTTGAGCAGGTATCACAGAATCACAGAATGGTAGGGGTTGGAAGGGACCTCTGTGGGTCATCTAGTGCAACCCTCCCGCCGAAGCAGGGTCACCTACAGCAGGCTGCACAGGACCGCGTCCAGGCGGGTCTTGAATATCTCCAGAGAAGGAGACTCCACCACCTCCCTGGGCAGCCTATTCCAGTGCTCTGTCACCCTCAGAGGGAAGAAGTTCTTCCTCATGTTCAGGTGGAAGGTAGTCTTTAATGCAGGTCTCTTCCTACAGACAAAGTAAGACTCTTCCATTTTAAACTTATGGTGGGAATAGAAAACTTCTTTCCAATGGCAGATTCAACATTTTGTCTCTTCTCTGTAGATTGCCTCTGGATTTCAAAAGGCTTCACATGTAGGAGGCTACTGTTATCTATGTTTGTACTGGATGGGGCTCCCCAGACTTCCTGCAAGTTCTTCATTTGAACCTAACCAGTGAAAAATGTAAAAATCATGAATTGAAGACGTTCTTGATGTGCTATTACCCAACATCTGCCCAGATAACTGTTTTGCACAAATCCAACAAGATCAGGGTTCATTTCTGTGGCTGCTCTTACACGAAGGTTGTCATTCCTGTAATTTGACTTTTTTTTTTTTTCAAAAGCTGCAGTTGCAGAAAATCCCTGGGGAGATGCTGTGATTAGCTTTAGAATGAAGAAGTTGGAAAAAGGAGGATGCAATTTTATATTTGCATATTTTAAATCCTGCACGTTTTCTCAGGGCATACACAAACACCACACGGCTGCGTGATAAAGCAAAACCGTGAGGTGCAACAAATTCAGAGACTCACGTCTAAGTTGCGCTGCCTTCCATCTTTCAGTAAGATGTGAGCAACAACTGCATTTTGTCGAGAAAGATACATATTAAATCTTGCATTTACATCAGATGCTAGTGTCAAAGGCTTTCTTACTAGCCAAAGCTCCGAGTTGTTAACTACTAAATGGCTAAATGACAATGGCTGTTACTAATCGCTTATTGAATAATGAAAGTGACACAACTGATAAAAGGTTTCAATCCCGGAAAAAAATGATTTATAGTATTTCACTCTACTGGCACTGTTATTTGTATGACAAATGGTTGGACAGACACCAGTTAATCTCTGCACACCTCCAACTCTGATGTGGCGGCTTCTGCCGGAGCAGCCAAATAATCAAGAACAGCTAACAATACAGCCACGCTGTCGTGAGGGGCTGAATGCTGGTATTTTATCAAGGCTGATCCCCAAATCAATTTACGTGATGATTTTTTTTTTCGGTGGGGGGAGGGAGAGCATGGTGAGAAAGAGGAGGAGTATCATAAAAAAGGGAAGCCGCAGCTTGCAGCTAGGTAGATTGGCCACGCTCCTCTAGTGCAGAAATGAAATCATCAATACAACGAAGGCATTAATGGCTTCAGAAAGCTCAGTATAGTTTATAGATTTTTTTTTTTGATGGCAAAATCCGAACTGCAGCATCGTAGAGAGCTGTCAAAGACTGTTACGTTGGAGCGTAATATCACATTGCCTGCTGTGTACCACAAATCCCATTTTCCCCTCAGATGGCAGAGAGCGATGTGGCTGCTTTTGAGGCAGTATGAGACAGGATTCCGCTCCCCCCTCCCTTGAGAAATGAATGAAGCTTTATGTTTATAAGCAGTCCATCAAGAGCAGCTTTATCTCATTGGTTGCATCGGTATCAGCCTACTTCCTGCAGAAGTCAAACGTGTTTTATCAAGCCAGTCTTTCAAAAGCAGCAAACTCCTCAGGGCGCCGAGCTTCTCGGAGTTCGCCCACTCTTGTGTTATTTTTCAACCTTGCACCCAAAAGTTCAAACTTTTCATATTAAAAAAAATATGCCCACTTCTATTCAAGGAGGAAAACCAGCTTAATGAAAGAAACAAAAAACACACGCAGAGGGAGAATCATTCCAATTTTGCCAGTTGAACAAAGTGACGGACCAAAGATTTTTATATTCACGCAATGCAGTCGGACGAGTATGCACTTTGCTATAGCTCACACCTTGCAAATTGATTAACTAAAACCCCATCAGAACCCCATGACTCTTAAAAGCAGTTTCACATACTGTAGCGGTAGTAAGACGATAACTTACTTCTTTATCTCTTTATGCTGTTAAAAAAGTTAAGTATAAAATAAGCAGCTCATCACAATCCAACTAAACCCCAATAAAAAATGGCTTTTACGTGACTGCCAAAGGGCCAAGTAGTCCCATCACATTTAAAGGTTACATAATACGTGAAGTGCCCATTCAGATTAGAGCCTACACGGACAAGTGAAGTTTTCATTCGATTTGCCACTATTTGCACATATAGGCCTTTACGTAGCGCAGCACTTTTTGCAAGGCTGTAAGTATTTTTAGGCTGTAGGAGGCCGACGGTAAGGTACTTTGACCACCTGTGGTCACCCCATGAAAGAGAAGACAATTTTTACAAACAGATTCCGAGGCCCATACGAGGCAGAGACCAGTGTGGTGAAAGCGAACCAGAAAGAGCGGATGCTGTGAAGGGTCTTCAACGTGAGGAGCAGCAGCTCATCGCAGCTGCGGTGGAGCAGGGGAGGCCATGGGGAAGGACGCCAAGTGAGGGGTGACACAGGAAAAGCGACGGGCTGCGGGAGTGATCTCTGTAGTAGCATCAGGATGGAGCTAAATGGTCACCATTTAGCCAAAAGTGAGATGGTGTAGCAATTGAGATATCAGGCGGTGAAAAAGGTCCAAGTCATAAGACGAAGCCCAGACCACGTACTTCAGTGACACCCGAAGAACTAAAGCTGGCATTTTTTGCGGTCACGTTGACACGGAAGGGACACAGCAATGAGGGGCTAGGGTAGGTGGTCAGCTGCACAAGCAGACGCGCGCCCAGTGGTGAGTTTGGATAGGGCATACAAAGCCCCACGTAGATGGATCTCTCCCAGTCGGCCACAGAAGGACAAAAGCTCCGTTGGCATGTGCACTTGTGAGACTGTTCACAGAGCAGGAGAAGGGGACCTGACAAAGCAGGAGAAGTAGCACGAAGAATTTTATTCAGAGGGCCTAAAAGATCCCCGGAGAGGTAAAATCTTACAGGCTGTACTCCCACACTAGCAGGAGAAATGAGGATGGAGATGACTAACATCACTGGAAGGGAGGAAAAATCCCCCATAACACCAAACAGCATGCAGCTGAAAACAAAATCCAAGTCAACTCTTCCCTGCAACTGGATCATGGATACCCATTTCCAACTGTTGTAACTGCTAACTACTGGTTAGCCATTGCAATCCATTTAGTTTAAATGACATTGATTATTTTTCTAGTGCTTCCACAATTTTTAATTTTTTTTTTAAGTTCACATTATCAGGCAGGACTAGCCCAATATATTTGCTCTTCAAAGACATTTGTCATAATGTAGCATTAAAAATTGTTCAGCTTTTTATCACTTGACAATCTCCTGTAAGAGATTTAGACAACTCTGTTACTCTGCCAAAGGAAATTATTTTCTGTTCATATCACAGATCAAACTTCCCATTATTTTGCACAGGATCAATATGAGGTTAAATAATACATAGATTCTTTAGAATCCTGAAGAATCTATGCATTATTTAATACATAGAATCTTTTCAGCCACAAACATAATATCAATTTTTTCCCAGTTCTCCAAAACATTCTCACTGTTACAAGATCCTTTCAAAATTATACAACAGTTGATCAGAAAGTTCCTAAGTCAACTTTGTAGTTGACCACAGCTAATCTGGTTGTGCAGATATAAATAAAAATCAGTAAATAAACAAACACCATAGATGATATTTAGCTGTTGCTTAACTGTTCAGAAGCACAAATTTCAGTTAAGTGAATTCCCCTCTACTCTGCCCTAGTGAGGCCACATCTGGAGTACTGTGTCCAGTTCTGGGCTCCCCAGTTCAAGAAAGATGAGGAGCTACTGGAGAGAGTCCAGCGGAGGGCTACAAGGATGGTGAGGGGACTGGAGCATCTCTCCTATGAGGAAAGGCTGAG
>Ga0065711_1048422_pt1 | contig 11817 bp, 3 predicted proteins | sample Hoacrofraction12_FD_59098 | JGI IMG/M metagenome (GOLD analysis project Ga0065711, IMG submission 59098) | Hoatzin crop microbial communities from Cojedes, Venezuela - Epithelial fraction 12 v2 (version 2) | ecosystem: Host-associated > Birds > Digestive system > Esophagus > Crop | place... | reverse complement strand
TTTTTTTTTTTTTTTTTTTTGTCTACTACCTGTGATTTATCCAGCAAGTCGTTATACTTACAGCAAACCACTGACAAATCAGTCTCCCCTCAAGCAATGGTATACCACTAAATAATAATACATTTAAAGCTAAATTGGAAATTTATCACTTGAAAATAACTAGTTTAAAGAATTCCCAGTTCAGTTCATTTATTCCTCATCTTCTGTTTTGCCAAAGAAGACAAAATGCTGGAGTATTTACTAGCTGACTTTCCAGTACGAATGATACAGTTTGTCCAGAAATGGCAAGGGCCCCAGTTTATACTGTAGCTGCCAACCCTCTTAATATTCAGAGTCTAATGTCTGCACAGTTTTCAAAGGCAGACACTTGTTTCTGTTCACTTAGGCAAAGAAATATTCCAGCTAAAAAGAAGGGCAGCCTCTTTCCCCTAGTTTTTTCCAAATTCTTCCAAATAAATATATGTTATTTAATAAATAAATAAATACATACAATAATTTTAAAAGTTTTTCTATTTCTTTTCTATCGGACAATGTTAGATTGACAAGCTACCTTGTGTTTTTGACATGAACAAAAGCAACCAAACCCATCCTGCAAGATTCATTTATTTTCTGTGAAAAATAGATATCTGCTCCTGATCAAACACCTGACATTTTGACTAGTGCAGGAAGAAATAAGCGAAGATACAAGTCCACAGGAATGAACAAAATAGATTTGTCGTTCTCCCCATGCACCAGTAGGATTGAAATTGCCATCTTTTATTCAAATAAGTCCAGGTTTGCAAAAAGGCCACGTCCTGGCCAAAAAAAACAAAAAGAAGTCTAAATATCTGACCTCGGCTAAACTTCTTGTGCGATCACTTAACTTTAGTTTTTTACAGTGTAAAAGGTAATAATTATCATTAACCTTAGTGTTTCAGCATATACTTACCCAGACAATTCTGCAGCAGCTCTCTTGAAAATGTTGCAGTGCAACAGGAATTCCTCAGCTGGTTCCCACTGCCTGTAGTTTTATGCTAGCAATGTACAGTTGATTTTCATTGAATAGAAATGTAAATTTGAAAAATACAGGTATTCTAGTAGAACCTCTGTACAGATATTTTTTCAGTGGGTAAAATTAAATTATTTAAATCTGAATATAAAACAGTACTTTTTGTTTGAGATAATTGAGGTAACGTAGTGCACTTTTATTTATTTGTTTAATTATTCATGAGATATATAATAAGAAAGAATAACAAAAAATTATTTTGAGACTCCACTAAGACAGTAAATTAGCTAGATGTTAGATTCTATCCTGAATACATTCTAAAATGTTCAACCTGGATGGTTTTTACTGAATTAAGAGTACAGTGCCTTACTGTAACAAATCCATCTGTGTTCTCTGGAACTCTGAGGGGTTCAGGGCTTCCAGTACCTGTAAGATCCAGATATGTTAATTAAAAATGATGAAGCATCAGTGAAGCCCATTAGTAATTGAAGAAAAGTTTAAAACGTATAACAGCCCTATGTGTTCTTGTCTTTATTGTCCAGACATTTTCATGATGTGTTATGTTCCTTTCTAGAACTGGATAAAGCCCTGTATTGATTTTACTGGTATTTTAATGCCTAAAGTTAGAAGAAAATCCAAGACTTAAGAATTATCAGGCTCAAATATCTGTAGGAAATCCCTTTTTGTTCTACTCACATTTTCCTGTGGAGAAACCATGAGGATTGAACTAGACCTTACATGTTGAGAAACACTATTCGTTTTCACTAAGATTATGGTCTCATTAAAAAGAGAATAACTGAAGATTTAGCTTGTAAAGGTGGTGCTTGTAGTCTCTCAGAATTTGACCCAAATATATAAACCCCTTTGAGGAGTATATTTATTTTTTCCTTCAAATGATTTATTAAAAAAAATACGAAGTAGTATTAAGCTGAGAAGAAATCCCCAAGGAGTTTAAATACAAACAGACCCGTCGATGATGACTCCTCATTAGCATGTACATTTTGAGAGCTATTAGGCAATCACTTTTTAATTTGTTGACTGTGAGCTATTCAGTGCATTTTTCCAAAAAGCTTTTCAGTTGAGACTTTCCTTCTCATCCTAGTGTTTCCTCTGGAGCTGATTCATTTTTACACAATTTTCTTATAACCATAGAAAAGCAGGGGGCAAACCATTTGTCTTCCATTTTATGAGCCTAGCCCTTAATGTTGGATCAACAGCAACATGAGTCAAGACCACAGTTAATGTTCAGCCAGCCTCGAACCCTAACAACACACAGCCCCACAGAGAACTCTTCTTTTAAAATGTATTGGTCTGTCTCTCTCCCTCCCTCCTAAATGAACATGCTTGTCAAAGCTGCATTAGTATGTAGTAACTGAAAAGAACTGAAAGTTTTATAGAATACTCACTATAACCATAATCTGGAAAGTCAGCTTATGGTTATAGTTAGTCCTCTATAAAACTTTGAAATTATATTGATTTAATCAAAATCTTTACTCAGTTCTTCCAGGAATAAGAGAGTTCTTACTGAAGAGCTGTGTCCATATAGCACTGGACAGGAATGGAAGAGTGGCAAGACTTGTGAGGAAATTGTTAGGAAATGTCTTGGGAAAATTTAGGTTGAGATTAACAATTAACTGTGGATTTAAGAGGTGGCAACACAAGAATGAAATTTCAGCGTATGAAATTTCTCATGTTATAGCTATTCATACCTTGACTTTTCTCAGAGAAATGAGAGTAAGAAAGCGACTTCAAACTCTGTGCCCCAGAAATGGAACATAATTTCTCCCTCTTCAATAAGCCTTACAACAAAGCTACATACACTGCTTATTGTAAATATGGAAGTGCAAACAGGAACTGGAACTCCTGCTAACTTAGGTTAGTGGAAATTTTATTGCTTGTGATACCTTTTACTATAAGATAGGAAGCCACTGCTCTCAGTACTTTTATTCACTGAAAACTACTTTCGCATGCTCACTGAATTTCATTCCAACATTTGGAGAAGTAGGCTCATATCATATCTTGAGGCTTGCAACATTCATATTACATAAGAGTAACACAGACAAAATGCAAAGAAATGGACATGTCTTACAAAATATTCAAGAATCACTTGGAAGATAACAGCAAAAAGGAAAATCTCTGACAGGGCGTATGACGGTAATCATTCTCTTGGATATCTTAGTTTAATGGCTGCTTGCTATATCTATCACACTTCGATTCAAGCTGGAAGTTACCAGACTTCACAGAAACAGGCTTCTTGTGAAGTCTCTTCTATTTAAGACATGAACTACTAAAACCTTCAGGTGTTTCTCGGAGGCATCCACGTAAGGAGTTGTTTTTTGCAGAACTCCAGAAAACTAGGGATTGATTGGACCTATTCCAGCCCAAGCTGCAAATACCTGTAGTGTGCAGGAGGCATTTTCCCAGCCCTTTCATATTTGGAAACAGAAAATCAGCTCTTTGTGGGGATGTACTTATGCTTAAAAAGTACACAATAATCCTACTTCTCTTCCTTTTGTACTCCAGCCTCAGGAATATGCTCTGTTGGACAAAGCCAAACCAAACAGAGAACAGTGTAAAATTGAGCAGACTTGCATGGTGTGTTGCACCTGCATCACAAAAGCGATCATAATTTCATGTACGGCACATGAACAACATTACTAAATATTAATAACTTTTGATTTTTCCTGTTTGATTTGCAAGATGACTTTTGCTTTCCAGATCAGGTGATGCTTCTGATGTTCTTTAGGTTGGGAAAGAAAAAACTGAATCCAATTCTGATAACAGCTACATGTAATTAAGATAAGAAATCCATGTAAGTTAAATAATTTTCTTCATGTTTACATCGCTTGAAGTCACAGGAGACCTTGCAAGTTAGATCTGATCTCCCACATATCTGCACAGATACCTTGCACAAATATGTTTTCTTGTTGCAAACACTTCAGATTTTTTGGTTATAAAAATTGTGTATATAAAAGTTTGTAGGAGAAGGTTATGAAACTATGAAAGAAAAACTCATGGAAAGATCTGTTCATAATAAGAACACCTCACCTTAGGACTAGACATTTTATAGGAGAGATCTAAGAAACGCTGTGTACATTGTTTTGTTTGGCATCATGGCTCTAGGTTTGTATTACCTTTAAAAATATTCATCAACCCAAAACACTAAACACAGAATTCACCTGGTTTTCCGTACCAGTAAGACATCTCAGTGATATCCATTTCAGTTCCCCTCAGCTCCTTTTCAAAATTAAAAACAAAAATGAAAAAAAATCAAAAAAGCTGATTCAGGGTCAGCTCAAGGAATGCATTTCCATTGAACTGCATGAGATATTTGCATTGAATTGGTAACCTTTGAGAATGGAGGGAAGGTAAATACCCATAATGAATTACTGTACTTGATTTTATGAACTGGTTTTGGTTTCATGCCATGAATGCCTAGTGCTCAGTAAAAATTTCTAAAAACTTCTGTTGCTCTTCAGCTTATAAATCATTGGGTTTTAACACTATGAGGCAGTTTCGGAGTCTTATTCTATTTTACACTGACATAATACATTTCACCCTGAAATATTCCTAAACATTCAAGACTCATTTTGCCCTCAAGTGACATAAAGGATGATGTAAGATTGAAAACACCAATTCCTTTAACTGCTTTAAAGCACATTTTAGCACAAAACATGTAGAAAATCATGATAATCATTCAAAGCTACAGAGTTTAGTTATGTATAACATTGGGGCTAACTCTGTTACCTTTTAAAAATACATGAATAACCTTGTGAGAGAATTGTGATGCTTACTCAAACACCTCCACAATTCCTTCCATTAGCTACCTTTAAAGCATAAGAAAAATACCCCATAAAAATTACTAACTCTTCGAATAGCTTCCCCTGCTGTCAGACCCTCATTTCACTACTAGGTTGAAAAGGAGGATGGGAAAAAAAGAAAAAGAAAAAAAAACAACAAAAGATTGCTACTTCTGCTTACAAAATACACTTAATTGGTCTTTTCCTTCTGCTTGTGACAACCTGTCTGACACACAGATTGTAAGCTTTCTGAAGCAATGATTGTATCCTCTGCTGCTTGTTTATATAATGGTTAACATTAAGGGGAGATGCAGGATGTTCCTACACCACAATAAACTGTACTATAACCTGGTCAACACTGTTTTTAAGAGTTGGTAGCATTTAGAGCAGAACACAAAGTCTGAAGATTTTTAGCTTTATGTCAGGCTGTTAATTCAACAAACCCACCGACTAAATCATTGGTATTGCTTTCTGCAGTTCCTCAGCTTTTCTTGTGGGTGTTGCAGTCAAACACCAACAAAGCCTGGCCTTTGAGGTTCTGAGTGAATAGTAGCCTTATATAAACTGACTATTCTACCAGAAGAATCTTGCTTTATACAGTCTAAATTTTCCAATTTCGCTAAGCATAAAAATAGCAGAACTTCAGTAGTCCCTTCCGTTTTCCTTGCTAGAAGAAGCAAAAGAATTATTTAAGAATTTGAGAATTATTGTTATTTACTCTTAGAGTTTTGTTACTTTCTTCAGCCTCAGACCAAGTCAAACATCTATTTGTTCTGGTACACTGCAGTAGTTTTCACCCTGAAAACACTGAACTACTTTTGTAAATTTATGATTGAGCTTTTGTCATTTCAGTGGTGGCTCAGCTATGATACTGAGTTGACTGGAATAAAAAGTTATAAAAATGATTTAGTACCAAATACTTCTGTTACAGGCCATCTCTTTTCCATTCTTTTCTCCTACATTTACCAGACTAATTCAAAGTTTGCTTCAGTTTTTAAGTCTTCTGAGCTAGTGATAAAACAGTAAGTGAATCTGGAAATATTAACAAGATGAAGTGAAAAAGCTAACAGTGGCAGAGTCTTTTCTCCAATGGGGGAATCACAAATAAAAACAAGGAGGTTAAATGCTCTGTTTTCCAAAACAGAAGCAAGGAAGGACTATACTCATCCTATTTTAACCTACATAACACATTGGTGATGTGATCCTAAAAACTAACCTATGCCAATAAGCATAGCCCTATAATGTACTAAAACTTCACAACCATCCAAACTGGAGGCAAAAAATGTAGATTTTTACAGTAGCTACAGATACCTACACTTCCTGAAGGTTACACTGCCTCTGTGAGGAGAAGATATAATAATAATGAGAAGGAAAGTTTTACATTTTTCTGAGATCTTGCGTATTTCCATTTGATAATTTAATCTAGAGCTCGATGACTGAGTTTTGCAGCATTTATGCTTAGTGAAGAGTGGAAGCAGTTGTATCTTAAATAGCTTCTAGTATTAAGATATTCAGCTTACAATTCAAAACACTTTGCTTCACTGGTATATTACTAAGGCCTCTGCCACCCACTGACAGAATGACATTTGGCAAGAAACTTGTCTCTGTTGCACCTTTTCTCCCTTTAAAATAGATACGAATAATGCTTTTAAAAGCACAGCCTTGAAATGCCCAAATAGTACTTTAAATAAAATATTTTTTATTTATTGCCAACTCCACTGAAGGCATCTTACTTTAATATCTAGTTGAGAGCTCTCATGAAGCACTTTTAATCAATTTTTGGAAAAAAATATCTAGGTATGATTATTTCAGTTGCAAAAAATACCATATCTTGATATACCTGCACTATTTAGGGCACAAGTCTTCTGGGTCAATGCCAATGAACAATTCAATGTCACTATAAAAATGATAATCAATTGATATGGGAAATAGAAAATGAGTTCTATTTCAAAAGCAAAATCTCAGGACACTGAGCTTTCATGTAATAGTTACTGAAACTGAGATAATATTGAGATAGTCCATGTATCTCCTCGCAATCTTATCTCATATTGTAGGACATCTAAATAACAGAACTACCTTAGTTACATTTCAGTGGTGTCAGACAATTGTTGTTTAACAGAGCAAGCCAAGTAGCACCTCTTTCTTCCCCAGCAGTTGGGATCTTCTGAATTGTTGATCTCTTCATGTATGCCTCTTGGAGATATAATGGTTAAGTTAGAAGATCATTCTATTTCCTCGCCTTCCAAGCTGGGTGTGGTAAAGAGCTCTGTCATGTGAACTTAGTGACTTCAGTCTTCACTATTATTGGGCTATCTGTACAGTATTCCTTTGTACAGTATAGCCATTCCTTCATTTCCAGCATTAAAATTCCTTAGTTGACATTCTAGGTTGAATAATTTTGGACTTGTTTTTAGGTAACCTTTTTCATTATTTTCATGATTTCTCATGTTCTTCAGAGTCAGCTCTTACACGCCTTTCCAGAGGCTCCAGTAGTACTGTCTGTGGAAGAAGCATACACCTGCACACCCTAGTTTGGAATTCAGTGGTGAAAACAAGTCTTATCTATGCTGTATACCTTCTTTGGATTTGGATTAAATTTTGGATTAAGCACTTATTCTACATGTAGGGAAAGCACTCGAGTGTACATCAGCTCTTCTACTGCTCTCACCAAAGGAACTACCTATGTATCAGGGAGAATCTCAGCATTTCTGTAAACAGTGGGGACAGCTGAAGGACTAGAATACCAGAACAAAAGAACATAATTCAATATATAGCTGCACTAAGGTGTAGCATCTAACAGATCGGTCTTTGAGCCAAAAGGATTTTGTTTTACTTATTTATTAAATCTAGCACAGGAAAAGGAATTACTCAGGGCACAGATCTATGTTCCATTGCTTTGGCTGCTTGAAGTCACCGATTCACAGCTCAAGTGATTGCTCCAAATTTGTAAACTTCCAGGGTGCTCTGAGGCAAAGCACAGTACATATCTACTGCTCTCCCAGTTAGAGAAATTCATAATATTCATCAGTTCATTAAATATGAATACAACAGGAAAAGAGTCTGATTCTATTTTACAAGATTCATGGGCTCTTGAAAAACGAAATCCAAGCTGTAATATAATTGTTTGCTCTTTTATATCAATTTTTTTGGAATTTGTACCTATTATCCAAGGGTTCTTCCTGTTACAATAATACATAAATAACACATGCAGAGTGTATCTTCTTCAACAACATTCTTCTGCTTCAGATTTCCTTACCACCTACAGTTGCAGCTGACTATTGAAAACTGGAAGTTCAAATAATTTCAGAGAGAAAGGCAGCAGGATATGGGTTTCTTGGCCTACACAGGAGTATTCTACCCACACAGTTTCTGCTGTCTTCCATAAAAGAAAGAAAGTAATCTCAATGCAAAAGTTCATTACTGGAATTACCAACTGACTTGCAAACCAGAATTAAATCATGTATCCCAGACAGTGACAAGTATTTAGGAAACAAGATTCCTGTTGGTATTTCCTTCTCCTAGTGACTACAGTTTTGGTGATTCTTATGCTTAGGTATCTACCAAAACATGTGTGGCTTCATTATTATGAGTATGTACTGAAAAGTAGTTGATATAGTACGTAATGTGAAATGCTTTCACAGATCTAATTTTTGAAGTATCAGAGATTATTATTGTCTTCAGAAATATCATATATTTCTTGTTTGTTCTTACTGTTTGAACATCAACATACATAATGTATTGCCAAGATAACTCATAAAGAAAATCTGAACAGTTTTGCACTAACTATGCATGGTTTGTATCAGACTCCAGTGAAACAATATTAATGAACCATAGCTGCTATTAAGATTCTATGTAAATGTTCTACTTTTTGATAATATAACATGAAGTATCTTATGCAACAGATAACAAATAATCCAAAAAGTCCTTTCACGGCTATTTTGGTGTAGTCCCTGCATATACAGTCCTTATTTTCCCGAGGATCCTCTATCTCAAAATAGAATTCACATCTGTGTAGATAGGCAGCATAAGGCCTATGAACTATTTATTATAACTCACACTCCTAAATTAGAATTTAATTCAAATGTAAGCAGTGTATTGATCTTCTGTTGGTTCCAAGAACAATGCTTAAGTCTTGCATTTTTAACTATTTAGTAAGTGTACAGAAAGATTTTTCAGGCAACGTGACTTAGATTGTTCCCCATTTCTGTCTTCTCTTCTGCTACATTTAGGGATCAACAGAAAAAGAAAATCACGAGCTGTTGAAGACAGCAATTCAGAAGACAGAAATAAGTTTTTGTTTAGTACCCTGCCAATGCAACCATTGTGAACAATAGCAATCAACAATCATCAGTAGCAGAGCCTGCAATGGATTCAGTCCAAGGCTCCAGATCTCAAATCGTTGACTCTTTGTTAATGTATAAATCATTTACTCAAGCATAGCCAGTCAAAACAGTGCACATTTGTGTGCATGTGAGGGTCTGTCTGTTCCTGCCAAAACTGACTCATGTTTAAGGGGCACAAAGAAAAAGAGGGCTCAAAAGGCTTATTTAAGTTCTGATTTTTTGTTGCTTGTATCTTGTATCAGCATTTCTACCTGTGCAAAATACTGCTCAATTTTTGAAAAAAGTTAAACACTTGCTTATATTGAAGTAAAGAACTGTAAGAATTGTTAAGGAATGGAAGCTCAGGTTCACAGACTATGCCCTGTACATAAAAAAAAGATCTTATAAAAATTATTAGGATGCATGGATAAGCTAAGAATGAATGCTTTTCATTATATTTTCTGTATTCAATTGCAGAAAAAAAATTAGGTTTTATAAATTGACTTGTACACTCATTGTTTTTCCTAGCTGCTATACTAAGAGAAATAGAAGAGAGCAGAACAGAACTGCTTTCTGTGATCACCACTTGCACATTGGCAAATGCAACTGCTATGCTGTTTATTACATATAGTACTGGAGTGGGAAAAGATGTCTCCCAGGATTAGAGATATATTGGTGACAGCAGCTGTACATGCGTAGTGAAGACTTAGCTTCTCTCTGTCTGGGGGTTTACCATCTAATTCCTCATCGCTATGGAAGAGTTCATCGTTTATACTCCTTTATTATACCCCCTTAGTGACTAACCTCTTCTCGGAATGTAAGCAACTACTCAAGTTTAGTTGAAATTACTTCCAAGGCAACATAAAATAATCAGAAAAAAGTATTTTAATAACTTTTCTTTTTACCACAGAGTAAATGCACTATGCATGTATCACTGCATTAAATTGCATTAGTTTAATTCAATGTTTTATCTTCTGACAGAACCTCTCACTTTCTCACATAAACAAGCCACAACATAAGAGGAACAAACAGATAGAGGAGCCCATCAGATAAAATGGTCAGCACAGCAATCTGTGGTCACAGCAAATCAGGATCTTGATCCAGAGTCATTACATTCAATGAGACTGCCATTGATTTCAACAGAAGTAGGATGAATCCTTGCTGCCTACCCTTGCCAATAATTTGAATGCTAAATGATAATTGATGTGCATCAAATTCCCTGTGTGTTGGAGTATGATTATAGGAACTCCAGAATTACAGAGAAAAGGATTGGAAATACAAGTCTCCACTCAGAAAGAGTGTCTACACTATAATTCTGTGAGAAGCAGTGAAAATGTTTTTCTTTGGTCCAATGATTGCTCTGCAAGATTACATATTAGAGTAGGCTTATGTTTGACATTCCTCATTTAAACCCATTCCTTACTCTTGGCAAGACCACTGTAGACATGTACCTGAGGACACTATATGCATGCTTCAATTCTTGTGAGAGATTGGAAATAGTACCTGTTATTGAAATTCATCATCATTTCTTACTAACTAAAAACCTGAGGGGAGGGGAAAAAAAGATTATAAACTTTGGCTCTTCCTGACAGCTGACCTTTCAGGATTAAAAAAAGGATGATAATAACAATGCAAAATAAGTCTTGAGCTGGTCAAAACATTATCCTTCACACCAGCCAAGGCCCTGCTTAGAATATCAGTGTTTAAGGCTCTTTGTTCAGGTTCTGTAATGCCAAACTCTGTTTTCATACATGTATGTGAGAATGAATTTAGTGCCTACTAGAAAATAACCGGTCAGACTATCTTGACTGCATCAAAAATGAGAGCATAAAGCATATTGCATGGAAAATTATTAAATAATTAAAACTTCATGATACCCTGCAATACTCCTGTTAATCCAGTCCTGAACTGCACTGCTCAATCCCAACATACAATTCTTTCTCATTGGTCTAAGTCAGATGACTGCTTGAATAGGCAGACTCTCCGTGGGGCCCAGAAAAAACACTGGCTTCCCTCTGTCATTTACATGAACTTTATATGCTTTGTTTCAAAAGATGCAATGAAATCAACAAAACTAATGCTTTAATAAAGACTAATTTATGACCATGGTTACAGGACTGGTGCCACAGCCAGGGGTTTGTTATACCATGGGAACTGCTTTTAAAAACCGGGTCTACTGTGGACTGATGAGGTCCACCCAACAGAGAAAGGGAAGACCACCTTTGGTCAGAGGCTTCCCAAGCTGGTGAAGAGGGCTTTAAACTTAAGTTGCCAGGGGAGGGGAACCATCCCACTGCTGCCAGTTTGGTGCCAGTGACTGGAGAAGGATCACAGGTCAGCAGGAGAGCACCTGAAGGGCAACACAAAGGAACTCCAGCCAGTAAGTCTTCATTGGGGGCCCAACTTAAATGCTTTTATGCAAATGCACGCAGCACAGGGAATAAACAGGAGGAATTTGAGACATGAGCACGCCTGCAGGGTTATGATCTCAGTGGCATCAGGGAGACATGAGGGGATGGCTCCTATGACTGGAGCACTGGAATGGAAGGATACAGGCTCTTTAAGAAGAACAGGCAGGTGAGAGGAGGGGATGCCGCTCTCTGTGTCAATGACCAGCTGGAGTGCACAGAGCTCCACCTGGGAATGGATGAGCAGCCAACCAAGAGTTTACGGGGTCTGGAATAAAGGCAGGGCAGGGCCAAATGGCATT
>Ga0065711_1048421_pt1 | contig 11818 bp, 3 predicted proteins | sample Hoacrofraction12_FD_59098 | JGI IMG/M metagenome (GOLD analysis project Ga0065711, IMG submission 59098) | Hoatzin crop microbial communities from Cojedes, Venezuela - Epithelial fraction 12 v2 (version 2) | ecosystem: Host-associated > Birds > Digestive system > Esophagus > Crop | place... | reverse complement strand
GAATATCTCCAGAGAAGGAGACTCCACAACCTCCCTGGGCAGCCTGTTCCAGTGCTCCGTCACCCTCAGAGGGAAGAAGTTCTTCCTCATGTTCAGACGGAACTTCCTATGCTTCATTTTGTGCCCATTGTCCCTTGTCCTGTCTCTGGGCACTACTGAAAAGAGTCTGGCCCCATCCTGCTGACACCCACCCTTGAGATATTTGTAAGAATATATTAGGTCCCCTCGCAGCCTTCTCTTCTTCAGGCTGAACAAGCCCATCTCCCTCAGCCTCTCCTCGTAGGAGAGATGTTCCAGTCCCCTCACCATCCTTGTAGCCTTCCTCAGATGTTGTTGTTGTTCTCTGTGGATAGGTCAATCTTAAATTCCTGTTTTCTTTTTTTCTGTTTTTTTAAATCTTTAATTTTTTTTTTTCTGATGTCAACGAACTTGGCATGACATCAACATGAAGAACTGGAAGATGTTGTCTGCCCTAGGACAGTTGTATACCCTTAGTTCAGAGGAAGTGGAAGATGTCATTTTGGACCCTTTCTGAATAAGCTGCGTGGGGTGCTACATTCTCCCATAGGCCTGTTTCATAACAAAAGAGCTTACCATCACCACAAACACTTAACGTATATATTTATATGAAAATGGCTTCAGCTGACGCATGTGTGTGAACTCAGTCTTGTCAGCATTGAACCTCTTGAATAGGTTCAGAACACAACCTCCAGGAACTTTAAATATGACAACAACCTAGTTTGAATAGACCAACTGGATTCTCATACAGCATAGGCAGTTCATGCAGTAGCAGAACTTCAAGTCTATAATACCAAATACCTTGAAATCAGCCCTTATGATTAATTGTGAAAATTCTCCTTTCACTCTCTCAGAACCAGATTCTTGTTTTAAATTGACATAGAGTTAACTACTACTGCAAGATTTATTTTGTTTTCCAGAGAAAATGAGTGAAGAAGCAGGGATAGGAGTGGGTGCTCTACTCCTGATACAAATAAAATGTTCAGAGACTGCAGAACTGCTTTTCTTTTTTCTCAGGTGAGCTGATAATGTTGACTGTAATAGTGAGGTTCAAGGCATGAAATCCCAAGGACAGCGAAGGACAGCAAATATTCAGTGAAGAGACAGAGCCGTCATAGTGCCTACACCTGCATGCTCTCCTCCGCATTTCTGTCCTCTGTCAAGATTCAGTTGTGTGGGTACCTCACACCAAGAAAAAAGTTGGCATTGTCTCTGAGACAGAGACACTGTAAGGCAAAGAAAGCTTGCCCCATTGTGTGTGTAAATATTTTTCTATCTGTGCTAAACAGTGGGTGATTTTCCATCTAATTTGTCTGTAAAAGAAATGCAGTTAACAGTAATATTTTTTTCTTATCCTCGAATTTCTGTTGAAGTTTTACTTCCACTTGCATGTGCTGTTGTCTTGTCTCTAATTTGTTCATAGACTAAAGCAACTATTTTATGTTCAGACAGTAGTACTTCGTGCAAACAGCCATTCCCTAACAATTTCTGCCAGTCTATGCTTACCTGAGCCAGGCTGAGCTGATTGTTTGAATTGAGCTTGTCCAAATAGCTTACTGCATTGGTGAGACACTGGATACTTCAGTTAGTCAAGATTTAGCCATTTCTTGACATCCAGCTTTGTAACTCATCAATATGTAATGTAAGTCTTCAAAGGTCAATCCGATAACATTGAAAAATCTATCTTCTCATGTTGCAAATACACAAGCGACACGAATACACATGCTGACCTAGTAGGCAATAGAACGATGGCACAGTTAGTTGAAGAAGGTTCTTGAAGAACGGTTCTTCAGGGATATAGTCGGTTGTCAATGGTAGTGATAAAAGATTCTCAAAGGCTGTGAAAAGTAGTTTCAAAAATTAATTCTGTGTTTAAATTGTTTTGTCCACCTAAAATCCTATGTCTGTTTCTCCCGATTTAGAAAGATAAATCGCCTGTTTAGATTTTTGGTTTGGGCTCTTATCTCTGTTGTGCCCATATAAATCCAGAGTAACTTCAGTGAGATTATTACAGATTTATACTGATGTAAACAAAGATTAGTGTTAATCTGGCCATCAGGCTTTAAAGGGAAAATGCCATGGGTTATGTTTCAAATGTTTATATCAAGGATGTTCAACATTTAATAGTAGAGAAATAATTATGCAAGAAGACATTAAGTGAGTGCTTTTAAAGGATAGCTGGAGTAAAGCAGAGCTAGTGTGGTTGGGGAGTGATGTGATAAATACCAAAGATTGCTCTTGTCCCTCAGGCTAATGTGAAGAATTCACCAGAGGAATGACACTCACATTTTTGGCCATTAAATGCCACACTTTTCTCAGAGTAGAGGTTATTAGCTTCATGGTCTTGGCAGATTTCTATTTTGCATAATAGTATTCTAGCTCCTCCGTTGCTTCTGTTAGTGGCGAAGGCAGTCTCCACTTCCTGTCCTAAATTGCTAGGTAGAAATTCTTGTGCAACATGTATTGTCAATGAATAATTTGCTTTGACGAGGTCTTAAGTGGGATATTTTTGGAAACCATTTTGACTTTAATGGGATGTCCAGTCATCCATCTAAAAGAATTTGTCCTGTGTCTGTTCGATCTTTTATAGCTATGCAACACATGCTTCTTGTCTGTGAAAGTCACTTACCTGCCTTTCACACCTCTGTTAGACCAAAACACTCCAGTAGAGTAAAAACTTTATTCCCAGCTTTGCTTTCTCCCTTGTTTGCTGCTGAGCTCTCTGTACTAGACTGCACCAGCTGTGTGCTCCACAACAGGCAGCTGTAAGACATTGGGATTTCTTCTCACAGCTTGCTGGGCAGCTTGAAGGAAGTGGTGATTTCAAAGCTAGAGTCCTTTTAGGGCAAACAGATCTGATACTCTTCCAGGTTTCTCCATAACAAAGCATTGTGCATTCCGGAGTAATAAGAGAATGCAGATAGCTACCATCCTGATACTATAGAATGGTTTTATTAGCTATTTCATAACTTACTTGGTACTAAATATAAATGATTCCATATGGAACTGGGCAATAGGGAGTCAATAGTTATGTGCGTGAGTCCAAAGTCCAGCCCTGCGCCACAGAAATGCAAAGATTGTAAACCAATGTGATTGCCTTTATAGCTTAATATTGATACATCAAAACATCAAGAAACTGAGATTCTACTATATCTTTTGGAAAGCCGGGACATGATTTGGTGTTGTGGTAACGTAGTCTCTGTCTATTTTTAGTGCATCTTTTCTAGCTTCCATCAATGACACAGAAGAGCAGCCTTGTCCACCCAGAGGGTTTGCTTTTGAACCAGTTTGAACCATTGCCAGAATGCCCTTGTCTAATGAGTCTCCGTATTGAGACTGCCTGTGGTTTTCCATAAAGCAGTGTAGCAATGAGATTGCATTTGCTTGAGCCAGGGGAAGGTCATTAGCAAAGCTGCAAGTGCCTTGTCTCTGGTATAACTGTAAAGCCCCTGCAGCACAGTTGTCTGTGGGTATCCTGTTACAAGTGAGGGAGCAGAGCCACAAAACATGTCTAGTCTGTCTGTCCATGGTTCTGTCTTTTCACTTACAAAGTGCCTGCTTAGTTTTTTTTCAAGATCGTCAAGCTTTATTTCAATTCCTGGGAAAATGCTGGAGCAAGTAATCTGTCCTTGTAAGCTCCTAGAATTACAACGTCCGGAAGGGATTTGTCTCTAGGAAAAAAAAAAATCACATCTAGCTGATCTAATTTTGTCCTGAAACAGGGAAACGATTCTTGTGGATCGGGCAAACACAGTAGGTGTTTTTTTCTGTCTCATGGGAAAGTATCCTCTAAATGAAACTACCAAAGAATAGATACAAACCTGATTAGATAGCTATACCCGAGAGGAGATATCCCGCTGTTGACTATCAAAAGACAAGGGTGCTGTGCATGAGAGCTGCAGAGCTTTGTGCAGGAGCCAGTTCTATTCAGTTTTTTCGTTACAGACCTGGATGATGGCATGAACAGCACCCTTGTTATATTTACTTGCTAGGAGGAACTGTAAGTATGCTGTAAGACAAAGTGAGAATAATAAATTGCTGTATAAATTGAGTGGTTTAATGAAAAATAGGATGAAATTAAACAGGGCGTGATGTAACACTCAAGTAGGAATAACTAACTGTGCACAAATATGTTGGGGAATGACTGGCCGAATAGCAGACCTGTAGAAAAGGAATTGAGGGAAACAATCAGTCATGAATTGAACAGAAATCAACAATGTTGTCCTCCTCCACAAAAAGAAATCATACTGGGGTATATAAAAAGAAGTACAGTTTGCAAGATGTAGAAAGCAATCCCCCCAACTTACTCAGCATTGGTAGTATTCTATACAGATTTACAGCAAATGAAAAGAAATTAGGAGGACTGAAAGTGGAACTTGAAGTGCACATACTTACAAGACCACAATGAAAAATAATGTGAAACATAAACAGAACAAACACTTGATGACATTGTTGAGCAGCTAAGTGGTTTGGATCATCACTCTGTGCTACTGGTAAGAGTAGGGAGGTCCTATTCACGACTGGCTGTTTTCCAGATACGGAGGTGCAAGATAAGGAGATACAAGAAAAAAGATGTTGATTTGGAACTGCAGTAAATTGCTCCAGTTCCAGGAGCTGAATTATGATGTTGATTTGAAAATGCAGTAAATTGCTCCAGTTCCAGGAGCTGAATTATTATTATAAAAACCTGTGAGACCTGGGAAACAGGACAAACTGTTAACTCAGAATAGCTAATAGTCCTATGATGGACTAGCCAGGATGGATTCAACAAAGGCATAACTGTGCCACTCTTCTTTCCAGCCACATAAGTGAAGTAGGGGACGTAGAAATGACACCTGATTTAATTAAACTAAGTATTCAAGGGGCCCTTCATATGGTCTCCAGAAGGCTGTCGGAGATACTATCTAATCACACTGCAAGGCACAAACTATTGTTTTGGGCTAGAAACTGAGTAGGAGATGAAAAGTAAAAAGGTACGTTTTTGGTTAAGTTTCAGTAGGGAAAAAATGAGAGCGGATGTTCTCTTGTTTGATGTATTTATTAATCTCAAAATACAGATCTGTATTGAAACAGAATATTTGTAAAAGTTAATCAGCTCTTGCCTTCACTTGGGCCAGAGTAAGGAATTTAGAAAAAGACACAAGCAAAAGAGTGAATACACAGTGTGTGGTGTTGACAAAGGCATTAGAAAAGGTTCACAAGGGTGACCATACCTAGCTGCATCTGTTGGTTACCGTGGTGAAGAGATGCAAAATATTAAATAAACAAGGGGTAATATTTTTCAAAGTTCTTACTTTTTATTTACAAGTAGGTAATTTAAAAAGCTACAAAAAACTGTTCATGAATCACAGATACAGAAGAGTTCCAAACTGATAGTAAAATGATGTAAGCGCTAAAATTCTATTGACTTTGAAGAGTATATAGGCATTTTAGTTGTTGTTACTGTAAGCATCCTGCATTTGTATTTTAACTTTGTAATTTGTTTACTGGTAAAGTGTAATCACTCTTGATGGATGTGTTAACAACTAAGTCCTAAAAAAATTGCTGAGTGTTTTCTGGAAGTTGCTAATTATTCTTAGCTGTTAGTTTTAGTATCAGTCAGAGATATTCAACTCCTGACTCCAGTATTTTCTGTGCGTAAGAACAGAAACCTTATTCGTGTTAACTTTCAAAGAAATACACCTGATTTTGGCAGCTGTCCCTAGGCACTACAGAAAAGTAGGGAAGTAATGGTCACTGATGCAAATCAGCCCTTTTCCTGGGAGAGGGATCAGAAGCTCTTAGTGAAGTGCATCCCATGTCAGATCAGCTTTCCAAAACCTCCCTCTGTGCTGTACCATGTTTTGGAAAAGTGGGACTATGTGCCGTACTTGTTAAGAATCATAATTAAGTTCTTACTTGTACAAAAGGCTTTATATTTCCTATTATCCAGTCTTATTCTCTGGTTCAAACTATGATGCTTTCTGAGCACAGCATATTTATTTCAGATTATTAGAATTTACCCTTGTAAGAGTCTCTGACAATGTTTTTTTAGAGGCTGAAGCACTTACGTTGTTTTCCATGATGCTTTGGAACTTCGCAGGGAAGAAAATGTCCTGAACCAGAGAAAAGCATTTATTACTTTATGAAATTCTGTTCAATTCTGACTGACATCTAAACTTGGTAATTTTCCTTTTTAGCATTTGATTTCTTAGCAAAATGCTGGCAGTTTGTCAAAACATGAACAGTGTAACATGGCACGCTGTGCTGCCAAGAATAACGTCATCTCACACTGGCAGGGACGCAGTCTCTCCAGGGAACATAGAGAAGGAGTCTTGGATATACTGGACTTCTAATGAAATATTGTCTTACCTGTTCTAATGATTAAACTAATGAATAACCTCAATACCCCACTTCCCAGTTAGGATAAAAATCTCTTCTCTTTGGCAGGTGATGTAGTTACTCTTTTTGTGTGGGATTTGTACACAGCTGGTGATAGATAATCGGGAACTGTTGTGATTTCTCTTTCCTCTTGTTCTCACTTGAAAAAAAGACAGGGAAAACAGCAGCCATCTCTTCTTTACATTGGTTTTCTCATGTTAAAAAACGTTTCAGTTGCAGAGTCAGGCACTCGAAAGTTGTTAAAAGCCAGAATGACAGTCATCGATGTAACCTTTTAATTCAACCTCTGTGTGCCTATTCATTATGATGTAAACTTTAATTACGGCACTTAACTCTCTTTCCAGCTCTCTCACATATTAGTATCCAGATGTAAGTATACATATGTGTGTGTCAGGAAGATTCTCTGTTCATGTGTAGAAATCTGAAGGTGCACGGAGAAGAGAACAATGAAGGGGAATGTTGAAAGAGAAAGGATCATCCTGTGATTAAGACAGGTTAACAAGAAGAATTCTCTTTTATCCCTGATTCTGCTGCAGTCTGTGCATGTTGCTGAACAAGCCACTTCAACCATAATACCTTTTGTGTCTACCCTCTGTGTTTGTCTCATCTCCTAAACTCCTCAGGCCTAATGTGCAGAAGTGCTGACCACTCACAGCTGCAAAGGAAATCAGGGGGAAGTGTGGTCACTCAGCGCTTCTGGAATTAAGGCAGTGTGGATTGGGTATCTGGAGATGGGGAAGACGGTAGGTTCTGGCCAGCCTTTCCTCTGCAAATGATTTGCAGCGTGGCCTCTGGTATCAGTTGTCTGTTTTTTTGTCTTAGTGTCTCTGTCATGGACACAGTACATTTTGCAGTAAACGTAAATTAACAAATGTCTGTGAGACACTCCTGGTGGAAAATTCCCCAGATAACACAGGTGAAATGAATACCTTATCTATACATAGCAGATTTTGGATGGTATTGAGGATACAGAATTCATGCAGGTGTATACTGCACACAGTATACACATCACACATATATGTCTATGTACACACACATGCACAGACATCCCTGGATGAATATTTTTATAAAATGTAAAAGTAGCTTTATGTTGATGATAGAAGAATTGAGAATAGCAACTAAATTGGGTTGCCTTTACAAACTTCCAGTTATAAGGTGTTACTAATTTTTTTTACGAGACCTCTTCTAACTCAGTACATTTGATGGCTCCTGGTCATGAATCGAATATACTGCTTAAAGCTTTCATTTTTATATATATATAAATGTATTTGAAAATATGTTCTTAAACTTGATTCCCAAACAGGAGCTGGATGGTATCTCTTTTTCCTGAATAGATGTCATTCTTAATTCAAGAGTTAAGGTGGAGAATGTTAATTAGTGAACAGGTAGATTCATTACCATTTCTCCAGCTCTGTGTGAAGCTGTCAGACAACTAGTGGAGGGTGCTTCAGCCACTCCTCACATTACATCTGGGAGTATTATCAAATTGTATTAATTAACTTCAGGAAGGCAGGATGGGACTCAGATGCTTTTAAAGAAAAATAAACAGGAAAGCGTAGCTAAGGATGAGGGTTGGAGTCTTAGAAGATAATGTATCTGTCTAGTGGACAATTGAATTGTGTCACTAGAGTTACTCTGGATTTATACCTGTAAATGTCAGACAAGAAAACGGCCTGAAATGGACTAGCACATAAAGGAGCTGCACCTGCTTTCACTAAAATCAGTATCAAAATTTCAATTCATTTCAACAGCACTAGGAGACGATGGATTAGGAGAACTTAATTTGGGGCTTTGGGGAGAATTATATTCACAGCTTTAATTGTGTTTATATAAAATGTACGTTGATCCTTGAACAAATTCTCAGTACAGCTGGTCACTGAAAAAAATTGGAAATGTTGCAACCTTCTCTGCACATTCTTCCTATGATTAACTGTTCTTTAAAAGAGAAGAGAATGTAGGGATGTAACAGTAGGTGTTGCCCTGTTTGCAATTTTTTTGAGTAGTAAAACAGATTAAGGAGAGGCTTAAGGCATGAGCTCAGTGAATGTAGCCGTATCTAAACAAATAGTGGTGAATCTGCTTTTCAACTCTGAATTTTAAGATTAAATAAATGGCAGAGTCATTTAAATTGTGTATAAGCACATGCGAATATTTAATTAATGGGGTCTTGACACTTTAGCTTGTAATTCCTACTCTTATTAAAATCATCCACCAAATTTTGAAGTAGAATTTAAATCTTTCTCTAATTAAAAGCATTACTTTTCAAATAAGATTGTGTACTGTGACAAGTACTTCTGAATGCTCCTGAATTCTGCATTAGTAGAAAAGCTCCTGAGCTCTCGCATTTGTAGGTCTTTTATATAAGCAAACAAGATTCTCTGCTAAAATCTCTGTGACTCATCCAGTAATGATGGTGAGAAATACCTGGCTAGTGCAACAGCCAGCTCAAATCATAGAATTATAGAATGGTTTGGGTTGGAAGAGACCTCAAAGTTCATCTAGTTCCAACGCCCCTGCAATGGGCAGGGACACCTTCCATTAGATCAGGTTGCTCAGAGCTCCATCCAACCTGGCCTTGAACACTTCCAGGGAGGGGGCATCCACAATGTCTCTGGGAAACCTGTGCCAGTGCCTCACCACCCTTATAGTGAAGATTTTCTTCCTTTTATCTAATCTAAACCTACCCTCTATCAGTTTAAAGCCATTATGCCTTGTCCTATCCCTACATACCCTGTATAAAGTCCCTCTCCAGCTTTCTTGTAGGCCCGCTTCAGGTACTGGAAGGCTGCTATAAGGTCTCTCTGGAGCCTTCTCTTCTCTAACCTGAACAGCCCCAACTCTTTCAGCCTTTCCTCCTAGCAGAGGTGTTCTAGCCCTCTGATTATTTCTGTGGCCCTGCTCTGGATCCGCTCCAAGAGGTCCATGTCTTTCCTGTGCTGAGGGCTCCAGAGCTGGATGCAGGGCTCCAGGTGGGGTCTTACCTCAGCAGAGTAGACGGGAAGAATCACCTCCCTTGACCTGCTGGCCAAGCTGCTTTTGATGCAGCCCAGGATACAGTTGGCCTTCTGGGCTGCAAGCGCACACTGCTGGGTCATACTGAGCTTCTCATCAACCAGCATCCCCAAGTCCTTCTCCTCAGGGCTGCTCCCAATCCATTCTCCACCGAGACTGTATTTGTGCTTGGAATTGCCCTGACTCATGTGCAGGAACTTGCACTTGCTCTTGTTGAACTTCATGAGGTTTGCATGGGCCCACCTCTCAAGCCTGTCAAGGTCCCTCTGGATGGCATCCCTTCCCTCCAGTATGTTGACTGCACCACTCAGCTTGGTGCCATTGGTGAACTGGGTGAGGGTGCACTCAGTCCCAGTGCCCATGTCACCGACAAAGATGTTAATCAGTGCCAGTTGCAAAACTGACCCTTGAGGAACGCCACATGTCGGTGGTCCCCACATGTCTCTATGTATTTATTTTATATATAATTAATAAATAAAATAATATAAATAATATATATATTTTCCTCATGTTCAACCTCCCTATGCTTTCTTTTCTTCCTCCAGTAGTTAATTTGAAGAATCTGAAGATTTCAGAAGCCTGAGAGAAGTGAAGTATAGCATGTGAGGAGAGAGAATAAAAGTCATTACACAGGTTTTCATTCACTTGTATGCTTAAAGATGATGCTGAGGCATGAACTTTGATCTTATTTCCGTCGTGCACATTGATATGTAAGTATTTATAGGATTCCTGTTAAGCACCAGGATATAACAGGGTTAAAATTCATGCTCTTATCACTTTCGTAGGGGAGAGGAATATAAGAAGGCTCCATCTAAATCAATAGAGGTTTTGCTTTTGACTTCAGAGAACACATGGGATGAAATTCTGGACTCAGCTACAACTGGGGGATTTAATCTGGATTTATACAGGTGAAATTGAGAAGACGGGGTCACAGGGTGGCTGAGCAAATTTAACTACTGGCAGCTGAAGGGGATAGTCCTGTACCACCTGCATGGTCTGCTTGTTCCTGACCTGCTCAGCAATGGCTTTACTGCTTATCTGACTCCTCAGAGATCCCACTTGGCTTGTTAAAGATGAAGAAAACTCTGCTTTTCTCTGCTAGGTTAGTTCTCTGCTGATTTAATGAGTTGAACTGGCATGCCACAGGGTCAAGTAAAGTTGCAGCAAGGAAAAGAGCAGAAACACGTGGCTTGGGAGCTTGGGGAAGTTTTCTTTTGGTATCAGAGCCACTTTAAATAGTTGCTAACCTGTATTCTTGCCTGCATCACTAGCTCTTACTCGCTGCAGTTGCACTATCGCAATGGTCTGTCCGTGGGGCCACTGCAAAAAATGAGATCAGCGAACTGATCCATGCTAAACTCAGTCTAGAAAACAAAAAAAACAGGTATTTTTAACCTCAGTCAGTTCCCTGTGGTGGCATGGGAGACTGACTTTTCAAGCTAGCCCTGAAAAAAGCCAGCTGGAAGAACTTGTTTTCTGAGGGACGCCCTATGCATGTTTTCATGTGCGCAAGTGTGTTGGGAATAGAAATGGCATTGGGATAGCTGGAGTCTCTGGCCAACCTCAGTCTTCTTGCAATTTTATTGTTTAATAATTGTTCTTTGCATCCCGTACTTAGTGGAGGAGTCTGGCCTGGACTATTGCGTTGATCATGGGCTCAAGCTGATACTGCCCCAAAGACAGGGGAGAGATTTCAGGGTGGTTTAGGCTGTAAATCTTGAAGTAAAAAATTAAAAATAGCTGAGCCCCCGATTCCACAAGCTGCTGATCCAGCCTTTTCGAGATTTTACTTAAGATAGATAGTTCACCAAAAATCTCACATTTAAGCCTACAAAGCTCATGTATTAAGGAAATGCTCATATTTAAAGCAGATAAACTACTACAAGAAATCTCATGGGCCTCTATGGAAGTGGATGAGGATCTTTACAAATATCTTGTATGTGAAAACAAACGTGCAAATACAATTGGTGGAAGCCTAAACAACACTTCTGCTAATGAGCTGATGCTATTTTCCCCCTTCAGCTGCTATAACTAATATGCGTTCTTATTTCATGAAAATCATCCCCCTCGTTAACTTCCCAGCCCATGCCAGCATCCCCAAACTAATCCCGCCCGTAGCGTTCACACCTGTGGCAGCTCGCCGCTCATTTCTCTCTGTCAATTAAGCTAGTAGGTTTCTTTTCTCCCCTAACGCGGCAGACTGAACCCAGCGTACAATCTTTGTGCGCTCCCATGAGCGGGCCGGCCTCGGAGGTGAGGAAGCGTAAACAACGCCCGCGAAGCTCGTTGCGCGCTCGCCAGTCCGCCACGGCCGGCGTCCGGGGGTGCCGGGGCAGCGGGCGCTGCGCCGCCGAGACTGGCCGCGCCGGGCGGCAGGTAGGGAGGGAAGGAAGGAGGGCGGCCGCCG
>Ga0065711_1012524_pt1 | contig 11818 bp, 8 predicted proteins | sample Hoacrofraction12_FD_59098 | JGI IMG/M metagenome (GOLD analysis project Ga0065711, IMG submission 59098) | Hoatzin crop microbial communities from Cojedes, Venezuela - Epithelial fraction 12 v2 (version 2) | ecosystem: Host-associated > Birds > Digestive system > Esophagus > Crop | place... | reverse complement strand
CGCTCGTGATGGGGGCAGCCACGACGCCAAGGATGGCCAAGATGCCGCCCACCAAGCCGAGCCACGACTCGGAGACGTGGGTGACTATTTCGGGCGCCTGAGCGGCTTCGGTGAGCCCCACTTCGGCCGCGCCGCCGCCATAGAAGAACCACGACGACACCGTACACCAGATGAGGGCCACGACGCCTTCAGTAATCATCGAGCCGTAGAAAATGGCGCGGCCCTTGTGTTCGTCGGCGAGGCAGCGCGCCATGAGCGGCGCCTGCGTGGAATGGAATCCGCTGATGGCACCGCACGCAATGGTGATGAAGAGGCAGGGAACGATGGGGTTGCCGTCTTTGTTGGGCGTGGAGGCAATGTCCCAAACTTCGGGCAGCGACGGCCACTTGATGAACAAAACGGCGCAAAGGGCCACGGCCATAAACAGAATGGCAAAGCCAAAGATGGGATAGAACCGACCAATGATTTTGTCGATGGGGAGCATCGTGGCCAGCGTGTAATAGACAAAAATGGCGATAATCCAGACCCAATAAATGGTCTGCGTGCCGCCCATCAGGCCGCCCAAGATGAGCGCGGGGCTATAGACATAGACCGTGCCGACAAACAGCAGGACGACAACGGAGAAGATGAGCAAACCTTTCTGGGCCGCCTTGCCCATGTACTTGCCCACAATCTCGGGTTGGCTGGCACCGCCGTTGCGCATGGAGAGCATGCCGCAAAAGTAGTCGTGGACGGCGCCCGCAAAGATGCAGCCAAACACAATCCACAGGTAGGCGGCGGGGCCAAACTTCATGCCCATAATGGCGCCGAAGATGGGGCCCGTGCCGGCGATGTTCAGGAACTGAATCATAAACACTTTCCAACTCGGCAGCACGATGTAGTCTACGCCGTCGGCCTTGGCAACGGCGGGCGTGGAGCGGTCGTCGGGGGCAAAGATGCGCGCCACGAAGCGGCCGTAGAGTTGGTAGCCCAAAAAGAGGGCCAACAGACTGAGAACGAATGAAATCATATCTTAAAACGAGAATCTTTGGGGGAAGAAGGAGGGCAGGCCGCACACGGCGCAATAGATGAGCCAGGCCAAATAAATGAAGAAAATGACGCTCAAAAGCACGCCTTCCCAACGTTCAATCTTATATTTCGTGTAGGACATCAGCCACAGCAACAACATGGAGAGCACGAGCATGCCGAAATCGACGTAAGTGAGCCCGCTGACGCTGAGCGGCGTGATGAGTCCGGTGACGCCGAGAATGAGCAGGATGTTGATGATGTTGCTGCCCACCACATTGCCGATGGCGATGCCGCCTTGGCCCTTGCGTGCGGCCACCACGCTGGTGGCGAGCTCGGGCAGACTGGTTCCCATGGCCACAATGGTGAGGCCTATGATGGCATCGGAAACGCCGAGCATACGCGCCACGATTTTGGCGCCATCGACAAACAAATAGGAACCGCCTACGAGGCAGGCCAAGCCGGCCACAACGAAGAAGATGCTCCAGCCCAGCGTGTAGGTGCGCCCTTTGGCAGCGACAACGTCGGACGACTTGCGCGCCTCACGCAGCATGTACCACATGAAGGCAATCAATCCGACGAACAAGATGGCGGCCTCCCAGCGCGCCAATTGGCCGTCGAGGCAGAAGAGCACGAGCAAAATCGACACGCCGAGCGCAATGGGAATGTGCTGGCGAATGGTGACGCGGCTCACGAGGAACGGCGCAGCTGCCGTGGCACAGCCGATGATAAGCAGGGCGTTGAAGATATTACTGCCCACGATATTGCTCACGGCCATAGCATCGGTGCCCTGAAGGGCCGCACTGAGCGACACGCAAAACTCGGGCATGGAGGTTCCAATGGCCACAATGGTGAGTCCAATCACGATTTCGGGGATGTTCAGGCGGCGCGCAATGCTGCTCGCGCCATCGGTGAATTTGTCGGCGCCCCAAAGCACGGCGACAATGCCTACAAGAATTTCTAAAACAAACATAGCGGGAGCAAAAATAGAATTTTCTTTCAGAAATCCAAACAAAAACACACCTATAATATATACATACGCGCGTGCGGGCGCGCGTAAATGCGCAAAACTTGCTTTGCAGGGCCGAAAAATTTTCCCTAACGAAAAAAATAAACTACCTTTGTGCGCGCGAAACTGATGTGCGCAAAAAACAGAGACTTAAAAAATATGACGGCCGATTTCAAATACGACGTAATTGTGGTGGGCGCGGGACACGCCGGCTGCGAGGCGGCACACGCTGCCGCGCGAATGGGCGCCAAGACCTGCCTCATCACGATGGACCTGAACAAAGTGGCGCAGATGTCGTGCAATCCGGCCATCGGAGGCATCGCCAAAGGACAAATTGCCCGCGAGGTGGACGCGCTGGGCGGACTGATGGGACTCATCACCGACCGCGCCGCCATTCAATTCCGCATGCTCAACCGCTCAAAGGGGCCGGCGATGTGGAGTCCCCGCGCACAGTGCGACCGAATGCAGTATAGCCTCGCCATGCGCTCCGCCCTCGAAAATACGCCCAACCTCCACCTGTGGCAAGACGAGGCCGTGCGCGTGCTGGTGAGGGACGGGCAAGTTTGCGGCGTGGAAACCATTTGGGGAGCCACGTTCGAGGCACGCGCCGTCGTAATCACTGCGGGCACCTTCTTGAACGGCCTCATGCATATAGGGCGCCGCATGGTGGAAGGCGGCCGCTGCGCCGAACCTGCCGCCAAACAGCTCACGGCGTCGCTCGTGGAACTCGGACTGCGCACCGACCGCATGAAAACCGGAACGCCCGTCAGAATTGATGGCCGCAGCGTACACTTCGAAGAGATGGAAATTGAGGCCGGAGAGTCTGATTTTCACCGCTTTTCGTTCATTTCGGACGCCCGTCCGATGCGCCAATTGCCTTGCTGGACGTGCAACACGAATCCCAAGGTGCACGAGGTGCTCCGACGCGGCCTTCCCGACAGCCCGCTCTACAACGGCCAAATCCACAGCATCGGCCCGCGCTATTGCCCCAGCATCGAGACAAAACTGGTGACCTTCCCCGACCGCGAACACCACCCGCTCTTCCTCGAACCGGAGGGCGTGGACACGCAGGAACTCTATTTGAACGGCTTCTCCTCCAGCCTTCCGATGGACATCCAGATTGAAGCGCTGAAGCAAATGCCGTGCTTCCGCGACCTCGTAATCTATCGCCCGGGATATGCCATCGAATACGACTTCTTCGACCCCACCCTGCTCCGCCATTCGCTCGAATCGAAATGCGCCGACGGCCTCTTCTTGGCCGGACAGGTGAACGGCACGACGGGATACGAGGAAGCCGCCGGCCAAGGCATCGTGGCGGGCATCAACGCGGCGCAAAAATGCAGCGGCGGCGAGCCCCTCACGTTGGGACGCGACGAAGCCTACATCGGTGTGCTCATCGACGACCTTGTGACGAAGGGCGTGGACGAACCCTATCGCATGTTCACCTCGCGTGCGGAGTATCGCATCTTGCTCCGCCAAGACAACGCCGACGTGCGCCTCACGCCCTACGCCCAACGCTTCGGCCTCGCCACGCCGGAGCGCTCCGCCCGCTTCGAAGCCAAGCGCGCCGCACAGGCCGACATCGAAACGCTCTGCCGCACCACCTCGGTGAAGGCCGACCGCATCAACCCCTTCCTCGAAGCCCACGACAGCTCGCCCCTCGTGCGCGGCTGCAAACTCTTCGACCTCGTGAGCCGCCCCGAAGTGCGCCTGCTCGACCTCGCCGCCGAAGTAGCGCCCCTTCGCCGCCGCGTCGAAGCCCTCACGACCGACAAAGACGAAGTGCTCGAGGCCGCCGAAATCGAAATGAAGTACAGCGGCTACATCCAGCGCGAACGCCAATTGGCCGAGAAGATGCAGCGTTTGGAGAACATCAAAATCAGAGGCGTGTTCGACTACGAGAACATCCAACAGCTCTCCACCGAGGCGCGCCAGAAGCTCAAGCGCATCGACCCCGAGACCCTCGCGCAAGCCAGCCGCATACCCGGCGTCTCGCCCTCCGACATCAGCGTTTTGCTCGTGCTCTGCGGCCGCTGATTTTCTGTAAAAAACAAACAAAATGTTCCACGTGAAACATTTTAAATCGACTATAAAACAGACTCTAAAATAGACCTATGAACGAAAAACTCCTCCTCGACAATTTGCGAAATATTCCCGACTATCCGAAGAAGGGAATCCAGTTCCAAGACGTCTCCACGCTCTTCAAAAATCCCGAATGTTTGCGCGAAATGAAAGANGACCTTGTCGAAATCTACAAAGACAAAGGCATCACGAAAGTGGTGGGCATCGAATCGCGCGGCTTCGTGATGGGTGCCATCCTCGCTGCCGAGCTCAACGCCGGATTTGTGATGGCGCGCAAGCCGGGCAAACTGCCTTCGGAGACTTGCCGCGCCTCCTACCTCAAGGAATACGGCCGCGACTCCGTCGAAATCCACGTGGACGCCATCAATCAAGACGACGTGGTGCTCATCCACGACGACCTGCTCGCCACCGGTGGCAGCATGCGCGCCGTCTATCAACTGTGCGAGCATTTCCATCCCAAACGCATCTACGTGAACTTCCTCATCGAACTCGACATGGAGGGCTTGAACGGCCGTGAATGTCTCAAGGGCGTCGACCTCACCACCCTGCTCACTGTGCGTCGATAAGCCGAAAAATCATGGCGGCGAAGCGCACCGACATAGAAGAATACCTGCACGGCATCGTGGCAAATATGCCCGATTCGCCCGGCGTATATCAGTACCTCGACGAACGCGGTACCATCATCTATGTGGGCAAAGCGAAGAACCTGAAACGCCGCGTGAGCTCCTATTTTTCGAATCCCAAGCAAACGCACAAAACGCAGTTCCTTGTCCCAAAAATTCGCGACATTCGATACGTTGTAGTCCACTCCGAGGAAGACGCGCTCTTGCTCGAAAACAACCTCATCAAGAAATACAAACCGCGCTACAACGTCTTGCTGAAAGACGACAAAACCTATCCCTCCATTGCGCTCACACACGAATTTCTGCCCCGCATTTTCAAGACGCGGCGGCGAAATTTGCGCGGCGCCACCTACTTCGGGCCCTACAGCCACGTGCCCACGATGTACGCCCTGCTCGAACTTTGCCAGAAGCTCTATCGGCCGCGTCCTTGCCACAAATCATTCACGGCCGAGGGCGTTCGCGAAGGCAAATACGAGCCCTGTTTGGAGTACCACATCAAGAAATGTGGCGCGCCGTGTGCGGGTCGGCAAAATTACGAAGATTATTGCAAAAACATCGAAGGTTGCCGCGAAATTTTGAAGGGAAATACGGCCGAAGTGGCGCGCCAAATGAAGGAGCAGATGCTCGCGCTTGCCGACGAATTGCGCTTCGAAGAGGCCGAAGAAGTGAAGCGCCAGTATTTGCTGTTGGAGAACTATCGCGCCAAGTCGGAGGTCGTCTCAAACACCCTCCACAACATCGACGTTTTCAACATCGAGAGCGACGAAAAAGTCGCATTCATCAATTATTTGCACGTGCGCAACGGCTGCATTACGCAGGCGTTCACGTTCGAATATAAGAAAAAACTCGATGAAACCGACGAAGAATTATTGGCCTTTGGCATTGTCGAAATGCGCGAGCGCTATGCCAGCGAATCAAAGGAAGTCGTTGTGCCTTTCCCCGTCGATTTGCCCGAATCCTACGCCCTGCAAACCGTTCCGCAAAAGGGCGACAAGCGCAAACTGCTCGAACTCTCCAAACTGAACGTAAAGCAGTACCGTTTCGACCGACTCAAACAGGCCGAGAAGCTCAATCCGGAGCAACGCCAAGTGCGCCTGATGAAGGAAATTCAGCGCGATTTGAATTTGCCGAAGTTGCCCTTGCGCATTGAACTCTTCGACAATTCAAACATTCAGGGCGAAGATGCCGTGGCTGCCTGTGTCGTGTTCGAAAAACTCAAGCCGTCGAAGAAAGACTACCGCAAATACAACATCAAAACGGTCGTGGGCCCCGATGATTACGCCTCAATGCACGAAGTCGTATTGCGGCGCTATTCGCGACTGCTCGACGAGGGCGCTCCCCTACCCGACCTCATCATTGCCGACGGCGGACGCGGCCAGATGGAGGTGATTCGACAGGCTGTGGAGGACGAATTGCACATCCAAATCCCCATCGCCGGCCTTGCCAAGGACAGCCGCCACCGCACCCGCGAACTGCTCTTCGGCTTCCCGCCGCAAAGCGTTGGAATGAAGGCCACCTCGGCGCTTTTCCGACTGCTCACCCACATGCAAGACGAGGTCCACCGCTTCGCCATCACCTTCCACCGCGACAAGCGAAGCGCCCGCCAAAAACGCTCCGAGTTGGACGCCGTGAAAGGCATAGGCGAAAAGACTAAAGCGCTGTTAATCAAACAGTTCGGAAGTGTGAAGCGCGTCAAAGAAGCCGCCCTCCCGCAATTGCAAGCCATCTTGGGCGAAAAGCGAGGCGCGAGCATCTACGAAGCCCTCCACCCCACCCCTCAACCATAGACCAAAAGCCACAGAGATATGCGAGCCGTAATTCAGCGAGTGAGCCACGCGAGCGTGGCAATCGAAGGGCGCCCCACGCGCAGCATTGGGACGGGGTTTCTCGTGCTGCTGGGCATCGAAGAAGCCGACGAGCGCGCCGATGCCGACTGGCTGGTCGGCAAAATCGTGAACCTGCGCGTCTTCCCCGACGAGGCCGGCGTGATGAACCGCAGCCTGCTCGACGTGGGCGGCGACGTGCTCATCGTGAGCCAGTTCACGCTTATGGCCAGCTATAAGAAGGGCAATCGGCCCTCTTACATACGCGCCGCCGGCCACGAGCACGCCGTGCCGCTCTACGAATACTTCGTCGAAAGCGTGCGCGGAATGGTCGAATCTTCCGTTGAAACCGGCGTTTTTGGAGCCGATATGAAGGTCAGCCTGCTCAACGACGGCCCCGTCACTATTTGTATGGACACAAAAAATAAAGAATAATGCCGACGCAAGGACTTTTTTTCGGGAGAAAAGCACTATTTTTGGCGCCGCGGAGAAGTGTCTTCCGCCGCATCGCCCTGTTCCTTGCGTTCCTCCCCACCCTGCTCTTCGCGAGCGTTCCGGAAGGGTCGAAATCCCCGATGGATTCGCTAAAAATCGCGGCCGGCGCGCTGCCCGACACTGCCGTGCGCAGTCGCTTGGCACCGTGGTCGTTTGGCGTCTCGGCCAACGTGAGCGGCTTGCTTCCGATGGACGACATCTGCAAAGCCATTATGCACAACTACGGCTGCTCGCTCTATGGTGTCTATGCCGACTACCACACGAGCGCGGCCGACGGCAATGCCTACGACGCCGATTTCGGCTACCCCACCCTCGAAGGCGGATTCCTCTTTGGCGACTACCACCACATCCGTTTCTTCCGCGACGAGCCGCGCTTGGACTACAATTCCGGCATGGGCTATATGCTCGCCCTCTACGGCGGTTTCCGGCGCGACCTATTTCGCTCAAAATCATTGGCTTTTGGCTATAATTTCGAGAACGGAATCGGCTTTTGCACACGGCCTTACAATACGCGCACCAATGCCGACAACGAAATCATCGGCAGCACCTACAACATCTACCTCGACATCGGATTTTACGCCAAATATCGCTTTGCGAAGCACTGGGAGGCGGCGCTCGGCATCGACTATAAGCACTTCAGCAATGGTGCGCTCGACCGCCCCAACAAAGGTGCCAACACGGCCGGCATTACGGCGCGCCTGAACTACTATCCCGAGGCGTTTGGCGACCCCGAGCCCGTCAATCCCGACGTTCAGGAGCCGTTCCGGAAGCGCTTCTACGTCGAATTGAGCGCCGGTCTCGCGGCCAAGTCGCTGCAGGACGACTGGGTCATCAACTACTGGATGCGCGACCCGTCCGACCCGAAGTATCGCAGCAGCCGGTTCCCCGTCTATGGCGCGTTCACGGCGATGGTGGCGCCCATGTATCGCTATTGCCGACGCTATGCCAGCGGGCTTGAGCTCGACTATACCTACGCCCCCTACGCCTCGCGCATCGAAGAACTCGACCATTGGCGCAATCTCTATCAATATAAATACTCCCGCCACGTGCTCGGCATCGGCTTCCGCCACGAAGTCTTTTTCCGACACCTCTCGCTCGCCATGGGCGCCGGCTGGTACGTCTTCCGCCGCATGGGCTACACCGCCGACGTGGACGAAAAGCCTTACTACGAGACCATTGGCCTGCGCTACAACTTCCCTTTCAGCGGCGACCGCCTGTTCATCGGCTACAACGTGAAGGCGCATTTCACCAAGGCCGACTGCATGCAGGTCACCCTCGGCTGGCGTTTCGGCCCCAAGGCAGAGTAGGGGAGAGGGCCCAAGTTTCCCGATGAAACCGTGAATTTTTAATATAAAAACATTATGTCAGAACATTGCAACTGTGGTCACGAACACCACGACCACGAACATCACCACCACGAGCCCGCCACGAGCAAATACGAGCAGGCTTTCGCGAAGTACAACTTCCATCTGCACGACGAAGACGTGAAGGCCGCCGTCGAGCAGCTCATTGCCGAAAAGGCTGCGCTCTACAACACGCCCGAAGTGCTGCGCTACCTCATGGGAACCATCGAACTCACCACGCTCACCGTCGTCGACAGCGACGAAAGCATCCTCAAGATGGTCGAGAAATACAACAAGTTTGCCGAGGAGCATCCCGACCTTCCGCCGTTTGCCACCATCTGCGTTTATCCGCGCTTTGCCGGTCTCGTAGCCCAGTCGCTCGAGGTCGAAGGCACCGAGGTGGCCTGCGTTGTGGGCGGCTTCCCTTCGAGCCAAACGTTCATCGAAATCAAGACGTCGGAGACGGCGCTCGCCATTCACGACGGTGCCACCGAGTGCGACATGGTGCTCAGCGTGGGCGCCTTCCAAAGCGGCGACTACGAGACCTGCGCCGACGAGATTTCCGAGATTAAGTGCGCCTGCGCCGACGTGCCTCTCAAGGTGATTCTCGAGACGGGTGCGCTGCTCACGGCCGAAAGCATCAAGCGCGCCTCCATTCTTTCGATGTACGCCGGAGCCGATTTCATCAAGACCTCCACGGGCAAAATCAGCATCGCTGCCACGCCCGAAGCCGCCTACGTGATGTGCCAAGCCATCAAGGAATACCACGACGAGACCGGTCGCTGGGTCGGCTTCAAGGCCAGCGGTGGCGTGAGCACGCCCGACGACGCTGTGAAGTACTATACCATCGTGCGCGAACTGCTCGGCGAAGAGTTCCTTGAGCAGGGCCTGTTCCGCATTGGCACCAGCAGTCTGGCTCCGCGCCTCATCAAAGCCGTTTGCGGCGAAGACATCGGCAAGTTTTAATGCTTACTAATTCCCTTGCGCGGCAGCGCACAAAAAAAGGGCGGTTTCTCTCGATGAAACCGCCCTTTTTGGTGGGGTGGGGGAGGGGTCAGATGTTGCGTCCGATGGTGAAGTCGAGGTAGTGCGTGAGTGCGGCTCGAATGTCGGGCTTTTGGAAAGTTTCGATGATGCCCATGGCTTCGTCGCGCAGGCTTTCCATCTTTTTTTGGGCGTATTCAATGCCCCCGTTTTCCTTTGTAAATTTCACTAAATCGGCGATTTCATCGGGAGTTGCGGTACGTTTTTTCACGCGCAAGGCCCATTCTTTCGCGTCGCCGCGCGGGTTTGCCTGCAGGGCGTAGATGGCCGGCAGCGTGAGCTTTCCTTCGTACATGTCGTTGCCCGTCGGTTTGCCGATTTCGGGATTGTCGAAATAGTCGAATATGTCGTCGCGAATTTGGAAGCACGTGCCGATGATGTCGCCCAGTTTGGCACATTTTTTGCAGTCTTCCTCCGAGGCGTTGCCCGTCGAGTAAGCGCCAAAGCGGCCGCAAACGCTGAAGAGCGAGCACGTTTTATATTGTAGCACCTGCATGTAGGCCTCTTCGGTGCTCACGTCTTCGCGAATGTTGGCTATTTGTTTCACTTCGCCCTCCGCGAGCGTGCCGCCCAACTTGGCCACGGTGTCCACGATGGCAATGTCGCCCGTCAGGGCCGATAGGTGGAGCGCTTTCGAAAGCAAGAAATCGCCCACGAGCACGGCCATTTTGTTCCCGTAAGCCACGTTCACCGACGTTTGTCCGCGGCGTTCGTCGCTTTCGTCCACCACGTCGTCGTGAATGAGCGTCGCCGTGTGGAGTATCTCGAGCGTTGCGGCGCAGCGCAGCGTTTTTTCGCTCACCTCGCCGAACTCTTTGGCCGTGAGGAGCACGAGGGTGGGGCGCATCAGCTTGCCGCCGCGCTGTAGCACGTGGCTCAAGGCGTGTCCAAGCAAGTCGTCTTCGATTTCGAACGACGAGCGGAAAAGTTCGCGGTAGGCTTCGATTTCGCGCGCGATTGGGCGGCGTATTTCTTGGAGTGCGTCCATCATTTCTTCAATTCGAAATGCAAAAATACGAAGATTTATGCAAAATGCCCGAAATTTTTGCTAATTTTACCACGATTTTTGGAAAAAGTGCGCTTCTAAACCCCAAAAACTATGGAAAGGCTCTATCTTCTCGACGCTTACGCGCTCATCTATCGCGCTTATTACGGTCTGATTTCTTCGCCAATCATCAATTCGAAGCATCAGAACACTTCGGCGGTCTATGGCTTTGTGAACACCCTCGACGAACTGCTGCGCAAGGAGCAGCCCGACTTTGTCGCCGTGGCTTTCGACGTGCACGGCCCCACGTTCCGCCACGAGGCCTACGCCGACTACAAGGCGCAGCGTGAGGCGCAGCCCGAAGACATCACCCGCGCCGTGCCCATCATCAAGGACATCATTCGCGCCTATCGCATCCCCATTCTCGAACTGCAGAGCTACGAGGCCGACGACATTATCGGAACGATGGCCAAGCGCTTCGTCGGCGACGATGTCGAGGTGCGCATGATTACGCCCGACAAGGACTACGCCCAACTCGTCGAGGAACGCATTCTGCTGCAGCGGCCGGCGCGCGGAGCCCGGCCGTGGGAGGTGCTCGGACCGTCGGAAGTGTGCGCCAAATACGGCCTGCCCACGCCGCTCGCCGTCATCGACTACCTTGCCCTCATGGGCGACGCGAGCGACAACATCCCCGGCTGCCCGGGTGTGGGGCCCAAGACGGCGTCGAAGCTCATCACGCAGTTTGGCAGCGTGGAAGGACTGCTCGCCCACACCGACGAGCTGAAGGGTGCGCTCAAGCAGCGCGTCGAGGAGAACGCCGAGCAAATTCGCTTCTCCAAATTTCTCGCCACCATTAAGACCGACGTGCCCCTCGACGTCGCCCTCGAGTCGCTCCGCCGCCAAGAGCCCGACGCGAAGGAGCTGCTGCGCATTTTCGACGACCTCGAATTCAAAGCCTTTGCGAAGCGCTTGCGCGAGGGGGCGCCGAAGCCCGAAAAAAAGCAGCCCGAAATGCTCGATTTATTTGCCGATTTTGCCCCGTCGGTCGAGCGCGCGGATTCCGACGGCCTTCTTGAAGGGGGAAAAACGGGTAATTTTACCACTCAACTTATTGAAACTGAAGCGTTTGCGAAAGAAAATTTTTGTACGCTTTTTTCGGCCAAAAAAATCGGCCTTGCCACTTTTGCGAGCAATTTCGAGCCGATGAGCGGCCGATTGGTCGGAATGAGCTTCGCGCTCGACGACGGACGGTCGTTTTATGTCGCACTGCCGACTGACGAAAATGAGCGCCGGAAAATTCTCGAAATCTATCGCCCGCTTTTCGAAAGCGAAGAAATCGAGAAAATCGGGCACGACCTCAAGCGCGACGTTCTGCTCCTCGCCCGCTGCGGCATCGACCTGCGCGGCCC
>Ga0065711_1012108_pt1 | contig 11818 bp, 13 predicted proteins | sample Hoacrofraction12_FD_59098 | JGI IMG/M metagenome (GOLD analysis project Ga0065711, IMG submission 59098) | Hoatzin crop microbial communities from Cojedes, Venezuela - Epithelial fraction 12 v2 (version 2) | ecosystem: Host-associated > Birds > Digestive system > Esophagus > Crop | place... | reverse complement strand
CAGGACCTGGTCCAGGCGGGTCTGGAATATCTCCAGAGAAGGAGACTCCACAGCCTCCCTGGGCAGCCTGTGCCAGGGCTCCGTCACCCTCAGAGAGAAGAAGTTCTTCCTCATGTTCAGACAGAACTTCCTCTGCTTCAGTTTGTGCCCATTGCCTCTTGTCCTGTCGCTGGGCACCACTGAAAAGGGTCTGGCCCCGTCCTCCTGACACCCACCCTTGAGATCTTTATCAGCATTGATAAGGTCCCCTCGCAGCCTTCTCTCCTCCAGGCTAAACAAGCCCAGCTCCCTCAGCCTTTCCTTGTAGGAGAGATGCTCCAGTCCCATCATCATCCTCATAGCCCTCCGCTGGACTCTCTCCAGGGTTGAGGGGTGCTTCACCCCTTCTGCGAGTCCAGCCAGCAAAGGGGGAACGCAAAAGAGCAGCAAGAAGATGTCCCAGCAAGAAAGGCTGGGGCAGAGAATGAGCTAGAAATAGAGGATGTCAGGAACAGGGGAAAAGCATCCTGTGCCAACAGCTGGGAGGGGAGGGCAAAGGCTGGCCGGAGCGGCAGGAGAGGGGCGGCAGGAGATCAGAAGTGAGCAGATGGGCTCGATGCTGCCTTGGCTGCCTCGGCTCACTCAAAGGATCGATTGCAATCAATTAACCCCGTGGCAGGGCAAGCGCCCTGGCCAGAACGGGGCAGGAGCGGGGTGGAGGGCACCTGGTAAGTCCGGCGTTTGCAGACCAGTGGGGAGTGGAGCATTCCCCAGGGTAATTAAAGAAATGGCTGAAGCAGTCGTAGAGCCATTAGCAGTGGGAGTGGGGAGAGCATGTCCGGCTACAGAAGATGGGAAGAGGGCAAGCCCAGAGCCCTCCTCCAGCAGCCAGAGAAACCAACCCCCCAGAGGCACCCAAGAATCATTGTGGACCTACCCCCTGCCCAGTAAGGACCTGCCACCACCAAGCCCTGTCAAACCCCCCCACACTTGCTTGTGACAGCCCCAGGGACAGGGAGAAGCAGTGTCACATCCTTGGCGTTGGCCATGCTTTGGACACTGATGTGACACTCCAGCAAAGCTAGTAGCAAGACATGGTTGAGATGAGACTTGTAAGAGCATCTAGAAAACACGATCACAGGTAGCTGATGAGCCACATTCCAAGAGCTGTTATCGATGGTTAATGGGCTATCAATGGTTAACGATCAAAGCTGAGGGATATGCTCGGAAGCTCCTTCACATCAAGGACTCTGTCTGTGCATGCTGCTCTTCAGCAGATTACGACAAAAGCAAAGAGAAGTTGCCTGATCAATTCACGGATGACACCACGTTGCAAGTGTGTTGGAAGACAAGACGAGAATTCAAATGAACCTGTGGAAGCCGAGAAATGCTCTGTGGAAGAAAAAGCCCAAGCCAACCCCCAGCTCAAGGACATGGGTGAGCTCTGGGCTCACACTGATCGCTGTGGGCGTCTGGGCTGGAAAACCACAACTCCGGCACGGTTCTGCAAAAAGCATTGAGGGGTTACACCAGCTCATAAGATGCATATGAGTCAAGCATCGTCATCATGGTATGAAGAAAGCAACTCAATCAACTTGGGCTGGGTAAAGAGGAAGAAGAAATGAGAAGCAAAGGAGAAGCAGTCCTTCCCATCCGCTCCTGGCTACGGCACCACATATGCTTTGAGGCACACTCTCTCCAGAGTCCACAGGGAAACCAGGGAGGACCTTGGGCTGGTCAGTCTAGAGAGATGATGACACGAGGTTGGTCTCTGAGGCACGGAAGACAAAGCTGAATTAGCCTCCATGTCCATGGTGGACACTGGCCGCAGCAGAGGTAGAGGATGAGGTTGAACAGCAAGAAGCTCTTGCTCAATTTTTTCCCTCCTCTCACAGTTTTCTAAGCTTTTCAGCAGGTTCATTCAGCTGGGAAGCCTGGCCTCTCTGCTCTGCCTTTGCTGTACACTTTTAGGGAGAAACACCGGGGAGAGAAGTGGGTTTTCAGCAGAGGTAGGTCACAGAAATCCTCCAACACTGCTGTTCCCCCATGTACACGTGCTACCTCCCAGCCGGGCATGTCCAACGGCTCTGATTGACAGTGCAGGTCCATTAGCACGAGAGGGGAGGCACAGCCTCGTTAGCTGGAGAGAAACGCCATCTCCAACAACACGTCCACCAGCAAGGCAGCACGCTGCGCCCCGAGCTGGGACCCTGAGCAACTGAGCCCCACTCTGCCATGACAACGCTGCTGCCTTCCAGCAGAGCAGGGGGGAGCATTAAGCTAATTAATTGCATTTTCTTGAAAAGTCTTTCTGGAGAGAGAGACTTTCGCCCTCTGCTCGTGCCCGCAGACTCTCATGGTGTGGTTGATCCCCAGGGCCTCAGTGGCCCTGCACAGCCATTTCCATCACCCCGTGTCAACGCAATGGCCACCATGTGCCACCGATCTGGGGCAGCGGCAGTCACTAAACCACAGGCAGCGGCACCAAAGAGTGTTTCCCCTTGCAGGTTGTCTCTGGACGCTAATTTATCCCGTCTCCTGGTGACACGGAGAAGCAAAACTCCATGGTGAAAGCCAGGCAAAGCGCTCGGTCCCAAAATACCCAGGCATCAGGTGGAGATTGCATCACCTTGGGGAGGGCACAATGCCGGGAGAGGGGGCAGGGATCACAGGAGGAGCATTAGTGCTGTTGGCATCTCAGCTCCAAAAAAGGAGGCAACGATCCCCTTGGGGACTGAGCATCCCCGCAGCAGGGGCTGGATGCAGGCGCAGATGGGGTCCCCATGGGGACACGCACCGCTGCCGCCCTGCCCTCACCTTTAGGACGAAGGTGTTGTCCTTGTCGGGCATCTCCAACGGCATGGTGGTGCGGACCTCGATGATGGCCGACAGCGGGATGCTCACCTTGGGCTTGGAAGCCTGGAAAAAGAAAAAGAAAGTTGTTAAAAGAAATCGATAAATAAATAAAAAAAAACGTCGCTCAATTGAATCAAACTCTCCCGGGGGACGACGCAGCGGGGCTCTCAGAGAGGCAGCATCGCAGCTCAGCCTGCACGGTTATTACAGGGCAGGGGAAAAAAAAAAAAGCATTGATTTCCCTCATGTGCCTGATAACTCCAAGCTCTTTTAATTAAACCACGAGGAGGCCCGGTGGAAGATAGGGAGGTTAGTGCATTGAACTGCCAAACCCCTTCCTCGCTCCAGCGCGGGCTGATAGGCCAGCTCTGCAAAGACCACTTATTTCTCTCCTTTTTAAACCCTCTCCTGATGGAGACACACCGTGAGAGAACTGTGCTACCTGACGAGGGACGCTTCCCCTGCAGAAAGCAGCCCGGGAAGGTGTCCCGTTTACCCCGCGCAGGAGCGGCATTTCAACCAAGAAGCTACGATGCAGCAGCCTTAGCCAGGCAGCGAATTTTAATTACATTAAAACAAAGAAAAATGAATTTCCCTCGGGGCCCCAGCACCTGCTGGAGCCTTGACGGGGGGGCAGGACCTGGTGCCTCCCACTCACAGTCTGTGCTGAGCAACAAATTCCCCAGATATTTGTTTTAATTATAACGAATCCCCCCAAAGGAGCCCGCAGAGCTGCTCTCCGGGTCCGGTCTCCTCCGGGGCTCCAGGATTCGCAGCATGGCAGCTGCGGGAAGCAGAGATGCGATTTCATCACCGAAACCTGCGCCCGGTCCTTGGGTGCACAGGGTGGGATGTGACCAGCGATGAGCACCACGCTGCACGTTACCAACAGTGGGTTCAGTTCCCATTTTTTTAGCGAGGGGCGGAAGAAATCCAAGACAGAACAAGAACTGCTTTTTCCCCTCTGGGACGTTTCGTTTCTGCCAGCCCTGGGGCCCCAGCGCTGCCTCGAAGCACGTCCTGGGGCTGTGCGGGGCTCAGCCCTGCCCTGGGGAATTTTTCCTTCTTTGTGTTTGCAAGGGAGAAGGTCAGAAAGGGGGAGGCAGCTGCTTCAAAAGGAAAGAAAATACAGTGTTAATTCACCGGTAAGCCAGAGAAGGGTCTTCTCCAGGAGGGCTCTTCCCTTTACAGATTTAAAGTCATGGCCATAGTTTTTGTAGGGCCTAAGCAAAAACAAACCTGTGGGCTGCTCAAGCAAAAAGCTGTTTTCTTCCAGCTGTGCCAGGCTGGTGTAACTTTTACAGCTGAATCACTTGCCAGATGGAAAGCAAGATGGGATGAGGGGAGAAAGATGTAAACCGAAGTCGGGTGTGATTATAACAGGAGAGCAGACAATGTTCATAAAAGTTGCCATAAAATCATTTCAAAATTGATTTTGAGAGGCAAATCAAGATACACTAAAAAAATCCCTCTATGAGCACTCTACTAAACGCTTTCAGAGCAGCAGTTGTTCCATTTTAACCTGAGTTTTTTGCCCCTTTGGTGTGGCCGACTCGCCAGCGCTGCTCCGTGCAGCCCGCACCCAGCGGGTTCACCGGACCCTCCGTGCATCGTGCCACGGACGCGGTGGTTCCCTTCCAGCCGGGTCTTGTGCGGCCCCTGGGCGGAGGAAGCCCCCCGAGCCAGCTAGCAACGATGCACGCCATCCGTACCAGTGCTGAGCCGCTCTACAGAGAGGCACTGGAGTTTAAACTCACGTTTTATGTTTGATCAGCAGAGATGTGACAGTTGGGTGAGAGGCACGGACTAACACCAACAGGGCCAAGGTCCATTTTGGCCTCAGAAAAAATAGAAAATGCTGTTTAAAAAAGACGAACTATCCTGCTGTCTCCACGTGTAATGTACGAATGCACCCCTCTACCAGACTGAGGTTACCGGGGTCTGGGAGCACACCAAGACCTGCAGAGCCGCAGCCCCGGGGACGTGCCCGGCACGAGGGCTTGTGCTTGCCCAGCTTTGCTACCAGGGACTGAAACGCAAGCAGGGAAGTCCTGGAGAAGATGAAGTAAATGAGAATTTTTTCTTCCCTAGGTATTTAAATAACTGGAGATTTCATTGCCAGCACATGCAGCCAGTAAAGCCCCAGGAACAGCTTATTATCTGCCCTGTGGTCTTCAAAGCGGTGAACACACAGCACAGACGAGGCACAACCACGGCGTTAGCACAGCAGAGGGTTTGGCAGCACAAGGCATCCCTTCGCTCAGCCCAGGAGCAAAGGCAGTCCTGCCATGAGCAGGACACTGAGGGTCTCATAAGCCACATTCCCTGAGCAAATGGCCCCAGCACTCAGCCTTTTCCCCCAGGAAAACAGGGACAACATTTCCCTGCATCACGTGTGGGGGGAAGATGTGTGTGAGAAGGGGAGGGGGGGTGCACTGAGGACACACTCCAATGAAAACCGACTCCTGGTTTTGAAGCTTTCATTGAAATTACAGAAGAAGAAAAGATGCAGGCAAGGAAAAGTGATATTGTGGGTAATAATAATAATAACCAGTGTTCCTCTGCCCAGGAGGGTATGTAGCTGGGGCTGTCTGGGAGGAGAGCTGCAAAACCCGCCCATGGAAGTGGTGCTCCAGCCCCAGAGGGCAACACCAGCGTCTTCTGTCCCCGGCATCAAAAAGCTGCACTGAAGGTGGCCTTGCAGATGCAAAATTATTCCAAATCAATTATTATTTTTAAAATGGAAAACTCCTGCTTTCAGAAAGTGGACTAGCGAACCTCTGAGATTTAAAGCACAAAGCCCAGGCAGCAATCCCAGCTGCTGCACAAGCCACCAGTCTGACTCATCTCTGCAACATGCTGGGAAGAGAAAAATCCCCTCTGGATAGCCTGGACACCTCACATCTTGACGGGGGAATGAGCTTTTCCATCAAGACTGATGATATTTGGGGGTCAAAGGACCAGGCAGAGGCGTCAGGATCTCTCCCAAGGGCTGTGGGGAAGGAGGGGGCTATGTCCTGGTGAATGGCAGCAATCGGGGCTTGCAGGCTGGATGGGATTCAAACATGTTGTCCCATCCATTCGCACCTGAGCCACACAGCACCAAATCTCCCTGTGGACCAGAGCTGGATTTCATCCCAGCTCAGCAGTGGAAATAAGAAAAACCTCAAGCAAAGCCGAACTGCTGCTTGATTTGCTCAGAAAAACAACAGCAGAGAAAAGCCAGGACTTACCTTCGGAGGGACATAAAACTCGAGGAGGAACCTCTCTCCTTCCACCTTCACCGCTTTCCGGAGCAGGAGGCGGCACTTCTGCCACTGTGAGCTCCCCACACAGTTCGTGTCATCAGCCACCATGTAGCGCAGAGTTCCCTCCCTCTGGATGTCCACCAGCTCCACCTTGGAGGAGGGCACCTTGGACAGGCGCAGCTTGTGGGTCCATTTCTCCCGCGGGTCGCTGGGCTCCTTGCCCCCGGTCGGCCATGGCTCCCTCTCGACTCTCCGGCCACCCGGGGCAGCCTCGGCACCCGGCTCCGGGGAGGACTTGCGATGCCACATCTCCTTCATGCCATCCACCACGCACAAGCTCATGTTCCTCAAGGAGAAGCCTTTCTTGAACTTGGGCTTGGTGGCAGCGTGGATGGAGACATCCTCCGAGCTGCGGGACTGGCCATAGGAGGACACTTTGTGCACCTGCACCTGCTGCGCCGGGCTCAGGTACCGCCCGGCTCCCAATGGGGCGTCCATGCTGTCCAGGGACTCGGTAGATGTCTCCTCCTTCCTTGGGGCGACCTCGCGCCCGTAGGGGACGTGGCAGTTCTGCAGCCCCACGAAGGGCACGATGTTGTACTTGGTGGGGGAGTCGGACACGAACACCCGGCTGACCTCCAGGCTGAAGATGTCCAAGAAGTTGGCGGCGAAGTGGTGGGAGAAGGAGGTCTCTGCCCCGGGGGTGTCGTAGTGGGGGTTCTCCTTCAGGAACTGGCAGAACTTCTGGGCGAAGTCGACGGCGGCCGCCTGGGCGTGCAGCTCGCAGAACTCCCTCCAGTCGGGGAGTGGGGAGGAGGGCTCCTGGCACAGGGCATCGCCGTTCATGGCTGCCCCATTCCACCTGCCGGCGGGCTGCGGGGAAGGGGGACAGCCTGAGCACGGGCAAGGACACGGGCAACCCACCCTGTATGGCTGTGCCACCCCCCGAACGGGGGTCTCCTCCCGCCATGATGCAAGAGCAGGTTTCCAGTGCAAAGGGAAACGCTGTGGGAAAGCGGTTTTCCTCCCGTCCCCTTCTACCTCATATGCCAGAAAAAAATCTTGGCCCTGGCAGCAGCCATAAATTGTACTTATTTTACGATTATGACCATGCAAAAGCATTATTGATTTCTCATAAAGCCGCTAAGGAGTCCCCGACCGGAGGAGCCCGGGGGGATTTGCCTTCAGGATTTCTCTCGCCCGTGTGTCCTGCCGGGGCACNGCGGCAGCTCGCCCACAGGGTGAGGCAGCACCGGGCGTCCCAGCGGGACCCATGTGGGTGCACACGGCAGCACCCTCCCCTCCGCACCCACCAGCCGGTCCTTGTCCTTCTCCATCCATATTTCTGCCCTGATCCTTTGCCACGTCAATTTTTTTCTTGTTTAAAGGACATATTAGAAGAGACATGGACCTTGCTTCTTTGGTTGGCGAGGACCGAGCCTGATATGCTGCCAGAGCCATTCGTTCCCCAGCTTTCTAGCCCAGACCCTGCTTGGCCAGGTGACATCTCACCCGTGGCCGGCGCTGCTGTTGCATCCCCCTGCCGTGGCCGAGCCCTCCCTGTCCGCTCACATCTCTGTCAGACCCAGCTGAGCTGCCGGAGCCGTGCGGGAGCTCAGCTCCTGCCCCTCACCCTCCCCGCTGAGCATCAGGCACCATGGCGCAATGGATGACCCCGGGACATGTCCTCAGCAGAGGCCAACGAGTAGGTAGGGTACAGTGGAAAAAAAAATGAAGCCAGACCCAGGAGCCCACCAGGAGCTGAGGGGAGCTGAAGACTAGACCTGCATGCCCATGTGAGGGCACCACTCTGCCCAGCCCCCACACTGGTCCCTCTCCCAGCAGCCATGGGACTCGCAGGGGCACATGTGCATCCCCGGCTTTGTGCTTACACTGCGCTTCCCAAACCTCTACCCAGCTTTGGGTGGTTTGAGCCACCTCCCCGGGGAGATCCCAGCAGCGATCACATCATCTCCCAGTGTCGAGACTGCTGGTGAGCCCTGCCCAGCAACCAACCGGGGCACCGCTCACCCCATGCCCCCAAACACCGGGTCCGCGTGCCCAGACACCCGTCCATCCCCCCAAGGGCAGTGGTTTGGCCAATCCACCTCAGCTGGCCCAAATACCGAGCCAGGGGTGCCTGCGGCTGCCATGCCCCGGACCCCGGCTTCTGCAGTGCCTCTGCCCGGCACTCGGCAGCCGGGGACCGCGCCTGGGCACCGCGTCTGACTGCTGGAAGGATGGGACAATGGATTTTGCTGTTCTCCATTCACACAGCAGCTCTTCTGCCGGCGAGGGATTACTCCTGCTAATAAATCACACGCTGTAACCCGCCAGCAGCTTACATGGCAGATAATTAATTACCGCTCAGATGAACCGCATAAGCCACGGGATCGGGGCGGGCACTGGGGACTGGGCTAACCCACTCCTTGCCCTCCAGACCCCGACCGCATCGGTCACCAGACCCCAGGTGGGACCAAGCCCGCAGGCTGCGATATGGACCAGCGGCCAGGAGCCGGCTGCCATTCCCCCAGCACATCCCTACAGAGACGAGGCGCTGCCTGACCCGCCAGCACGGAACATGGGAGCTCTCCGGGAGCACCCCTGTCCCCAGGGGCAGCTCTCAGGCCCCCTCACCCAGGGAGAAACTCACACAGGCAACAAAAGCACTCGACGGAAAGAGAAACCCCGAGCTGTTTGAGAGCCAGAACCAGGGGAGCTTGGCTTCTCTGCTGTCTCATAAGGACCACAACGCTTTCCCCTCGGCAGCATCTCTGCCCCACACATGTAGCATCTTCCCACTTTCAACAAGGGGATGCTGCTCGGTGTCCTGGCTGTGGCGGGAGGGAACGAGGGCCGGGCACACACGTGGCCATCGGAGACCCGCGCTGGCCCCTCACGTCCCGCAGCGCTGTCACCGGTCCCCACCAGAAATCCCCAGCGAGGCTCTCCCCGGTGTTGCAGGGCTTCCCCCGGCTGAGCGGGTCCTGCTCGCAGGGATCCATGCCAGCTGGGAAAAAACCCATCCCTGCAGTTTAGGAGCGGTGTCGGAATTTCCCCAAGACACAGCGGGAAAGCAGCAGAAAATGCAAAGCTGGTTGTTACCCACCCAGCAAATGCCATTCCCACTTATCCACCCATCACCGAGCAGAGAATTTAAAGGCTCAGCTGGTGGTGGCAGCTACTGCCCCTCGGCTTTAAAATCCACAGCCCCAGCTCCCTGTCACTGCCCCGAGAGCCGTCCTGGCACCAAGCACTGGGCTGGGAGTATCTGGGCCCGGGGAAAACAGGGGAGACGATTCCCTGCCGATCCAAGCGGGCACAGTGAGAGCAGGAGAGGGTGAAAGGGTGCAAAGGGAAAAGAGTGGAAAGGGGCTTGGGGGAGATGAGCAAGCCCCACGGCGATGGCTTTAGTTGCATCTGCCGGAGGGAGCAGCTCGGCTTTGCCCCGGGTGTGGAGCCTGGGGCTTCGCTGGTGTCCTCTCCCCGCGCATGGGGGGAGAACACTTCTCCCCATCCATCTCTCCAGGAGGGACCGGTGGCACGGAGTGAGGCCTGCCTGCTCAAAACTGAGGGATGGCAAGCCAAGATGCAATGGACCCAGACACATTAAGGGGAAGAAAAAAAAAAAAAAAGGAAGCAAACAAACGAAAAAAGGCACTTCAAATAAGATAAAGCCCCAAACAAAAGCCTCGCCACCCAGGCACTGCAGCCAGGCTCAGGCTCGGAGACACGCACGCAGAGGCATCACAGCATCTTCCTTTCATCTGCACGGGGATGACAGACTTTAAAAGGCCAATTTATAAAAATCTAGCCTAGAGGAGAGACATCTGGCAGGTCTGAGGAGGCGCCGGGGGGGTTCCTAACCCAGCGCTGCGTCTCCAGCCCCCCTGCCCGGAACACGTCTGCGACCCCGCACCAGGACCCCACAGCAGAGGCCGGGAGCAGGCGGGGTGGCTGGGGGCAGCCCCCCGGGACCGCAGAGCTATCGCTGCCCTGGCACCCACCCTGGCACGTACACATTCACCTGAGTTCTGCGGGAAGCAGGCTCCCAATTATCTGTGTAGATTTACCTTTCATCTCGGTGCCTCCACTCCCCTCCATACCAACAGCACTGCCCCACTTCTCGAAATAACTTATCACGCCAAAGACAGCATCCCCGGGCAGAGCAGTGGAAGAGAAGATGAAAATAAGCTGAAGATGAAAATAAGCAGAAAATCTGCGATTGGTTTTTTGGAAAGCCAGGGCCATCAGCTTCCAGCCTGCTCCCAGGCACCCTCTGAAGGAGCCAGATGCCTTTGGAAGTGCTATCAGACAGCTCCAGAACTGGCTGAGGGGCACAGCCTCGAGTCCCAGGCCTGGGTTATGTGACAGGACAGACATACGGGTATATAAAATGAGGAGGTTGGTTGTCAAAGGGAAGCCACAGAGCAGCAACCAAGACATGAAGCTGGCGAAGGGCTCCGAACCCACCTGCATGAGTCCCCAACCACTGCCCAGGGCAGAGCTGTGCCCTGCTGCTGCTGTCACTCTGCAGAGCAAGTCTAGGCTTAAAAAGGAAGGGAAAAAGAAAGGATTTCTGGGGATTGGCCAAGCGGAAACCCAGGTCGCAATCGCAGGTGAGAGCCAGCCACTGGCAGGGACGTGATGACAGTCTCTCCCGACGAGCTGTGCTGAAACATCCCCTGCACTGGGGACGCGCGTCGGCACACACGAGCAGAAAGATCTGCAAGTCGAAGTAAGCCACTGACCTCAAGAAGAAATGAAATTTCAACTGTCAGCAGAAGCGCAAGAGACCACGGGGGGGGAAAAAAAAGTCTCCAGTGACGCAGGAGTTGGGGAGCAATGACAAAGCCACCGGGATTTGCTGAACCAGAGACCAGAGACGTGGGGAGGAACCAACATCTAATGAGGTGTTAATAACCCGAACACGCAACCGGTCATGGGATAGCCAGAACAGCCAGAACAGCACTTGCTCCGAGGGCTTTATTTAAGGAAACCACCCTAATAAAGAGATGTTTCCCTCCCACCCTGTGCAGTGCAGCCAGGCTGGGCCAAAGCAATCCCAAATTCAATGGGAAAAAATATTACCCGGCGGAGGCTGTGAGAGGCACGCCTGCATCCCTCCATCCCTGCCTGCACAGCAGAGCTCCCGGGGCCACGTGTGTGCCTGCCTCGGAGCAGGGAAGGGCAGGAGAGGAAGAGTCTGCACGGAAGGGGCTGCAGCAAAGCCCTGGCTCGTTGGGAAGGAAGTCCCCAGCTCGGCCTCGGCTGCCCCGCTCCACCAAGCCGCTCGGTTTCCAGCAAGATCGATGCCACTCAAAGCTCCGGTGACTGATCCCAGAGGAATGACGCGAGGAAACCCAGGCACCTGCTCCCCCAGAAAAGCGCCTGACCTCAGCATGCTGGGCCAGGGGAGATCCCCGAGTCACGAGCGGGTCCGAGAGCAAGGCGACACCTCCCCGGCCCCCGGCAGCAGGCTGCCAGGCGATGCTCCTGGCAGGCAGCCCCTCCGGCAGCTCGCGATGCAGCCTGGTGCCCACTGCCTGCCCGGGACAGACGGGGAACATGGCTAAAACCAGGATGGGGACTGCCCTCCGGGACGGCGGCACAGAGCGAGGAGAACGCGGGGCTGACAGCAGAAGGGAAGCAAGCACTTCGTCTTTGCTTGTACCATGCAAGCCCAAAGGGATGGGGGGGATGCATCGGCTACGGAGCTGACCCCCCCCCCCCCC
>Ga0065711_1011339_pt1 | contig 11818 bp, 11 predicted proteins | sample Hoacrofraction12_FD_59098 | JGI IMG/M metagenome (GOLD analysis project Ga0065711, IMG submission 59098) | Hoatzin crop microbial communities from Cojedes, Venezuela - Epithelial fraction 12 v2 (version 2) | ecosystem: Host-associated > Birds > Digestive system > Esophagus > Crop | place... | reverse complement strand
TTGAGCTTGAACAGCACAGGCCAGTAGTCTTCGACCTTTACCCATGCCCAGAGAATCAGCTCTACGCTGCTGTCTTTCAATTCGTTAAGATGAACTACGGGGTCTGCGACGCCCTTGGTTTTGCTGTTAAGTATCTTCGGCTCCTCATCTGCAAGCTTCAGTAGCAACTCCCTTACCTTCTTGGCATCCGTTCCGTAGGGGACATCCACCTTCCAGGTGATGCGGTGGTAGGGCTTGTCGGTGAAGTTGTCGATGGTGCCGTTGAACAGCGCTCCGTTCGGAAGAACTATGATTGAGTTGGCGTAGGTGCGGATTTTAGTGCTTGCGATATTGACCTCGGTGACATAGCCTTCGTAGCCCTGCGCCTTGATGTAGTCGCCCACCTTGAACGGCTTGAACAGCAGTATCATAAGCCCGCCCGCGATGTTCTGCACCGTGCCGCTGAGGGCCATGCCGATTGCCATACCGCCCGCTGCCAGCAGTGCTGCAAATGAGGTAGTATTGATACCCAGAGTCCCGATAACAATGACAATCAGCAGCACCGTAAGCGCTATCGTCACAAAACTCGTAATAAACGACCCCAGCGTCTTGTCCGCCTTCTTGCGGCTGAAGTTCTTCTCCAGCCAGCGCTTGACCATCTTGATAATCCACGCTCCAATCGCGTAGATGATGATGGCCACCAGCACCTTGAGCCCGAACTCCAGCATCTTGTGCAGCAGCTCGGAGAAGAACTCCGACGGGTTGTTGGCCAGTTCTTCGGCTATATGTGTGATTTCCACCTTGGCAGAATCCGCCGCAGCCTTCTGCTCATCCTCGGTGGTGGGGATGGTAAATAGTAGGGTTAATGGGGTCCAGTACATGTCTTTCTAACTAACTAAATAATAACTAATCGTCCGCGCAACTTGCAGCAAATTCCGTTCCTAGCCCACTCCAATCCATCCAAAATGACAAAATGAACTACCGACCTTCAAATGGACCTTTATGAACTTGAAAAATATCAAAAAAAATTTTTAATTTGCAGGTGGTAAATTGCCACATAATGTGAATTATAAACCTTAAAAAAGTATAAACCAATGAAACTATCTGTAAATCAAGGACTTATTAGTCTGTGCGTCCTTGCCCTACTGGGGGTGACTCTCGTTTCCTGTGGTAAGGAGAAAACAGAAAGTACCCAAAAGACTTCCGTTTCAATAGCATTGAGCGAGAATGATATTAAAGTCTTTACAGGTGATACCTATCAATTAACTGCCAAGATTACGGGAGATAATCTTACCCAAGAGTCCGTCCGTTGGGTGTCTTCCGATGATGAAGTAGCCTTTGTAAATTCTTCAGGGCTGGTTTATGGTAAGTCCAACGGAGATGCAACCATAATGGCTATCCTTGAGGATAAACAAGCCACCTGCAAGGTTAAAGTTCGTGATAAGGATATTTCCATTTCTTTGGACCAAAGTTCCGTTAAACTTTTCATAGAACGCACCTGTCAACTCAAAGCAACCGTCAGTGGGGAAGACTCTGAAGGACTTTCAGTTGCATGGGCAACATCTGACGAATCTATTGTTACAGTAGACTCAGAAGGTCTTTTGACCGGCATCGCTGAAGGTAATGCGGTAGTCTCCGCAACAGTTGATGATAAAGTTGCGGAATGTAATGTGACTGTCAGCAGCAGTTATATCATCTTCACTTGCTCGGAGGGCGGAGCAATAATTGCCATTAGAGATGAACCAGAGGGCACAACATCATATCATACAGATACCTTGAGTGCTGGTGAGAATATGGTGTATGATTGCAAGTACGGGTTCTTTATTTCAGACTCAGACGAGGTTGAAATGCGCTACACTGCTTGTTATATTACTAGTGTGGATTTCTCTCATTGGGATGCCTCACAGGTTGTAGATGCATGTCTAATGTTCTTTATGTGCAGTGGATTAAAGAATCTGCCAGATATATCAATTTTGACCAATGTCACGGATGCTCGTGCCATGTTCTCTTGTTGCACTAGCCTGACGACCCCACCGGACTTATCGGCCTTGACAAATGTCACGAATGCTCGTAATATGTTCGCTCGCTGCTCAAGTCTTACTGTAGCTCCAGATTTATCATCCTTGACAAATTTAACAAATGCCAGTGGCATGTTCGCTAGCTGCTCGAGTCTTACTGTAGCTCCAGATTTATCATCCTTGACAAATTTAACAAATGCTCATTGGATGTTCTATTACTGCTCGAGTCTGACAACTCCACCCGATGTATCAGCCTTGACTAATGTCACGGATGCCAGTGGTATGTTCCTTAGTTGCTCTAGTCTGACAACGCCACCAGACTTATCGGCCTTGACAAATGTCACGAATGCTCGTAATATGTTCGCTCACTGCTCAAGTCTTACTGTAGCTCCAGATTTATCATCCTTGACAAATTTAACAAATGCTAGTGGAATGTTTAATGACTGCACAAGTCTAACAACGCCACCAGATTTGTCCGCCATGACAAATGTCACGGATGTTTCTTGGATGTTTAATTGGTGCAAAAAATTAACTAAAATTGATTTAGCAAAATTAGACTTCACATCTGTTTCTTATTCTAGGATGATAACGGAAACAAGTAGCCTCAAATCGGTGACAACTCATAATAGCAATGAAGAACACCTTGCATTCTTGAAGGCCCATATCGAGGAGACGCACTCTGATCAAACCGTTACGCAGGGCAAAACATCTTCCGATGGTACTACCATATTTACTATAGAATAATACACATTATATTTTATTAACTATTAAAATTTTCAATTATGCCAAGAAGACAAGAAACTCTAGATTTTCAGTTGGGATACTGGACTTCAATCTGCGCTTTGAATCAGGAAAATCCACTATTCTCTATGGCCCCCGCAGCACAACATTATTATGAGTGCAAAATCAAAAAACCTGGCTATAAACTTAGACTGGATATCTATAAGAGGCCGTTTGATATCAAGAAATATTGTGGAGATGTTACAGTGTCTGTTGACACTCCAGACCAGGATTTTGAAGCTATATGTAAAAAGATTTCGGAACTTGATTTTCAATGCGATGTGACTCCTTTTGATAACACAAAGAGGATAGTACTTGCTGAAACGTTTGACGTATATGAAACTTCCGAGGAAGGTCGCAAAACTGCCATGAAGTGGCAAAAAGAAACCGCGGAAAAACTTCGTGTTGAACTCGGACTGTAAATTTTAACTTCGTAACTATGGGTAGCAGATTATTTATTTGCTTGTCCGCTTTCCTGCTTCTCCTGGTCTCCTGTGGAAAGGAGACCAACGAGAATGGGAACGGCAGTGGGAATGAACAACAAGCAGCTGTTACAATTTCGCTTGAAGTTACGAGCGTCCAGATGACGGTAGGTGAGTATTATCAACTATCGGCAACCACTACGGGAGAAGGCGTTTCGAAGGAAGACATATATTGGACATCTTCAGACGACAAAGTGGTAACCGTTAGCTCCTCCGGACAACTCTACGCAACTGGAGTAGGCAGCGCGATAATAACCGCCAAGTTGAAGAACAAAATCGCAACATGTTCAGTTAAGGTGAGACAGGCAGAATAAATGCAATATATGTCTTGAGTCAGTAAAAAAAACAATTTCTATAAATCGGCATTTCGGGTATTTGGAATGCCGATTCTCTTTTCGTTTAGGCCGGCTTATTGTGGAGAACAGGAAATTTGTTATATTTGTAGTTATAACCACAAACATTATTAACTATGCCTACCATATTAACCAACAAACTGCAAGATTCAATCTTTCTGAGACTTAATAAGTATAATCAGAGAGGCAAAATTAAGCATTATGGGGAATTCTGTGTTGTACTCTATTCAAAAAATCTCAATGAGGATTTTAGCCCAATTTTGGATGAAATCGGAGATGAGTATTTTGTAGAGAACACTGAGTCAGAGACTCGTAGGATTTTTAAATTCAATAATAAGGAAGAAGCGAAAAAATTATATAATAAAATATGTGATTTGCGACCAAGGGCTAATAGAAGAAACCGAAATAGAAATAGAAATCAAGGTCGTATAAGGATGAATTATATCCAAACGGATGATAGATATGATGTCGCTTTTAGCAATGACGTTTTGCGGGAACTTCAGGAACAGTTCCAGACATACATGGCTAGGTCTGAAGAATATCTTAATGCCACGTATAATAGTAGACCTGTCGATAATGCACTCGGAAGCCTACCAGATTTCTGCCGTGAGGAAATTCTAAATCTCACGATAAACGAAGAATCTCAACTTCAAAAGCAATTGTGGCTGAAGAGAAATCTTCATAATTACATGGATTGTGAGAATCCGAATAATCGGGTGCGTTTTTCTGAAATCGCTAACTGGGTGGTCTGCAATTGGGGTGGAATCTCAAGTTATCAAAATTTAGACAGGGATTTGCCAATCATAAGTGGTCAACATCCCCTTCGAAATAGTGACCCTATAGCATCTATTTCAAAGATTTTGTCTTTTATGTTCCCTAAAGAGAAATTTGTGTATGACTCTAGAGCAGTTTTCTCCATAAACTATTTTCTGCTGAGGGCCTACAAGGAATTAGGAGTTGATGAAAGAGAATACAAATTCTTCTTTTCCCCTTCTGGACAAAACAAAATAACTCAAAGGGCACGTACACTGTTAACAAAATATCCCAACAATTTTATATGCCTTAAAGATTCGTACCGAATATATTGTGATATAATCAAGGACTGCTTGATGAGCGGTAGCGAAGAACCATATAAAGGAGAGATGCTTTTATTCTCGATTGCATCTAGTCCTCGTGGCAATGCTGGTAGAAATCTTCATTACATATATGATGAATTCATAGTTTAGCAAATGAACCATTGTGAACTTGACTGGTATTAAAAAATGTTTTTTATTTGCAAGTGGAAAAGTATCCACATAAAAATGAATTATAAACCTTATTAAAGTATAAACTAATGAAACTATCTGTAAATCAAGGACTTATTAGTCTGTGCGTCCTTGCCCTACTGGGGGTGACTCTCATTTCCTGTGGTAAGGAAGAGGTGAAACCGAACAATACCGAGAATCAGGAGAACAAGAAAGATGAACCAAAGAAGGACGAGCCTAAAGATAGCACTGCGAGTTCACTCAGTATCTCACCTGAAAAGGTGACCACATATGAAGGCGACACCTATGAACTCAGCATTGATGCAATTCCCGATTATGCCAAGATAGACTGGTCATCATCTAATACTAGTGTCGCTACAGTAGCCAATGGGGTAATTACAGGCATAGCAGTAGGCTCTGCAACAATAACTGCAACTTCTGGCAAACTAAACGTAAGCTGCGAAGTGACTGTGGACTCAAAGTCTCACAAAAACACTATTTATTATACGACAAAGGACGGTGCTAAGATTGCAAGCATTACAACCAGCAGCACTATTAGTGGGGCACCTGTGACATCGCATGCTTGGAATTCTGATGAGCAGGCTTATGCAGTTGTGCTTTCAAGCGAAATAACAGAAATAGATTCTACTTTCGCAGCAACAAGTATTAAAACAATCATCTTGCCGTCAACAGTAACAAGTATATCTGAAAGGGCCTTCAAGTCTTGTACTTTCCTTGAAGAGTTTAACTTTGCAACGGTGATAGATATTGGAGATGGCGCATTCTATGATTGTACTGCGCTCAAGTCAATCGACCTTCCGTGCGCAACTTATATCGGTGAACAAGCCTTTTATGGTTGTACAAGTTTGACCGCTATATCAGCTGATATACTTCAGTTAACAGGAAGAATGTCATTTAATGGATGCAGTAGTCTGGTATCCATAAATCTTCCTGTTGCTACCAAGATAGGATGGTACTCATTTGCCGAATGTACGTCGCTAGTTAGTGTCAGTCTGCCAGCGGCTGACACTCTACAAACTAATGTTTTCCTAGGCTGCACTTCACTCAAGGAAGTCAATCTTCCTATTGCAATATATGTGAATTCGTCTTCGTTTAGGGGCTGCACATCGCTCGAGAGCGTATACCTCCCAGTAGTAACATATATTGGTTGGGGGACGTTTGCAAATTGCACTTCTCTTGAGAAAATCGAACTACCTATGGTTGAGAGAGTGAGGAATGAAGCATTTTATAAATGCACGTCACTTAAGGAAGCACTTTTACCAAAAGCAGTTGTGCTGGATCAATCTGCATTTGCTTGTTGTTATTCTCTAGAGGAAATTGAGATACCTGAAGCAACGACTATAAGTAATAGAGTTTTTAATGATTGCACATCTCTTGAGAAGATAGAACTTCCAAAAGCTAAGTCGGTGTCGAGTGGTGCATTTGTTGGGTGCTCATCTCTTAAAAGTGTAAGTCTTCCAGAAATTACAAGTGTTAAAACGAATACTTTTACTGATTGTAGTTCATTGACAGATATTTACATTCCGAAAGTTACAGAATTAGGACAGGCGGCTTTTTCTAGATGCGAAGCATTAACGACTTTTGAAAGTTCAAAGGTGGACTCTATTTCTTATGGTACATTTTCTAATTGTACATCATTGGAAAGTGTTTATTTAAAAGAAGTCACATCGATACCGCTCGCTTTTGAGGGGTGCACAGCATTAAAAAGTGTCAATTTCCCGTCGGTTGTTACCATTAATTATAATGCGTTCAAAGATTGCACTTCTCTTAATGAAATCATCTTAGGAGAAGACTTTACATCTGGAGCTGACGAAATTTTATCTCACGATTTTACAGGAACATGTACTCTTTATGCGAATACACCTCCATCGTTTAGCGCGAATAGTGATGTTAGCAAGGCAACCCTCCGAGTGCCATACTGGTGTGTCGAAGCCTACAAATCCCACAGTGGCTGGGGCAAATTCGGCACCATCGAAACCTTTGAATATTAACCTTTATAACATTCTTATTATGATTCTAGACTATCTTGAACAATGTCAAGACCTTAACAATAGAGTTAACGAAGCTTATGAGCATCCCTATAACTTTATTCCGGCTCATTATGCTTTCTTGTCAGGGGCTTTTCCAGATTTCGCAACGGCTTTGCAAGATTTGCCAAATCCATTGAACAGGGATAATGTATTCAATTTTTTCGCTAATGGCGATGTGTACAAAGGATTTGTGGCTGCAATGATCTGGGGTGGACTTAATTTTGGAATGCCTTCTCGTGGACACGCTGGTGATAAGACTACTACTGATTTCTATCGGGCTCTGAGTACTGGTCGTGATGAGATTACTGCGAGACTTAACAATGTAAAGGCATTACTTAGCAATAATAATGTGGCAACAGCTTACCAATATTTAGAGAATGAAGGGCACATCAATGGCATAGGCCAAAGCTACTTTACTAAGTTGTTGTATTTTCTGGGAGACAAATCATCCACTTTGATCAAGGATAGGTGGGGAGATGTCATGCATTACTGTTTATTGATTGACAGAGGAGAAGAAGAAATTGCAAATAACTGCTATTCTGTATCAAGAGTACAAGGCAAAATAGAGGTTAAGCAAAGATTTGGCAATAACAGGGCACAAGTTTACCTTAATTATGTTAGTGCGATGAATGATGCTGTCGCTAGCTATGACTTTGATGCTGGTCATCTTGAGGCGTTTCTTTTCGGGAAGCCGATGCGTGGTCGCAATAGCATAACGGATGAAAATCCTCGATTCCATATGTTGACGTCCATAGGTCAGCACCTTCATATTTGAGTTAACCCTGTGCGTTACGGGCAAGGGCGGAAGGCCTGAAGGGCACCACTTTAACCTAAAGTTCTTGCCTGTACCTTCTAACTTCTAGAAACATAAAATCTCCTGTAACTCATTGAAAATCAGCAACTGGTCAAAAATTTTGACCGGTTCGTAACAATCTCTAACACCATAGCAGCACCAGATTGTTGTCATATGGAAAATGAGGTAGTCAAAAGCTTTTGACCACCTCATTTTTGTTGTGTTATTTCCGCAAGGGATTGTCTATGCAAATTCCATCATGTCGAAGTACATAAGGCGCGTGTGGTTGTCTTCTTCTTTTCTGCTAAGTTGCTAGAAACCATCGCACTACAAGCAAATCTTAATGTATTCCAGTGCTTTTGCGCAGTCTTCTTTAAGTTTGCGAGTGTTTTCTTCTCTCTGCTCCTTGGTAAGACTATCTACCTTGCGCATCTCCTCGAGGAAACGCCTTGCGTCCTCGCCGTACAGAATAGGAGTTTCTCTAATTGGCCTTGCCATAATCAATAACATTTAAATAATTAACTCCCGCAAAGTTATGATTAATTTTTCGGAAAATGAAGTAAGTTAAAGTTTTGCGCGTTAGATTTTTACGTTTTTTAAAGAAGTAAAATTTTTTCTTTATGTTTTTGTGACGAAATTACATATTTTGTGACGAAAGTGCCTAATGATTTCCTGATTTACGCAAGGGATTGGCATCGAAAAGTGGCTCTGACGGGCCTCTGGCTTGGCGATAGGGGGTAAATTGATCGTTTTGTTATGCTGGAGTGGCCTCTGTGGCCGTTTCCGCTGGCGATGGTTGACGGAATTCCTTACAGGGGAGTCGAGACAACCAAAGAACGGAACCTGTTCAAGTAGGTTCCGTTCTTCTTAAATGTGTGTGTCGTTGGCGGTAAAGTCAGTGATTTCCGCGCAATTAAACAATCTACGCAAAATGTACGGCCGTGAGGTTGTCTGCAAACATCCTTACACCTTCCTGGATTTTCTGGATGGTCTTCTGGGAAGGTCTGCGGCGACCGTGAAGGTAATGTCCGAGCTGGGTCTGGTTGACACCTGTTATGCGTTCGAGGCCGGCGAGGCTGAAGGCGCGGCTGTATTCTTCCAGAAAGCTTGCGATGTCGTAGAAGAACTCGAATTTGGCTTCCTCGAACTTGAGGCCGTTGGTGGCGTAGTATTCACGCATCTCGGCGTAGGCGTCCATAAAGTCGGCGATGGTCTCCCTGACGGTCTTGCCTTCTCCGATTAGGCCGTAGTTAAGGTCATTCTTTTCCATGTAGGCCGAGTAGCCGTTGTCAGCTATCTCGATGTATACTTTTATTGTCTTCATGTTCTATAGTTTTACTCCTGACTGTTCAATAATACTTTTTAAGGTTCCTGGCCTTACTTCTTCTGTCTTATGGTGGCCAGTTGTAAATCTTACTCCCGTAATCGGACTATACCAAAATGGGTGTCTGTTTGAACCTATCTGGTAGCAGCCGGCCTTTCGCAGTTTTCGCTCCAATTCACTGTACTTCATGCCCGCACCCTCCCGCACGTGCAAAGGTAGGAAAATTCCTACCAAATTCCAAATAATTCTTTTTCATAAAAAAACAATCACCAACGGGTTTTATGGCCGTTGGTGACTGCAATAATATGCAAAATATTCGTCAAAATTCAACAAGAAAATGTTATTAAAAAAAGTTTTTACGTTTTTAGTACTAAGAAAAATTTTCGATATCTGAGTATCAATTAATTACGGGCTTAAATCGGGATGACTGAAAAATTACGGACCTAAAAATTTTCCACAATATTTAACTACGCTCCCTAGGTGGAGTTTTTGATTTTATCTATTGTGGGGATAAATATTTATCCCTATATTTGTTAGGTAATACATTGATACTGATTGTGAGTATGAGCATAATACAAAACATATCTTTCAAGGGCAACCGTATCTATATGACTACAGATGAGGGAGCTAGCTATAGCCTTCCGTTGGAAGCTTTTCCCGTTCTGATGCAGGCAAGTCCGACTCAAAGGAAGGGATGGGTGATTGGTAAGTTTGGCGATGACGTTCGTTGGCCAGAGTTGGACGAGGACATTCACATCAGCAGTTTCTTTGAGGAGAAGGAGCCTGATTACTCCAATGAGGTGGCGGAGATGTTCGCTAAGTATCCAGAGCTGAATGTGTCGCAGATTGCTGCGAGTATCGGTATTAACAAAAGTCTGCTTGCCAAGTACATCTACGGAATAAAGCGTCCAAGTCCAGAGCGTGTTGAGGAAATCCGTCAGGCCCTTCACGACCTTGGCACGAGGCTGTTAAGTGCCTAAGGGTTTCACTTTTCCGCAAGGGATTGCCATGGAAATCGGCTCTGGGAAGGTGTCTAGTATGGCAAACGGGGGTAAATACATCGTTTTGTTATGAAGGAGTGGCCTGAGTGGCCGTTTTCGATGGCAATGGTTGGCGGATATTATGTTTATTATTATTGTGTTTAAAGAGGTGGTCAAAATTTTTGACCACCTCAGGGGAATCAGGGAATTACACGAAAATCACGTCAAGTAGGCATGCGAGGCCGCTGTCCTTGTATTTGTCACAGAACAGGCGGGTGAAGTGCCAGCCGTCGCTGAATTCGGCGAAGACATGCTCGGCGCTTTTGTGTATAACCAGTTGGCGCGTCTCAACCGTGGCGTTGTACTCTCGATTTATCGCACGGATGCCAACTTTCTTCTCGTATGTTATCAGGGAGAAGTTGTCGTATTTCCCGCTTTTGGCCAGTTCAATAAGCTCGTCGTAGGAATTCAGGTAAATCACATCCTTGAAATATTCTCTGCTGTAGAGTGTCTCCCAGACCTCATCTGTATAATACAGTGGCTCTTTTAGGTCAATGCAGATTCTCACAATCAGTTTGAGTAGCTTATGTGCAAACACATCTTCCTTTATCCTGATATCCACATACCGTTCGGATTCGACGAAATCGAAGATGTCTTCATCGTAGCATTCTTTCAAGGATGCCATGATGTGCTCGCTACTGACGTAGCCGTTGAAATTCTGGGCCTTGTCCAGCCTTGCACCTAGGTAGACGCATAGCCCAATATAATCTTTTTCTAATCTTTCTTTCATAATTGATGTTTTTAAATTTAACGGATTTATCCGACTATTATTGTTTTTAGAAGGTCCGCAAATGGGGATGGAGCGAACTTGTCTTGGAGCAACCAATAGAAGATGCTTAAGTCCTCTAATGCATCTACATACACCTTGAAGGAAGTCATTGCTAGTAGAAGATTGTCGACGCGGTAATAGAATTCTAAATCATCTTTAATGATTAGGCCCACCTTGTCTATATGTTGAAAATCATAGCAAGCGTTATTCTTAGCAAAGTCAAGCATGTCATCCAAAGACATAGAATCCAGAGTGCTCATGTTGTAGTGCATGTACCTGCTTTTATCCATATCAGAGCGCATGTAACATTGGTGGAAGTAATCGTAAACCTCTGAAAGAAAGTCGGTTAGCTTGGGGTGAAGCAGGTCTTCCCTGATTTTTGCCCTAAAGGAGTCTTTCGTATCTTCGTATTCGAAAAGATTGTCGGGGTAGTGGAATTTGAAGCGCATGAGTACCTCTTTTTCAAGATCAGGATCGTGCTTAAAGTCATCCTTGGAAATCTCTGCGCTCATAGTCATAGCAATTCCTAAAAATTGTCCCATAGATTTTGGTATTTAAAAGGTTAAACTAATTGGTATTTTCCTCAATTGCTTGAACATCCTCTGGTGCTTGGAGGCCCATAGCATTCTCCCTAGTTACTATCGGGGTGCCGAGTTGCCGTTCCAACTCCATTCTTGCGTGATGATATCGGTCAGAGTGGCAAACTGCTGGTCTTTGACCCCAGTCCGTTTCCATTCACTTGTTAGAGCCCTACGGGCATCTTTACCCTTCATCCTTTCATTAATCCATCCCTCGCTATACCCCTTTTTGCGGTAGTATTCTATGCCGCGGTCAATGGCCAATTCGGGGTCTTGAATCTCATCGATTCTGTCAGATGCCACACTTGCCATCCATTGTTTTATAGGCTCTGCCTTTGGGGAAGGGATGGATTGGATAATGCGGAACATTTGTTCTTGGTCTGCCATATCTACCTTTCTCATCTTGC
>Ga0065711_1048420_pt1 | contig 11819 bp, 9 predicted proteins | sample Hoacrofraction12_FD_59098 | JGI IMG/M metagenome (GOLD analysis project Ga0065711, IMG submission 59098) | Hoatzin crop microbial communities from Cojedes, Venezuela - Epithelial fraction 12 v2 (version 2) | ecosystem: Host-associated > Birds > Digestive system > Esophagus > Crop | place... | reverse complement strand
CTGAACATGAGGAAGAACTTCTTCCCTCTGAGGGTGATGGAGCACTGGAACAGGCTGCCCAGGGAGGCTGTGGAGTCTCCTTCTCTGGAGATATTCAAGACCCGCGTGGACAAGGTCCTGTGCAGCCTGCTGTAGGTGACCCTGCTTCGGCACGGGGGTTGGACTAGACGACCCACAGAGGTCCCTTCCAACCCCGACCATTCTGTGATTCTGTGAAATATACAGTGTTATATATGCACATCAAATACAGTAGTCTTTCCTATTTTGAACAGATCACAGTAATTTCTTTGATCTGCTTTCACACACAGATCTAAATATCCCATTTCTGGGGAGCCAGAGTCTCTAGGAAGCAGATTAGAGGAATCTTGTGTTATGTATTAAGTGACTGAGTTGGTGGAAAACAAATATTTATCTGAACATCATTTCATTCACATATTGGTTGTGAATTTCCCACTCTTATTTTTTTTTAACATGAGAATGGAATGCCTCAGTAGTCATTGATTTTTTTTTAATACTATTAAATAAGGGTGATATTTGTTTAATAAAAATGAGTAAAATTAGCTCCACAGAATTGTTAATGTTTGGGATCGGTAGGACACTATTCATCTATGGCTGATATAATCTCAAAATATTCAAAAAGCAGACCAGAAAAGAGGGCTTTGCCTGATTCTGTAAATATCTAAGACGTATTAAGTGAGACACTGAGGCATAATTGAGAAATATATCAATAAGTTCTTTTTTGAAGAATACATTGGTAAAATATTTCTTCGTAAAAATGCAGAAGCAGGAAAGCACTCCACAAAACAGGAGAAAAGAACCTAAAGCTTCACAAAGTTATTAACCCTTTCACCTTCCTTTATTCATCTTGAATTCAACCTCTAGTTGTTAAAATTTTTCCCTTTAGGGTTTATCTACAGAGAGGTGCTTAGGGAAATTAATTAAAATCAATGAACAAGTTTGATTTATGGAGGACTAGTCAAACACTATTAGCTCTCTATGTAGACATTCAAAATCAGAACAGAAGTAAATTACAGGGTTTCTAATTCACCTGGAAATAAAGTGAGTTATGTTGAATAAAGAATGCTTCCTTGGGAAGGAAAGAGTCACAATAAATGTTTAGTGTAATCTAATTAATCCATTTAAAATATGGAATTTTGTTTCATTTGTATGAGCTTTCTTGACTGTCTTTATAGACTTAGAAAGTGAGGGCTAATGTGCATGTATCATTTATTAGAATATTATATGAACTTCACTGTGTTTACTTCCATCTAAAAATGGAATTATATCAGGGGCTTCCTAATTAAAAGCAACACTTCAAAAGGTTCATCACAATGATTAGGAGTAGTAATAAGCAGTGATAGAATATCTTCACACATAGAAACAGTTAAATAATATGATCTGAGGGAATTAAATACTGGTTAAATGAGCCGAAGAGAAAGACCAGCTTCAATGAAATAAAAAAAATTCTAAGAAATGGTAATTTCTTCTTTTTTTTTTTTTTTCTGTTCTCCTGATTCTGTAGTCCTGCATTTTAGTAGATAAATTACACTTGCACATTTTATGTAGAGGAAAAGAAAAATCAACCCTTGAGAAAATTAAGTGTATTTCAAACCCACAAAATAATACAGAGTATTTTCAGGAAGTATCTTTCTTCTGAGAGCTTAAATTGATGTTAGACTTGTATATTATTTAAACTGACTTTTTGGTTTGCATAAGCAATTGCTGTTCATCATTTTCATCAGTATGAAATTGTTTACCTGTTGACAAAGATGAAGCCATATTATTTATTTATTTTATTCTACGGTTTATCTAGTATTAATCTATTACCAAGGCCAGGTAGGATGGGGCTGTGGGAAGGTGTCCCTGCTGATGGCAGGGGTTTGGAACTAGACGATTTATAAAACCCCTTCCAACTCAAACCATTATGTGATTCTATGATTCTGTTTCTAACAATATGATGCAAAAATCATCCTGAAATATTCAATATCTTTTTACACGTCAAAACAAACTGTGTAGCTGGTATTGTCATTCACTGAAATAGAACAACAATTTAGTCATGAAGGTTTATTGTTGCTTATTTTATGTGGTGCATGTTTATTATTATTTTAGGTTTATTCTAAAAGAAGTCAACATATTGCCCAGATACAATCCCTTGTTGGATTTTTATTCTATTTCTAAAATATCTGTAATAAACCTCAATTTCCTCTTTAGTTTGTTATTCCATTAGGATCTATCTCTGTACAAATTATCATAGACCATTCTGATAAAAATTGAGAGGTTCTGTCCCTCAAAAACATTGGTTACTGTCATAGATTAAAAATTACAACTTTTTATCTCTCCATAAGGAAGGAAAGATGTTTGAGGATTAAAACAAGAAGTAAGAAAACAATACCCTGTATATTGTTCAAATAACCCGTGGCTGATGGGAAATTACAATTTCCCTCCTCCGATGTAAACCCACTTTTATTTCAGTTGCTGCATTATTGAAATTACTTTTATTTAATGAAACTGTATTATGGCATTGTGTTTTCCCCAAGTGTTAGAAAATCCAGTAACATACTAGAATAGCCATTAACAAAATAGTCTCGATTGCAACAAAGAATACTGCTTTTGTATATTCTTATAGGAGATTCTGTGGAACTTGTCAAGTCTCCTTGTTTTAGAAAACTTATTAGCTTTTGTACAAGCCAGAATGATGGAACTTTACAATAGGCAATGTAAAAAAAAAAAAAGGCAAGATGCTCTGTTAACTCTGACATACTTAGAAAAAGATTTAGAAAAGTGGGCTAGACTTTCTACATTTCTTAAACAACAATAGAAGTGGGGGCTTTGGCACGGAGTGAAAGAAATATAGTGGCCAGGGTGGCTCCTTAAAATGTCTAGCTTTCATCACAAAATAAAGGTAACTATTGAGTGAAAGTAATTGGGTACTGTAAATGGAGAATAAAGCACACAAGTAAATTCTGAAAATAGTCATGATTCTTTCTAAGACAAAAAATGTTGTTCGAGAAACTAAAAATGAGCACTAACAATATAGGTGGAATTCAAATTGTGTATATCTGGCTGGTATAACAGTCAGTTATTTTTTACTTCCTATCTTTGTTATAGTAGTTACTTGGTGAAAAAGATATTTGTTACAAGATGTGCGTGTGTGTTTTTGCAGGAGTGTAATCGATGGCCTTGCTGGACTTGTCAAATGTAAGACGAAAGACAAACTCAGACCAAGGCGTCTCTCAACTGAGGTGTCAAAGCTAACAAAGGGAGTAATTAACTGGTGCTTATCTTATCAGACATAAGTAAGGGGGAACAGCCCATCACTGTAAACCAAGTGATTTGTGGGGCACCGGGGAGACTGCCAGCCAGAGATTGCTTCAGATAAAGCACAGATGGCCCCCCCGGATGCACACTGCTGAGTCTTGCTTCTGATGACACAATATTCCATTCCAAGAGCCAATCACACAATAATTGATTTAGTCCCACCTCGCAAAAAGATTTTCCAAACATATAAAAATTGGCACTTGAAAACTCTCTTTGGGAGGAGGAGCCAAGTGAGAACTTCACCTGACGGACAAGTTGACGGGCCTGAACGTCTCTTCGTCCCCCCAAGAAGTCCCTTCTTGGTAAGGGTCTTTTTGGTAAGAGTCGCGCCTCTGACTTTGTCAGATATATCCCGGGGAACACATTGTTAACTAAAGCACTAAACTATTACTTTTGTAGACAGAGCATTTAGCAACGGCAATCCCAAATCTGTGACACCAGTCGCTTGAATAAATTACCTATTGCTTCAGCTTTGTGAAACTGTTTCAGTGAAAGTCCTTGGAGGGGCTCTGACAGGCAAGTTGAATCTGAGAAGTGGCTACACACTTAACCCTTTAGACATAAACCGTCGACCGAGTCTGGGACTAGGAGTTGATCCAGCTGCACCTAGACTCTCCACTGAGAGAGAGTTCAGAATGCAAGGGGGTCTTCTCTGAACATCATGACTCAACGGGAGGGCTCTCCTTTTGCCGCTTATCAGACTCCCCTTACCCCCCCTTTAACGCGACAAGGAGTTATTTCAAAGTAGTCATATAAAAACTTTAAATGTACATATACTATTTTTGAATCACCAAAACTTCATAACCGTTACAATTACATCAGTTGTACTTAGACTGTTTTCTGTATTATCATCTGAAGACACAATGAATGGAAACAGGTCCTGTTGGCCTGACGCTTCATTTTATAGAAACACAGACATTACGTGTTAATAGTGGAAGTTTGAATGAATGATTGAAATTTCAGACATCATTTTTGTTTATGTTATTCGGTAATTTGGCTTTACTAGTGTATCAGACCTAACATCAGCCTCTTGTCTTGTATTATATCAGATCTTTGAAAGATCCTTCCCGATAATTTGAAATAGGTAAATGTCACACCTGTCCTCAAGGAGGGCAAGGAGGACCTGAATGAAGAGACAGAGTGTACCCTCAGCAAGTTTAATGAAGACACAAAACTGGGAAGAGTGGCTGATACACCAGAAGGCTGTACTGCCATTCAGCGAGACCTGGACAGGCTGGAGAGTTGGGCAGAGAGGAACCTGATGAAGTTCAACAAGGGCAAGTGCATGGTCCTGCACCTGGGAACAACCCCATGCACCAGGACAGGCTAGGGGCTGACCTGCTGGAGTGCAGCTCTGGGGAGAGGGACCTGGTGGATGACAAGTTAACCATGAGTCAGCAGTGTGCCCTTGTTGCCAAGAAGGCCAATGCTATCCTGGGGTGCATTAAGAAGAGTGTGGCCAGCAGGTCGAGGGAGGTTCTCCTCCCCCTCTACACTGCCCTAGTGAGGCCCCATCTGGAGTACTGTGTCCATTTCTGGGCTCCTCTGTTCAAGAAGGATGGGAAACTACTGGAGAGAGTCCAGAGGAGGGCTATGAGGATGATTAGGGGACTGGAGCATCTCTGCTGTGAGGAAAGGCTGAGGGAGCTGAGCTTGTTTAGCCTACAGAACAGAAGGCTGAGAGGGGATCTTAAAAATGCTGATAAATATCTTAAATTTGAGTGTCAAGAGGATGGGACCAAACTCTTTTCAGTAGTGCCCAGTGACAGGACAAGAGGCAATGGGCACAAACTGAAGCGTAGGAAGTTCCGTCTGAACATGAGGAAGAACTTCTTCCCTCTGAGGGTGACAGAGCACTGGAACCGGCTGCCCAGAGGGGTTATGGAGTCGTCTTCTCCAGAAATATTCTAAATCCTCCTGGATGAGGTCCTGTGTAGCCTGTCCTAGGTACACTGCTTCAGCAGGCGGTTGGACTAGATGATCCATGGAGGTCCCTTCCAAATCCTAACATTCTGTGATTCTGTGATTCTGTGATCTGGGCTTTTCAGCCTCACTTGCCTCAGTCTCTGGGAACATTATGGAAACCATTTCAACATGAAGGACAAGGAGATGTCTGGGAACAGCGAGTGTGAATTTCTCAATGGCAGATTATGCCTGCCCGGCATGATTGTTTCTTTCATGAGATGACTGGGCCAGTGGATGAGGAAAGAGCACTGATTGCTGCTTTCCGTGTCCTTCATAAGGTTGTTGACACAGCCTCCTCCTTTATACCCAAATTGGGGAGATATGATCTAGATAAGTAGATTTATTCTTTTAATTACCACTCGCTTTTAGAGATGTAGGAAATTAATGTTTTCTCGGGTTTTCTATTTGGGTTGGGGGTGGTTTTGTTGCAGTTCTTGCTTGTTCATTTTTTTAATAAAGAGCTCAATATATTCCTGCATTAGAAAATAGTTTTTGGAAAAAATGGACCAGAAAATCTTGTCTGAAACGCTTTGCCATGATGTGGTTGAAAACTACTGTGCTTACAGAAGCTGATCAAGTCAAATCACATGAATAGAAAAATGGTGAAATTAATCTGTGAGTTGTAGATTGACAACATATTGTCCTCAGATACTTGAATTGTGTTAAAATGGAAAGCTAGTATTTTCGAACAATTCCTAGACATTCTGACGCTGATATCTGTCAATTCAGCCTGGGCTGGAAGGAAAGTGGCCATTTATACTCTAAGTCTTCACTGGGCTAAATGTCCTGGACAAGTATCCATTCTGTTCAGCATCTGGTTTTCTGAAACAATTCAGCTGGACATAAAGGAAGTCGTCTGTGTGTAGTACGATGTCCTGTATGCAGAGATATCATCACTCTTGGCTCCTATCTCATAAAAGGATTACGGATTCTTACCCTCAAGTGATTGAGATGAAGGGTAGAAATGGGAAGGAGTAGAAAAACTAAAGCAGCTGGGAACTAATTGGTGTCCTGTACAAGATGGTTTATTCCAGCTTCCTGAAGGTTGTTTTGAATGCTGGAGGAAACAAACTATTCACATCTGTGCCAACACTTCTTCCTCAGAAACGAGCTGATTTGGATATACTAGAGCAGAAAACAGCAGGGAGAGCACCAGGTAGCACTGGAGTTAGGTGGTGAAACATGAGGGAGGAGTTTATCATTAGAACGTATTTTGGGAGGTCCATAGGATGGCTATGAGGCTGTGGTTATTTTATGATAAAAGATCATACTGAAGATCAAGATTCTTGATCCTAGACACTTGAGTCACCCTTCTGATATGCTAGGACATCTTTCTGTTTTCTGAGAATGATAAAGAAGTTTCTGTGAGAAGGGTGGTAGTGGTGGGGGATAAATATTGATTTTATACACTGCTTTTTAACATCAGTTCTCACTGAGCTCTATGATTCACAGAAATAAATTTATCCCTAGAGAAGATTTTCCAACAGTCATTGCACCCTAGTTCCCCAGAGTTTCTTAATAAATTAGAATTTAGGGTGCCTGTGTTTTGTAGAGATACTGCTGTTTCTTCGGGGCTTTTTTTTGTTTGTTTGTGGATTTCTTCTTTTTTTTTCAAGTTGAGCTGAGTATTTGCAGACAGTATTAAGAAATATTCTCCAGAAATATTCTCAAAAATAATAACCATTTTGTTCACTCTTTTGTCTAGTCCTAAAAAAGCTTGACATGAAAGGTCTGTTATTTCGTTCTCTCCATTTCTCACTTCATGATTTTTCCCTCAGTTATATCTATTAGATATTTGTCTATTTCTTTTCTGTTTTCCTAATAACAAATCTCCCTTCCGCATATGTGTATATATATACACATTAATTTATTTTTTATTTTCTGTGTCATTAAATATGGCACTATTTGACCACCCCATAACTTCAAATAAATATATCTTAACAACAATGTTAATCACTTTGACAAATAAGAAAAAAAACAAGAAGAAATTGTCCTTTAAATGTGGTTTTGCTATAAGCACAGTGTGGAACATAGGACAATATTACTGGATGTTACTGATATGTTCAGGATTCATGTTGCTTTTTGTATTGCCTACAGTATGAAGAAATATTTCTTTTTTGAAAAGATATATACTTTGCATACAACTAATGATTTACTGAGGCAAAAAACAAGACCAAGCAGTTCTGTCTCTCAAATAGCCCCTCACTTTTAAAAATGCTTTTTTTCTGACTACTGTAGGCATTTAGGAAGGTTCAGGCTTTTGCAAGCAGTGAATTGATATGAGTGGGGCTAGTCACGCGTTTAAAGGGAGTTACTTTCTACCTGTTTTTGGAATAAATTCTGAGTTGTGTCTGGCTGCTTCAAAACTAGCCATTTATAGAGATACTTCTTATTATTTTCCACTATTCTTCATGCAGGTGCTTACCTTCTTAGTTCGCTGCTTCAAATAATCATGGACTAAATTAACCACAATTATAAAACACATCAGAATTTATGAAAATATGCTGCCTCCTTTCAGTGCTCAAATAGTATATTTAATTATAGGGAAATATTTTACCATTTGCATATTCAGAATACTAATATTCATAAGTCTCCCAAATGCCATCAGATACCGTTACATAACACTCCATTTAATAAAAAACACCTAATTAAAGAAAATATGCCATTAAACATACTATGACATCATGAATGAGAGGAGTATCTGGGTTATCAAGTAAAAAATTGCTGAATACGAGAAAGGAGGAGATAAAGTTGGAAGGGCTTGATTCTGATTTCACCAAAAGCAACAGAGACTTTTTGTAAGCAAAATCAAATCTCACTGCTGCAAACTCTTCTGCGCTTGCAGTGTGACAGACTAGTAAAGGGGAAAAAAATCCAAACCTAGCCCAGAAATACCTCAAGTTTTCTATCAAATAGACTTTCACAATGACAAATGGCTGTAGGCTATCATGAAACAAAACAATTTATTACTCCTAGATATTGGTAAGGTTTTACATATTTCTCATTTTTCTAAGCAACATTGCTTCTGCTTTCTTTCTGTTTTTAAAACATAGGTTTTAACTTTATTGAAAAGTTTGGTTTCTGAAAGCATAGTTGACACTCAGTTAAATAATAGTTTAATCAGAATGACCTGACTATGTGTGATTTACGTAAGTTTTACTATCTTCTCTCATGTAATTTTATTTTTTCTCATATGTATGAAATCCCTAGAGCTAAAGGATTTTACAAAAAAATAGACTTAGCAAATCTGAAGGGTCCCATTGCCTATGGTGTCTGTAGAGTTAAACCGTTTCTAAAATATTTGTAGAGAATTCTGGTAGGAAGCACACCCTAGGTGCCATGAGCAAGACGACAGCCCGCAGGCCAAGCGAAGTGATTATTGCCTTCTATTTCACATTCGTGATGCTGAGGCTGAAGTACTCTGTGCAATTCTGGGCTGCTCAATGGAGGAGAGGCAAGGGTAGCCTGGAGAGAACAAGCAGCAGAGGCTAGAGACCTAGCTTTGCTTAGCCAGTGGACTAGAAGATGGAAGGATAATATCATCGCTGTCTCAACTCCCCGTTTTTTGGTTGCAGGAAAGATGGAGCCAGGCTGTTCTTGGAGATGCAGAGTGAAGAGGTAATGGTCACCAGCTACAAGAGAAATTCCTATGAGACTGAAGGAGAAACATTTTCCTCGGAAGAGTTTTTACGCATGGGGTCAGAAGCCCTGGGAGGTAGTGGGAATCCCCATCCCTAGAGATACACAAAACTGGATTGGAAAGGTCCCAGGCAACATGCTGAAACATTGTCTGACTTTGAGCAGGAGGATGGATTAGATGACCCTCAGAGCTGCCTTCCAGCCTAAAACATTCAATAGATCTACAAATTCAAAAAGGACATGTAGGTTTTGCTGAAGATGGTGTATATAGTAGTTTCTGAAAACACCACGACCACTAAAAACATATACTGCACAATCACTCCATGATTTTGTTTGTAGAACTCAGGGCATTTTATTCACAGACTTCATTCTTTTAGCTAGAAACTACAGATTTAAATGCAGAATCCTGCCTTCTGAGTGTTAGGGTGGAGAAACTCTGTTCTGCTTATACCACCAAAAATGATGCACATTATAGTGAACCAGATTTATGTGCTTTCAATTAAATTTTAATAATTCAGTGAAAAACTATGTTATTTCAGCAATACAAATTCTGGATCATTATTAGAAATTTTCTCCATTATAGAAGAGATAATTAATAATTTCTTTGTCTTTCTTAAAGAAATTCTGATTCCTCTGTTCTGATTACGGCTTTTCAAAAGCAAACTTAAAATTGTAGAGATGGTTGTGCAAATGTCTCTAAAGCCTCTTTTCCGTGACATAAAGTTTCAATTAGATGGAAAACCATTGCAAAAATCCCCACAGAATCCTGCTTTAAAAGAAAGACGGAGGGAAAAAACTGTGAAAAAAATCCATTGGAAAATCACACTTTTGTACCTTTAATAAAAATACAGTCTGTAATTTTGCAGAAATATATGTACATTCGTGAAGTTTCCAAATTATATTTATACAAGTAGGTTGATTTTGACTAATCAGAACACCCTGATAGTTTTGAAATAACTTAATTTTCTGTATTTTTCCCTGCACCTCACTGATAGCATCTATGTAGTGGGTTTCCATTTGCTTGAATTTTGGTCAGGTGCACTGGTATTTCAATCTATCTCTGACAGATTAAAACGAAATAAGTATGGGTACCTTAATGAGTACCATAGAAAACTATGGAACAAATGATCTTTTGTCTTTATCTGACTACAGTACAGAGGCTTTTGGTTCACTCTTTTTGTCTGTTTGTTTTTAGTACACAAATGTTTAGGGTTTTTTTCCAAAATGCGTGTGTTAAATACAGGGGAAGTGCCTTATCTTGTAGATTGTTAGCTTCTTTCCCAATTTCAAGTAAGGACTAAGACTACATGTAGTATTTTTGACACACACACTTTGCTCGCTTGATATTTCATGTATTTATGAAGTATCATGCTTACCTATAATGAGTCATAGTGGAAAGCTGGCACAGTGGATGTTGTTTGAATTCCAAATGGTCTTGATTAACAAGCCTGGTTCATAATTTCACTTCTAATGATTAATAATACCTTACCTTTTTACATGTAGTTGTCATTAAAGGGGAATCTCAAAGCACTTTACATCAGACATAAACAACTGTTGCACTGCTTTGCCAGGATCTTGATGTTTAGTATATACGCACAGTGTAAAAAAAATGATGAAAACTAAAAAGAGAAAGAAGAATGGATATGCAATATTACTGTCTTAGAAGCTGACATGGCATTTTGGCTTATTTCAAACAATGATAAGGTGTACAGTAGAAGTTAATGGCAACTGCTGGGGGGGAGGGAGGGAGGGAGTGACTGGGTAGGGGCTTATGTGCCCACCAGGGTGAACTCACCATATTTTACAATTATAATAATATAATAGAATGTAAATTTGAGAACGAGGAGAGGAATACAGTTATTGCACTCTTGGGAAATGGAAAGTTCCGCTGGCAAAAGACCATGAGGTCACATGAAGTCATTTGAAAACCAAGTATCATTGATGTATGCTGAAAAACAAATGCTGTGGAAAGGGCTATTTTGCAAAGATTCTATAATTTGGATACGAATCTTTCTACTGCTTGAAAACAGATTTTTGTACTCTATCTTCAAAACCAGTCTGCTTTAACTGAATCAGACAGTTTTGAATTATTTAGATGCTGATTTGAACCACTTCTGCACTTTATAACTTTTTTGCACATGTTTAGCATTAGAAAATTATTCTCTTTTGGATGTCAGCATTTAGGTCTTGATCTTAGATGACATACTTATGTGCTTATTACCACTACTGAAAGTAGTCTAAGAAGTAATCTTGTTTAAGTATTCAGCATCGTACAAATAAATTGTTGTGTACAAGTCTTATGACCTGATTCTAAGAATGTGGAAATAGAGAAGAGTTCCCAAAGGAGAACAACGTAAAGAAGTGTTATGGTTTGGCTGCAGCCAGCAACAAAAGCGCCACGTGGCCGCCCCTTCCTCCGCCAAGGTGCAGAGGAGAATGGAAAGAAACAGGCAGAAACTGGTGGGTCGGGATAAGGGCAGTTTAACAGAACAAGAAACAAAGGGAACAGGAACAACAAAGATACAGATAAGGAGAAAATACAACACAAACCACACAACCCACAGAGCTGCTCTCCTGGACCGCTGCCGCTGCGCTCTCCTGAGCTGCGAGTGAGTTCCCGCTGCCCAGGTCCCCCCCCACCGGAACCCAGCATGATGGCACATGGTATGGAATACCCTGCTCTTTTTGGCCAGGTGGGGTCAGCCAGCCTGGCTGTGCCCCTTCCTGGATTCCGGTGAAAATTAGCCCTGTCCTGGCCAAACTCAGGACATGATTAAGGCTTGGGGTGGACCTGCTGGAGAGCAGCTCTGCGGAGAGGGACCTGGGTGTCCTGGTGGACGACAGGTTAACCATGAGCCAGCAGTGTGCCCTGGCTGCCAAGAAAGCCAATGGGATCC
>Ga0065711_1048419_pt1 | contig 11819 bp, 2 predicted proteins | sample Hoacrofraction12_FD_59098 | JGI IMG/M metagenome (GOLD analysis project Ga0065711, IMG submission 59098) | Hoatzin crop microbial communities from Cojedes, Venezuela - Epithelial fraction 12 v2 (version 2) | ecosystem: Host-associated > Birds > Digestive system > Esophagus > Crop | place... | reverse complement strand
ACCCCGCAGTGGCCGCCTCCGCGCCGCGCCCGCCGCCGGGTGGGCCGCGCGGCCGAGCTCAGCTCCCTGCTCCTGCTCAGCACCAGCGTGGAGGGCGGCTCGGGGCTGGGCGGCAGCCTGGAGCTCTGCTCCCCGCCGCGCAGGCAGCCCGCCGCCTCCCCCGGCAGCTCGCTGCAGGCATCCGAGCAGCTCCCGCCGTTTGCCGGGGCTGGCAGCGCCCGGGACGAGGCAGCCGAGTGGTCCTGGCCCGGGAGCCGGGAGCCGGGCCCGGTGTTGCAGAAGTCTGGCAGGGTTCTGAGGGCGTCGGTGCGGGGAAGCTGCCGCCCGCAAGCTCCCTCGTCGCCACCGAAAGGCACGACGACTCATCAGGCAGCTCCCGTTGGCGGTGAGCACCCTGCACCGTATGACGGTGCCACGTCTGATGAGCCGTGTGATGATCTCAGCAGAGAGTTGACGAAAGGAAGCTTGCCTTATCAGAGAGGCAAAGCCAGCAAGTACCAGCTTACACCGGTGGTGGTCTTGGACCCTCAAGAAGTGCCAGTGTGGCTGATGAGCGTGAAACGCAACAAAAAGGCCGATACCCAACCTGCCTGCCAGCAGCCAGTATCTCCGTTGAGTTTTCAAGGAATCTTGGAGAATAAACACAAAAGTACGAAGGTTGTTTCTGGGGAGGGAAGTGCCTGTCGGAAAGCTTGCATCAGCGGCTTCAGTGCCAGCCGGTGGGGGAGGCAAACAAGGCTCCGTCCAAAAAGGCACAAGAACAAGAGACAGCAGCAGCCCAATAACTCCTTTTTCAGACCACAGCTGAGGCAAAAAGGAATGAAGAAGGATGTTCTGGAGGTGTCTGTAGATGTAAGAGACAATGACTATTCACTCCTCAACAGCTCCCTTTCCTGGGGCAGAGTCCGAGCATCTTTGTCCTTCCATAAGAGGAAGAAAGTTACCACGGGAGACAGCTCCTGCATCCTTTGTACCCCTTCTGCGAAATCCCAGCTTTCGGGGTACCAAGCAACCCCATCTGCTGGTACGGCTCAGTGCTGCACTTGGTCTGCTTCCTCCATGGTCCTGCTGGCGCCCAGGAATTCCTGCTCTGTCCTGGAGCTAATGCTTACAGATGCAGAGAAGGTGTTTGGGGAATGCCACCAGGAGGGCCCTATCGCTTTTGAGGAATGCATTCCTTTAGACAAGATGAAAGAGTGCAAGAAAATTGGAGAAGGGGTGTTCGGAGAGGTCTTCCAGATTGACAGTGAGAGAGGACCTGTGGCCTTAAAAATAATTCCCATTGAGGGGACTGAAAGAGTAAACGGTGAAGCTCAAAAGAGCTTTGGGGAGATTCTGCCCGAGATAATAATTTCCAAAGAACTCAGTCTTCTGTCTGAAGAGTCTGTGAATAGGACTGTTGGGTTCATCAGCTTGTACTCTGTACACTGTGTTCAGGGGGCCTATCCTAAGTATCTCCTGCAAGCCTGGGACGAATACCATGAAGTAACAGGATCAGAAAACGATCGGCCTGACCTTTTTGGGGACGAGCAGCTCTTCATGGTTCTGGAGTTTGAATTTGGAGGCAGTGACTTGGAGCATATGAGAAACAGGTTCAGTTCAGTGGCGTCAGCAAAAAGCATTTTGCACCAGGTCACTGCTTCCCTGGCTGTGGCAGAACAGGAACTGCACTTCGAGCACAGGGACCTGCACTGGGGGAACGTGCTGGTAAAGAAAACGGATGTAAAGGAGCTTAATTACGTGTTGAACGGGGCAACGCACACAATCCCCACAGCAGGGATTCACGTCAACATCATCGATTATACCTTGTCACGGCTGGAGAAGGACGGGTTAACTGTGTTTTGTGACCTTTCCACTGATGAGGAACTGTTTCAAGGCACAGGGGACTACCAGTTTGACATCTACAGACAAATGAAAGCGGAGAACTCCAACAGCTGGACTGACTACCATCCACACAGCAACGTCCTCTGGCTGCACTACTTGTCAGATAAACTTTTGAAAGACATGGGCTACAAGACAAAGGAATCAACTTCTGCCATGAGGAAAATAAAGAAGCAGCTGAGTAAGTTCCACAAAGAAGTACTGAGCTTTGGGTCTGCCCAGGAAGTTTTGCAGAGCAGCAGCCTCTTCCAGTGAGCAAGGGAGCGGAATGTTTGCAAGAACTAAGTCCCTCATACTCCCTTTCTCCTTTGCTGTTTTTAATGTATGATTTAAATGTTGGCACAATGAAGAAGTGTTATGATCGGTGACTGATGTGTGTAATATGCTGTCAAAAAAAAGTCTAAAAAAACTGGAAAAAGTCTTCTCCTTTAAGATGTTTCCATATGTACTTTTTTTGAGGGGTGATTGGAGGGGGAGAGACCAGAGTTGACATTGGGACGGACACACACAAACTTCTTTGGCCTCAATTAATGTTTTGAATTCCACAGAGGTTTTCTTACCTTTTTAGTCTTAGATTATTAAAAGTTATTTCCTTACTATATTGTCTTTCTTACAAATTCTTTTTTCAAAGAAAAAAAAAATTCTGGACAGTGAGGACAGAAGTAAACATTGTTAGCCCAGATGGGGGCGGGAGGGGAGGGAAGCCCACCTTTTGACTTAATTTTAAAAATAAACTTTTGTTCAGTTTGGCAAAATTTGTACCTGGAATGCTGCTATAAAATGTAAATACGTGAAGTTTCTGTAGTGTAGGTTTTAAAAACACTCTAATCTGCAATAACATGATTTTTCTTTTCCTTTGTGAGGATCAGTAGAGAGATATTGGATGAGGAAAAAAATAAGAAAACGTACCTGTATTCCAGATGCATTTTTGATCGTTATTATGTTGTGACCTTGTATACTGACAGGAACCCAAATCTGTAACTTGATAGTAGCATTAAAGGGATTTTCTCCATTTATCTACAGAAGAGAATGCACAAGATAATAAGTGTTCTTTAATCATGATTGCAGATGGATCAGATGACCTAAATTTGAAGCTATACTTACATTAAATTTGAATTCTTTGTTTTCAAGAAGTCCTTCGCTAACATTCACATACATTAAAGAAACTGGTCTAAAGAGAACGATAAATCAAACTAAGTGAAAAGTGAATTAGATTATTGTTAAAAATCAGCACATCCAATGACACAGATGCATTAAGTAATTAAGAGGTAGCATCATCAAATTTGTTAGAACTGGAATGCTGTCCATGCAGTCTGTCTATATAAGTGCGTGTATAAGCAGTCTGCCAATTGGATGCATCTTTGAACCTATCTTGAAGTCCGCTTTTTACAAGCTAAGCAGTTGGAGACTTTAGTTACCCCCTGCCTACAATATGATTTTATTGTTCTGTCTTCCAGACTCTGCTTTTGCTGTCTAGTACCACAGAAAGTGACTTGACAATCTGCAGTCCTTGGAATTATTAAGATGGAAATTGGACTGGAATCTTACCAGGCATCCTCTCAATCTTTTTTCCTCTAATTGACTAAAGTAATGCAATACAACTGAATACTCTTAAAACTTACTTGGAAAGGATGGCAGTGAATGCATATCTGACATCAAGGATGTGTTCTTCAGCCAGAATGGTGCTATTTTCATTCATGCTTTTGAAAAACAAAAGGATGGATGAAACAACATTATTATTGGCCTGCCTTGGTCCTTTATTTCTATGGTCTGAGAACTGCTAATATTGGCTGTACAGGAGGGATGGAAACAGAGTGGCAGTAATTAATGACAGGAGGGGTGCCAGCCTGTTTGGTGACATGGTACAGCAGTGTTGGAGTAGCCCTTTATTCGTACAGATTCTGAAAGCTGCCATTGTGTCAAAATGTTTCCCTGCAAACTAACGCTAATCTGTGAACACGTAGTATTGCTTTCATTAATCAAAATTTAAAGCTTCTACCCCTCACAAAACTGGATTTTAAATTCAAGTAGAAACCTTTGTCTTCAACTGTGCTAAGAGATGAGTCTGTGCTCAGAGATGAGTTTGCATTTCCTTTTTAAAGATGCTCTCTGTTTAAAAAACACTGTGTACTACTCAGTCCCCATACATTTTAACAGGAGGAAGGTGACAAGAAAGGAATCTGAATGGTAACTTCCCCCCATTAGAAAGCACCTAATCAAGAAAAATACCCTGAACATAGGTTCTCATCCCAATCATTTGGAGTGAAAGCTTTACCTGGAACAGAGCTCAACTATGTATTTTACTCATCTGTTCTCTCTGCTAAAGAATGATGCCAGAACCCTGTTTTCCATTCCAGAAAACACAAGGTTTTAAAGATGTACTACACTTAAATTAGGACCTTAAAGGGTGCTCCATCTTTTACTGAAATAATGATGTATGAGCAAAGCTAAAATTATCACAAGGGAAGGAAAGATTTTTCACACAGGTCCAAATGCTTAGAAAGGGTGAAAAGAACAAGTACAGTTTTGTGTAACCAGTGACTGATAAATAGTGTGGACACCCAGGAATTCTGATATTTCCTTTCTAGTTCACAGTGTATTTTGTGGTGAAAATAGCAATACTCACTTGGTGATATTAATGGTGATTGCAGACTTATTTTGGAATATGCTTTCACCTAATTGCCAAATCACTGAAAATTTTGCCTATTTTGAGGGAAAAGAAAGACATAACAAAATATTGATTACTGTGTAAATACTCCTTAACTCACTAGGATACTGTTAAAACATGATGGCTAATGTATTTTCTGCTCATCATTCCTTTCTGGAGAAATTAGACATTAACTCAAGTGCAAGAATATGAAAATAATCTCTTGCCTTTAGAAAATACACACAGGCGTTAAGCTGAATTAGTGAGAAGAGCGGCTCTGGCCTCATTGCACAGATAAAGGATGCAAGAGCAGCTACTCAAAGTATCCTTTAGAGGTAGGGGGAAAAAGTGAAAATAACAATCTCTACTTACAGTTGTCTTCTTGAATACTGGATGCCCAATTCTGCAGTTACAGGCTAAGACCAGAGAAGTTAATGGTATTGGCTCGCCACAGTGAATAGCAGGAGAGGATGGCTGCCAACAGAACAGGAATGCTCTTTAATGTTGAATAAAAACAGACTGGGAAATTCAACTCAGTCTGTGTCTGCTCCCACAAAATGAATTAGGTACAAATAGACCCATAAAAGCTTATGAGTCTTAAATCAGATAAATCCAGTATTCGGGCTCTGGTCCTAATAACTGAAATGCTCCTTCCCTTCCCTGGACCTTACTTCAAGATTTATTTAGGTAGTAAATGAATAGCAGTCAGCGCTGCGTTTTCTTTCAGCAGTCTGCTGCTTAGCTGAAGAGTTGTTCTAGGATCTTACCTCAACAGTCACCTTCTTAAAATGTAGGTTTTTGGGATAGTTCAAGACCATGGTTGTCATGTACGAGTCATCTCCACTGTTTGTTAGTGAAACATTCATGGTCACTTTTTTAGTGTGGCCCACCACTAATTCCTTTCTGGAAGCAGACAGAAAAATGAGATGGGCAACATGTAATTTCTAAGGGTTGTTATTTAATAAGAGGCCTGAAGCATTCTGGTTCTGGTAATTACTCTCTCCAAATGCTTTTACACACAGGATAATGCCCAATTAATTATTCAATATTTTTCAGGGTGTGTAGGAAAACACTTCCTTCTTAATGTTGAAGGCAGTCATCTCCAAACTTTATGTAACATTTTATCATTTCTGTTGTACGTCAAGAGAGATTTTAAACATTGTTTTGCTTGATTAACTTTTCAGTGAATCTCCAGGGTAAGTTTTTACAATGAAGTGATGCCTACTGTTTTGTCTAAGGCTACGTAAACTGCGCAACCCTTTGGCTGTAGGGCTATGCTGTGCATCAGCCTAAGACGAAATCACATGTTCACGATTAAATGCCAGAATTGTGATTTTAGGATGACTATAGTTCTTTAAACCTTGGTCTTTTCTCTGAGATTACCTAGAACAACCCAGCAACACCCATAGAGGCACACAGTTACAGCACTGCGTGAGTGTGGTGTTACGGGAAGGATGGATCAGATAGTAATGTAAACAAAGGGTCAGCAAATCTTGTCTGAGAATTTGAAGGAAATGTCTTATGCACAAAGATGACATTTTTTACGAATGCTGAATGTGAAATCTGGATAATACAACTACTGTGACTCACTGAATCTGACTTGTCAAAGTTAAACGAGCAGTACAGATGGTCTTGTTGCAGTCCTTCTTGTAAGGCAACTGAAAGCAAACACAGATCAAGTCAAATTTTAACAGTCTTAACTTTTCTAAAGTAGCAGATTCAGAATATCTTTACATATACACATATATTCTCTGAAAACAAAAACAATTCCCGTGACCTCAGTTAAGGAGAAGTTGGAAATAGAAGATCCTCTAGTGGTAAGTCAGTCCTAAATTGATGATGTTTTGTAATTCAGCTCCCAGGAGAAGGTCTGTTAGCAATAACATGAAAAGTTTTCAGCTGGGGACAAGGTCTTGTTAAAGAAATGCCAGTTGTTTACTCCTGGATTGCCACAGACAGTAATCTTAATTCCTTTTCCAGAGATGATATGTTTTTCTTGAATAAGTATGTTCATATGCTGTGCCTGCTTATAGGCATACTGTTTTGTAGAGATGAGGTTTCTTCCATTAGCAATAGTTTTATTTACCAATAAAAATCAACTGTCTGTGGCTGATTTTTCTGGAGAAGTTCAATGATAATTAATGATTAGATATTGGGTGCATAAGTACCAAGCAATGCTGACCAACACTCAAGAATCTCATTAATTATTCTTAGGAAATAAATGTACTATCAACATCATCATCATCCCTAAGAGTACTGTGACTATAGTAATTAGTGTTCATTATTGCTCAGTGCTAAATGTCCTAACTTCTCTGTTCTATGCTTTATGGACACTAATTAAATATTGAATTGTGGTAAAGACTCCTATTAAGGAGCAAAAAGCTGCCTCTTTATAGAGCTTTGTGGAATTTTCTCAGAAGCTGTGATGTGGATTTCAGACTAACTGTGAAAAAGAGCTAGGAATCCTGCTACTAAACTGCAAGAGAGGAGACTGGATATCAGACTTAACCTTTAACTTTATTAGACGTTTGCAGCCTCCCAAAAATCAATTTGAAACAAGCAACTAAAATAAACTATAAATATATATACATAATTTTCATTATTATAAAAATTACTTCATGAGAAAATTGTGTAATTGTAACTACAAAATACATAATTCAAATTATAAGTCTTAATATAAGTTCCAATGTAGTGCCCAGTATCTGAAAAATACTTCACAAAACACACAAACCATCTGCCTTCTTCACAGGGAGCATCTAATTTCATTTTACACAGAGGCACAGGAGAAATGTCATGGACAAAGTAAAGCAATTTTTTAGCAGATCTGAGGTTGGACCTTAGAGATGAGATTCTTTTCACAAGTATCTCTTTGGGGGAAACCTGGCCCTAAACTCCACTCGGAAGGCAGTACTGATAACCAGAAAGGGAGCAGAGGGCACAAGACAACATGCAAAGGCTAAGAAAACCCCAACTTATATACATTTTTAATAGTAAAAGCTTTGCATCCTGGAAAGAGAGAAAGCTCTTTGCTTTGTCTCTTATCGTTTTATTTTGTTACCTGAAAATGTATTTCTGATGGCTGGTATCTATCCAGCACAGGAACAGCAAACTCCGTGTTATCATTTTCCTTATAAAGCTCGTGTTTAACTCTCAGAAAAATGCTGGAAAAACAGTCAAAGTCACACGGCTACAAGAAAGGAAAAACAAGAAGTTGAGAAAGTATCTGAGCATTAAAATGCAGAAGTCTTCACACACGTCATCTCTGGTCCAGCTTCTGTCACCTGGCAGATTTAGGAACCTTCTGACTCAGACGTTTTCTTTGAGCCACTGTGTTTAATAGCCATCAGTGGACCATAAGCTTGTCGAATGTTTCTTTTAGATCATTTTATACATCTGACTGCCATGACATCCACTAGATAACGTGTTTGGTGATGCAGTTATGCATTATGAAGGACAGTTTCCTTCCATTTGCTTTAATCTTGTAAAGCTTCATGCCTCCCCTACAATTCTAGGATTAGAAATACTTCACGTACACACAAAAGGACGAGAGTTTGATTTATAGCAATACAAACCAAAATGGCACGTGACACATCTCCTGCCTCAGCTGTAAAACGTGCTCAGCAAGTCTAACACTGAGAACCCCCCACTGTAGTATTTTTGCACTTCAAGAAAGACTCATAATCATGCAGATTCTGGTAAAAAATCCTGTCCTCTTAACCCTTCTTGCTGTAGTAAGTCTGACCATCACCTACCAGTGTGTAAAGCTGCAGCTCACAGCACATGCCCTCACTGACCAGCAGCTTTCCACTTGCTGTAGTGTTCTGATCTTCAAACTGTACTCTCTTCTTTGCCATTTTCACATCTACGTCCACCGTGTAGAGAATGTATAACTGTGAAAACACTGCAAGATTTTCAAAATCCTTTGTTAGATGTACCAGAGGTTGTTCTCAGTGCCAAGTTTCCCAGGACAGTGTAGGACTATAGATTTCAATCTGACCACAATTCCCATTTATTACCTTGTTGAGACACTGGTAAAGCTGAGATTGTATCGAAACATAGTTTTGCTGTGACAATGCTGTTATTTTGGAAAATTAGGATTCTCTCAGGGTTGAATCTCATGCTGGCGAGAAAGTGGACAACTGGTCTTGAGCTAGTCAGTGAAGAACAGATAAAGAACAGAATCCAATATAAAAGTTTTGAACCAAAACATTACAGGAAAAATGTTTTAAGAAAGCCTGGCAGCAAGAATAAGAACTGCTCAGTTTTTCCATGATATTTCACCTGGTCCAAGCTGGCCTATTTACAGAAGTTCCAGTTTCTGCTGGGAACATTCAGAACATACAAAATCCCAAGAGTCTGAATGAACAGACAGCCAAAATACATCAATGTGGCTAGAGTTTCAGAATTAAACACAGTGTTTATATTTCCATTAGATAAACACATTATCTAGCTGTTCAAATTCTCTCTTTATCTACAATTTTTTTTTCAAATACAGAATGCAAGAACAAAATCAAACGTCTGCCATGTCTTAGCCTTTGTGAACTCCACGGGTCACTCAGCTACCAGATGCCTGATTGAACATGAAGTATGGTCTCTGTCAATAAATTATTTTTTTGCCTAAATGACCTACATTATCAGTGCTGAATCGCAGACATCAAGGTCTTAGACCTAGATCTGTTGATCAGTTCATGGTCACTCTCTCATACGTGTTCAAAGCTTTAGACTTGTTCAAAGCTTTAGGGAAAAGCCCTTGCAACTTGAAATAAAGGCTTTACATTTCATATAATTTCTAGCACTGGGAAATATTTTTTAATGTCCCTCTGATGCTGAATTAAAAATAGAATCATTACACAGTGCTTGCAACACAGATTCTATTTTTGTCTTTGAAGCATTTCCCCAGCACACTAAAAAATTACAGTGATTACCTACCGGAGCACAATCACGTTCTCCAGTGATCCCACTGTAATATCTTGGAGACCATCATTAGTGAAATCAAAGCCACCATCAATGGATTGACCGAAATACTGCAGTCCTGAAGAAATTTCAGAGGCCTTTACTCTCTAAAAGAGGAGGGAACATCAACAAATGTAAGCCAGGATATCTCTCTTGCCGTTTGGAAAATACACTTCTTTTCACCAGGCTGCTGTAAAGATGATTTTGTAACACTCATGAGATGCAAAATACTGGCTCTTAACTTCCTATAATGGACGGGCCGGCTTGCAAAAGGCTATGCTGTTCTATAGGCAGCACCCAAATCCAGCTCCCTGACCTAAGCAGGCAGGTGAATAATTACAATCAAGGAGCAGCTCTGCTGCAGAAACCTGTGTAGTCAGATAAACCACCTGACATCGGCAAATTTCTCACCCATCAATGCAAATAAAATGTGGAAGTCCTTCCTCCTAGCATCTTCTACAAAAACACAAGCTCTCCCCTCTCGTGGGGTAGTGGAGGTAATTCCCAAGAAGACACGTACTTGAGAAAAAGAGCTCTTGATCTTGTCTTTATCACCATTGAAGATGTAAATGCTGCCAAACGAGGAACTGATGGAAAGCTGATCTTCAAGGGGGGCTCCAACTGCAATATCCTCATATCCATCCCCATTGACGTCTCCAATGCTAGCCACAGTAAACCCAAACCTCGCAACAGGAGAGGTCACCTGCGCGTTTAAGTGTCCTTCCAAGGTGAATGAACCATTCTGAATAACATCCAAGAAGGAAATCGATTTATAGCAAATATAGCATGAGTAGCTCTCACAAAAAACAAACAAACAAAATCTTACTGCACACCTATAATGCTTAAACATGAACAATGAAGCCCTAAACAATATAAGAAGTTCAAGATACAGTTGACTCTCGGAACAAAAGCTTGATCCTTCTGCATCGAGAGCATGCAAATTCTCGCACAGACAGTGTGTCTCTGGACAGCCCCATGCAAGCGGACACACTGCAGCACTGGCCTTTCTTAAATCCCTCGCAGATCGAGCTGATCCCCGGCTTGTTTCACAGCAGAAAGCAGCCCACCTTCTCCGCCCGACTACAGAAATAAGCCACAAGAGGGTGCACGCTATTTGAATTCAAACAGATGCCCAGGCTGTTGTTTTTCGCTTCCAACCATCCTGTGCGTGCCCTGAGCAACTTTTAGCAGCGTACGGAAGAGGGTTTTCTCCTGGTCTGCTGTTGAATTTCACTTGTCATTCAAAATGACGCAATTAACTTATAACTTATATTCTGTATATTGTGTAACGGATCCTGTAGCTGGGCCTACAAAACATTTTGTTTTCTGCAGGTCCTGGGAAGCAAAGTTTTCGCAGCTACCCATGCACACGTTTACTGCAAGCACTGCAAAGAACACTGCTTGCAGAGCAAGCTCTGCACCAACAAGTTGCCTATGTAGATGAAGAAGACATGATTTTATCACATTGTGGTAAGAATATACCTTAGCTACAGAACGGTTTTATTTCTTTAGTTATTTCTCTTTTATATTCTAACGACTAAGAGAGGACCTCTGGCTTCATCCTGCAGTCCTCTACCATACAGGGAGAGCACATTCAGTGAGAGCACAAAGGAGGAATGTTTTATTTGTCACTACTTAGGCATGGTTGGAAAATCCCCAACACGGAGTGTTTACGCTACCAGTGTTTTTACCTCTGTCTCCAGGCGATATACGTAAACTCTTCCTTCTTCCCCCTGAATGTGATAAAACGGAGCTCCAACAAGGAGAAGATCTGTCACCCCATCATGGTTCACATCAAGTGGGCAGAGCTCAGATCCAAAATAAGATCCAACCTGTGCTCCAGAAAAAGACAAGCAGCTCTTTCACTGGAATTCTCTATATATAGCTGTGTAGAATTGGTGTCCTTTGCAGCAGTAAGGCAATTTTTAGAACAAAGCATCACATATCTACTTATATGTGGATCATTTCCTATTATTTATTTTATTACAGCCATCCTTGGGGACAGATCCTGTAACCAGTTTAGCAGTAACAAAATCATTACTCAACAGTTTGACAGAGGAAAAAGAATACCACAGTTGACAAAATCTTACCCCATGAACCATGAGAACAGAACATAAATATAGTACACTTCGTTTACCTACATTTTTTCCCAGTCTTTGTCCAAATTTCATGATTTTTTCTGATGTTCCCAAAGCATTATGGAGTGAACAGACTGCGTAATCCACATCTAGCTAAATCAGATGCTTGTGTAAGAGTGTAAGTGTGTTTGGAGGAGAAAACGCAGCTGCTGTTTGAGTGAAGGAGAGGCGTGCAGCCCACCTGACACACACACACCCCC
>Ga0065711_1048418_pt1 | contig 11820 bp, 10 predicted proteins | sample Hoacrofraction12_FD_59098 | JGI IMG/M metagenome (GOLD analysis project Ga0065711, IMG submission 59098) | Hoatzin crop microbial communities from Cojedes, Venezuela - Epithelial fraction 12 v2 (version 2) | ecosystem: Host-associated > Birds > Digestive system > Esophagus > Crop | place... | reverse complement strand
AGGGAATTCTAAGCTTTCTCATAAAAATGAAATAAACTGGCAGCTCTTCGTATAGCTGCTCAAAGGCTTGATCAAATCACTGTTTTGCTTTTATGCTGTAGTCCACAATAATGGATATATGTGCTGCACTGTAGTGGAAGAAATCTTCTGTCTCTGCTCACCACTGAAGTGAGGGACTTGCTTGGGAACTCTGCCCTAACCTTTGTTATGTGGGAACGATTTTTCCTTCTCCTGTTTCCTTAACTTCTGTCTGGGGTTTGGGTGGAAAGAATCATAGAACCACAGAATGGTTTGGGATGGAAGGGGCCTTTAGAGGTCATCTAGCCCAACCCCCCTGCGGTGAGCAGGGATGTCTTTAACTAGACCAGTTTGCTCAGAGCCCCCTCCAGCCTGGCCTTGAATGTTTCCAGGGATGGGGCGGCTACCACCTCTCTCGGCAACCTGTTCCTGTGTTTCACCACCCTCATTATAAAAACTTTCTTCCTTACATCTAGCCTAAATCTATCCTCCCTTAGTTTGAAAATGTTACTCCTTGTCCTGTCACAACAGGGCTTGCTAAGAAGGTTGTCCCCATCTTTCCTATAGGCCCCCTTTAAGTACTGAAAGGCCACAATAAGGTCCCCCCACAGCCTTCTCTTCTCCAGGCTGAAGAGAAAGCACAGAGCTGAGAAAGTTCTGCCAGCTCTTTCTTTGGTTTCTGAGATGTGAGCTCTCATCGGGTCATTAAGGCACGTGTATTCCAAGGATGTTCTCAAACAGATTCCTGTTCACTAGGACCTCTGCAAGACTGATCTCACATTGTGGGTTTTTCCTTATCTCTGGGACCAAGAGTTATTTTACCACAACCCATGAATGTTCAGATAGATATGACTGGAATTGTTCCGTTGGGTCAGACATTGAGTTAGTGCTAAATGGTGCCTTCACACAGGCCCACGTTCCAAGCTTGTCCAGGTCTCTCTGGATGGCATCCTGTCCCTCAGCATGTAGACCACATTGCACAGCTTGGTGTCATCTGCAAACTTGCTGAGGGTGCACTCAATCCCACTGTAAAAAAAAGGAAGCATACCAGCAATGGAAAGGCAGCCAAATGCCCATCAAGGACTACAAGAACCTGCTAGGGCATGCAGAGGTGTAGTCAGGAAGGCTAAGGCTCAGTTAGAACTGAAGTTTGCCAAAGATGTCAAGAATAACAAGAAAGGGTTCTTCAGATAGGAGGGCAGTAAGCAGAAGCATAGGGAGGACATAGGGACAACACAGTGAAGAGACACAGGATCATTGCTAAGCAGGGCAGGGAAACTAGCTACTAGTAATGCTGACAAGGCAGAGGTTCCCAATACCATCTTTGCCTCTACCATTACTGGCATAGCTGGACCCCAGATCACAGGATCAAGTAGCTATGACAATGCATGTGTCAACCCAGCATTAACAGTGGAAGGGCTGATCTGCAGCCTCTTGCAAGGACTCAACACTCATACACCTATGGGCCTGGACAGAATCTACCCCAAGGTGTTAAGAGAAGTGGCTGACATGCAAGGTCACTGTCTATAGTCTTTGGAAAGTGGTGCAGATCAAGGGATGTCGCTGATGACTGATAGAGGGCATCTACAAGCAGGGCCCAGAATAGGGCCCAGGAAACTACAGGCTCATTAGTCTTACTTCAGTCCCTGGTAAAGTAATGGAACAAGTCCTCCTAGAAACTATCACAAACCAAATGAAGCAAGTGACTGAGAAAAGTCAACACAGATTTACCAAAGGCCTGACAAACATGATCACTTTCTACAACAAAATAACATCTTCTGTTGACATGGGGAGAGCATTGATGTTGTTTACATGGACTTCAGCAAAGTGTTCACCAGAGTTTCCCACATCCTTCTCCTGGACAAACTGGCAAGATGCAGATTGGACAGGTGGTCTGTGAGATGGGTAGAGAATTAGCTCACAGGCTACACTCAGAGGGTGGTGATCAACAGTTTTTTTACTCAGGCTGGCAGCCTGTCACAAGTGGGGTCCCCAGGGATCAATACTGGGCCCCACGCTGTCCAACATCTTCATAACTGATCTCGACAATGGGATTGAAAGCACCCTCAAGTTAGCTGATGACAGAAAACTGGGTGCTGAGATGGACACATCAGAAGAGAGAGCCATCTTACAGAGAGGCGGAAGAGTGGGCTGACAAGAACAGTATGGAGTTTAACAAAGACAAGTGCTAAGTCCTGCACCTGGTATAAAATAACCAAAGAGCCCAGTACAGGCTAGGATCCTGTCCCTGACGCATGATATGTGATCATATCAAGTTAAAAGCATCCTTTTTCCCGCTTTTTGCTAACCTTTTTGTCTCAGGCAAGGACAAAAGAAATGTTATTTGGAAGTTTCATGTGAGCCAGGCCGCCTTCTGTTGTCCGTTGCCCTTGTATTCCCCAGCATCCACAATTCTTGCATAGGTGATTTTACAAGGCACATTCCTACTTAGTCTTTCCATTGTTCTTTTACAGACTTTCTGTTCATGAATTTGGCTGACTCCTGTGGCACTACATTCCAGTAGTTATGAATATTCGTAGAATTTTACATAGTCCAGCAAGAAATATAAACAATTGCATAGTGAAATTTGCAGTGTTTCTGACGGCCAAATAATGACAAAATTCACTTTGGACTATCTGTTACTTTGCAAAATCAAGACCTATTTCTGTTGCATCTTTCATTCCAGCCACAGTGTGATCAATAGTATAACCAGCAAAGAAACCCAACAAAAATAAAGCTAATGCAGCCTATAGGTTTCAGGGTGGGCCTGTGATAATGAAGTTGTCTTCTGAGCACCCGGAGAAAGCACTTGAGGTAAAAGAAGATAATGTTTCCCAAAAAAAGGATTGATTAAGGTGAAAAAACTAAGACAAGATTTCTTTGTGTGGCTTTCCATATTGAGTGTTTGCAAACGGTAGAAGCAGATTAGGCATAGAGATGAAAATCTGTGCCTGTCCTTACAAGAAAGGTAAAACTTCCACCAGACACTGGTTCTGCAGACTAAGGTGATAGCCCACAGTTTAAACTAAGCAGCATAATTCTTCAACATATAAAATCTTGTCTTTGCACTGCTCCTTTACAATATGAAAAAGGAGCTGCAGAGTTTAAAAAAAAAGTTAATTAGATACAATTAAAATCTATAAATTAATAAGCATTTGTTTCGCCACAATCCTGTTGTAATAACGATAGCCTGGGGGGCACGTTTTCTCTCAAAGTTTTTATAAAAATTAGATAGTAAAGATAAAGTAACTGGAAATGTCAAATGAGCTGCCAAATACAATTCTATGTTTTAAATATGGCCCTAGCTGCACTGGGATCATAATTAACCAAAACGAGTACAAAGAATCATAATCCACTTTGTCATTAAAATGAAAGCATGACCTTGTGTCCTGTGGTGATGAGGTAAATTTTTGCTACAGATGACCTGCAAGCAAATAATAGAAAGGACTGGTTAGATAAAACTTCTACTGTTGATAGCAAGTGCAAGCAGTAATTCCACTTCTTTGTGTGATTCATCATCTTGCTTATGTGTTTACACACTCCTTATGAACTCCTATTTAATCTTTTTTCAGACAGAAGCAATAAAGGTTTACTTGTGACTTCGTGACCTTTGATTGGCTATAAAACATCAACATCCCTTATTATAAACTCGACTTTGGTGTTACATTATGCTGTGTAGTTTTATAGCTTTATAATGATTGTTTCACAGATTATTAACATTGTGCACAGATTCCAAGTAGTTCTAACTGATGGGTGTAAGAGGCAAAACTGGAAATTGCACGTGTCTCACTAGAACACTGGTGGTTCAGCGTATCTGTCATCATATCCACAGACATGCTCGATTTCTGACATCTGAGGGGGAAAAAAGCAAAAATATCGTATCTAGTCAGTGAGATACAAATAATGTGGTCTACAGGATGTATCTAGTTATTCTGGTTTTTTTCTGGAGAAAAAAGAATTATTGCTCCCACCTAGCTCAGAGGTGCTGCTCCTGCCTTAACCTAGGGATAGAGAGATGAGGCTGAAGATTTACCTCCTACAAAGCTTTCAACTGTAGCCCATGAGGAAGACACTGGAACCACAGTTTCTTCATAAGAGCTGCCAGTGATGAACCACCTCGTTAACTGTAACCAGAATTAAAAAAAAAATAAAAATTTCTTCAGCCCCCAAAGCCAAAATGTTGTGTTCCTGGAGTAATGTTCTTGATCTTAGTTATGTTCGTGGTACAAAGCTCAAGAGAAAACCATATACTCTGATAAACATGAAAAACTTCCTCAGACACGTGAACTCCAAGGCTAGGAGTCTCTCCAAAATATATGTGCAGGCACACCAAGTCAAAGGCACCCACACACATACAAATGCTGCGGATTGATAGATTTTTTCAAGCAAAAGGAATTACATAAATTATTTGAAATAGATGTTGACAAATTTGGCCATGCTTAAAAATAAGAATCACAGAATCATTTAGGTTGGAAGGGATTTCTTCAGATCATCCAGTCCAACGCCCCTGCTCAAGCAGAACCAGCTAGAGCAGCTTGTCCAGGGCCATGTCCAGTCAGGTTTTGAATATCTCCAAGGATGGAGATTCCACAACCTTTCTGAGCAACATGTTCCAGGGTTGCATCACACTCACAGAAAAATAGTTTTACTGTGTTCAGATAGAATTTCTTGAGGTTTAATTTGTGTCCATTGCCTCTTGTCCTGTCAGTGCGTGCTACTGAGAAAAGCCTGGCTCCCTCTTCTTCACTCCTATCAGGTATTTGTACACATGGATGGAATTCCCCCCAAGCCTTCTTTTCTCTAGGCTGAAGTGTCCCAGCTCTCTCAGCCTCTCCACATACAGAAGATGCTCCAGCAACGCACAGAGAGCTCCTACTTCGACAAGAGCTATAGGCTTTGTCTATCTCTCCCAGGCCTACAATTAACCCTAATGCAAAACCTAACCCTCACGTTAAAAATAGACCCTGAGCTGGCTGAGCCTTACTAGGTAACCCAACATCAGTCCAGGTGAGAAAATAACAGATACAAAGCTCTTACTGCAGCCTACTTCTTCCACCTGCAGCTTCTTTGCAGCCCCTGTCCAATGGCATTTCTACACTTTATCTCTTTCCCAACCATAGCCATAGAAGCTGTAAGATCTCCAGCCAAAGCCCAGGTTCAAAAGTTCATGAGGGAGAACCCGTTTTATAGCTAACAAGAGTGGCTTAGCACAAAAGGTGCAAAAAGACTTCTCCCTATGAACTTTTTCAACAGTACCAGGATAGCTGTTCTTAGTAAGGGTGAAGGTAAAGTCTGGGAGGAAGATGAAGCTTAGAGCTGTCACTGGAGTGGGGCTGCAAAGAAGTTGCCAATGCAAGAGGGAAGCTGCAAAAGTAGGTCTCCTCAGTGAGCTTCTTCACCTGGGTTGTCTACAGTGGAGTTTTGGTTTCATGCTTAGTGAAAGACAAAGTCTGGGTTTAAGGCTAGCAGTAAGTGTGGGACAGAATCAAAGTATAGAGCAGCTGTTGGCGGGAGGCTGCAAAGGGGCTGCCAATAGAAGAAGCAAGCTACAAAATATTTCTCCCTAGAGAAATTTTCCTCCTAGGCTGCGTCTCAGTGTCTTAGTCAAAAGGCTCAGACGAGACTCAAGTCCTGAGTTAGGGCTAGGATTATGGTTAGCGTTAGAGCTGGGACAGGGAGAGAGAAAGCGTGGAGCTGACGTTGGAGTGGGGCTGCAAAGAGGCTGCCAATGGAACAGAATGATTGGCTACAAAAGGATTTCTTCCTGGATTACTTTTCCAGGAGGGCCATCTTTAGCAGTCTGGGTCAAAGCTCAGCTGTGGCAAAGGTCCAGGGCTGGAGTTAGGGAGCACACCAGGTCTGAAGCTGCAGCCTGCCCCGTCCCCTGGCAGCCTCTTTGCAGTCCCCCTTCAACAGAGGCTCTGTGTCCTTCTTTCCACCCTAATCCTCGCTCGAAGCCATGCTTCTCCTGACAGCCACCTCCCCCAAATCTGCTTTTCTGTGTCCCCTTTCTCCGTCTCAGGCACTCGCCATCCCAGGCACACCAGCAGTGGTTCACAGCAGCGGGCTCCGTGCCCTGGGTGCTGCTGCGAGGTCACTGCAGGCTCCCAGCATCGTGTTTCTGCTCAGAGCCACAGTCAGTGTCACTGCGGTGGGAGAGGGAGACACGGCTGGACAACACGGCCGTCACCAGAGGGCACAACAGTCCATGGGAATTCAGGGGCAGAGAGCGAGGATGGAAGGGTAGAAAGTCACTGCTATTCCATATTGCAAAACCACTAATCACACCAAGCTGGGCTTTCTTCACATGCTGCACGAGAGCTGTCGACCCTTTCTCAATGTCTGGTCATATCTCTGAAGCAAGGCTCCTGACAGAAGGTGGAGAGGTTTGTTGTGACTGATGCCACTAAAAGTGAGGCAGAAAATGAGCATTTACAGGACAGTGATGAAAGGAGGTGCTGAATGCCCTGAACCTGTGCCTGCGGAGCAGAAACAAAGCAGACAAGTGTGGGCTGGGAAATAAGAGTATCATGTCACCAATACAAGTGAGAAACTGTTGGTCCTCTTCAGGGAAGGTCCTATGCATTTGTGTCTTCTAAGAAAGGACTAAAATCCTGTGATGAAAGGGCAAGCAAGGTCATCAGTCTGCAACTCTGCAGAAGTTACGAGTAAGGCTGATGGAGGTTTGAGTCTTTGTGCCGTGATCCCCTTAGAGCTGTCCTCTCAGTAGCTGTCCACTGCAGAGTAGTGGAGCTGAGATCCTACTTCCTCAGAGCTTCATGAAGTCCCTTCCGGGGTAGGGGACTGTGTGAAATGGGGATAATGCAAACCGGCCCAAGGGATCTGCTTTTAGGAGCTAAGGCAGAAATTTGGCCAAGCAGCAGCTTACTTCTCCAGGGAGGCCCTTGACTTCTATGTTTTCATTTCAGGGGCCTGCAGCTTTGCCTCAAGTCACTGCAGAGAACATGGCAGACTCCCTTGCACACCTTGAAGAACTGAAGATCTTGTCAGCGGAAAGAAGGTAAGATGAGCTAGCTTTGGTTACAATAAGAATTGATTGAAGTTTACCATGGCTTTACCTGTCTAGTAATGCTGTTGAATGGAAAGGTTCTTCCCAGGAAGTCGAAAACCACAGAAACAGAAAGAGAAAACAAGAGTCGTGAAGAGAAGAGTGAAAGCAAACCAGGAATGAGCAGGAGAAAGAGAGAAAAGGAGCTTTCAGGGATCAGCAACTGGAAAAACTCCAAGGAGGTTGAGAAGAATAAGAAGCCTGGGTGTGTAATGGACTCTGTGTGTCCACCTCTCAGCACATTGAACACTGCTCTAAGTGTATGAAATATTTCTGTGATGCATGAAGATGGCCCCAGGTAGGAAGCTTGCCCTTGCATTTGGGAGAAAATGTATGTCAGGAGGAGAATACCACTCCAAATTTTGTAGTTTTAATTTTGTGCTTGTTGAAGCTCTGTTTGTACAAAGGTAAGCAGACACCCTGGCAATGTCATAAAAATCACTTTTTTAATCTATTTAACCTGCTATTTAAATAAAGAGGCAAATATTTGTTCCAAGTAGCTTTTGACAATATCGTCACTTCTTAGAAAGGTCGTTTTTCACCTGAGATAATTTGGAGAAAATAGAAATTTTTTAAAAAGACAAGAACACCTGTGTCCCCTACAGGAGGGATCTAGTCTGGTGCCTTTGTAGTTTTTTTCTGCGCTGTCCACTAGAGAGCAGGGCAGTCCAGGATGGCTCAGTGCAAACTGTTGAAACCAGACAGCTCAGAGGGGTGTTTTGCCCAAAGAGGGACTTTAGTCCTGGAAGCAGCACAGTCTCAGCCAGCTCAGTGGCTCTGCCCGAGGGAGTGTGTCGACCCTGTAAACCTGGGTTGGTATCAAGGGACAGAGAGGGATTACACTGCTCAGGTTTTGGAAAGGGCTACACCACAGCTTCCCAGGGGCTCTTTGTCGAGCCCTACTGCATGGCAAAGGGGTCCTGTAAATCTCTGTAAATTTACAGTTCTCCGCAGTCATTACACATGATTAGAAGGAGCCAATACCATAGTAAATGCTGGTCAGAGTTCTCTCTTCTGTGCTATAACCAATTCCTTCTGAACTGTATTTCCCAAACAAAGAGGAACTAAATCATGCCTATTCCCGCCTTCTTGGTTCCATCAGTGCTTTCTGAATCTATTGCTGTAGGTGCCAATTTATTTTTATTGGCTGGATTTCCCAGCTGAGCTGTGACTCCTGAGCTACCAGGGCCACGATGCAGCCCTGGAAGTCCCTTCAGTTGAAACCACTGGTGTGAAGGCAGTGCTGAGGCCTGTGGTGCCTGTCCTCCACCTTGTACTGGGAGTGCAGAGGGTGCAAGATGCATCCCACCCCTGGCAGGAGGCTTTGCTGGCTGGTTCATCAGCCCCATGAGCACACGCCCGCCAGCTGGCAGAGCTGAGAGACAACTCCATGACCTGGGAAAAGCACTGGGAAGCTCATAGAAGAGGCTGCTCTGTGATAACTTCTAGATCTGCTTTGCAGTCTCAGTTAGTTGGGATAAGTTTCCAGTCTTCTAGATGCTTTCCCATCCCTGCAAATATTCAAGGCCAGGTTCGACGGGGCTCTGAGCAACCTGGTCTAGTTGAAGATGTCCCTGCTCACTGCAGGGGGGGTTGGGCTAGATGACCTCTAAAAGTCCCTTCCTACCCAAAGCATTCTATGATTCTCTTCTATGAGTCTGTGCTTTATTTAAACTGAACTTGCAAGCCTTTGCTGCTTTACCCTTGGCCCTGTTTTCCTGTTGAATCTGAGGGGATATTATCATCAGTCCACTGACCATGGACTTTGCCTTGGAAAGACCATGGCAGTTCAGCTTCATGCAATCCCTTTCTTCAGAGTGAAAAGAATTGGCCTTTTCTCTGCTTTCCTGATGATCCTGTCCTCCATCAAACCCCCATCCAGGTCTTTCATGCTTTCCCTTGCCAAATTCCAGGTGGTTGCTGCCTTGGTCTCCTTCTAAACTCTTCTGAAATCTAATTTCTTCTGTGATGCCTACAAGGCCATCAACACTTCTGGGCTGCTGCTGATGATTTGTGGAGTACTAAAGCACTATCATCTTAATTTGTAGCTGTGTAAGCAATTGAGTTTTCAGTTCTGTAGCTGAACTTCAATAATAATAAGAAAGTTAACTGAAACCAAAGCTTTTTATGGTTTCTCACTGAAGCCAAAGTAAAATTCAGTTTCTGCCTGAAAAAGATCTTGCAGATTCTTTCAGAAGGACAAGGAAATAGGGCCTTATGCTTTCTGAAATTATCTTGGTATCTACCCAATTCTAAGCAAAATATTTCAGAATGAAAGTAGTGAAAAAAAAATTCAAATGGTCAAACTGGAACATTTCAACTTGTTTTGAAGTTCTGTTTCAGTTCTTGGGAGGCCAAGTCAATCTGATAAATTCAAAATAATAGTGTTCCAAATCAGTATTTCCATGCAGTTTTCAGTGTGAAAAAGTGCTCCATGGAGAATTTGAACCAGCTGGAGTTCACTGATGTGTTTTCTCTTATCCATCAGTTATGTCCCATTTCCATTGTTACCTGTGAAGCAGAGCCCTCTATGTATGGTTAGACAGTGTCTAAAAAGATGGGGTATTGTCCTCACTGTGGCTTGTGTGCCAAGCTCGGAATATGTTTAGTCCTGCACAAGGAGCCCAGGGCGCACACTATTAATGCTGCATCTGCATCATCCAGTTCTTTTAGTAGGGAAAACCTTTTCAGTGAGAAACTGGTGGAAAGCTGAATTGTTGCACCTGGGGTGCCTGGGAATGGTTTCTGTTCCCTGTAAAAAACTCTGCTCTGTTTTGCAGATGGAATTATATACTCTTTAGAGCAGAGACTTTCCCACTTTCACCCAGCAGAAGTCACCCTCTCCCTACTTTTTCCTCAGGGGACAATTAATGTTTAATTGAGTGTATCCACAGGGAGGCGTTCCAGAACAAGAAATTGAGAGAAACCTGTTTCCTGACTGTCTAAACTGCTGGTGAGGCCTCTCTCCTGAGAGGTGAGTAAGCCAAGTTCAGGCCAGTCCAGTCCTGAGCCACACAGAGGGGATCTGAATGGGTGAACATGACTGGACTGGAAGAAGAGCAAAGTAACTTTAAGAGGTGCTATATCAACAAGTAAGTTTCAGGCATTGTGCCATGGTAGGTTTTGATTAACTAAAGCCTTTCTCATTAGTCAGTGATTAATGACAACTCAGGAACTGAAATCTTTGAAAAAAAATCAATATATTTGAAACAGGTAGTAGAAGAATAATTTTCTTCCCCGGAATTGCCTAGGGAAGATTTAAGCTCAAATTGCTTCACTCAAAAACAATGTATCTGCTATTTTGTCAAATGTGAAACACATATGACGAATAATCTTCCATGTCTGATCTGGAAAGGCCAGTTATCCCGAAGGAAATAGAACTTGTAGGCATACAGGACCTCAAAAATGGTATTAACCAAAGGCAGCTCAAAACTGTTAATTTTATATTTCTCAGGAAAACTATAAAAGAGCAATTCCTCATTGCATTTTGGCAGTTTTTCTTTTATTCTAGGATTTTACCATTTAATAATGATAAGTTGGCATTGCCTCCCCCATATATTGGGTTTCATTAGGTTCAACAATGCCAACTGCTGATCCCTGCACTTGGGTCACAACAACCCCATGCAACGCTACAGGCTTGGGGAAAAGTGGCTGGAAAGCTGCCCGGCAGAAAAGGACCTTGGGGTGTTGGTTGACAGCCGGCTGAATATGAGCCAGCAGTGTGCCCAGGTGGCCAAGAAGGCCAACGGCATCCTGGCTTGTATCAGGAATTGTGTGGGCAGCAGGAGCAGGGAGGTGATCGTGCCCCTCTACTTGGCACTGGTGAGGCCGCACCTGGAGTACTGTGTTCAGTTTTGGGCCCCTCACTACAAGAAGGACATTGAGGTGCTGGAGCGTGTCCGGGGAGAAGGGCAACGAGGCTGGTGAGGGGTCTAGAGAACAAGTCTTGTGAGGAGCAGCCGTGGGAGCTGGGGCTGTTTAGTCTGGAGAAGAGGAGGCTGAGGGGGGACCTTATTGCTCTCTGCAACTACCTGAAAGGCGGTTGTAGTGAGGCAAGTGTTGGTCTGTTCTCCCAAGTAAATAGCGATGGGACGAGAGGCAATGGCCTCAAGTTGCATCAGGGGAGGTTTAGATTGGGTATTAGGAAAAATGTGTTTACTGGAAGAGTGATCAGGCATTGGAACAGGCTGCCCAAGGAAGTGGTGGAGTCATCATCCCTGGAGGTGTTCAAAAAATGTGTAGATGTAGCACTTCAGAACATGGTGTAACAGGCATGGTGGTGCTGGGTTGATGGTTGGACTTGATGATCATAGAGGTCTTTTCCAACCATATGATTCTATAATTCCAGAGACATATCCATCATTTGTATACTCGTCTGCATGTATGGTGACAACATCTTCAATCATGAGGCATAACCCAGCAATAGTAGGTACTTAGGCACTTTATACACATCAAATGAATACATAGGCCTTGCCCTCAAACGACTTCCTCAGCTATCTAACGCCAGACCCCAGAAGATTTTTAATAGCAGACTTTCTGGTAAGATTTAAAGTGCTCAGGGCTTTTTTGCCTCAGAGGATAAAACAACGCCAGCCCTGTTGTAGAGCTGGGACACTGGTGCAAATTTTCAGGGCTGTACAGTAGGTGCCCCAGGAAGAACATCTCCAGACCAGCCAGTCCGTCAGTGCCACGAACCAAGCTGATCTGCAGGCTGGCTGCTGCAGTTCCACCTC
>Ga0065711_1048415_pt1 | contig 11820 bp, 7 predicted proteins | sample Hoacrofraction12_FD_59098 | JGI IMG/M metagenome (GOLD analysis project Ga0065711, IMG submission 59098) | Hoatzin crop microbial communities from Cojedes, Venezuela - Epithelial fraction 12 v2 (version 2) | ecosystem: Host-associated > Birds > Digestive system > Esophagus > Crop | place... | reverse complement strand
CCCGCCTGGACGCGGTCCTGTGCAGCCTGCTCTGGGTGACCCTGCTTCGGCAGGGGGGTTGGACTGGGTGACCCACAGAGGTCCCTTCCAACCCCAGACATTCTGTGATTCTGTGATTCTGTGATTTGAATAAACCTTTTATTTAATAATGTATTAACTCATATAAATACAAATTTAGGTTGACCTGATAGAAGAGATTTAAAGACACTCTCCCTTCCAAATACTGACTCTCACCAGGATAAGGAAGGATTTTTTGTCTCTGGATCTCTTAGTCTGCCTTCGACATATATAAACGTTTGGCAATAACAGAGTCTCTCACTGTCCTGGCCGTACTTATATTTGTCTATTCACCTTCCAACGCATGCGGTGACCTCTGGACACTTTTGAAGCTGTCAGTTCCTGACTTTCAGCGTGAATTACTATTACATCCTCCTTCAGGTGAATGGGCCGGCTAAGCTGGAGTCGGCCTTTAACAGCAATCACTGCCGAGGGTTGCATGCAGGGGACCGACAGCTTTAGTGGGTGTCGAATGGGGTGAATTTAAGCAAGGCAGGTGACAGCCCTGGAGGCGGTGGCCTGCTGCTGAGGTCCGCCAGCGCATTTTCATCTCCGTAGGAGCTCAACCACCTAACCTCGCTTCGCTCTTTCATTCACAAGCTGGACACAGTGTCTGCTGATGGTGGTACAATAGCAGGGCTTGAACAATTCATGTTTACGCTGTTTGAGTAAAGGGGCAGGGTTTTGGGGGAGAGAAATTATCTTTTAATTAAACAAAGTGCTCTAATATGTGAAAGAGACAAGTTTTTGGAAACATAAGCCCAAAGGAGGTTTTGATGGCTGTCATGTGGCCGATTTGAAACCAAACGTGGATGCCGTCTTCAAAATTTGCCGCCTGGTTCTTACAGTGTCTGTAACTGAGCTGATGGGCGCTCGGGTGCCTGGCTGAGGAGCAGTCTCTCCTTTGGGACCCTGGAGTCAGCAGTAAGGCGTGTGTGAGTCTTCCAGCAGCGTCTGAGGCTCCGTTATACCGGGGCAAAGTTCCAGTCCGTGTGCCACGTCACATTTGGTGCAGGGCTCGAGCTAAAAAAAGTTCGGGTTGCCTAGTTTGAGGTGCCCTTCGGGGCAGCCTGTGGGTTGGTCTAATTTTTGCCATTTGGTTACAGCCTCGGGAGAGCTGTTTTGCTAGGGATCAATGAAATGCCCAATGATCCCAGCTCGCTATTAATCGTGCTACTTACGCTGCAGTGACCGTGCTTAACTAAAAGATTATATGCATTGTCCCCTCTCTCCTTTTAAGAAGCACCGTATTCCGTAAGTTGCCCAGCTCCACATTTTCCAAGACAATAACAATTCCAAGTGTTGTTGTATTCCCCTTTGCTGCTTTATTAAACTCAGCGCCGTGTTTTTCATTCATTTACACATCCTAACAGCATCAGTTTAAGTGGTGTGTTAAGCCTTTCGACGTACATCAAAGCAACATGTAATTTTCATTTCCATTTTACCCAGTGGCTTCTAAATCTAGGGGTGATAATTATTATTTGCATTGTAATTATGCCTCAGTTGAACCAGAGGTTTTGCAATGATCTAAAAACGAAGGACGTTTTGTGGGTTCTTTTGCTGGTAAAGCTCCACGTGACTTCGGAAGGGCCTAGGATTTGAAAACTGAAGTGCAGGCTGGGTTTCCTTAGTAAGCCTGGTGTTTTCTTCTCCCCAGGGGATGAGCACTCCCGGGAGTCTCCGGCCCCAGCCGAAGCACAGATGCAAGCCGGGGCAGAAGGCGGTGGAAGGGTGAACCGCTGTTGCTGGAAATGCTCCGTGACGCAGCTCAAGAAGATTTGCTGGGGTGTGGCCGTGGTCCTGGGTGTCTGCTCCTCCTGGTCGGGTTCAACCCAGCTAGCAAAACTGACCTTTAAGAAATTCGATGCACCCTTCACTCTAACGTGGTTTGCAACAAACTGGAACTTTTTATTCTTTCCTTTGTATTATCTTGGACATGTTTTTAAGTCAGCTGAAAAGCAGTCTCCAAAGCAAAGATACAGGTATGGGAGCTTTTGTTTCTTCTCCTGTGGCTCTTGCATGCTGCTCTGCCTCTAGCAGACTTTTTGTTCAGGTCAGCCGGTTAAATCGAACTTGCATTTGCTTTCCCATTCAGGTTTTGTTAAAGGATACTCTGAATTCCTTCTCTGTCCTGTGCTAGGTGGTATGTGATTATTCTTAATACAATTTCACTCCAACAGTAAGAAATCCAGGTTTATTTCTGATACATACAAGTCACGTAATGAAAGCCCGCATTTTCTGCAATTGTTTCTCAGGAGTTTTCTCTGCAAACCTCTGTGAACATCATTTTTGTATTAATACGTCCTTCCTCCACCCACAGCTGACTTTCATGGCAATCTCTGAGTAAGCTAAGTAAGCTTTTCTTTTCCAAACTTCAGGACTAGTGCAGTGCCTTGAATAGCCAAGCAAAAAGTATTGCGGTATTTTCCTGGCGTTATGCCCCTGACATCAGAAGCCAAGCTCTGATCCCAGTTCAGCTCGAGCTGCTGTGTTTATTTCCGGGAGGAAGCGCAGTCGTAACCAAAGGCAGCACTTTGTCTTCAGCACACCTTGTCTTTAGAGCAAGCCAAACCCACAAAGCCCGAAGCTCTCACGGAAAACCCCGAGTGCCCGTCCTCCGTGAGGGGCTGAGGATGCTCTGGCTGCTTGAAGGGCTGCCTCTGGGTGAGCTCTCCGTCGTCTCATCTCGTTTTGGCCTGAGAGGTGCCTGGGACAGATGGGATGACTCAGCTATCAAGATGTCTCTTGTCAGAGAGCTTCCCCGATACGTGGAAGGATGTGAACAACGTTTTCCCCTTCTGTTACACAGTGGGGCTCATGGCCTTTTAATGAAGTAGCTCAGAAAGTAAACAGTAAGAAGTACACATTTTTCAGCCTCCAGCTGCGCAGCAGCGCGGTGGAAACTTACTGCAGAGAAAATATAAGAAACCAGGGTACTCAGGAGATGCTCTACCTCAGATGAAAAGGATTAAGATTATAAATGCTGAAATTTTGCTGCTTAGCCATGGTTACAGTTTGTTCATCTTCTGAATCATTTGGGGGCTGCAGATAAGGAATTTCACTGTTCACTGCAGGTCCTAGAGCAGCATCCAGAAATTCTGAAGGCATTTTCATAAGATGCCAGGTTTCCTGCACTGCAGCCTGCAGTCTGTATTTGTCGTTTACTCCGCAGCAAACATGGTGGCTTCAGAGATGAGAAGTATGGACGTTAGAGAAAGCAACAGTTTAATCTGAAAACAATAACAAATGCTAGCCCAAAACAACTACCTTTTCATTTCTTTGGTTTTTAAGTATTTTTCTTTCTAGCTGCACTCAGATAATGTTTTAAATACTGCTGAATTCTGGGGTGAGCGGTTGTGGTTCGCCAGATGCCTGGGGTTAAAACCAGAGCATTACGCTCTTTGTTGCTGCAGTTAATTGATATGGTTGGTAGTTTTATGTCTTCCCTTTAATTAAATGATGGCTGTGTTGAAGAGCAGGTGCAAGCCCTGCAGTCTGTTTGGGATACAGGGGAACATCGTCACAAGTAAGCTTGCAGCAGGCTTAGTAAAATAGGTGCGTTTGTGTGTCTGACCAGCAGACTGAATAGGGTTAATCCGCAGTTTTTTATTGGTGTAGACTTGAAGACATGGCTTTGGTTCCAAGCTTTGCTGCAGATTTGTTTTGTGGCTTTAAGCAAATCACTACAGGCCTCTGATTTGTTTGTATTCTCTGTTCGTTGGCATGAGATAGCCCTTAAGAGGGAGGACTGTCCCTAACCGTGTTTTTGTGTAGTGTCTGCTTCAGCATGTCCGCTATCTGTGCTGAGACCTTGCAGTGGTCTTGCATCAAGAATTACTGTAAAAAGAATTACTGTTCATCTGCCTGCTCCATTACGGCTGAGATGTCTCATGCACGTACGTCTGAAAACCCAAGCATTGAGTTCCAGCATCCCTCTTAATTGTAGCCCCTTTTTGCATATTATATATATGTATGGGTGTATATAGAGAGAGAGAGATACAGAGACTTTGCAGCTCTATACGAGGCATTACTATCTTCAGGAAAGCTTGCACTCCAGGCACAGTTGGACATGTTAGGAAGGGATTGCATGGGCTTCTGGATAGGTAAAATAAGACAGTTCTGACCTGGAACTAACAAGCAGCTTGCTTAATCATTTGCTGCTTCTTTTATCCGTCACCTTCATTTATATTTTATGTACTCTGGCAGGAATTTGCAATGAGATAAATGAAAACGTGGTAGTGGGAGAAGGTGGAAATACAGCATCTAAGTCACCTTAGCAGTGAGATAGTAAAGGCAGGAATACTCAGATCTTGGCTCCACAGGTTGCTACAATCCACAGCCACCTCATTTTTTTGGCCACAAAGCTTGCCAAGGACACGTCCTCAGCAGGGCTGGGCAGCTCAGCCTCCCCCTTCCCACTGCCCCTGCCTCGGGGGTGGCTGAACCAGCAGGCATGCTTTGGGGTGCCTCGCCACACAGCTAAAGAGCATGTAAAGAACAGCAGCCGTCGGGAAAAAAAATCTACAAAAGGGGGATCATAAAATGTAGGAACAGTGAATAGATACTGATAACAGATATAGTGAATAGATAGACCATCCTATACAGATGATACGGCTTATTAGGTTTAAATTTGCTATTGTGTTGTACCAGTAGGTTTATATACTATGCTGCAAATATATGAATGTGTATGTTTCGTAGTCTCACAGAAGTACATACCTGTTGTGGACACAAACCAGTTTAAAGCTGCACAGATTTTTTTCCCCGTTTTATAGCACATACAGTTGTAATAAATTTGCTACCACACATTAAATTTAAGAGCAGGTTTATTCAGTTTCTTGCTAAGATTTTGAGTATTAGACCGTAATGTAAAGTATTAAGGGTTTCTGACTGACCCATTTTGCATGGTAAGAAACTTTCTTTTTAAGCTGAAGTAGAGTATCAGTTGTGCCCACAGCATGGGGAGGGAGTCAGTCTTCAGGGGAAACCAAAACTCATGCGTTCGTGTTCACGCTCGCTACCAAGGATGCCACCACCCTTGGCATGGGACCGCCTGCGTGGGGGGGACGCAGAGAGCTCTGGCAGGCTGCAGAAGAACACGCCAGGGTCAGTGGTGCTCTCTTACTTCTTGTGCAAGTGCTCACTACCTTAAAATAAAATTACAGTAACTAAATTATCATTCATTTCAACCACTGTCCAGTGCAGAAACAACACATGTAATGATTTATGCACCTAATGGATCATTTAAGACTACTTCATTTTGGCTTCGTACTTTTTGCTTCCGAACTGCTTTATAAAATGACACGTTTAATCTGATGAGCTACCCTCCATAATACCTACGTTATTAATTTATGAGGTAACATAAATTAAAAGCGCTAGAGCTTAAAGCTCCCTGGCTACATGAAAGATTAAATTAAAATCTCTGTAAGATATTACTTAGCTTTCTGTGTCTCTAGGCAGGTCAAAACACACCTTTTATAGAGACTCACTCTGTGTGTGCCAGCTAGGGGGGAATAACAGAGGATTGTGTTCATATGTTAGCAGGAGAATACCTCAGAAAGCTTGCTTATTTTTGATGGTACGGTCTTATCTAATGATTTTTTGAGAAGGAAAGGGCAGGACTTTCCAGAATGGTTTGCGTGATTATTTATTTATTTGTTTTATCACTTAGCATTAAGGCGAGAGAAAACACCAGAAAACTAAATCTCTCCCATAACCTTGAGTAGAGCTGATGTGTTGGGGTGACTGAAAGGCTCGTCGCACGTACCTGCACTGATGTACAACCACATTTGAACATGTTTTAACATGTTCTTTTTCACAGAGTTTTGTCCCTATACTGCCCCCAAATTAGCTGCGACTAATCTTTCAGAATTTGAAGATTTTTCTTTGAAAAGAAAGATAAAAAGTTGCAGGTAACATCAAAGTATAGTTATTTCTTTGAAACTGAACCAAAACACTGGGGGCAACTATGGCAGAGGACTAATGTAGCAGATCTCACTTTGATTTACCAGCATATGAACTTCATGAAAGTAGCTTTTGCTCTATGTGTGTATGGGCACAGAAATGAGACTTAGCTCTTCAGTGGCCAGAAAATATCAGTGCCTTAGCTTCACATGATGTCCAAAAAAAGGTGGGCCAGTTTCTAAATGGGTTTTACACGCATTTCTGCTAGCATGGAGGAGATGAGGCAGTAGCCTGGCATCCCGGTAATTCCACAAGCTGGGTCCGTTGGTTTGATCCTGACTCACATGAAAGTGCAGCTCACTGCGCCGTGGGCGCTGCCCTCCTCTGCTGCAGCAGGCAGAGAACCCGGACATCCAGTGCTGGTAACCCATCGCCCAGCCACGGTGAAGCTCTAAGGGGGAAGAAGGTCAGAGCCTGATTTGGCGTGACTGGAGGCTTTTTTACTATTGATTTTTGGCATTTTGTATTCATGAGTCTCTCTTACCCAGCAACATTAAAATGTTGCAGTGTGGTTGACTTTTGGCATCCTACTGATTTATATTACTACTTAGGTGGGAGCTTCACCACCAGAGCAGACAGCATTAACAGAGTCATAAATAAGCTACGAAGGCATCAAGACATGATGAATGCAAGTGTTTTTAGCAAATGTCACCCAATGAAGCATGTTTTCTTTCAACAACCATCAGTTTATAAACTCTATTTGCCTAATTCAGTACATTAGCCTTAAAATAATACCCATTTACTTTGTGTTCCTCAAAATAAAATCACTTTAAAATTCAAGTTCCCGTTAGCTTCTTGAGGGAAGAAAAACCAACAACCAAAGAACAAAAAAACCCCTTGAAATTAAAAGATACAGCATCTGATTCTTACCCAAGTTAGATACAAGTCAGGAGCAAATCCAAATTAAATCAGTTTGATCTCTACAGCAGTCTGTCAGGACCTACCTTTGTGCTTGGTATTGAAGCGATTCATTAAAAGAAGATGCGGATATTGTGCAAGAGGTTTATCACACCCATGGTCATCTGTATCTCTCTTGCAGATCTCTGAACTGTTGTTGGTGATGTGTTATTGATGGGCTGAGGTATCACTTCTCAGACTGTTTTCACTGAATCTGCACCTTTCTTCCAGGGGTTCTAGCTGAAGACAAGGCCAAAATGTGCTATCAGCAAGCAGCGGTAGTGGCGAAGCCTGCTGCTGGAACAGCATGGTGTCTGTGGTAGGGGCAGTGCTGGTGGGCATCTGTCCCATGTCCAACCCACTGTGCCTGCGGCATTGGGCTAGGGCATGGAGCATTCAGCTGGGCTTAGCTCAGCTGAAGCCCAAACCACAGTGCTTAAGGTGATGCTGCTGTTAACTTCTGTTTCTCAAAGTTCAATAATTACCTCTTCCTGAAGAAACCCATGGTAGCTGCTGTCTGTTTCCTTTTGAATAGGGAAGTGTGTCCCCCTGGGACATGGGCTAAGGGCTGTGTTACCCCATGGAAGTTCTGGAGGTGGCTCCTTGCTGCTACCTTGGGATAGTACAGCTGTGCTGCATTATTGCCAGATTATCACCAAAGTTGTCATTGCAGCTGCTTTCTTGGGCAGACTTGTTTTGTTAGGTGATTAAAGATCAGTGTCACGGTTTCCTGTTCTTTGTGGCTCCTGAAACAAAATTTTTTCAGCCAGCTGTCAAAAATATGCTCTACAGGCTGTCTGTTCTTGAGAAAATAGGTAGTCCTCCAGCTCCAGAGTATTTCTGGAGAAACCTCCTGTTCACATAAGTCTTTTCTACACACTGAAGACAGTACCAGGGGTTAGATTATCAAGGAAATTTGCCACAGCTGGCTTGTCAGTGCCACATTGCTTATTCAAGCACTGCCAGCTTGGAGCTGAATGCCTGGTTTCCTCTTAAAGTGCACTGGGAGAGCAAACACGTATAGAGGAGACACAAACGTGAGGCATGTAAGGTAAACAGCAGGAGAAGCTGGGGAGAAAGAGAAAGTCTGTTTGCCAGACTTGAGCGTTAGTGGGAGCCCTCCACGATCCCTGAGTTAAGTGCCTAACTGGAATTGAGGTGGCACTCCCTCTTGATGTTTTCCACTGGAAAGCTTGAAAAACTGCTCATGGGTCCGTGTTCAGGGTGGTAGTTTCTCTGTTCCTCAGGTGCATGGTGTGGGAGCTTGGTACCTACACCGGGCTGATGATGTGAGTGGCTGGCAGAACGCCCCAAAATTAATGCCTGAGTCCTAACTTCTCTGGAGGTAGCTCTCGACACGAATCCTGCATGTGGGTCTTGGGCATGTGAGGTTGCATTTATATGCCTACCTCCATTCCTAAACCTACTCCAGCTTTTACATCTCCTGAAAACACCTGTAAGAGAATTTCTGTAAGCTTCTGTTTGACTGGTTTGCGAATTCCTTCTATTCAGGTAGCTACCACTGCCTTTGAGAGCTCATGTCATAGCTTCTGTGAGAAAATAGTCGTGGTTCCTTCTTTAGGAAACCAGTCCTTTCTAGTTTAGCCTCCCAGTTTACATTTGGAGATTGAGTTTGTATTTTGGACCATCATGTTCTGAGAAGAGCTTAACATTCATGCCCTGTGAAACGCTTTGCCTTAATCTGAAGATCTGTTGAGGAGGATCACCTCTTCTGGGCTTTTGGACCTTTGTGGAATGCTAATCGAGAATAAAAATTGGGTACGGCCCGATCAGGAGAAAGACAGGTTCTTTAATCTTGAGCCTGGTTCGCAAAATCATTCCAAGGATAATTGAATTAAGTGATGTCCTGTATTTTTGTCTTGTTGTTCCATTACTTTTGTCTTCTCTGCTGTGGCTTGAACAGATGCTCTAAAATAATTACATTATATGCCTCCTATGAGGTAATGGTGCTTGAGGCAAGGACTAGAAAGATAAGTAATTGTTGTTGTTACCTGCAGACAAGGCACGTGCTGTGAGGAATGGCTTTTGCTTGGAAAAAATGTCACGTCTTGCAGCGCTGAATGATCTCTGGTCAGTAGTTAAACTGCACGTCATCAACTGGCTCTTCCTCTGGTTAGTAAAGCAAGCTGCCAAGCTTCCACGCTGCGAAGGCTTTTCTCAGGAGACCTCAAGAGCAAATCCACCTATAGTGATCCTACCTGTGCTCATCCTTCTGCACTGACTGAGACTGTGGAACCAAAGCAAGCCAGGCTGAAGGGACCTGCTCCCTTCCCTGCCTCCAGGCATAACCTGCACGTACAAACATAAAAATTACTGCATTTTGTGGCTAGCAGAGGAAAAAAAGACCAGGAAAAGAGCGCGTGATCTTGTGTGGGGAAAGACGCAGAAAGCTGAGGTGAGCATGGACATGCTGTTTTCCCAGTCATCATAACATGGAAGAAGACAGAGTTTGTAGCTGGTGCTTTTGCAAGAAGTGTTTTGCCTTGGTCGTCAGTATCTTGCCACCCAGTGCACAGGGTCATTAAACGGGGACTATCCTAGATAGGTTCTCCCATCTTGTTTACAACAGGATCACAAACAACAGAACTCAGGAGGGAGTGATAAGGAATTCTGTGGTTTTCTTCAGCCCAGATCTGTGTCAAAATATCTTGAAGGCAGCTACCTTTAAAGCTGCTTTAAAAAAGGAAAGTGCCTGTACGGTAACAGACTTGGTAGCTATAATTAACAGCTCTCAATAAAGACGGATGATACAGTGAGAAGTGTTGGAGGCTGGCAGTACTACAGAAGTGGAAAAAACCTTTTTGTCCAGCTGCCTAGTGGTTATGGACCATGTCCAGATTTCCCAGGATTGTTTGTGTTTGTATGAAAAGGCAGCCGCATATAAATGCACAAGTCCCTGGCTGAAGATCCTGTTCAGTCCGGATCTGCAGGAGCTGGCCACCCTTGCTTGGTAGTCAAAGTTATAGCTGGTAAAAAGGGAGAAATAGCCAAAGGTGAAGGTTAACAGCAGCATAGGTACGTGAGCAGGGCTTCAGAAATTGAAAAACCCTGTTGAGCAGTTAGATAGTGTTATCTGTGAACATCCATTGATTTTTTTGGAGGTAAACAACAGTAAGACATGAGCTGATGGCTAGACAGGTTCATATACGTACTCACACACCCATGTGCAAGTAATTCTGTGTTTCCAGTGCTTAAACACCTTTCTAAATGGTGGCTTCCCTCCAGAGAACCCAATCCAAAATGGAGCAGACCAATAAAATCTGGTTTTGTGACCTCGTTCGCATGCTTTGGGTGGCAGTTAGTGAAAACCACTTCTCTTCAGCCTTGCTGTGAAAAAGAAAGAGCCCTCCTATTGGTCTGTTTGTCAGTCCTTGGGGTCGGGGCTAAAACTCAGACAGTTTAAAGGAAAGAGCCTCATTTACTTTATGGCCTTTATAGTCATTGCCACATCATTTGGGTCTCTTGTCCTCAGCAGGCCTACACTAACCAAGTCCGCTTTGGCCACCTCATCCATTCCCTGTTCCTCGTATCTCCAGCTGGACGCTTCCCCACGTGGAGCTGGTTTTGGTGGTTTATTAATTTCTATATCGCATTCCTTCTCTTTGGAGCTGGGGGATTGTTTATTCATTTGCTGAAGCTGCTTATTTCGTGAGCAAGTAGAGACTGCTGCAAGGTTTCCTTCATATTTTTGGAAACCTCCTACTGCCTTGGTAAAATGTTCAGACTCCCACAAGGGGAATGGGCCCCTGGAAGTCTTAAGTGAAGGATGGCATCCCCCATCTCTTTCAGCAGACACAAATGTTAAATCCCAGGGATCTCAAGTCATCGTGAACATCCCTTCAGTGACAGAGTCGTATTAACCTTTGTGTAGTACATTGCTAAGATGGCGCGCCCTTGGATGGTATGAGCCCGGGTCCTTTCGCTATAGGAGGGTTCCATTCCTCTGTGTCATCTGGCATTTGCCCTTGCATTGCATCTAAAAAATGTTTTGCTTCACTAAAACACTGGTTTTTTTAACCTTAACTCTCTTTACTGTATCTACTGTAGAGGCCAGCCCAACGGAAAATTGTATCCTGCTTTTTCTGTACTGAAACTACAGCTTTCTTCACTAGTCTAGCTAATTATGCTTTCAGCTGGAGTACATACAGATTTCCAAGTACTGAAAGAAAATTCTTCAGCTATGAAAAGCTCTGCTATTAAATAGCACACTAGAAAATTGCACCTCTACTTTCAATATCTCTTAGGAGTACCTAGAATAAAAATGAAGCTACAGCTCTGTAATGCTGTCTGATGTTTTCACCTTTTAACAAATGATTCTGTTGTTAGACCATCTCACCATGATATCCTGAACATCAGGTCATAGAAAAAGAGTAGTTCTGGCTGCTGGGGACCTGGGGAGGGAGGCCTGTAGTCCAATCAGCTCAGCGCAGAGCCACAAAGAATCGCAGAATCTTGGGTTGGAAGGGACCTTCAGGGGCCATCCAGCCCAACCCCGCTGCACTGAGCAGGGACATCTTCACCTGGGTCAGGTTGCTCAGAGCCCCGTCCAGCCTGGTCTTGAATGTTTCCAGGGATGGGGCATCGACCACCTCTCTGGGCAACCTGGGCCAGGGTTTCACCACCCTCATTGTGAAAATTTCTTCCTTATATTCAGTCTAAATCTGCCCTCCCTTAGTTTAAAGCCAGTACTCCTTGACCTGTCACAACAAGATTTTCCCCATCTTTCCTATAGGCCCCCTTTAAGTACTGAAAGACAATAAGGTCTCCGTGCAGCCTTCTCTTCCCCAGGCTGAAGAGCCCCAGCTCTCCCAGCCTTTCCTCCCAGCAGAGGGGTTCCAGCCCTCGGATCATTGCTGGGGCCTCCTCTGGCCCCGCTCCCACAGC
>Ga0065711_1048414_pt1 | contig 11820 bp, 10 predicted proteins | sample Hoacrofraction12_FD_59098 | JGI IMG/M metagenome (GOLD analysis project Ga0065711, IMG submission 59098) | Hoatzin crop microbial communities from Cojedes, Venezuela - Epithelial fraction 12 v2 (version 2) | ecosystem: Host-associated > Birds > Digestive system > Esophagus > Crop | place... | reverse complement strand
GTGCACTCCATATCCTAACCTGTTAGACACCTCTGAGATCATTTTTTCACATACACTTTTCCCTATACTTCAGTGTTTCTGAGAACACAGGACAGGTAACAGATACTTAACTCCCAACTCCTGATTAGGCAGGGATCCATCTAGCCCAATATTATGTGTCATTTGTTTATGGCAGCAAAACCAAGAGTGTCCCTGTGACAAATGCGAGCGAGCTAGAGTTTACCAGGGTCCTTGCTGCCTTCTGAAGAAACTGGGAAAAAACAAAGCTGTGAGAAGGTTAGCACAGTTCACTAAGCACATAATATGGCTCACTGTGCTCATGTGCTGCTCCAAGCTGGAGCTGCACCCTGCACTTATCACCTTTGTGGCCACCAGCACAGAGCGATGTCACACAGCCATTTTGGCAAAGGCGCCTCAAAAGTTGCCAGGAAGGCCTCAAGACAGTAAAGAAAAAACAGGGTAGGTGGCCCAGACCTCGTGGTGGAGAGTTTAGGACTGCAGGGCAGTCATTCCCTTCACTCAAGAGCTTTAAAGCGAATGGTGTTACATAGTAGAGAAAAAAAACAGCTCATCAGCTTTTAAATGGAACAGCAGAAACAGGGGCTGATCCCTTATGGTTGGAACATGACTTACTGAAGACGTGTCAAGATCCTATGTAGATGAATTTCAAACAATCTTTCTCACCAGACAGCGTTCTCTATACCAGTGTTTCAGGGGGTTGCTGCTGTGTCACGCTCAGTAATGATACAGTCATTCACATGTTATTAGAGATGTCTGAGGCCATCACTTTCCCACACAAAGTACATTTCTTGAAACAGAAGCAGTCTACAGAACATCCCATAATTTCATTGATTATAAAAGCTATAGACAACGTAGACAATAATCGATGGCAAGCCTTGTTACAAAATCTGTTTCCACAGATGACAACAGACTAGTTAGCTGTGATTTTCCCTCCTCCAGCTTTATCAGGTGACATAACACATATCCTCTGAATCCTCATCTTTCAGCATATGTATAGTTTGAATGCTAGTTTGAATAAATTCTAAGCATGGTCTGCTTTCAAACAACTGAACAGTGAACAGACCTGCCCTGGACAGATTTCAAGATCATTGACTTTCACTGGTCCTCATAAGCACATGATTTTCTTTTTTGCTTTTTTAGCATCACAGTATCCTGTTACACAGCTTCTGAAAGATATGAACACTGTTCCACATGAGGGAGACGTGTTTCTCCCAGCTTTGATCCAAAACTTCCCCAAGTCAGTTGAAAATTTGTCTTTGTCATTAAGGATCTTCTGATTTAACCTCAGCCTTTGCTGCCTTTCATGGTTGTATTCTCAACTCAGCTTTACTGTGTGTAGGATGATGAAGGACTCCACATATCATTGGTTAACCAATAACTACAGTTTAAGAAACACTGCTCCAACTGCTAGTATTGTCATATTGTACAAAGACACTATCCTGTCTCCTGAATAATTGCTCTTTGTTTGTCTCTCCTGCAAGGTGCTCTGAAAGGAGGCCTGAGAGTAAGAGAAAGACTTGGGAAAGAGATTGTTAAAAGTTTTGTACTCTCATTTCATGCTCTGTCTACATCCAGAACCATTCTAAAACTCTGCATTTTTCAAACTGCAATGCATATGCTTCTTTCATTACGTATTCTGTTAACATCATTTTACTTCTATCTTAATTTTTATTTTAAATATGAAGAATGTTCAGTGTGCTACTACACCACTACTATACAGCAATACATAGTTCATAAAATTCTGGATACTCATATGTGAATTTTTCTTTAGGGTTTTGTATATTTATTCAGATAGTAAAAAGTTTTAGAAAAAGCAATGTATTCAGTTCTTCTTGGCAGTATTCCTACTACTTACACAAGTATGCTATGCTATTACCTACCTTTTGTTGAAGCCGTTGTTGCTAATGTGACTTGATTCTGGTTTTACTCTGCTGCATGAGAATTAAATGTTGTTTTAGATATCATCATTGCCAAATAATTAATGGCTTCTTTGCACTAAAAATTTAATTTTCTAGCCTTGAACTAGTGAAAACAAAGTCCAAAATCACAGCTGTTTTGAGATTTCTTTATACTCATCAGCCTGAAGGACACATTTACTTGCTTGCTTTATGCTCATTTTTTTCCATTTGCCTTAGAACATTTCAGTCTCGCCAATGGTGTAAAGACACTTTGAATTCACATGAGAACCAGGCTGAATATATGTATGGAAATACTTATTCATCAGTGTCTTGCTAAGTTAATGGCAAAGATATTTCAAGTAGTATAGCAACTGTTTTGAGAAACAGGGTCTAAATCAGACCTGAGAATGATATATTCAGCATTTTCTCAAATGGCACATATAATTTCATGCAGATATAGGCAAATATTTCCAGATAATCTGTCATGTAGCAAGTTACTCAAATATGTTTGAAGTTTTTTTTCATCACGTCTGGAATTTATGGCAGGGAACAGGTATTCCTGTCGGTATATTAACAGTATGTTTCAAGAAGCATATAGTAGAAGGAAAAGTTCATGAGTTATATACTGATAGTACCCAGGAAGGGAGTGGAGTGCTGAAATGGCCAATGAAATGGCAGTGTGAAGAGCCGACTTACGCTGTCTTAGTTAAATTCTCTCTGTTAAAATCCTCGTACTTCCAGGAGCTGACTGCGATAGATACTTCACACTTTGTATTGTGCAAGGGTAATTTAAAATTTAAGACACGGGAGCAAAGTTATCACTTCCACTGGAAAAGCTATAAATCACATAGAAGTACAAAAAGCAGTATATCACCTTTGCAAATTAAGGTAGTAGCATGCAAGATTGGCTTTTAGGGTCTCCATTACAGATGCTTAGTCAGTTTTATTGATCATACCTCAGACTAGCAAGTGCAGTACATACTTATACCCATCTAAAAACAGTTCCTGAACACATGGCAAATGCTCTGCCTGAACAACCAGCTAGCACCAGATGGCATGGCAGGACACTGTCTAGAACTTTCATGAACTAAAACTGCCAAGATTTAGTTTTCTGCAAACAAGGACATACCTAAAAATCCTCAAGTAAATTCACATAAACACCTAATTTATAAGGTGCTTCTTAGCAATAGAAGTCTTTTTTGAACTACAGCTTGCTCATTTTTTGCTCCTTGCCGTTTAGGTCTGTGCATTATTGAAATAGCAATCCCAGCCTTAACCCACTTACCCAGTTCTGAGCCTATGAATTCGAAAAGTAAATCTCAGAAAAGACTGGGGTTTTTTTCAGTTTCTAGAGCAATTATATAAGCTTCAGTTATTTGTGTAATAGGATTTGTATAAGGCTTGTTATTTACTGAAAACCAACACATTTCATGTTTATATCAGTCCCAATATTTTTAATATGTAGAGAGCCTTTCTCAGAAAGAAAGACAAGAATAAATATAACCTTTCTTCCTCAAGACATTAGGAAAGGCTCGTTTTGGGTCATCCTTTTGAGACATGATAGAGGCAATGTTTACCAGTCAGATGCTGTTGTGTACGTGTTGTGGTGCTATGCTAGGCTATTTCCTTAAATGTCATCATCGGGCCTTTTTACAGTGTTGTGAGTGCTAAAAGCCACTCAGTCAGATAGAATTTGAGCATGCCTGAAATATAACCGAGCACAACTTTCCTGCCTAGACTGATTTGGTCAGATGGTATTGTGGTTGATTTCCATTGCTAAATAAACCATTTGCATTGTTAAAAAGTTAATAATACAGGGACAGTCTTTAAAAGAGGAGAAGAGCACTGAGCACTGAGCTCTCACTTGAAATGGTGACTCAGTGGAGCAGATTTGGGAAAGCTGCTCCATAAGGCAGAAGCTCTCGACCAGAAGGTCCTCCCACCAGCACCGCCAGATTGTGCTAAGGGATGCAGGGGACATGCGTGCTAGCCAGGCAGTGAGAAGTGAATCAGAGACCGATACGCTTAATCTACTCTCCACCCACCTCCCCTGTGCTTTTTTAGGGATGCACAACCATTCCGAATTACAGCCATTAGCCAAACTGCTGTTTGGAACTGTTTGGGGGAATTTCGGGTCTGCATTCAGATTGCCATTCCTGTCTCCTCTGTGCCTTTTTCCTCTTCATCCTGCCCCATGTGAAGTCAGTGATTCATTCTCTTTTCTTTCCTCCATATGGCAGGATGTATTAGAAAAGAGGGAGAAATGCTTAACCAGAACATAGCCTTTCAGCCCCAGAGGAGGTAGAGGGAAATAAACAGCATTTGCAGCTTATTTTCTCCTCTTTATATTTGTGCATAAGCCAGAAGGTTTGGGCTGTTTCTTTTCCCTTCCAGTGACAAGGGCTAGTTGCTGAGTCCCGATGGTACACTTATTTGAGTGATAAGCAGATAGCAGAACTCTTTGCAACTACCTAAAATCCTCTTCTGCAGTTCATAGTGCAGAATTCAGTAAAATGTTGATCAAACTCCAAGTTGCACTCTCTAAACATCTGCCTGATGCACAGTTCATCTTACAAATTCTTGTTCATGAGGTGTGTACAGTCAGTGGTTACGCATCAGTATTTGGATGTAGTTGCTATGCAGAAAAGAAGATAAATTAGCTAGACTGAGCATTTCTTACAGGAAAACATATCAAGGTGTGTCAAGCATCAGTAAAAATAAGTTTAAGCAATGTTAGACAGAGCATTGTTTAAAAAGAAAGAACCATCTTCTTTATTGACAGTAAATGTATACCAATCAAGAGAACCAATGAAAATCTATCAGCATAATTTCCTTTCACTACAACAGCAAAGCAGATATTGACCAACTGTCTTAATTGACTTGCAGTTCAGCTTTTCAGGCATAAAATTTCCTAACTGTGAACAGAACTGGCAGCCAAGTGACGCTCTTTTAAAATGTGTTTGTGTTAAAAAAGCAAATGGAGATACTGGTACAGAAGAACAAACTATGCTCACAGATTTGTACATAGATATAATGCATTTTCTTCATCAATTACAAGTTTTAATCAACAAGAACTGAAGTCAAAACTTCACAGAAGAAATAACCATGCTGTTGCCAGGACTCACTTGTTCTCATGGTTCTCTCTCAGCTGGCACAGTAGTAATCTAAAAATCCTTCATTTTGTTAAGGATTAAAGTGACCTTCCCATTCTAGCTGATAATACATAGGACTTCTTCGAAAGAAAAAGAGTTGCAGAATCTTGTAGGCTTCACAAGTTTATGTGTTACATTTCAGAAATGATGCATAGTGAAAGCCTACAAGTGGTCTGTTGCAAAAGCTCAGCTGTCAAGCTGTCACCTCTTCAGCCACAAACTTACTCGTGGAGAGTACTTCATGTCTATGTTGCCTTTGGGTGGAAGATGAGACTTCAAAGACATGTAAGCATTATGGTCTCTAACTGTAAATACTTAATCTGCCCTTCCTTAGATGTAAACTCAAAGTGTGCTTAACACAGGAGTCATTTTATTTTCCAAATTATCTGTAGGTTACTTATAAGTTACAAACACATATGCATTAAAATAATCCATATGAAAATAAGTCAGCTTCTTTTCAAATGGCTTGGGCTTTCATAGAATGGTTTGGGTTGGAAGGGACCTTTACAGGTCATCTAAACCAATCCCCCTGCAGTGAACAGGGACACCTTCAATTAGAGGCTCAGCAAGAATCATTCATCTGATTGACCCCGAAAGGAAAAAATAGTCTACCAACTGTGGTAGCTGGTATTTGGTGCTATCAGCCACATAATACTGTGCTCCTTTCCCTTCTCTATAGAGCAGTCCAAAACTAAGGGACAGTCTAGAGACCAGAGACATGGTCCTGTAGTTGGTCCAACTGCAAGTCCCATGTCACTGTGCAGGGACCTGCCTGGATAATATCCAAGGGATGTTAGAGATGCAAATCCTTAGTCTGGGAACCAGAGAGAAACATGGACAGCAGCAGTTGCTATATTGAACACCACTTACGTGAAGGATTTTTCAAGAATGTTGTAGTCCTTTCAAATACCAAAATAAATAAACAAATTTTCTCTCTCTTCTAGCAGCTAAGCTGTCCATAAAACTGGATACATATCTTCACTGTGAAAGATCTTAGCCTGGGACGCTGCTGAAAAATAGTGGCTGAAAATCTATTCCCAGAGTAATAGATGAGAACATCTTTTCCTTAACTATGTGGTAATTATTAATGAAATAAGCATGGAGCTTTATTTCATCAAATTCCAGCAGCACCAAAACTAGAAACGGTCTTCAGCATCACTGGTCAAAATCCCAGTTCATGGCTTTGATCCAGAAGTTATTACAGAACATTTCCTAATGCACATATAAATTTCCCAGAAATCCAGAAGCAAGCATGGCTGGAGCACAACAGCTGGCTACTTGCCCTGCTACATTAGCCAAAGGCTTCATAGCTGACGTATAGACTTTTTTGTAATTTTTAATGTTATACAATCTGTGTAAGCTGAATTTTGGAATTAATTTACCCTCTCCCAACAAGAGTATCATATTTATTTTTATTTCATTTTATATTTCATTAAACTTCCCACGCAGTGGCTAACTGCCTACCAATTCTTGGTTTTATACAATAGTTTTCTTAAGTCTTTCTGGGAACACTCAGTTCATCAAGACCTGCAAGCAGAATGCAGAGTAAGGCATTCTGAATCACTGATTGAAAAAATAAATATAATGCCCATTATTAACTCTGTGCTCTTCTCTGTCAGACGTTGGAAGATAATTGAAGTGTGCAGTTTTCTTTACCCAAGTGATTGTCAGAGCTTCCAAACACTGAAAATGAAGCTTGGGCAGGAGAGTTCTGAATCACAGCACTGAGATTTGGCCTGCACCATTCTCATCTATCAGTTTGCAATGGAAGGAGCTTTTATTTTGTACAAGCACAGACAGCACGGTAATTCTCTGCTGTTTACTCCGCACCTCATACACCGTGACCAGTTACCAACTTGTCCCACACTGCCACAGAATAAGCAATGGCAGACATTCAGACCTCAGCAATCAGACCCTCCTTGCAAATTGCAAATTTAGCACTAAGTAATCCTCAAAATTTATGGAAATAATACTGCATTGTTTCCCTTTTGTTCCTTTTTCCCTTTTTTATCATTTTAAACCTTTTTTGGTATGTCTTTACTTCTATACTTTTAGAGCTCACAGTTCCTCAAACTCCATATTTTGAAATTACATCTGTAAGAGTAGGCTTGATTTGTCTAACTGAGATCCAGAAGCTCAGCTTTAAACATAGAGGCTCAAAGTTTATCAGAAGTGGCACTATCATTGTACTAAGTGCATCTATGCACTTAGAGAAGTGCACTATTTTTATTCTTTTTTTACCTCCTAAGTGTATGCTTTATATTATATTGACTGATTGAAAGTGGGATGCCACAACATCTTCTGCTTTTTTTTCCTAGCAGAAAGGATTAGGTTTAAATAACCCTATTAAAAAATAAAGATTTTCAGTCATGGAGGAAAAAATAAAATTCACAGACAGTTATAGGAAGGTTAGAGAGACAAAACTGAGAAAGAAACATCATCTGTTGAGCAAACAGTTATCCTTAACCTGACTGACTTCATGCATATGAGTCACCCTGTTGGATTTAGCAGTTCATCTGCTTCTAAGTATTACATGATATTGCTGCCTTTGGGGGTACAGGAACCTGTGTGAAAGTGAAAGGGCTTTTTATTTGAACCCAGTTTGTGTAATAAAGAAGGAAGGAACATCAAGTGTTCTGATGTGAGATACCCACTGCTGGTAATATTTTAAAAAGAGTGTTTCTGTATCATCCCTAATTACCTGAGGAAGACCCATCCAGCTGCAGGAGACTGTAACGGATGCATCAAAGCTGTAGAAAAACTTACAACCTTAGGGAAACCCTGACAGTGTGTAAAATGTTACTGTAATTTAGTATGTGTCTGACCATACACTTCGTACATGAGTGCACAGCCATTGGCACAATCACTTGCTTGAGGAAATTAACTGGAATTTTGTTCACAGCATTTCTGTTTCCAGTGATACCACTGGCAAGCTGCTCTCACTGCAGCAGGAACAAGAACCTTTTCATCCTATTACCTGGTAGAAGATTTACCTGGGAGTGAACCTAGTGTGTGAGACTAAATACTCAACCTTCTTCAAAAGCTGGAACACCATTTTATCCAAGCCGTGCCCATATTCAGCAATGGGACAATGCCATCTGACAACGTGCCCACGCAGACCCGAGCACACCAGAAGGGGGTCTCATACCCATGATAGCATGACAACCACATCCAGGTTTTGGGTGTCTACCTGCAAGAGGCACAGGGGTCTCGAAGGTTGTCAGTGCAAGCCACAAGTTTACCCTTCGCAGTGCTGGAGTGATCCATACCTTCACGCATTTCAGCCCAAACTCCCATGCTCTGAGCCCTCTCCAAGAAAGGGCACAACAGAGCATGTGTTTGCACCAGGGAAGAGGACAGTTCCCACTGCTCTTTTGAAACAAGGTCTTTTAAAGCATCAGCCTTTGATCAGCTCTTTGGCTGGGCACTTCTTCAAGTAACACAAGATATTAGAGTTCTGTCCTCACATCCTGAGGGGTGGTTTAGTAAATAGACATTTACTGTTGTTGTCTGTGGAAGCTTGGTTTGATGGTGCTATAAATCTGGGTTCAGCATGAAAAGCAGTCATAGTAAAACCATAATGTTACAATTAACATTAGGTCAGATACTAAAATCTTACAAGGAAAAAGGGATGTTTTCCATCAAACAGAAGGTTTGATCATGGGTGTGCACCTTAGGCGGGGTATGTCCTTTTGGCAAATCCTCTCCGTTCCCAACCCTAAGCTGAAGTACCCAGTTCTTCTATCATGAAATGTAAGGCACAAAAAAAAGAAGTGTCTGAATGTAATGTCTAATGTCACTGCTTGTTGAGACACCTGGATAGGTTGATACAGTGCTTCTTTATATCCCAGACAAATTATATATACAGGAAAAAGAATAACCTGTGAGTATTCCAGTATTTTTCACATCAGCTGCTTTCCAAAGGTGTTGAGCTGAGCTCAGGCAGTTGTGCATGGGAAAAGAAATACCTAGACTTTATTGTGATGGGACTGAAATGGTTATCTTTTTAATATTTACTAAACAATTTTTACTTTACTAACTGCAGCTACTTGACAGTTTGTGTTCTGTCTGTTCTGAAAGAGACTGAAAATGGAGTATTGATTGCTATATTATTCTTGTACTCATTTAATTATAGTACATATCTGTTTATAAGCAAGAAGTTAAGATAAGCTTAGGAAAGCAACAAAACAGCAAATCATTTTTACTTTTACTTTTCCAGCAAAGACAATATTATGGAAACAATGAACACCTCTCACTGTTTCATATCATCTGCCTGGGTCTGGTATTGATTGCCTTTAAATTTACAACTCAGTTCTGTGCATCTGTAATTATGTGCAATAAGGCAACAGTCATTGCTTGTTCCCCTTTCAAAAAAAGCCTAAAAATGTGTGAATCCTCTGAATTTTGCACAGCGCTTGGTCTTTCCCAGAGCAGAGTAACCAGAGAGAGAGACAGTGCCTGTCTTGAGAACCCACCAGGTGTTTATTTCCAACTCTCCTTATTCCCATACCTGCTGCTTTGGTAACAAGCAGAGGAGTGGTCATTGTTACATTTTTTTCCTCCCATTTTCATTTAAGAAGCTAATGAAATTGCCAGCTCACATTATTGCAATGTTTTTGATACAGTTGGATGTGGAATCGGGAAATCAAATGCAAAAGCATAGAAGGCTTTGGAAAAGAATTATCATGTGGAAGAAAGGGAGCTCATTTTATATTTCTATCATACATAAGAGCAAGGATTATTGCTTTAGAGAGTATTTGCTGGGCATTGAATTGTGTAAAAGATGTTGAATGAAAATCTGGCCACCCAACAAAAAACTGGATGTAATGGAGGTATCTTTGCAGCCCAGTTGTTCCGTTTTGAGTATTATTCTTTCGCCTTCTGAAACATGAAAGCAGAATTTGGCAGAGATACAACTGTGAGAAACAGACTGAGTACAATATCTTGAATGATCTTATTGTGTGAGGCCCTGAACACCAATAACAACTCATGGATCTACATAGTTTTTTGAGGACTCTGAGTCTGGGCACAGTCATTATATTCTTCTGTGGCTTATGGCTTCACCTCACACAGTACATAAGAATAGTTAGAGGTCATGAATACTAATATAGTATACACACAAAAATTAATTGCTTCATTAGCTATAGTATACTGATTTTTATTATGAGGAAGAAGTGGGGGAATCTTAGAAAATACTGTCACAGATAACCATTTTGCGGTAGATATGTATGAATGAAAACTGTTGGTTTTACAGGTTTTGTTGAGTTTCTCTATTAGTCATTCCACTTACCAGCTCCCGAGACATAAATAGTTGCACATCTGGCAATTTCATAGTGTATGGAAAGTTAACTAGTGGTAATTCCAGTGAGATTTATGGCAATGTGCAGCAAAGTTCCATTACTGATCAAAGACATTCAGTCTGTTTGAGTAGTGGAAATTTCCATCTTAATGTGTACATTTCAAGAATAAAATCTTATCTGAGTACATTTTGCAGCCTCCTTGAGATTAATTTTGATCAGCTAAGACAAGGCTCACTAAATACCTCAAGCTACCCAAAGACACCTTTAAACACCTAAAAGTATTTTTGCTATATAGACCTCCCAGTTGAAACTGACAGTTGCTTTCTACATATGTGGCTCTGGTCTGTAGATCATTTCCCAGTTAATTATTTCTCAAAACAAAGTAAATTAAATAAACATCCAGGGGAAAAAAGAGGGGGGTTGGTTTTAATTCCCATGCTAGATTTACTGAGCTAGACTGTAATGCCCTGAATGAAGGTAGCAGCAAATGTGGCTTTTTTTGATTTTAGCAAAGCTTTTGACACTGCCTCTCAACGTATCCTTCTGGACAAAATATCCAGCAGACAGCTAGACAAGTCCATAATAAGTTGGGTGAGCAATTAGCAGATATGTTGGGCTCAAAGAGTTATAACAAATGGGGTTACATCAGGCTGGCAGCCAGTCATCAGTGGGGTTCCCCAGGGCTCAATTTTAAGATCAATGCTCTTTAGTACTTTTATAAATTATCTGGGTGCAGGAATCAAATGTACAGTAAGTAAGGTTGCTGATGGTACTAAACTAGGAGGAGCTCTGGACTTCCACGAGGGCAGAGAGGCCTTACAGAGAGATCTGGATAGACTGGGGAGCTGGGCAATCACAAACCATATGAAATTTAACAAAAGCAAGTGTCAGATTCTCCACCTGGGACAGGGTAAACCCAGTTATATGTACAAACTGGGGCATGGGAGGCTGGAGAACAGTCCTGTGGAAAGAGATCTGAGGGTCTGGTTTGATGGCGAGTTGAATATGAATCAACAGTGGTCAAAAGGGCTAGCCGTGTCCTAGGGTGCATTAAGCATAGCACAGCTAGTGGATGGATGGTGGTGATTGTCCCACTCTACACTGCATTGGTGTGGACCCCCTTGAGTCCTGTGTGGAGTTTTGGGCACAGGTGTATACAGAGGAGGGTGAGCAAGATGGTAAAGCCCTTGAGGGCAAGACTTAGGAGGGGCGTCTGAGGTCACATTCTTTGTTCAGCTTGAAGAAGAGAAAGCTGAGGGGTCACCTCATCGCAGTCTATACATTCTTTAAGGGGGGCAGCAGAGTGGGAGCTGCTAATCTGTCTGAATTTTCCGTCTGAACATGAGGAAGAACTTCTTCCCTCTGAGGGTGACGGAGCACTGGAACAGGCTGCCCAGGGAGGTTGTGGATTCTCCTTCTCTGGAGATATTCAAGACCTGCCTGGACAAG
>Ga0065711_1048417_pt1 | contig 11821 bp, 6 predicted proteins | sample Hoacrofraction12_FD_59098 | JGI IMG/M metagenome (GOLD analysis project Ga0065711, IMG submission 59098) | Hoatzin crop microbial communities from Cojedes, Venezuela - Epithelial fraction 12 v2 (version 2) | ecosystem: Host-associated > Birds > Digestive system > Esophagus > Crop | place... | reverse complement strand
ATCACATGTTGTCTCTGCCGCTCCTTCCTCCTCAGGGGGAGGACTTCTCACACTCTTCCCCTGCTCCAGCATGACGTCCCTCTCATGGGAGACAGTTCTCCGCAAACCTCTCCAACGTAAGTCCTTCCCACGGGCTGCAGCTCTTCACAAACTGCCCCAGCCTGGGTCCTTCCCACGGCGTGCAGCCCTTCAGGAACAGCCTGCTCCAGTGTGGGTACCCCCTGGGGTCACAATCCGTGTCTGCAAACCTGCTCCAGCGTGGGCTCCTGTCTCCACAGGTCCACAGGTCCTGGCAGGAGCCTGCCCTAGCACGAGCTCCCCACGGGGTCACAGCCTCCTTCAGGCATCCACCTGCTCCGGCATGGGATCCCTTCCACAGGATACAGGTGGAGATCTGCTCCACTGTGGACTTCGATTGACTGCAGAGGGACAACCTGCCTCACCATGGTCTTCACCACGGGCTGCAGGGGAAAACTCTCTGCTCTGGCATCTTGAGCACCTCCTCCCCCTCCTTCTTCACTGACCTTGGTGTCTGCAAAGTTGTTTCTCTCACATTGTCTCACTCCTCTCTCCTCACTGCCTTTTCACTGCATTTTTTTTCCTTCCCCTTCTTAAATATGTTATCACAGAGGCGCTACCACTGTTGCTGATGGGCTTGGCCTTGGGCAGCGGTGGGTCCGTCTTAGAGCTGGCTGGCACTGGCTTTATCAGACATGGGGGAAGCTTCTCGCAGGTTCTCACAGAAGCCACCCCTATAGCGCCCCCGCTACCAAAACCTTGCCACGCAAACCCATAACACCTGGCTAACAAAGATTAACTTTTCTCTAAGACTTCTCAGGAAGTTTACCAGCACTAGCTGCTGAAAGCAAGAAAGCAAAGCTGTGTGTGCTGAGGGATTATCTGCAGTAACGATTCTGAATTTTGCTCCTCATTTCCAAACAATTATTTTCCTCTGAAATAAGACACAGAGTTATAGAATGCTCACACAATACTGACATAAAACATGGAACTGGTAGTACTCCCTCGATGACTCAGGTCAGTCACCTGTTATTAAAGTCAAACTCAAAGAACAGCCCTTATAAAGAAATCATAATCTGTCGTGCAAAAAAATAAAAAAAGGTTAGGGTTTTTGCACTCACTGCTCCCAAAAGTCTCAGTCTTCAGGTGGTTAAAAATGGCCCTCTCATTTTGTTTTTGCTCAAATCCACTGAAAATGTACTATATGCTGTAGTGAGCATATACTGTAACATAGCAACTGGAAAACAGCATTATAAAATTAGGATATATATTAATTTTCTTCCTACTTTGACTAGGGCCATTTGTTAAACATTAGTAAATAAGAGGCTTCCTCTGGCCTTCACCTCCTGCTAAATTCTATTAGCAATATCATAAATCCAGAGTCTGTGACAGTAATAATCAAGCTGCATGCGAGTGATACTGCAGGCATCTTCACACCAGATACAGAAATCATTGTCCTGACTAACAATCAACACCCACGTGTTCCTACACAAGTTATCTTTATCAAACCTTGTCACTTTGTTCTTTATGACTGGGAAAGCAGTTTAAAGAGAACAATCAAGCTCTACCTGGAATCTCTGAAGATACTGAAGAGCTTTAACACTGGCAAAGTCAGGACTATGAAAAATGTGGGAAAAAATTAGGGAGGGAAGATTTAGAACATGTAAGCGAACTGCAGAGGAGCACTTTCTATGTAATAACTGAGGGAGAAATGTATTTCCAACATGAGAAAGCAATTTTTTAATAGTTGAATATCAGAACTGGGGCACTTTATTAAAAAATGTATTACTATTTCATTACTTAGACTTTACAGTCTGCCTAGACTTACTGCCTATGAATCAGAAAATTTAGCTGATTTTCTCTGTCTTCCAATTCAGCACACGTTTTGATTATCTTTCAAATTTGGGTCTTTTAGCAGATAAATGTCCAATATAAACCTTTTCCATATACTTAAAAAATTAATTTGGTTACAAAGCAATACTACCATAACCTGGGTTTTAAGTCAAAAGGAATGGGCTAAAAAAATCCAATAATTAGCAAAGGAAGTTTTAAATAATACAGATCAAAGTATCAGCTACTCCTTAAGTGGCAGCTATTGGCTGAAGAAAATAGTTTTGTAAATAACATTTTTTTTTTTTTCCTCTAACAAGAAAAATTATACTAGACATTAGAAACAAAACATGTGTCTTCAATGCTATGGTCATTTAGCCTTGTACTTAAAGATTAATTATTTTATTTGCATTACAGTAGTGCAAAGCGCTCCTAATCAAGGATTCTTTTACAAACTTGCAAAATAAGGAACATGCTGTCCTAATGCTCTAATAATTTAACCTCTAGATCCCATAGGATTGATTCAACTAGATAAGTTATGCTGCATTTACAGCTCAGCCACTTTCTTCAGTAAAGCACCAAAATAATGTCATGTGGGTAAAATGCTGATCCCAGTGGAGACTTTGGGAGCTTTACTACTCAGTTCACATAATTGCCAGTCATTAAAACCTACATATATGTAATTCCAAGGGTCTGCTTGGCTAGAAACACTTTACCAATTATCAGTCTACTAGGGTGTCTACTCAGCACCTGAGAATGCCATGTACAAAAACGACAACATACTAACAATATATCGCTTAGAAAGGGTCAGGTTATTAGGTTTTACTCTTTTTATTAAGCAGAGAGAAAACACAGAAAAAGTGCTACTGAAAAGTAGCAAAGTGACAAAAAGAACTCAAGTACAAACTCACAAAGCAGAATTTATGTTTAGCTGTTATCTCATCCATTACATTTTATGGAAAAGATACTATTTCTATCAAAACATTATGTAAAAATACCAAACATAAAACACTACTATTGAAGAACCCATCAGATAAAAATGCATTCCACCCACTAACCATAATTAAAAGCTGCTATTTCCATTTAGTAAGTGGGGACAACTAATCTGTTCTGGGGAAAAAATACTTTTTGTTTAATGAAATGAGGGATTATTTTTGCTGCTAAGAAATCAAACGCACTCCGGAACTATTGCAGACCTTACTCTGAATAGTCTTCTTCCTCAGAGAGTGAATTAAAAGATGGATTGTACAAATAGCTACTATTCAGCATAGCTCCTACTATCTTAAGTAATCCAAACAGATACTAAGCAAATTACAGCTCTAATTAACACTTATTGGTAGTGGTAGAGTAACATTAACATGATGTATTTCCACTACCATACTGTTTAGGAGCCATAGCCATTTAAAAAGGACACTTTGCTAGGTAACAGACAAACAGAATAGAACAGAGCTTATAAACTCTTTGAGATACTGATCCAAGTAGAAAACTTAAAAGATAGTTCCAATAAATAAGTTTTTCATTGATTTAACCTGGGACCAAAACACAGCAGCAAAAAGAAGGTGAGGCTGTGGAAGAGATCTTCTTATTCTGTTTTCCCTTTGTCACTTACATGAAGTTTGCATCATCTGGCACCCGATGAAAGATGAGACAATGTGATCAGAAATGATCACATCAGAAGTGCCACAAAGAAAGTGTGGCACCTCATCCTTGTGTATTGGCTGCTTGTTAGACAGGATCATCACCCTCCACATAGCAATGCAAATTCATGTCCAGATTACTTTTAAAGTTCAGGCAGTTCAGGTTCTGGGTCTGTGGCCAAAATATGCCCAAGTGCACAGTCAAAATAAAAAGGCAGGGCAGCTCTCATATCCAGAGGACTTCCTAGCTGAATTTATTACAGACGTGAACTATTCTGTTAAGTAATAAAGCGCATAAAAGAAACACCTGAGGTGTGTCCAAGGAGGGTGCATTTTGCAATTCTGGACTACTTGAGAATTCAGTTTTGTTCCAATCCTTTCCGTAAGACAGGCTTTGCCACTGGAAACAAACACACATGATTCCTACAAAACATATCTAGGACGACCTACGAACTGCACTGCTGAACATCGCAACAAAACAAACTAAGCATACTGAAAATGCAATTTCAAAGGATGCAATAAACAGTATAAACTGTAAATTGTTATAACTGTTAAAATTACATGGGTTTACTTTTATTAGAGGCAATTCTCTATTTCCTCAGGCTTCAAGAGGAATTAATACTGTGTAGCTGGTATTGGTGAATGAAAATGGAGACTGTTGTAATTACTGTTGTTTCAGATCAAAATTTAATTTGCACTTTCCTCAAGTCCATGATTAAGGGAATTTTAGAATCATCTTTTTCTTAGCTAGAAGTGTCCATGCTTTCTTATCTTACACTGTTGGCACTTAAAATTAATGGATTTTATCTAATAGATACAGCAGTCATAATAAATGTTTAAGATAACTATTTAAATTTTGGCTGTATTAACATTATAATGTAAAGCATCCTAATTTTATTGGCCTTGATAAATCTAAGATTAAACTCACTCAGACATTTTATCTTGCTTGCCCTTACAACAGTTAAACAAATTCGCTTTAAATATAACGAATTACATTTCTTCATTTTATGAGCTTTGTTCATTACCATAGATTTAATTTGGAAATAAACCTATTTTTAGGACTTACTGGAATACTGATAGTGAAACTATTGAATGCTTTTTTCTGTGTCTATAGTTAAAAATTATTTGAACTCATTTGGAGGTGTTGGAGTCTTAGTTTGGCACAAATGAGATACTGCCTCAATTTATTGTCATTGCTGGCAAACAAAGATGTAAGAATCATCATGGACACTCAATTACAAAACAAGGTTCAGAAACTTACAGTTTGTCAGAAATTCTCCATACTGATCCCTTGAAACATCATGCATAGCATTTATTGAAGTATATTTCAAGACTCAACTTCACAATGAAATTCTGCAAGATTTCTTTCCAATTCCTGCAAGACTTTTTAATTCAATGACAATTAATTATTTCACTTACACAGATACTACTTCCAAAATACAATCTCGATAACATGGTCAAGACAATCTGTATAGCCATCAGAAGTGCTTCAAGCCATTAAATGGAGAAGTCTAATGTGGTGGTGCTAAAAAATGGCATGTTTCAATGGAACTGCACAGCAGACAGCCAGGCCAATTTGACCAGCAACACAGTGTACAGGACAGCACATCAATATCCTAGAGTATCATTGTATTTTGTCTAAACAGGCTTTATTTTTGATTTGTTAGATGCAACAGAGAGAAGGAATAGGTAAGAGTTAATAAAGCAGCATTAGAGGGAATAAACATTCGCTGATTCTGCTAACATAGGAAAGGTAACAGCAAGCTAGCTGTTGTGCCACTCCAGAGTTTGTAAAGAGACGGGTGGCTGCCTTTAATAGTGGCAATATTTCCTAAAACTCCTTTGAGCTGAACGGAAATGTTCACAATGATTATAGTTGCATAAATACAACAGTTAAATACTTCTGTTCAGATGTTGTGGAACCTTCCTGAGCACCTGAACAGTCCTACTTAAGTAAGAAGATTATTCATAACAAGAAGAAACTGAACCAGAACTAAAATTAATTTGCACAACCTGTGTATCAAAGATTGTTGTGATGGATGCACTCGATCCCCTTAACCTAACTAGCACTAGTTTGGTACAGCCTCCAGAGGAGGCAAAGGCCTGAGCTGTGGCCAGGCCATGAACTCCTCTAGTTTCAACCTGTTCTATGAAAACCCACCACAGAGCAGAGTGACACAGTGAGCATCAACGCATATCAGCTTGGAACACCCATCATGCGATTAACTCATGAATAGCCGGTGGCTTCTCCAAGACTTATTCATTGAGGAACAAAGTTGTGGGTACAAAGAGTCTCATGCATACCTTTCCCATCACGTGTAGTATGACTACCAGCTAACCACTGTTTTCCATAAATATGACAGCCTAAATGAGCCCTCTTTGAAAAGTTCTCCCTGCTATGCAGCGTGGCTGCATGGTGGTGATCTCCCCTTGAGCTGAGACACCTCTCAAGGTTGCTCCTCTATGCAGAGCCATCTTTCACCACTGGTAGATCTTGGGTAAGCGACCAATATTGCACATAACCCTGTAATACAATAACTTTGATTTTGCTTGATAACTTTGATTTCATGCTGAATTGATGCTAGTGAAATATCCATAATTAATCCTTTAGACTTATACCATTGATCACATCTAGGGCTAAGTCTGGATCCAGCCACACCTAGGCTCCTCTCTGAGAAGGAGTTTACAAAGCAAGAGTTTACAAATTCTGAACCTGGTGACTCAACAGGAGGCTCTTCCTTACCCTTTTATCTCCAGTCTCTCTGCGAATCGTTCTAACTCAAGTGTAACTCAATATTCCTTTGTAGGTTTCTTCCATGCAGTAATTAATAGAGTGAACCTTGCCATCAAACTTCATTGAGTCGCACCTTTGCAACATCGTAATAAACGCACTTTTGCTAATATCTTTGACAGTGATTTTTTAAGCGATCCTACATCGCTCATTCGCGAGCATTGTTCATGACAAATTTTGAAGGACCTGAATCAAAGCTCATTGAAGTCAATTGAAGTCTTTGGTATTGGTATTTGCACCATCACCTAAAACTTTATCTTATTTACAAGGATAATATATGTCACCGTAAGTTATACCCAAGTAATTTCTGCAAGATGAAAACATCTGGACATGTTAGGTATTTAACTTACTGGACTACATTAGATACCTAAGAACAGCAGAATTTCCAAGCATATTGCAACATTTAATACATTTACCTCACAATATCCTTCTAAAGAAGAGGAATAATATTGCCTCAGCTTCGCAAAGTGAAACTGAAACACAGAATGTGACACTTTCCAAAACATACTAAGTATTCAGTTCCTATAAGCACTGAGTGTCTGATTACTGTTAAAATCTGGGTCTACATGTCTTAAACTAAGCCACTGAGAAAAACAACTCTGTGACAAAAGTGATCTAAATCAGGAGCTTCAAAGTGGTGAACTCTATAGAACTGTTACTGTTGACTGTCTGCTTTTTCTGTCTCTGATGAGGTGTAATTAAAAAAAAAAAAAAGGAAAAAAAAAATCTATTTCAAGCATCCTTCCTACCTGTCTAGTTGAAATATGGTGACTACAGTATCTCCTTGTTACACACACCAAGCTGTTCCAAGTTTGCCAAAACTATACTTCAAGTCATTTCTGCCTAACCTTGCATAAAATCCCTGGACATTCTAACATACACAAACCTAAAAAAAATGAGCTGAATATTCTTCATGCTTTAATCATTCACTTTCATCATACAATCCAAAGATCTAAAAGTAAATAAAATGGAACCACTTACTTGCTCTGCAGCACCAACTTGTTCTAATAATTTGTCCCTACCACCCTTGCTCAACATCAGCAGTCAGCCTTCAGATGGCCTTTTTCTAAGTGCAGTTTTAGACAGAAACATCAACCCAGCAGAGTACTAATCAGGGTATTTTCACCTGCAGTTTAAGAAAACATGTGGGTTAATGCAGAGGGAAATCTCTGCTTTTCTGATGCAAAGCTGGGAGCTTTAGATTATCTTCAAGCACAGGCAATTCACACAGGAACTACATATTCAGATATGAATATGTATATTTTAGTCTTTTTATTATTTTCCTTAAGGGAAAATATTACATCAGAGAAAAGCTAGTTTGGCCTATTCCAGAAATTATTTGTTGTGTATACTTCAGTGTGTTTCAGAAACAGGTTTTCTTAGTAATAAATATTTCCTACAAGGAGGAAGAAATTTTTTGTTCATTATTTTCCAAATAAGTTAAAGAAAGAAAAAAGGCTAAAATCTTGTCTTCATTTGGTTAAACTATTGTGTTTTAAACCGAGAAGTGATCAAGAAAAGAGAATCTCTTCAGAGTAAAATTGCACATTTTCTAGGACTAGCCTCTTCTGTAACCAGCCACAGAACCATTCACGCAAAAGAATCAGGAGTGTCTGACTCTTGTGTTGACTTCATGCTACTTTTAGTTCTCACATAGTCCACAACTCCAAGACTGTTCTAAAGTATTGTCTGCTTTGTCTTCTTACTCCTTTACATCTTTCCAAAGCATACTTCACATTTCAGCTCCTGGAACTTATTACAGAATAGTTGAATAGTTGCTCAACAGCAAGTTGAACACATCTTATTGCTCGTTGTTACAAGCGAGATTTAAGAACTGTTCACACGATGTTCCAGACTTGCATGTCTTGTTCTTTCCTTTTCATGTCCAGTTATGACTTCCTTTATCCTCCTTATTCTGCTGTATATTTCTTCACTGAAAATTTCCCTCGTGTATTTATTATAGCAGATGTTCCACCACTTACGGTTACTTCTACGGTAAACTACAAGGAAAAAATATTGAACAAAAAAAAAAAACAAGTAAAAAGAACTACAGAATAAAACATATTAAGTGTAAGTTCATAAAACTAGTCTGTGTCTTGACAACCAAACAGATACTAATATTATTACATTGTACTGCAGCAGAGGCTTAGAAACCTGAAACTGTTGGACAATAGCACACAAATGAATGTGTTACCAAATGAAGCAAATAAATTGCACATTTTCTCTTACTAGGGATTGCTAATCATTTCCTCTGGATTAGCTTTGAGGAAGGTACTGAACCAATCCACTGAGATGCCTCAAGCAACCTGTAAAAATTTCAAGCTTAATTTAATTTGGTGGGAATGAAGAGGACTCCTGCCTCAAGGAGGAGAAGGGCCACTCTCTAACTAGGCTGCCTTCTAAGAGACCACTGTTTGTTCTTGCTAGCTTCTAGAAACTTCACATCCTGTCATTCATGCTAGTAACTTCTGTAGAGAGCCTGTCACTACCTAATGTAAAAAAGAAAGCAATGTAACTGAAAAACTGAAGTAGGAATCAGTAGGAATTTCATAGGAAATTTCTGGGTATCTTTCTGGAGAAATTCAAAATTATTTTTTCCCATTGAACTTGTTTCTTGTGCAGCTGACATGTCAGGACAGGATGCCACTGAGAGTGACCTGGACAAGCTGGAGAGGTGGGTCTGTGCGAACCTCATGTGGTTCAACAAGGCCAAGCACAGGGTCCTGCAGCTGGGTTAGGGCAACCACCGGTATCAATACAGGCTGGGGGATGAAGGGATTGAGAGCAGCCCTGCCGAGAAGACTTGGGGGTACTGGTGGATGAGAAGCTGGACATGAGCCGGCAATGTGCGCTTGCAGCCCAGAAAGCCAACCATATGCTGGGCTGCATCAAGAGAAGCGTGGCCAGCAGGTCGAGGGAGGTGATTCTGCTCCTCTACTCTGCTCTGTTCAGAGCCCACCTGGATTACTGTGTCCAGCTCTGGAGCCTCCAGCACAATAAGGACATGGAGCTGTTGGAGTGGGTCCAGAGGAGGCCACAAAGATGATCCAAGGGCTGGAGCACCTCTGAGGCAAGGCTGAGAGAGTTGGGGCTGCTCAGCCTGGAGAAGAGAAGGCTCTGGGGAGACCTTATAGCAGCCTTCCAGTACCTGAAGGGGGCCTATAGGAAAGACGGGGAAAATCTTTATTGCAAGGTCTGTTGCGACAGAACAAGGAGTAATGGCTTTAAACTGAGAGTACTTTAGACTGGATATAAGGAAAAAATTTTTTACCCTAAGGGTGGTGAAATACTGGAACAGACTGCCCAGAGAGACTGTGGAGGCCCCATCCCTGGAAACATTCAAGGCCAGGTTGGACGGGGCTCTGAGCAACCTGATCTAGTTGAAGATGTCCCTGCTCACTGGAGGGGGTTGGGCTAGATGACCTCTAAATGTCCCTTCCAGCCCAAACCATTCTATAATTCTATGATTCTAAGTCTCTGTCAAGAGACAGAAATCTCCCATTTAAAAAATCACCTGAATTTCTAATCCTACAGTTAATATGGGCTCTGTCTTAATTATATCTGTAACTGTATGATTTTCTTCTCCATTATCTTAGCTAATGGATGTCAAAGCACATTTTCCATGTAAGCAAGAACAATTTTGGCCTCTGTTTGCACACACTATTGAAGCAGTAGCACAGAAGGGGCCACGCTTTGCATATACTGCTTGTCTTCTCGTAATTGAAAATAATGAAGTCAGAATCTGAGCTAAATACTTTGAAGTAATGGGAAGTACTGATTGCCCCAAACTAACATCTTGCATAGCCACACTCTTCAGGTTAGCTTTTGGAAGGGAAACAGACATGGAAAGAGAGCCTAATCTCTGTCTTATTAAAATCACCACAATCAAAGCTAGCAAACCTCTAGAAGATCAAACTAACACTGATGTTACACTTAATGAAATTCTTTACTAGACTGCTCACCTCTACTCTTAAAAAAAAATCATCCTCTCCTGCCAATCACAGTTTAAAAATTGGGAAAAAGTGCTTTGGAGCTAACATTTCCGCTTGTGCATGTTTCAGTGATAAGTTGGAGCCATGTTCTCCTGGGCTCCCAGGTCTGACATTCTGCAGGCTGTCAGCTACTGCTGCTTTGAATGCATCCCCCGCTTTTTCCAGCCCAAACCACATCCACATCTAAGGTACAACCAAGATTGAAGTACATTAATGTATATCATCTTATGTTTTGCTCAACTACAAACACATTCTGAAATTCTACAAAATCTCTCAGCACTCTTCTGCAACATAAAAAATTAAAATGCTCTGGATTTTAACTTCGGAACTTTGCTCACAATTGCTTCTAAACTGGAGTGTAATTAAACATGACACAAGATGGTGTCAGGTTGGAGTAGCTTTAGCAAACTACAGTATCAGCAAAGAGTTTCTCTGTTCATCTTAATGGCAACGCTTCGCACTATAGCATTGCTTCTGTAACCCCAAGAACTAACACAAATGAACTTGAAAGGATACAGGCAAACCCCAGACTTCATGCTATTCACTGAGTTACATCAGGTACGATTTCACCCTTCTATAAAAAGCAAATATCCACCTGTTAACATTTACTAACTATCCCCTCCTCCCCACTTTTAAGAGACAGAGAAATTCAAAAGGAAAATAAGAAAAAGATCAAATTTTCTAACCACAAATATTCCTTTTCATCTTCAGTGAAATTGCTAGAGACAAGGAACTATATTGCAGCAACTAAAAATGCCAAAAGACAGTTTCACATAATCCTGAAAGATCTGCTCGTAAGTCAGTGTTCTTCTATCATGTAACCAGTCCAAATGAAATCACCTCTATTTTCAAACCAAGGACTGGACATTGATGTAATTTCTATCATCTTGCATTGAATGTAGAAGTTGGTAGCTTAGATGTAATCATAAAAACAAAAATTGAAGTTTACACTACAACAGCCAGCAATTGTCATTTATTTGAAACTTCAAGCATGCAGCATTTTGCTTGCAGCACCAGGCAGGATTTCCCATTTTATTGTTGTAAAATAATAGATATATTAATTACACAGAACAAGAAGCAATTCACATAATATTCCCACCTGTGGCTCAACTTCTTGTATTTGGCATTCACACACACACAAAAAAAAATCAGTACATCAGTCAGCTTCATGGATTAAAAAAGAATAAGCATAATATGCTTTTTTACACCATGGCTCTGTCTGGCATGGAAGAGAGAAGAACTGCTGTATGAAATTCAACAAGGGCAAGTGCAGGGTCCTGCACCTGGGGAGGAACAACCCCATGCATCAGTACAGGCTTCGGGCAGACCTGCTGGAAAGCAGCTCTGCGGAGAGGGACCTGCGTGTCCTGGTAGACGACAGGTTGACCATAAGCCAGTAGTGTGCCCTGGCTACCAAGAAGTCCAATGGCATCCTGGGGTGCATTAGGAGGAGTGTGGCCAGTAGGTCGAAGGAGGTTCTCCTTCCCCTCTACACTGCCCTAGTGAGGCCCCATCTGGAGTACTCTGTCCAGTTCTGGGCTCCCCAGTTCAAG
>Ga0065711_1048416_pt1 | contig 11821 bp, 6 predicted proteins | sample Hoacrofraction12_FD_59098 | JGI IMG/M metagenome (GOLD analysis project Ga0065711, IMG submission 59098) | Hoatzin crop microbial communities from Cojedes, Venezuela - Epithelial fraction 12 v2 (version 2) | ecosystem: Host-associated > Birds > Digestive system > Esophagus > Crop | place... | reverse complement strand
CCCCCCCCCAACATACACACAGTGTATCTACTTGCAACCTGCCTCCATCCAACATTGCTAACCTGTGAAGGCAATCCCCCCCCGGCCACTGCCTACACTTGTTTGTGGAGGAAGAACAGCAGCAGATGCAGCATCGCCTGCTCCCCTACTTCATGGGGGGAAAAAATGACATCAACCACACAGCAAGCTAGAAGAAGGGGGGGTAATTTCTGATTTATTCCTCTGTGCACTCATGTACCTAGAGGGTAATAGTTATGTCACAGCAGTACCATTCATATTTCAGAATATATTAGGGTATGTTAGTATCCATAATGTCACATGGATACACTGCTCCAAGTCACTCCTCAGTACATCTTGGGTCCTGTTCACAAATGAACGTCAAATGCATTCCTGCCCAAAAGTCATAAAATAATGACAAATAATTCTTCTCAGTTCCTCTCAGCACAACATCACAGCAGATTCTGCCAGTGTGAGATACTTCCTCCCATTTTTGTTACTGGAAGTAGCGGGACAGAGAGGTACCCAGCATTATTCTTGAGAGTCCTTTGCCCAGCATCTCAGGCTGCACTGACTGCAGATATTCCAGAAGGAACAGATCCCATTTACCTCCTGAGGAGACAGGGACTGTGTGAAACCCAGCTGACGAATTGCAAGAAACCAAAAATGGGTTTCCTTTGGTGATCCCCTCCTCAGATGCATGTACTTACAATAACTTCCAAGAAGCTGCAAGACAAAACACTCCAAGGCAGTATGTAGGAGTGAGAATCGGTTAGCTTTTATCATTCTAACAGTACATGAATACCATGGTGGTGATGAACTAACAACCTACTTAACGAGATTGCTTTTAAGATATACATAGTCTCTATCTGACGCTCCTAGTACAATGAACACCACCCAGTGAACAAGCACTGCACCATTCCATAAAGGAGAAACAAGAAATGCAGGCATATTTGTTTGCTAGGTCCTGCCTGGGTTGCCATAACTATGCCAACTTCTGCTGATAACAACGATATCTTGATGGTACATTGAACTTGTACTTGTCAGGCAATAAACAACAGTCCCAAGGCAAGCTTTACAGTGGGATACTGACCCTAGTTTTAAAAAGCCCAGATTTGAAATTACAGTAACTGCCAAAGTTTAATAAAAAGTGAACTATTTTAAAATTGACTCATACCTCTTAGAATGTGAAGGATATATCATTTTATTTCATCTGACTGAAACAGAGAAGGCTTGTCTAATTTACAAAGTTTTTTCAGGTCATACTGTGTCTCCTCTATTGTAATTTTTAAAAAATCCAGAGTGGTCACAGAGGTCGTACATGATGTCTCTAATCAAATACAACTCACAGCATAAGGATTCATATTTTTAACTTCATTCAAAGAGGTGAAGAATGGGAATGCTTTGGATGGAGAGGACTTCTCTCTTCAGGTATAGAGAGATGGCGTTTTCATAGACACACTCCATGATTACTTGTTCATATAAACTACACACAGTTATGAATACATGTTTTCTTCCTCTTCAGAGTTAAGGCCAGGGTCTGGTCTTCCACTCTTAGTTTAAAAACACCCAAAAAACTGTATTGTCTTCACTAGAATTAACTCAAAGCACTTAATCAAAACAATCACTATCTATCTAATACTAATTACTATCTTTTTGCATGTAAGAGTGGTATAAATAAATGATTTGCAGTTGGAGAAGTGTAACTAATAACATCTTAAATATTAAATACTTAAGTTTCTGGAAATATATTTAAACAGATGAACTACTTGGAGAAATGATAACGAATGCATATAAGCTTTGTATGCAAGCAGGAGAATTAGTACTTTTTTTTTTATAGCCATGCTTTAAACATGAATCAAAATTCTACAGTCCTTATGCACACAAAAATGCCTCCCAAATCTGGAAATGCAGAATCTGGCCAGAGACACGTTTTCCACAAGTCCACAATACAATCCTTACATTTATTTTTATGTGAGAGAGAGAACAAACTGAAGTTCATAACTCTTTCCTGATACTAAGGGCAATTATTTTCCAAGACAGACAAGTAAACGAGATAATGAAAATTATGTTCTGAGTCTTCTCACTCAGAACATATTATTCTGTGAATAGAATCAAATCAGAACCTTAGCTGTATAGTAAAATTTTCAATATTTTCTATTATCACTGGCATGGATTTATTAAAATGAAAATACTTAAAAAGACTCCTCCATTTTCCATACTCTCGTTGCTTACTTTTGTACTTCATTCAGTTTAGACAGCAAGACAAGCATTTACATCTTCCGGGTCTTACCTACTAGACTAAAGCTATGAAGGGCTGGTTTTTGAGACACTTTAGAGACACCAAAACTTTTCTGCCTGCATCAGACACTTATGAACAATACTATCAACACTACCATCAGGGGTGATGGTGGGTGGATAACAAAGCCACCATGCACACAAATATGCAAAATATCTTTAATTCTAAAGCATTTTATGCTTTTAAGACATGTAGGTAATACTTCTAGGGTTTTTTTAAAGTTAATTAAAATAGATTCAATGATGCCAAAGCCTAGCTTACAACAAGTAGTGTCCAGCACATTCATATGTGCAAACATCTGTCTGCAGAGAGGATGGCAGTCGGTTTTTCCAGATGGATACTTCTGGAGTTTTACCTTTCCATTTCCTTAGCTGATGGGACTTCCAGGTCTCTCTCAGAGGGCGGCAGGCCGGCCAGTGCCTCCTAACTGGGTGCAGGCACAACGGCAGGAGGGGACGCCTTTGTCTGCCTGTCCTTGAAAAGTTGTGAAGCTACAAAAGGTGATTAGAGATGCACTGAGGAGGCACTCATGCATTCTTTTGCCTTTTGTTTCCTTAACAGGCATGTAATAAGATAACAAAGCCTGCACACTCACAGGGACAGAAGCTTACTGGCATTATTTTGTTAAGTGGCCACCTAATGCCTAAATGGAGGGCACAGAGCAACATCCCACAGTGTAACCAGCTGCAAAGCCTTCCCGTTCTTCTGAATCAGGGTTTTTAAGTGTCACACACTTCTGCTTTCAGCATGTTTTAAGACCTCAACAGTCAGTACTTGATAATCCCTCTTCAGCTGACTTCTTTCAACATATATTCAACTAAAAGAAAACTTTGAGCAGACATAATTTATTATCCCACCTTTACTACTTGTGGCTCCTTAGGAATTAAGGCATTGAAAGAATTCTTATTCATAAAACATGCAATGATGACTAGGCAAGTTACAGTTCTGTGCAAGTGGCATCCTCTAACCTTACTCTCAAATCATTAAGAAATACAGCTCAGCTGTATTACACAAGCCATAAAAAATGCCCACAGCCATTCAGGAGAAGAATACAGGCTTTGCTCTTAAGTCTCCAACTGCTCAAACCTACAATCTTCAAAAGTAATGGAGGAAGAAGGAACCTGCATTTGTAACTAGATCTGTTGAAGCAATTTATCCTTAGAGTTCAACCACAATAGATTTCTGCTTATTTTCCTTTTAAGAATGATCTTTCCAGCCTTCCAAGTCAATCCAGTCAGACTTAAAGCACTGACAGTTCAAGGCCTCCAACAGAGCAAACTCAACCTGTCAGACTTAAGGGCATCTGAATCAGCTCTTGCAACATCTCCAAGTATTTCTGGGACACTTAAATGATACCACATACCACTTCATAATCTGGACTTTCAAGCAGCTGTTTAAAAGAATACGAAGTTGTTTTGATTCAGTTTGGTTCTGCAAGCCTGGCTTTAACAGCAGAAACCAGACTCATGCCAACAATAATTTATTCCCTTTCTATAAAGTCAAAATTACACTGTAAAGGTATGTGTAAAAGCCTAGTTTTAGTCAGACGGAAAACACCAGCTGCTTAATTCCTTCTAAAATGGAAAGGGAACAGAAAGAAACTAGGACCTCTGCCAAGTTTTCTCCTCAGTCCTCTAGCACCTTATTTGTTCACAGAAACGTAGCTCAATGTCTTCAGTTTATATCATTGACTTCAATGATATATCATCGACTCAAGGAAAGGATGCTAGGGAAATCAACTGAAACTTCACTTTAACATTCAGATGTCCAGCTTCAGATAGGTCAGCGAACAAAACCCATTTTGTCTTTTGGGGGCAAAGCATCCTCTTCCTGAGGCTTATGAAACATCTTCCACAGCTTCTAGCTGAAGCATACTGAAGTAATTTAGACCATACAGTCTTGTAACCCTTTATACTGGTGGAGATATAAAAGATGAAAGCAGTATGATTTCACCTAACATCAGAGCACTTGACATCCATCCAACAGCCTTTGAAGATCAAATGTCATACACTGTGGAAGTACAGCAAATAAAGAAATACAGACAATTAATAATCTTGAGGCTATTTCAAAATATTAGACAACTAAAGCAGCCATGTGGCTGAACAAGCGCAGTTTGCTTTTTTTCTGCCCAAAACTCTGACATCCCTTATAGATTTCAATATTCCTGGCTTGGTCCTGACGGCTTTGTTGCTGAAGTTTGCATTGCCTTTCTAGGAGCACATGATGCTTCCTAGAGCATAGAGCATTATCCTAGAATCCTTAAGGAAGTGTAAATCCTTGCCACCAGTGTCTGGAAACATTTTCCTCCTTTCAAATAGGCAAGGGCATCCATCTTGACTTTTTACTTGCTGCAGCAATAATTACAATGTTTGATATCAGAGGAATTGATATGTGAGGAAACACCTCAGATCTTTAGTGTCGTCTGTTTTCATTCGTAGCTATACAAGTCAGAGGACCTGAGGTCTGCTAAATGCCTTTTCACAAGTTTTAAAGGGGCCATATTAATATACAAGCATTACATCTGTAATAACTTCACACAGAAAGACACTAGTAATTTATGCATTTTTCTGTAGTACTTCATCTTGTCCTTCCCTTCATTGAAAACAAATGCTGCCAAAGATGTGATAGAGAGAGAAGCATCTGTTAGGACCATAGCAGGTACATATTAGGACCCGAGGTCATCAAGCCCCATACAGATTCTTAGATCTAGGATCTGCATCCCTCAGCTTACAGCCATACTGACTCTGTTTGAGCACAGAATGAAATGCAGGATTAAAAATCTGAAGATGCATGTCTTAACAGAATACGTGTGCCTGCTGGCATCCAAACACAGGAGGTAGCATGGCTGTAGGGGTGGCCACAGGGACCACAGCCTGGAGACGGACTGACATTGGGGTGGCCGCAGTCTTGTCCTGCTCTGACACCAATCACCCCACCACAAGCTGTACCTGAAGGACTTACTGCTACTGGCAGCTGAGGGGGCTGTGTGAAGCTTAGGTGTTGGTTCAATGTTTGAGAGCTTATAGATTGATTTCCTGGATTTCCCAGCCACCAGTCTTATGAATTACCAACTTTCATACTCAAAGCTTGCTTACGGGCTACAGTACCCAGCAGCCTAAGTGCCCCCTTAGAAAGGGGATTCACAGCTCTTCTCAAACTAAGCACACATGAGATTCTCCTTATAAAATCCCATCTTTCAAATATGGGGCATATGTTTCACAGTGGAGGCCTCAGCAATCTAGACCTTCCACCAATCCAACAATCTGCCTACAAAGCCTGCAAATATTTCATTTTCTTTCAGCAGCTTTTTTCAAACTGGTACACTTTTCCAGATATACTTTACCTTCATCAGTGTTGAAGCAAAACATCCTAGAAAGAAGGGAAATGCTGGAAATCTGGAGATGTCAACACTGTAGAGTATCAAATAAAATGGCCTAGGGCTCCAAGAAAAATAACATTTCTTCCCACTCAGAAGAAAAGCAGTTTTCTTCTCCTCCTCCCTTACACCAACTGTGTTAATTAACAAAGTGTCTAAGTTATTTACATGTAAGCAATTGGAGCAAGAACAACTTCAGCTTCAGGCAATGCAGGAAGACTGAACTGGCAGCACTGGTCATGAGAAGAAAGGGAAGGGTGGAGCACCACTGCCCCTGCACACGGAGGCAGAGAGGGCTGTACCTGCTGCCCCTGCAAGGGCTACTACACAAACCACCAGTTTAGGCGCATTTGGCACACTAACTGTTACAGCAAGCAGTGGAATATACACATGCAAGAACATTCAGAGAGGGACTATGTAAAGAGAACTGTATCTAGCTTGTGGCATGCTACAGAGCAAGTCACTACTCCATCAAGAGATAACTTCAGTTATCTCAGGAAAGTTAGGGACACAGCCTATAGATAGTTACAAAGTCTAACCTATGTATTGTAGAAGGGCAGAATTAGTGCAATGCATTATATTATCAGATATGTAATAGATTAAGAGTTTAAGAAAGTTTGCTCTAAGTAAATAATCAGCTGCTGTTTTTCTGCTCTTCAAAATGAAGTCATGACTACCACGGTTATGTATTATCTGAACAAGAACACCACCACAGTCATTGCTTAGTCAAACAGTAAGGTAAACTCCAACCCCTGTATTCATCCACTTGCCTTCCGCCACAAAATAATCTTATAGATTATTGTTTTCTAAACTGCATTCATTATTTGTCTCATACATAAAATAATAATTGTATGTGTAATAATTTGTTACATGTACTCAGGTACCTGTTGTTTGCACTCACCGCAGCCTGTCATACAGTCCAGCTAGACAGCAGGAATGAAACCCACTAACATATCATGAGCTAGCATCGCTTGCCCTCTAAGACACGATAACTAGATGACAGTAAGAACTGATTCCTACACACTTTTAATAAAGTTTGAGGTGAAATGTCTCGGCTTTGAAAGGTTGCTTCCTCCCCCTGCTGCAGAGACCAACAACATTAGTTACTAGAGAAGGACAGAATCAGCCTTCACTCCTGGGTTAAATTATGCTTTTAAACACAGCCTCAGCAAGGAGCACATTTCTTTGTGCTTGAAGACAGAGAAAGTCATGAACAGCAGGCAATACTGACACTGTTGGCTGAGCCATGAGAGTCACAGCCCTGCTCCTCCAGCCCAGTTTGCTCAGGGACTGGGGGAAGCACATACCAATGGGTCTGACGCAGTTATGCAAGAGCTAGAAAAGCACTTTATTCATCCTCTTCTCTGCACTTCTCAGCCACAGACAGAAAGACATCAGCCTGTTTGCACAAGTTCAGTCCTGCCACTTTTTACAGCAAGTTGAAAATCCAAAAGGGGTGGTAGAGGAAATCAAATTTAGGATGCTATTTCTCAGCTATTTTATACTACCAGTTTCGCAGGTCATTCAACTAAATTGGAGGCAAGTTCCATGGTGAGTGCTTTTATCTAGTCACTGGGATTTTGAAAAATCTTCAAATAAGTTGGATGCATTACTGCGATGAATTGTGAAAGGTCATAATGCATACCTTACAGAAATGTTCCTGACAGAAAAGGATGTTGCATATCTAGCCTAAGAAACAGTTGTAAAACATACTTACACCATAGAGCCTACAAATGGCAAAATCATAACTAATAAAATTTGGTCTGAAAAACAAAAGTTTTGTGTTCTAATTTCTATCAGGTATCAATGACCTTTCTAAAATACATTTATTTAAATGGAATAATTTTCAAACATTGTTTAGGTAGCCAGTACAGTCAAATTGAACATTTTGTAAAACAAGATGGAAGGTTTTTTTTAGTTGGGTTTTTTTTTGCAGGGGAAGGGGTAGTGGTGGTGCTTGTTTGGTTTTTGTCCGTTTGTTGTGGTGTGGGGTTTTGGTGGTTTGATTTCTTCTTGTTGTTGGTGTTTTTTTTGTTTGTTTGTTTTTTTTAACCAGATATCAAATCAGGGCTAATGGTTTTAAATAGTAGAAGAGAAGCCCTAGGAACCTAGCCTTCAATTTTGGTTATAGATTAAATGCTGTACATGGCCATTAGCAAACCTCCTGAATTGTCTAGCTCAGTTTCCCTATATTTAAAAGAGAAATAATTATAACATTTCTGAACAATACAGCAAGAATCACTTAGTGAATGTTAATTTAGATGATCAATTCATCAAGAATCACTTAATGAAGCCTAATGGATGGTTAAGTAACTTCTTGATATTTGAAAATGTCTTTGCTAGCATGAAGTATTGTTATTTTAACTGTTAATGATAATTTCTCTAAGGCAGTTTTGTAAAAACTGTTCAGGCAAATTAACTACTACTTGTTGAAAAATCACCAGTATTTCTGCAACGTAGACTTTCTGGTGTGTTACCTCAGTGGTTATTTAAACTGTGCAGTGGTGCCCTCTAGAACAGTTATTCTAGCATGGTTGAATATTGTATTTGAATTATACCTGCCTGGAATCTGAAATTAGCTTTTAGCACTAAAAAATACTAATTGTAAAAAAACTTTGGCTAGGTGCCTTCATTGCTGTGGAGGAAAAAAAAAAACCCACGCCCACACACAAAAGATTCAATGGTAGTGCTTTTCAAGCTGTCATGCTGTCCTTCCTCAGTATGACAAGAATACCTGCCCACTCCCATCTAGTGCTGTGTTTCACTTAAAATACTAGGCCGGAAAAGGAAGCTTTGTTTGTGTCACAGAAAACTATCTCAGAAGATTCCGCACTGCCACCAATGCCCACTTTTGTAGAGGAGAGAGCATCAAAAAGCTTTGATAGTTTAATTTGCATGCCCCATCTCTATGTCAGGCTCAAAGCAGGGTAAAAGAACATCCATCAGAGATTCAGAGTAAATGGTATAACAGAGGTCCCACCATCAGAGATTTCACTTCAGAACTCCTCTCAAAGATGTTTCTCTTACAGCAGTTCTTAGCAGCGCACAATCCTCACTCAGTATACGGTAATGTCCTCAGGAGGGTAAACTATTATTTCACCAGTGTACCTATGACTTTTGTGGCTTCAGACTTGCTTATTATCAAAGCTGTTTCTTTTATCCAGCTCCTCACTGCTGCTTTCCACGTACATATTCATAAAAATGAGCGTATTCACTTGTCCAAAGATTTGCTTGGATAGGTCACCTCTAAAACCCATAACCAGAACCATCACATTTTGTATATAAAAAAAGAATTACAAAATAAATCAGTAAAAAAAAATCACATACTTGCTTTGAAAGTTACATTCCTTGATCTAAAAGTTTTTGCTGGCCAAATGAAAAAAAAGGAGAAAAGTAATTCAAATATCATGTCTGTCAACTTTCATAGTTTTTGTGAGTTTTTTCCCATTAGAAATTACCACATGGGAAATGACATAAGGCTTCTGCGTTTTGCACCTCTTAACAGGCCTCAAACTATGAAAGGTTTCTTCACTGATTTTCCCCTGCTTGGCCCTGTTTTGGCTTTCCCTACTGGAAATTGAGGCTACCACTGCTCTGAGTATAAGCACAGGTTCCCATGCCCCACTCTGCCTGCACAGCTCTACAGCATCCTCTAATCTAGTAGGAGAACACACTAAATTCAATCACAAGCAAGAATACTCTCAGGCCTAGTTTTCTGGCCCCACACAAATGTCCCTTTCTGTTATGAGACCACAAACTGCAGGTAGGCAGCAGAAGCAAACTACAGCTGTGACAGTTCCTCCTACCATCACCATTTATACAGTTCTAGAACACCATTTGCCCAGAGATCCCAGGAACCATTAAAGGCTATAACAAGTGAGCATCGCCAGAACAGTGATCCAACATACTGCCAGACTCATACCAGACCCTGGACTATTGAAGAGGGAAAATCAGTTTGGACGTCCTTTTATCTACTCATTTTTGGGCAACAATAAACAAGCCTTCGAATTCTGAACTGGGAAAGAGTATTTAGCCTATCTGCAAATTTAATTTATTTTTGTTAACATCCAGGAAACACAGCTAACAACAACCTGGGTCAAAAAGGCAGCTTTGTTCACAGTATGTTTGTTTACTCAGTTCTACCAAAGTTTCAATGATGATAACAAGGATGAAGAAATTTGACATTTTAAATATGTATTAGATGTTATAAAAGTAAAGGGATAAGAGGAACAAAAAAAACCCACCCAAAAATATTCAAATCCTGTAATGAAAATGAAAAGGGGAACAGTCCAGTGGTTTAGAAATATTTTTCAAATATAACTTAAGCATGATTTAAACAATTAGGGTTTGTTTTATCTCTTGATGAAGAGCTGCATAGCAGTTGCATTTCCACTTTTCCTATAGGTGGGAACATCTGGCCTTACACAGCAGCCCATTAGAGTTTCAGTTAGCAAAATTAAAGCTGACCACACTGGTACAAGTATTTAGCTTTCTATCTCAACCCAAGCTTCTAAGTAATCATTTAAACCCTAGGATATGGCGTCATCCTAAACTTCCTAGCAACTGACATAATGCAACAAAATATTACCTTATGTAGCCTGAATGAAAGCAGTCCAAAGGTCTGCTTTCTTCAGGTCATATCTACACAGTTTTATTTTTTTAGAACTCAATATGTATTAGCATGCTTGGAGGTAATTATTAGGGGATAAACAATTCTTTGAAACAATGGCTATGAAATAATCTATAATTCTTAGCCTGGATTACAGAGAAGGTTGGAAGAATACAGTAGAGACCCAATGACAAACTGATTCATATAACTTCACCTAAAAACCTGACACACAACTAGACGAGAATTTTTTACTTCTTTTTAAACAAAATATCTTAGCAGTTGCCTTTCACTGGTATAAGACAGAGCTCAAGAGACAATTCAGCTATCATCCAACCAGTTTTTCACATTTTGGCCTTCCTTGTATTCCTTCTTTAGTAATATCTTTGCTGGAGTTTCTTGGTTGACCTTAGACATATCACGTGAAAATATCTCAAAAGCTTCTCACTGTTTAAGTAGCTCTTTGAAATTACATACCTTTTCCAGGATGATCTAGGTGATCCAAGAGGCATGAAACTACAGTTCAAAGCTACTACTTATTTGACTGTATTTGTTCAAGTACCTGGAAGTTTACACCTGAGATTCCAAAAAGTTATGAGAACTTCCTTTCCCTTTCCACAGAACTAGACACAAAACTATCCCCTCAACAAAAGTAGTAAATCTTAGTTATATAGAATATATTGCACTGTATTAAGAAAATACCAGCTTTAGACTTGATTTTGGTTCACTTCCAACTTCTTCTGAACAAACAACACACCCTAGCAAAGCTGTGATTGTCAGTGGACTTGAGCCATGGAGCAGCCCCTTAGCAAGTTCTTAGATGTAAAAGAACCTGTAAACGAATGAACTAAGCCATGTACTAAATACATCCGGCTTCTAAAAAATGCATAGTCAATAAATTTATATGCTGTCCAATGCATGTGGTTAATCCATTCCTCAAAAGATTCTCGGCAATGTTACTGAACAGAAACATCGAAATATCAGCACCTTCTGGCAATGCATGCAGAATTCTCACTTTACATCCCACTAAAATCAAAAATCACAGGGCTAAGCGCACACAATGGATAACCAGAGAACTCAAAAGGAGGGTTTTCATATGGATATACAAATGATATACAGAATCACAGAAACTTGGGCTGAAAGAGGTTGAAGATTTCAGTTGTGTTTTGGTTTCGGCTGCAGCCGGCAACAAAAGCGCCGCGTGGCCGCCCCTCCCCCCGCCGCGGTGCAGAGGAGAATGGAAAGAAGCAGGCAGAAACTGGTGGGTCGGGATAAGGGCAGTTTAACAGAACAGCAAACAGAGGGAACAGCAACAACAACGATACAGGTAAGGAGAAAATAGGACACAAACTCGCACAACAGACCCTCTCTCTCGGACAGGACCGGCGCCGCGCGCTCCCGAGCCGCGAGTGAGTTCCCGCTGCACCCCTCCCCCCTACACCGGAACCCAGCATGACGGCACATGGTATGGAATACCCGGCTCTGTTTGGCCAGGTGGGGTCAGCCCCCACCCCCCGGCTGTGCCCCTTCCTGGAGTCTGGTG